>Ga0209979_1002755_pt1 | contig 16363 bp, 12 predicted proteins | sample AnhtaG_FD_183114 | JGI IMG/M metagenome (GOLD analysis project Ga0209979, IMG submission 183114) | Deep subsurface microbial communities from Anholt, Denmark to uncover new lineages of life (NeLLi) - Anholt_01485 metaG (SPAdes) (version 2) | ecosystem: Environmental > Aquatic > Marine > Oceanic...
TAGTATAGCCAATGTATTGATAAAAGAAGAACTGTATGATGAGGACTTCCTGCTTAAGTATACAAATGCCTGCCAGTTGATTAGAGGGGACAATGGCTTGGCGTTGAAGGATAAGGAAGGACGTTACTTGGTTTGGGATGCTGTGACTAATACGGTTAAACCTATACCTGAAACAGGCAAGGGCGATGGCTTGACATTAGGTCTAGGCAAAACATTTGAAGCCAGGATAGACGGCAAAACAGTTAAATGCCAAACGACTTTTCAAATGTTAGCCGAAGAGGCTGAGAAATACACTGCTGAAATTCCATATCCAATGGAGAAGGTAGCTGAGATAGCGAGAAAACTGGGCAGCAACAAGCCGTCCGTTGTTTTCTATCCGGGCTTTACCTCAGGAAGATACCCAAATTGGTTCCAAACACTTAGAGCCTATAGCGTAGTAAATCTGCTCCTAGGAAATTTTGATGAACCTGGGGGCTTTTACTTTACAAAGCATAGGTTTGATTTGGGGAATGGATGGCCTGAGCCTCCAGAAGTCCCCGAATATCGCCAAGGGCTTGAGCTGGTTCCAGCACCTTGGGGAAATCAAATGTCGATTAAAACTATTGACAAGGCGCCGTGCTATAAAGAGCCCAGAGAATTTCACCCAGCGACACAAGCCCTGCCATGGCTTCATTTTGCTGCCATTGAGCAAGGAAAGGTGAGAGCCGTATTATCATCGGCGGAGAACGCAGCTATTACCCAGTCTAACTCCAAGTGGGTTGATGAATGTCTCAAGAAATTGGACCTTATAATTGTCGGCGAACAATTGCCCAAGGAGTTTGTCGACTTAGCTGACTATGTGATTCCAGAGGCATCATACTTAGAAAGGTATCACCTTTATCAGCATAGTACTACTGGCACAGATGACAGAGAGCATGCCATTCTGTATATGAGGTCAGCAGTGATACCGCCACAAGGCGACTCTAAGCCGTTGAGCTGGTTTCTGGTAGAAGTGGCTAAGAAAGTGGGACTAGGGGAGTACTTCGAGAAATTAGACTTAGACTACGAGTGGTGGGATAGAATGCTAAAAAAGGCAGGTCTCTATCCTAAACTAACTGCCGAGAAACTAATTGAAGACGGGCCATATACTGAAGACTATCCTCTTGAGTACAACATTCTCTTTAAACCTATTACCACTCGTAGCCGGCGCTTTGAGATTTATTCTAACGAACTAGCCGAAGAGTGCTATTATAATCCAGAATCGAGATGGCAGGGTAACCAGCACGTGTATCCTCTACCAACTCATGTTCCGATAGCTGAACCAAAGGGTGACGATGAATTTTACCTGATATGTGGTAAAGCAACCTGGCATCAGAAAAGCGCTACGCAAAATAATCGCTATCTAATGGAAGACGCCATCGAGGGAGATTGTAAGTACACGGCTATTTACATTAATGCTGACAGAGCTAGGAAGCTCGGTATAAATGATGGCGATTTAGTTGAAGTTGAATGTATAGGCCCGACCAACAAAGATGACCCATGCATTTACAATGAAGCAGTAATCGGCGTCAGGGAAAGGGGTAGAGTAAAAGTAACAGAAGGGCTACACCCCAGCGCGGCATGGGTCTATTTTGCCGCTGGTCATAAGTCGAAGTCAATACTGTCTAAGTCTAGAGAGGGGATTACCATGAACTGGCTTGTGCCGTCTAGCGTTTCACCTTATGCCGCTGGACTCGGAAAGAACTACTCTATTGTTAGGATACGTAAAATAGGTGGGAGGGCTGAACAAAATGGCTAGATATGGCATACTCATAGGTCTAAACCGATGTGTCAGGTGTAGAACTTGCTATGTCGCTTGTAAGCGAGAGCACAATATACTTGCTCACCCTAGAGACGAAGAACATCCCTATGAATACTACCGGCTTAGATACGTTGAATGGGAGCAGGGGAAGTATCCAAAAGTGAAAAGGGCATTTATTCCAGTTCACTGCATGCACTGCGAAGACCCAATATGCCTTAAGTTTTGCCCTGTAGACGCAATAACCCAGAGAAGCGACGGAATAATTGTCATCGACAAGGAGCGCTGTAATGGATGTGGAGTGTGTGCTGCCGTATGTCCCTACGGGGCTTTATATATTAGTCCTGATGAGAAAGCGGATGGGTGTGACTTCTGTGCTGATAGATTGGATGCGGGGTTAGCGCCAGCATGTGTTGAAATGTGCCCGGCTGGAGCCAGAATCTTTGGTGACCTAGATGACCCTGAAAGCGAAGTTTCCAAACTGATTGCCTCGGGTAAGGCAAAACCTCTACTTTTTGCCAGCGTAAAGAATACAAGCGTATATTATATTCCATCGGCGAATGAGCCAGACTGGGATAAACTGGCAATTGATGGGGACTTCCTAACCGCTCTGGATAAAAGAAGGAGAGATTTGCCCCCGGTTAAAGGGATACTTTGACAGTGGGCAGGACCTATAAGGAAAAGGGTTCCTTAATAATATCGCTGGAATGCAAGTACTCTTCGGTGATGAGTTATTCCCTCAGCGCTTACTCCCAGGTTCTCTTATCAACAATTGTTTCATGCTCTTCGGGGATAGTTCCCTGAGGCACAAAGTCAATCTTATCTACCTTAACCCGGCATACATTCTGGAACCTGTTATTTAGCTCAGTTGCCAATTTGTCCTTATCTATAGCTTCATCCTTAAGCTCAATATTAAAGGTCATCTCATCCTTATGGGCTTTACGTCCAATTATTATCTGGTATCTTAAAATTTGATCAAGCTCAGAGAATACCTTTTCTGCTTCCTTAGTAACGACAAACATGCCCCTTACTTTAATGGCATCACTGGTTCTACCTACAATAGCCACTAGTCGGTTTGATGTCCGACCGCAGGGGCAAGGCTCGGTGGTATAGTAAGACATATCACCGGTGCCATAGCGGATTAGACCCCAGGTTTTATTAAGCAACGGGGTTACCACGATTTCGCCAATCTCTCCAGACCCTAGCTGTTTTCCTGTCTGGTGGTCAACTATTTCTATTATGTATTCATCCATAAAATGCATACCTGATTTTCGGTTACATTCATAGGCAAGAGCTCCACCTAGCTCAGTAACAGCGTAGGTTTGCGCCGTAGAAATCCCGTAATCTTCCTCAAAGCTTTTCCTTAGAGATGGGGCAAGCATTTCACCGGTAAACCATGCCTTGTGCATGGCGAAGCCACGCCGGAAGTCGTAGCCCATTTCTTCAGCCCGTTTGATAAGCGTCATCAGGAAACTGGGAGTTCCAACAAATCCGGTAGCCTGCAAATCATGCATGGTTTGGACCTGGATGTCAGTATTCCCCACACCCATAGGTATAGGTGTAGCCCCACAATCCCTTATGGCTTCCTGAAATAGAATGCCAGCGGGAGACATATGATAGGTGAATGAGCTTATCACTATATCTCCCTTTCTAAACCCGGCAGCATAGAATGATTTGGCAAACCACCTAATGTTCTCGGTATGCAGTGGCTCGTAGATTGGACCAGGGGCAATAAAGACCCGGTCAACATCCTCAGTGGGGATAGTTAAAAAACCACCGTAAGGTGGCTTTGATTTCTGTAGCTCTATAAGCTCAGCCTTTCTGGTGATGGGAAGCTTTTCCAAGTCTTTTAGCCTACGAATCTGGGACGGGCTAACTCCTGCTCTATCCAGAATTTCCTTTGCCGATGGGGCATGATGGTAGGCATAGTCAATAGTCTCAGCTAACTTCTGGTTAAGATACCCTTCCCTCTTCTCGACAGGCATTATTTCCAGGTCATCAAAAAAACCGCCCCGCTTAGCTTCTGGCATTATAGCCACCTCTTTCTTCTTTTATAGTGCTTAATCTCACGGTAGCTCTTCTTGGCACCGACTGCCGATAGCCCCATGTAAAACTCCTTCACATCCTCGTTATCCCTGAGAAATTCGGCGGTGCCATCGAGAACCACCCGACCATTTTCCATAACATAGCCATAGTCGGCAACGGCAAGGGCGATTCTGACGTTTTGCTCAACGAGAAGGATGGATGTTTTCATTTCCTTGTTAAATCGGTTTATGATGTTATATATTTCTTCGACCAGCATCGGTGCCAGACCTAGTGATGGCTCATCCAGCAGCATTAATTTAGGGGCTGACATCATTGCCCGCCCTATTACTAGCATTTGTTGCTCGCCTCCAGAGAGGTAGCCGCCGACATTATGTCGAACGTCCTTAAGCCGAGGAAAGTAGTGGTAAACCATTTCCAGGTCTTTCTTGACTGCTGCCCGGTCTTTACGGTAATGGGCACCAACCACCATATTTTCTTCAGCGGTCAGATGCCCGAAGACCCTTCGTCCCTCCAGTGCCTGAATAATACCCAGCTTAGCTATATCCTGGGCAGGCTTTCTATCTATTCTCTCACCATTCCAGTCAATGCTACCATCGGTTACCTCTCCCTCCTCAACATGTAACAGACCGGATACTGCCTTGAGGGTAGTCGTTTTACCGGCGCCATTAGCCCCTAAGAGAGCAATAATAGCCCCATCTCCGACCTCCATGGAGACGCCATGCAGTACCCGTATAACATTGAGGTAGGTAACCTCAATGTTATTTAGCCTGAGCATATTTACCCTCTCCGTAGGAGCCCCGCAGAAGCGGGGCTCCTACCCATTGTTATTTATTTGGCAACAGCCCAAGGGAACTTGTCTGGGTAGTTCTCGTATGGTATCCGTACTGCCTCAATCCAGTCACTTACCGGGGTGATTACACCATCCTTAACCACGAAGACCCTGACTGACTTGTCCAGCCTGTTGTCACCAGGGGTATACTTTGCCGGACCATGGAGACCTAAGACATCATAGTCCAGCTTCTGGATACCGTTCTTCTCCACGCATTCCCATGCTGTTGCGTCTCCTTTAGCCAGCACATCATAGCCGCAGTTCTCCAGAGCCAGCCTCAGGATCTCGGCACCGATAAGAGCTTCTGCCCAGGAGGTGATGTAGTCCATATTCCCGTGATACCTGAGGGACAGCTTCTTGCAGTATTCTTCCATCTTGGCCATACCTGGCACATCATCACCCCAATTTACGGTAGGAAATACACCATAAACACCCTCAACAATACCAGCTCCAGCGATGTCAACCAGGGCTTTGGTGTAGCTGGCATGGGCACAACCAATAACTATACCCGGATACATACCCAGCTCATAGGCATTCTTGATGACTACGGCGGTAGGTGCCGGTGTGCTGGAGATGAACAGGACATCTGGATTGGCTGCCTTGATTCGGGTCATGCTCTCCATTTCAGATATGGTAGTAGGGGTATGCTCTTCAGTGGCTACAATCTCAATTCCCAGCTCATCAGCCAAACAAGTAGCTGCATCCAGAGAGCCATAACCGGTGGGGTTATTGAGCAGGTGCATTGCCATCTTGGGCTTTCCAGTTCCCTTCCAGATGTTCTCCATATAGTAGCCGGCAAAGGCTGCCCAGTCATCACCGTAGTCTGGCATTTGGGCATAGATGTGCTTTGGTGGGTTGGTGCACACCGGGGAGCTGAAGGAAGCTATGCCGGGAAATCCAGCCCTATTGGCAATCTCCATAGAAACCGACATCATCTTGGACGAGTTGGTGGTGAAGAATAGGGCGCCATCATCCATCAGTTTCTTAACGATGGTGGCTGCCTTGGCAGCATCATAGCCATTGTCATACCATACCGCCTGAATGGGATGCCCGTTTACGCCACCCAACTCCCTATTGATATATTCTATGGCGTCCAGCTTACCACGTGCCATCGGGCTCCCCTTCTCGGCAGCGACACCAGTCACACAGATGCTCATACCATACTTTAGCGGCTGCGCTGCTGGGGGTATCGGTGTTGGCTCGGGTGTCGGTGTTGGCGTGGGTGTCGGTGTTGGCTCCGGTGCACAAGCGCCCATAAACGGCAGTGCTGCCACCGTCAATGCCAGAAACAACACACCCACTACCATCAAAAGTCTTTTGCCTTTCATTTATACCTCCTTAAAGAATTTAATCCGCCTGCTCTTTATGAGGTACTACATTTTACTACACCCCCTTTATTAGGTTAGTATGAGAAAGGCCATAGCCGGTAGGCTGCCTTAAACAGTATCCACCGGTGGGCGAGCCCCCGTGGCTCAAGTACCAGAAACAGGACGATTATCAGGCCGAATAGCATTGGAGCTATACCAGTGGCAAATCCGGCAGGTAATGCTGGAATAGCCGCCTCAATGGTCGGAGCTACAAACATCATTCCCTGCTGCAGAAGCCGGATAAAGATTACGCCCAGGATAGGACCCAGGGTAGTGCCCAGGCCACCAATAATTATCATACCGATGTACAGTATAGATTCCATAAGGGAAAACTGCTCGGTGTTCATAAAGCCAATCCAGTGGGCAAGCAGTGAACCGGCTATTCCGGCAAAGAAGCAGCCAATAAAGAAGGCAAGGAGCTTGTAGAAAAAGAGGTTAATCCCCATAACCTCAGCCGCCAGGTCATTATCCCTGATGGCAACAAAAGCTCTACCTACCCTTGTCCTCATCAGGTTCTTGGCAAAGAAGGTGCACATGACGACAATTACCATGATGAGGTAAAATTGGCTGGCCTCACTATCAAAGACAAAGCCACCAATTGATGCATAGGGAACTGCTATACCAATAAAGCCTCCAGTTATCTCCATATGGTTGATAACCCAGATGATGATAAACTGGGCAGCAATGGTGGCAATTGCCAGATAGAAGCCTTTGACCCTTAGCGAAGGGATACCAAAGATAAGCCCGATGAATCCAGCCATAAACCCGGCACAGATTAGTCCTACCAGGAAGGGAAGCTCAAGTACATTAGTTAGAATGGCAGCGGTATAGGCGCCGACAGCGATGAAGCCAGCATGACCAATAGATAATTGCCCACAGTAACCAAGGAGAATACTTAGTCCAATGGCAGCAATTGCGGTAATGCCAATCAAATTGGCTACACCTAACCAGTAGTTGCCCCAGTATAATGGGGCAGTGAACAGAAGAACCAATAGGGCGATGAGTAATGCCCAGTGGGTCTTGGTTCGCATAATAGCCATATCTTCGGCGTAGGTATAATTTTTGGTGCCGCAGGGTAAACCCATCTTAAATCCTTTCTATCCTGACTTCACCAAATAGACCATAGGGCTTAATAAACAATACAATTATTATGATGATAAACGGTATGATATCCTTGAGCCCACCCCAAACCAAGGGGGTGAGATAGCCGCCACCGAGGTTTTCCGCCAGACCTATGATTGGTCCAGCGATGATACAGCCGATGAAGGAATCCAGACCGCCGAGGATGACCACAGAGAATGATTTCAAACCAGTCTCAACTAAACCGAAGTGAAGGCCACCAATCCAGGAGATAAGAATGCCAGCGATGGCGGCGACTACACAGGCGAACATCCATGATGTGGAGAAAATCCTAGTCACCGGAATACCACAGGCTTGAACGGCAAACTGGTCATCGGCGGTTGCCCTCATGGCAATCCCCATCTTGTGATACCTGAAGTAGAGGGTTAATAGGCCAAACAGGAGCAGGGATATAACCGCCGCCCAGACATACGCCTGAGCGACAACTGCTGGACCCAAGTGGAACGGCTCAGGGGGGAAAACGGGAGGTAGGGCATCCACCATCCACGGCCAGATGAAAACGGCTAGTCCTTCCAGAAAGTAGAATATACCCAGGGTTACGGTGATTAGAGACAAGATAGGCTGGGCGATGAGGGGACGCAATGCGAACCTCTCAATCAGCCAGCCCATAGCCAGGGCAAATAGGATAACTAAAGGGAGGGCTATCCAATAAGGCAATCCAGCCTGAACCGTCATGGCATAAGTGAACCAGGAAAATATCAGCACCAATCCACCTAAAGCTAAGTTTGCCACCCCACTGGATTTCCAAATCAAAGCAAAACTCAATCCAATAAGGGCATAAACCATTCCCACGGTGATGCCGGTTACGGTAAATTGAAGGAATTCAGCCATTTGCTACTCTCCTTCTAAATAGTTCTTACCTTAATAGCAGTGGTAACTACCCCTTTTCTACCATCTCGGTATGTTACCGGAGCTTCTACATTTACCTCTTCCTTATCCGAATACATAGCCTCAATCAGGTCTTTATATCGTTCCTCCACAAAGCTCCTTCTTAATTTTCTGGTTCTGGTGAGTTCGGCTTCATCAGGGTCAAATTCCTTGTGGAGCAGGACGAATTTTTTAACCCTAGAACCTTCAGGTAGGTAGCCATTTACCCGAACCAGGTCCTTTTGCACCAAGTCAGCCACCTCTTTTTTCTGGGATAAATCAACAAAGGTAGTATATGGGACACGATTATTTTCCGCCCACTTGCCTACCATGGTAAAGTCTATATTTACTATAGCTGAGACGAAGTCCCTGTCCTTGCCACCGATAACCATGGCATCCTTGATATAGGGGCTGAACCTTAGCCTGCCCTCGATATATTGAGGGGCATACTTGGCTCCACTGGCTAGCTCGACCATGTCCTTCACCCGGTCAAGGAATATCAGGTGTCCCTCTTCATCGATATGAACGGCATCGCCGCTATAAAACCAACCCCCTCTCAATGCCTCCGCTGTCTTTTCCGGGTCCTTGTAGTACTCTTTAAACATACAATCGCTTCTAATCAGGAGTTCTCCGTCGTCAGCTACCCTGACCTCGGTGCCTATTGCCGGTCGTCCCACACTCTCAAATTTGATTTCCCCTTTACCGTGACAGGAGATGAAGCCAGCCTCTGTGCCAGCATAGTTCTGTCTAAGCTCAATACCAATAGCGTGGATTAGCCTGAAGGTATCCAGGCTTAATACCGAGCTTCCGGTAACAGCAAATCTAACATTACTTAATCCCAGCTTATCCTTGAGGGGATGGAACAGAAGCCCATTGGCTATCCAGTGAAGAGCTCGCCAGAATAGATTTGGCGTTCTATTCTCAAAGCCATAATCGGCAATCTTATAGCCTACGGGCAGGAACAGGTGATAGCAGAACCTTTTTAAGGGGTTAGCATCAATCATCTTTACCTGTATTTCACTAACCAGGCCTTCCCATTGCCTAGGACCGTATATGGTAAAGTTGGGACCGATTTCTCTGGTATCCTCAGCAATAGTTTCCGGCTCCTCAGGGAAGTTTAGTCGTGCCCCGGTCAGTAGATGGGGAATGGTGGCAAAGAAGCTATCTCCCACCCACGCCGCCGGGAAATTAGAGATTAGGTCATCGTTTTCATTAAGCGGGTAACGACTAATGAAGCCTCTGGCAGTATTTATCAGGGCATCGTGGCTAAGTACCGCCCCTTTGGGTAAGCCGGTGGTTCCTGAGGTAAAGTAAATAAAGGCAGTATCATCTCCCTCACCCTTTTCCACATTTTGCTCAAAAAGACCGGGGTGTGTCTCCTCATACTTTCTGCCCAGCTCCATTACCTCGGCGAAGCTAATAATTATAGGGTCATCATAGTTTCTTAGCCCCTTGGGGTCCCAGTAAATAACCTTCTTTAGCAACGGTAGCTCGTCCTTAATTTCAAGGAACTTATCCGTCTGCTCTTGGTCGTTAACTATAGCAAATTTAGCCTCAGAGTGGGCAGCGATATATTTTACCTCAGACGGGATAGAATCGACGAAGATTCCGGTAGCGATACCCTCTGCCGCCTGAACGGCAAACTCCCCCCAGAACCATTCCGGTTCATTATCACCTATAATGCAAACCTTGTCCCCTGGTTCTAAGCCAAGGCTTATTAAGCCTAAGGAGAGATATTTTACCTTTTGATGATAGTCCTCCCAAGTATAAGTTCGCCAAATGCCAAAATCTTTCTTTGCCATAGCCAGGCTGGTGCCCCATTTTTCACGATTATGCTTAACTATCTTGGGTAATGTATCTATAGCTCCCATCCTCATCACCTTCTTTTGTGCCGTTTCCCCTAAGTAAGCTTTAATATGGCTGCCATTACCTCCAATTCACCATTTCTAATAGCCCAGAAGCCTAATTGATTGATGCAACAAAACCATATGAACCGTATAACTAAATTATAGTATTATTATAGCGTTGTCAAGTCCTCTGCTCCCTGGCCTTATAGAATTATGATGACATAAATATAATACTAATAGCCACAGTTGTCCTCACGCCTCAAGAGGACAGCGATTTGATTGGAAAAAGCTCCCCCTACTTGACAAAGAGGGGGTAGTGCTATAATCTTTGTAGGTGGGCTGAAAAATAGAAAAAGGCTACCTTAACAGGGCGTTCTTGGGTGAAGGCTATCTCTAAGATAAAGCAAATACAGTAGTAGGTATTAGATAAGTTGACTAGGGAGCTAGTGTGCTCTAGAGTGATTGCATATAGAGATAAGCTTTGGAGGCCATAGAGAAATGGAAACCACCAGGCGAGTAAGATTACGAACTGACAATCTTTCCCTTAGCTTCGGCGGAGTTAAAGCCCTTATTGATATTAGCCTAGATGTTAGAGAAAACGAGATTCTGGCTATTATCGGACCCAATGGCGCCGGCAAGACCTGCATCCTCAACTGCGTAAACGGCTTTTACAAACCCGAGAAGGGTGAAATCTACTTTGATGGGCAAAGGATTACCCGAATGCGCCCGGATAAGGTGGCTGGACTTGGTCTGGCCAGAACCTTCCAGAATATTGAGCTATATACCGGGCTAACTACCCAAGACAATATTATGGCTGCCCGGCATGTCTTTATGAAGCAAAACTTTCTCTCCGGTGCCTTATACTTTGGCTGGGCTCACAAGGAGGAAATTGAACACCGCAAGACAGTAGAGGCTATTGTCGACTTCCTAGAAATAGAGGCAATTAGAAAGAAGGTAGTTGGTGTTCTCCCCTACGGGATGCGAAAGAGAGTCGAGCTAGGTAGAGCCCTGGCTCTAGAACCAAAAGTCCTACTCCTTGATGAGCCTATGGCAGGGATGAATCTGGAGGAGAAAGAGGACATTGCTAGGTTCATTATTGATATATTCGAGGGGCAGGGGGCTACTTATCCTGATACCCCGGTGCTCAGGGATGGCGTTAGTTGCATAGTTCTCGTCGAGCATGATATGGGAGTAGTCATGGACATAGCTGATAGGATTATCGTTCTCGACTTCGGGCGTAAAATTGCCGAAGGCACGCCTGCCGAAATCAAAAGCAATCCTGAGGTTATCAAAGCCTACCTCGGAGAAGCAGTATAGGTATTCTACCGTAACACATTGGTTAAATATTACAACCCTTTTGCGCCAACCGCTAAATCCATTGCTCCTCCATACCAAAACTAAATTTTAGTATTTTGATATTCACACATACCTATTCGCTATTAGAACGGTCAGCCAATTTGTTGTGCTCGATCGGCACACGCCGTGCGTATTTCACTATGAAGGAAGTCCCTCTGCCACAATTTTTACGCTTCTCAGCAAAATAGAGGCAAGAACATTGACGATTTACGCAATTAGTGATAGTTTAAAACTGATTATACCGCACTTTAGCCAAAATGGAGAGGCTAAACTAGCCAGGTTGCTTCAGGAAATTAAGGCAGAGCCTAAATCCCTCAAATGGCGAATGAGGGCAAAGGTTAGGGACAAGAGAAAGTGGTATCGAGATGTTGATGAGTTAATTAGATAATAAATTGGCTAAAAACAAAGGTGGGAATCTGCTGTCAAAATTTCCTGTTTGACACCCACACAAATTGGTCTAGTCGTCTCTATAACCTACCTCACCCTTCGCTGCCACCGTTAACATGCTACCCCTCTATTTCACTTTTTACATTCGTCGCCCGAGGTCCTTTAGGTCCTTTTTCCAAGTCGAACTCCACACTGGTGTCCTCTTCCAGAGCATCAAAATCCCCTTCAGCTAAAGCGGAGCGGTGGAAGAAGATCTCCTCGCCGTCTTCAGCGGTGATGAAACCGAAACCCCGTTCCCGGATGAGCCTCTTTATCTTTCCTTTCAAGCTCTTTACCTCCTTTTTACAACAGCAATCTTGCAAAGCCTTAAATAAGTGACTTTGTTTTTAGCCATAAGGCATTTATATTGTTAACTATAGTTTAGCATCTAAGCAAGTCAGATGCAAGGATAAGGCAAATTTTCTATCAGCTGCTCCAAAAATCGTTGGCATTATGCTGCTTGCCATAGCCAAATAACTCATCCAGCTTAACGAATGTAGAGTCCAGCCAGCGAGTATTCCCCACCCCCCACCTGACGACACTGTGAAGCCAGCCCGAAGGCTTATTAAATGGGCAAGCTCTAATGCAGTTAGCACAATCGGCATGGTTACCTACCCAAAAGGCAAAACACTTTTCAGCATTAATCGGCCAACTCAGTAGCCCCTCCCTATTGGATATATTATTTGGCTTTTCAGTTGGCGCTCCGCGCATAATAGCCTGACTAGGACACTCCTCAGCACACCTCTCACAGTGCATACAAAAATCCCAGACGCCAAACTCAATCGGTCTATCAGGAACCAGTGGTAAATCAGTAAGGACCTTGCATAGTCGAACCCTGGGGCCAAACTCTGGAGTAATTAGTAAACTATTCCGCGCCAGTTCACCCAGCCCGGCATCAATGGCTATGGGTATACTACAGGCAGTGTCATTGCCGCAAGGTATTGCCTTGTAGCCCAGACCACGAATATATTGAGCCAGTAAACCAGCAATAAATGCCATTTTAGAATAGCCCAGACCAGCTGTAGCTGAGGCTGAATACGCTGGAGAATAACTTATACCTTTGTAATCCATCTCTATGGCAATAGCAATAGCATATTTATAATCTTCTAGTATCTCAATCTTCTCAATGGGCTCGTCCCTGAGCCGGTAATAACCATAAGAGTAAAGCCACCGCCTATCCAGCTCACAGACCCCTACCAGAGACGCCCCAAAAGACTTGGCTACCCTTTTAAGGTCTCGGGTTACCTTCGCTGGGTCATCAACCGTAATTCTCAATCCTGGCTCTACTCTGGGCATCGTATATACTTCCCCCTCCCAATCCCAGGCGTATAGCCCCTCCTGACCACCTCCGACACCCCTGGCAAAGTGCATTTCCAGATGCCAGGCAGCATTCAGAAAGGATAGATCTTGTAGCGTGTAGCCTGGTTTATCTCTAGGCATCACTGTTTCAAGAAAGAATTTTCGTCCTAAATCCAGCATGCTCGGGTCCCACAGCGGTCTGCTAAGCACATGATTCTTCTGGTCAAACCTTTCCACCTTGCCCACAACATATCTATCGGCTCCCTTGACTACTTTCATTAAATCAACCCCTTTCCATAATATCAAGTAAATTAGGCTTTCTCAGCCCATTTTACCGCATTTAGGAAAATCTGGAAGCCATCCCCATACTGCTTGGCTCCTTGCCTCGTCCATTGCGGGTGCTGGGTGCCCCGGATGTAGCGTTCGGGGTGGGGCATCAAGGCAAAAATACGCCCTGAGGCGTCACAAATGCCGGCAATATTGGCTACTGAGCCGTTGGGGTTATGAGGATAGCCAGCATTAGTGTTCCCATGCTCATCAGTATAGTACAGCACCACATTCAAATGGGGCAAAGCTTCAGGGGTGACCACAACCTTCCCTTCGCCGTGAGCCACTGGAAGCTCCATGCTGTCTATGCCCCTGGTGAATACGCACGGGCATTGCTTATTCACGCCCAGGTGTACCCAGCGGCACTCAAACCTGCCCGAATCATTGGCTCCCAGGGTTAATAGCGGTAAATCACCACTCGCCACTCCGGGTAGAATACCAGCCTTTACCAAGACCTGGAAGCCATTGCAAATTCCTAAAATCAGCCCTCCATTTTCAATAAGCCTCTGTATATCTTCACCAAGTCTTAGCCTTAGCTCATTGGCTAACACCTTGCCGGCAGATATATCATCACCATAGGTAAAGCCACCGGGAATAACCATTATCTGGTAGTCACTGAGCCGCTGTTCACGGCGGATTAACTGGTTAACATGAACTAAGGACACTGACGCTCCTGCCTGCTGGAAAGCGAAGGCAGTTTCAGCATCACAATTTGTTCCTGGGGCGCCGAGTATCAGCGTTCTTACCTTACCCATCTTTTTACCACCGGAGAGGTCTCTGCCAGGCGTCTTTTAATTCATTAAGAGGTACGGCAATGGCTCTCCTGCCATCCAGTCTATATACCTCGAGTATTTCAGAATCGGTGACCAGACCGATAGTGGCAAAACTGGCGCCATTCATTATCTGTTCAAACTCCCCTTTGTTCTCCAGCGCCACTTCAACCAGAAACCGACTGTTTGATTCAGAAAACAGTATGAAGTCATCCCTATCTATAGGTTCACCGAGGGGGACGGAATCAAGGTAAGTGATAGCACCAAGCCCTCCAGCAAATGCCATCTCGGCAACAGCAACACCAATACCACCCTCACTCAAGTCATGGCATGCCCTGACTAAACCCTTCTCGGTCGCCAGGCTCAACTTATCCATCAACCGTTTTGCCAGCTGCGGGTTCACCTTGGGCACATTATTGCCGATGAAACCACGAGTTCTAAAATATTCAGACCCACCCAGCTCGTCCTGGGTTGTGCCAACAATGTAAATCAAGTCGCCGGCTTCCTTGAAATCCATAGATACGGCTCGCTTCACGTCTTCCATCACACTGATAGCCGAGATGAGCAGGGTATGGGGAATAGAGATGGTCTTGCCTTCAAATTCAAACTCGTTGTTCAGGCTATCCTTACCTGAGATAAACGGTGTCCCGTAGACAAGCGCCATATCATAGCATGCCTGGGATGCCCGAACTAAAGCCCCAAGCATATCCGGACGGCTGGTTTCACCCCAGCTGAAGTTATCAAGCAAAGCTACTTTATGTAAACTACCGCCAACAGCTATAATCTGTCTTAAGGCTTCATCAATGGCTGATGCTGCCATCCAGTAGGGGTCTACCTTTCCATAGTTGGGATTTATACCACAGGAGACGACTACGCCCATTTCAGAGTCCAGTAGTGGTCTGATAATGGCAGCATCGCCCGGTCCATCATTATCCTTGCCCACCAGAGGCTTGAGCACACTACCTCCCTGCACCTCATGGTCATACTGGCGTATCACCCATTCCTTACTACATACATTCCACGAGCCAAGAATTTGAAGTAAGGCTTCACCCAAATCCGGTGGGGCAAAATCAGGCTCAGCATGCCGTGGCTGTTCCCATATCGCCTCTGTCTTCAACTGCGGGCGACCCCTGTGTAGAAACTCCATATCAAGGTCACAGACTAGGTTGCCGTGGTAGAAAAGCTTGAGCCTTCGGTCATTGGTAAACTCACCAATAACGGTTGCCTCAACATCCTCACCGGCAAAAAGATTTATTAGCTCCTCGATGCAGTCTGGGGGTACCGCCAATACCATTCGCTCTTGAGATTCGGATATCCATATTTCGGTATAAGAGAGCCCGGCATATTTCAGTGGAACCCTATCCAGAGAAACACGCACCCCGGTGTCAGCAGCCATCTCACCTACTGCCGATGACAGCCCACCACCCCCACAATCAGTTATCCGGCGGTAAAGTCCGCCATCCCTTGCCTGGAGGAGAACATCAATGAGCTTCTTTTCTGCAATGGGATTACCAATCTGAACTGAGCTAGAGGAAACAGTGGCTGACTCCCCAGTAAGTTGTTCTGAGGCAAAGGTAATACCATGTATCCCATCACGCCCGGTTCTGCTCCCAACCAGTACCACCAAGTCGCCAGGGCGCTGCTGTCCTCTCTGGGAGAGGCGTTTCGGCAGTAGCCCCAGTGTTCCACAGAAGACAAGTGGATTAGCCACATATCGTTCATCAAAGAGTATGGCACCATTAAGGGTGGCTATCCCCAGCCGGTTGGCATAGTCAGCCACACCAGCCCGAACACCTTTAAAAATACGACGCGGGTGCAGGACCTCTCTCGGCAGCTTATCATAGGGAAAATCAGGGGGAGCAAAACAGAATACATCTGTGTTTAGGATTGGTTTGGCACCCAACCCGGTACCCAGCGGGTCACGGACAACACCACCTATCCCGGTTGCGGCTCCCCCATAGGGCTCAACCGCCGACGGATGATTGTGGGTCTCAACCTTAAAGCATAGTGCCCAGCGACCATCAAAATCAATCACTCCAGCATTGTCCTCAAAAACAGAAAGACACCACGGCTTAGCCAGCTCCTCGGTTACCTTCATAATGGTATTCTTGAGTAAGTTATCGATGATAGTGTCACCAAACTTGATTCTGCTCTTGAATGTCTTGTGGACACAATGCTCAGACCAAGTCTGTGCCAGCGTCTCAAGCTCAGCATCAGTTGGGTTGCGCCCCTGCTTACGAAAACAAGCGGTGATAGCCTGGAACTCGTCATGACTAAAGCCAAATTGCTGACCGATTTCTTTTAGCCCAGCT
>Ga0209979_1002757_pt1 | contig 16357 bp, 20 predicted proteins | sample AnhtaG_FD_183114 | JGI IMG/M metagenome (GOLD analysis project Ga0209979, IMG submission 183114) | Deep subsurface microbial communities from Anholt, Denmark to uncover new lineages of life (NeLLi) - Anholt_01485 metaG (SPAdes) (version 2) | ecosystem: Environmental > Aquatic > Marine > Oceanic...
CGTTTAGGATAAGGGTAACGGGAAATTCCCTGGCAACCACCTCTTCGATTCTGCCTCTGCCTTCCTTGGTAAGCCGCAATATAGGAAATTTCTCTACTTTATTCTCCATCTTTTCTTATTCTCCCTACCTGGTTACCGGCCCTAACTGAGCCCCCTTGGATAACCTTGGCAACAGTTAGCCCACCTAATATATCAGAGACTTGAGGGAGAGCTTTTCCCAGACCTAAGCCGGCGCCGATGCAGAGTGCTACCCACAGACTTAGATATTTCTCCCAAACCCCGAGTCTTCCCTCTTTTTCTTGAGCTATATTACGCCTTATTTTCACACTTATATGCTCCCACCACAACACTTAGAAGTTTCTCCGTCATTTTGCTTTCCTTGCCCTCTATATAAAACTCCCTCCAATTTGCTCAGAGCCTTCGCTACTGTCTGAGCACACAAGGTACCTGTCATCCCACCTATTTTAATGATGGTCTTCTGCCCATCTTTTAGCCTCCAACCTGGGTCAGCAAAAATGCCGCCAATATACCAGCCAAAACTCCAAGACTCGCAAGGTGAGTGTTTCCATATTTATGCGCTTCAGGAATTAGCTCATTCACCGTAATGTAGAACATCGCCCCACCAGCGAAGGCTAAGCCGGAATACATCAATTTCTCAGGAAAAGAGGTGAGGAAAAAGAAGGCTAGCAAAGCACCTACCAGTGTGGAAATGCCAGCAGCAAAGCAAATAAGGACGGTTCTAAACTTACTCATCCCAGAGAAATGAAAAGGAATCGCAATAGCTATACCCTCAGGGATATTATGCAACATAATAGCGATGGCTATTGTCATCCCTAAACTTCCAGAGATTCCATATCCTGAGCCGATCCCGAATCCCTCGGGAAGATCGTGGATTGCTATTCCGATAGCGATTAGTGTCCCGAGTCTAAGAAGGCTATTTCTCTCTTCGACGATATGTATATGAGGGAGAATGAAATCCAAGAAGAAGAAAAGTAAGGAGCCTGTAATGAAACCAGTGAAACATAGAAAAAACCCAGCTTTTAGCGACTCCAAAACTAGCATTAGAAAAGTGACACCGAGCATTATCCCTGAAGAAAAGCCAAGCCCTAAGATCAAATTTCTCTCCCTTGGCTTAAACAAAACGCCTAAGATACCGCCCACACCCGTAGCAGCACCGGCTAGAAGGCTTATGAGAGTTAATATTATTAGGTTCATCTTAGCTCCTGATGTTCCTTGAGCATGCACCTGTCCACAATCACCAAAAGCCTGGCTTTCCTAGCTCGGGTTGCTGCCTCCCCGTTTATCACTCCCTCCTGCATCCATACCGCTTTTGCCCCTATTTTAATTCCCTCTCCGACAATAACCTACTGAACTTGAAAACCCGACTCATTCTCTAGCTAGCCTAAACAGCGCTGCTCCGGTTGCGCCGAGAGCAATCGCCACGACGAGCATAAAGATACCGCTGATGGTAATCACAGTGGTAAGACCGAAGCCTACAACAGCAAGGTACAAGTAGTTCTCCAAGTTCAACGCCTGTGCGTAGCTCAAATGACTTGGGTTTGTCGGGTCAAAGCGCTCCCCTGCCAACAGGTCCTCGTAGGTACGGGCTATTCCTTGGCGATGCTCCCTTACAGTGTCGGCAGCAGTTTGGGCTTCATCTAAAGTATCGACTAGCTCACCTGCCTCCGCTGCGGTTGCCTCTATGCCCAGATTAATCTCTTCTATCCGCATATTCTCCGCTAGCAAATTGGAATTAGTGACGCCCTGATAAATAAACCCTACACCCATTGCTAAGCTCACTATTCCTAAAAGTATCACTATTATTGCTAATCTACGTAACATATTTAGTCTCCTTCCTAACTAATTTGTAGCTTATGCTTTACAACTACTGGTTTAGTCTGCCTGTGGTCTCTGTTCTAGAGCTCTCTATTCATAATCTTCTTCTTCAGAACTTCCCATTCGCTCTTTGTCAAAACGCAGACATTGTCTTTCTCTCCTATTTCGACATGCTCATCAGTTATTTTGACTACAGGACAACACGAACCTTCTCGGCACAACACTACAACTTTCATCTTTTTTCACCTCCTAAGCTTTATATTTTTCGAGGGCATTATAGAAAGCCTTCCAAAAGGGGTCAACTAAGGGGTGCTCAAGTCTCTTCTCTCCTCCTCCTTCTACTAGAACCATTCCATTCCCCGGCTCGGTCAATTCCCCAACAATAGAAGACTTGATACCCTTTTGAAACAGAGCCTCCACCACTTCCTGAGCTTTGTGCTCCCGGCAGGCAATGATTAGTGTCCCCTCACTGATAGAGGCATAAGGGTCGATGCCAAAATAAGAGCATATCTCCGTTACGCAATCCTCAACCACAATCTGCTCCTTCTCTATCCTCACACCCAAACCAGCCGCCTGAGCCAGTTCATACAAGCCACCCCATATCCCGCACTCGGTGGCATCATGCATAGCAGTGACCCCATTTTCTCTCACCCCTACGCTTACTGCAGTCACAGCATCCTCCACCACTGACATCTGGTAGAATATCTGCTGTGCCCTCCGGCTAAAGCTAAGCCCAAATTCTCCCTCAATAAGCCACGGGAACATAGCAGCGAAGATACCGGTTGCTTCAATAGCCGGTCCCTTGGTGATAATTATCTTATCTCCAGCTCTCGCCAACTTAGGAGTAACATATTCGTCTTGCTCACCAACACCGACTATGGTAGCTCCACCCACCATCGGATAGTGGCAATTTTCATATCTGGCAGTATGGCCACAAATGACGGCAATTCCCAGCCGCTCACACACCTGGTGCATAGTATCCCACACTATCTCCAGTTGCTCCTTGGTCATCGCCATAGGTAGGTTCAAATCTATAGATAGAAACTTAGGCTTTAGCCCGCAGGTCACAGCATCAGAGGCGATGATGTGAATGGCAAACCAGGCTGCCCTCTCCCAGCCATACTCGGGGACGATAAATACTGGGTCGCAAGTAAATGAGACTACCTTGCCCCCGATTTCTACTATGCCTACATCCACCCCGTGCTGAGGTCCCACCAAAACCTTGTCACTCTTAGCCCCCAGGCGGGGAAAAATCAGCTCATTGAAGATTGCAGGGGAGATTTTACCAATTTCAGGTATTTCACTTATTTCCATTGTTCCTCAATTTACCTTTGGTCGCCTGAGGAAAGATTAGAAAGTTCTTGCCCCAGTAGGACACTCGGTGACGCATCTCCGGCATTTGATACAGAACTCAGCTAGAGAGCAGGTTCCCGAAGGAATCATAGCCACTTCAATATCTCTTTTGGGCAGAGGTATCTCACCTTGGGCAGCGAATACACCCTCAAGCACCGGCTCCTTTACCAGCACATTTACCCCGTCTACTGGGCATACCTTGACACAGACACCACAGCCTATGCAGAAGTCCTCATTTGTTTCAGGAACCTTTGGCTCAGTGGGTATTTGCCATCGCGAAAGAATCACAGTTTCAGGCATCGCTCCTCCTTATAAAACCTTTTTCAAACTCATAGCAATAACTTTATCTATCTCGCGGCGCAACAGCGGTGGAAACCCAGGGGTCTCAACATCCAGGAAGCCTCGGGTTATCATTGAGGTTGCCTCATCCTCAGTTAGCCCTTTGCTCATCAGATAATAGAGTTGCTCCTCAGCGATTTTCCCAATGGAAGCTTCATGGGTAAGGTTAGCTTCTGGAGAAGTGCTTCTAATCTGCGGATAGGCCCAGGCACGCGCCATCGGGTCGAGTAGTAGCCCCCTGCATTCCAGATGTCCCCGTATCTTTTCTGCGTATCCCTTCAGGGTTCCACGCATTGTAATCTTCGATTCCCCGCTAGCGACAGCCCTTGAGATAAGCTCACCCCTGGTACCCTCTCCAGAAAATATAATCGAAGAACCAACATCAATATCCGATGCCTCCATTCCGAGAATTATACATCGGATGACAGCTCTCGCATCCTTTCCTCTTAAAACCACCGTTGGGTATGCCTGGTCGCTGAGGCAGGGACCTATTATGATGAAATTCTCAATGTAGGTGGCATTGTCATCAACTATGGCGCCTATCTTGGGTCTAACGTGAAACTCAGGTCTAAAATTATGAATCATACTATATGTTACTTCGGAGCCCTCCCCCTGATATATCTCGGTAATGCAGCCATGTAATCCTATGTTACAGGCAGGTTGAGTAATACAACCAGAGATTAAGTGAACCTTGGAGTAAGGCTCAGCTATGACCAGGATACGAGGCAACTGAGCATACATCTGCGTTTCGACGAAGAAGCAAGCCTGAACCGGTAACTCAACCTTGACCCCTCTCTTGACCCAGACAAAGACACCGCCCCTAGAGTAGCCAGCATTATAGGCAGTGTACTTATCGAGATTGATGGGCAAGATATGTGACCAAAACTTTTCAATCCAGGGATATTGCTGAACAGCGTCTTCTATGTCTTTAATAATCAACCCCTGAGGGTATTCAGCAAGCAAGGTTTTACTGGCTTCCTCGGTAAACCCAAGATAAGTAGTATCAGCGTCCTCCTGAAGTTTAGAGCCGGTCCTACCTATCTCTTCGATACTCTGACCACAACTCTCAGCCAGTTGCCTCATATTCTCGTCGAGTTCAAGCAGGCTTTGCCGAGGCGGGTGCTTGGGAGCAAGGTCGGGTCGGTAAGAGAGGAGGTCAAAGTCCATCCCAAATCTTCCTGCGGGGAATCCTTTGTCTTCATACTCTTGGTGGATGTTTCTGGCTAGCTGCCGGCTCTTCTTTAGCCACTCTGGAAACCTTTTGTCATATTCTTCATAATAATCTCTGAGTTCTTCTAATGCTCGTAATTTCATCGAGTCCATTCTCTTTGACCTCCCAGAATTTCCCTGGCATATCTTTCATAACCTTCCTTTTCAATCTTTGAGATAATCTCTCTAGGCTCTCCAGAGATGATTATCCTGCCATCGTACATGATGTGAGCTACATCTGGCTCGAGATACTGCAATATGTGCCGGTGATGGGTGATAACCAGAACCGAACTCCCCAGTTCCTCGGCCGCTCTGCCTATTTCTGTGCCGATAAGCTTGACTGAGTCAATATCAACGCCACTATCAGGTTCATCCAAAAGCATTAACTTTGCTCTCATCGCGAAGACCTGGGCTAGCTCTGAGCGTTTCTTCTCACCACCAGAGAAGCCGAGGTTGATATCTCTGGTTAGGAAGGAGCCTGCGTTGAGCCCAACCCTTTCCAGAAACGGGGTAGCCAATCTTTCCTCTGGTTCTACGAGAGGGTCCCATGGTTCGCTGCCTGCTATCAAGCGTATTATGTCTCTGAGCTTCACTCCCCTGACCTCCGGTGGATTTTGGTAGGCTAATCCGATGCCTAGGTTGGCACGCTCGGAGATGTTTTTGCCAATCAATTCCTGACCATCAAAGACGATAGAGCCACCTGTTACATTATAAGCTGGATAACCGAGAATAGCTAGAGCCAAGGTTGTCTTGCCACAGGCATTTGGTCCTAGCAAAACATGTGTCTCCTCATCACCTATTATGAGGTTTACTCCGTTTAGAACCTCCACCGCGCCAACACTAACCCGTAGATTTTCCACTTTTAGCATGTCCGTCCCTCCGTCATCTCCCATTCTCAAAGTGTAGGCGGGAGATTTTGATAAATTTCATAGGTCTGGTTGGCTACCATTATTCTTCCCCCTGCTTTTAGCGAGGTAATCTTCAATAGCTGACTTAATCAATTCTTGGCCGAGGACTGTACAGTGCATTTTCGGTGGTGGCAACCCGTCCAGTGCCTCAGCTATCGCCTGACTAGGGATACACAATGCATCCTGGATGGTCTTTCCCTTCAGCATTTCAGTAACCATTGAACTGGCGGCAATAGCTGCCCCACAGCCAAACGTCTTGAACTTGGCGTCCGCAATAATCCCATCCTCCACGCTAATGTAGAGTTCCATTTCGATGCCCCATGACGGGTCTCCCACATAACCAATGCCGTCGGGATTTTTCATCACCCCCACATTTCTAGGATCTCTAAAGTGCTTTATCACCTTCTCACTGTATAGTGACCAGACATCACGCATGTTCTCTTCTCCTATCTGTGGCTTTTCAAAAGCAGCAGCATAGCTCTGAGCTTAGCCATGACTCATAGCAATACCCTCTATCCTTGGAAACCAGGCGGCAAATTCAGCGACTGCCTGCAATCGGGGCCTATCACTAACCTGCCTAGGATGTTCCTCTGGGTAACCGAAGCAGCACTACCCCGGTCGCGCCAAGGGCCAACCCAGTGATAATCATAAAGACACCGGCGCCGATAATCACGGTGGTAACGCCAAAGCCCATAATAGCTATGTTCAAGGCGTTCCGCAGAGTTGTACCAGCGAGATATGTAGTACGCTCGGGGGATCCCTTTCCGTATCACCATAAGTCCCGTAACTCTCACGAAGATGCTCCTCCAAGGTGCCCTCTGCACCTCGCGCTTCGGCTTCCGTATCAACTACATCACCCTTCTCAACTAAATCCTCCTCGATACCGAGAGTTACCTTTTCTGCACGCAGACCCTCAGATATTTGTCCTCTTACGCTAACACCTTGTGCAATAAACACTACACCTATAACCAAGCTCCCTACACCCAGAAGTATCAATGCCATCGCTAGGTAACGACTTTTAGGTAACATATTTTACCTCCTTCCTTATTGATTTGAGAACGTTTAACCGATATTTTAGTTAGAGTATTTACATCTCATCACCCACAACTGGTTTCAAAGGAACGTAACTTTTGACTGTGATACTTGTCACTCATTGTATCCTATTTGAACATCTTCATCTTTGCTTGCTTAGGTAGTCCTCGATAGCTGATTTAAGTGCTTCCTCAGCTAGAACCGAGCAATGCATCTTAATCGGCGGCAGCCCATCCAGGGCTTCAGCGACTGCCCGATTGGAGATTTCCAGTGCCTCTCCTATGCTCTTCCCTTTTACCATCTCGGTGACCATAGAACTAGTGGCGATGGCAGCTCCACAGCCGAAGGTCTTGAACTTGGCATCAACGATGGTGCTATCATTTACCTTGATGTAAAGCTCCATGATATCACCGCACACTGGGTTTCCCACGTGTCCAATGCCATCGGGATTTTCTATCTCTCCCACATTCCTTGGGTTCTTGAAGTGCTCCATCACCTTCTCACTATACAGTGACCACACATCACGCATGTTCTCCTCTCCTATCTGTGGCTTTTCAAAAGCGGTGACATAGCTCTGAGCTTAGCGACAATTCCGGGCAGGACGTCCAAAACACGCTCTATCTCCTCGTCAGTGGTCCATTTACCTAGGCTAAATCTTAAGGAGCCGTGCGCTTGTTCATGGGCGAGCCCCAGTGCCAGGAGCACATGAGATGGCTCAAGGCTTGATGAGCTGCAAGCTGAGCCGGTAGAAGCACAAATGCCCTCCAAGTCAAGATTTAGGAGCATTGACTCCCCTTCTACAAAATCAACACTAACATTAACATTGTTGGGTAGCCTCATTATGGGATGACCATTTAAGCGGGTGTGGTCAATCCGTTCCAAGAGACCATTAATGAGTTGGTCACGAAGATAAGTCAGTCGCTCCGCTTCCTCGCTTATCTCTTGCTGGGCAAGTTCTACTGCTTTGCCAAAGCCTACAATCCCAGGAACATTCTCAGTGCTCGCCCGCCGTCTTCTCTCCTGCTCACCTCCATGCATGAAGGGGATTAGTTTGGTACCTTTTCTGATATATAATGCTCCAACCCCCTTAGGACCGTAGAGCTTATGTGCTGACATAGAAAGTAAATCCACCCCAAGCTGATTCACGTCTATCGGGATATGCCCCGCCGTCTGCACGGCATCAGTATGAAAATAGATTCCCGCCTCCTTGGCAATCCTACCTATCTCAGCTATCGGCTCTACGGTACCCACTTCATTGCTAGCCTGCATCACTGAAATGAGGATGGTCTTATCGGTAATAGCCTTTTTGACATCATTGGGGTCAACCAAGCCGTACTCGTCTACCGGTAGATAGGTTACCCTGAATCCCCTTCTCTCCAAAAACTTACACGTTTCTATCACCGCATGGTGCTCAATAGAACTGGTAATAATGTGATTCCCCTTAGGCTCATTGGCGTAAGCTACGCCCTTTATGGCGAAGTTATCTGCCTCAGTTCCACCACTGGTAAAAACGACCTCCTCACTTAGAGCACTGATGAGAGCAGCAACCTTATCTCTTGCCTCCTCTATGGCTCCCTTTGTTTCCTGCCCATAGGAATAAATGCTCGAAGGGTTGCCAAAAGCGTCAGTAAAATAGGGCAGCATTGCCTTCACCACCTCGGGATGGGTCGGTGTGGTAGCAGCGTAATCAAGGTATATCCGTTTCATTGCTTACCCCTCCACAATATCGCCAATGACGGGATCGACCCTTACCCCTTTGCTTGTCACCCAGGCGATGCCCTGCTCGATTTCCTTGTCTTCCCCCTCCAGCTCCAATACCACCCAACCCTTATCCTCGGATACATCGGCACGGCGAATATTAGTCACTACCTTGAACTGGTGACTGAGAGTATAAATAATGGGCTCCCTGATTAGCTCCTGGGGAAAGGTAAACATTACTCGTCTCTTGACCATCTTAGCCCCCCTTTATCTTTCTTGGGATTAGTATGATACGGGTGGAGTATGACGCGCTCAAACTCGCGTACCGAGTACCTCCTCAAATGATTCTAGGCTTGGTTGGACAGTAAAGGGCTGAACAATATCTGATACTATTTCTTGTGTCTTGGGTCCTGCCCCAGTGATAAAAGCTACTGTAAGCTCATTCCTTTTAATTACCCCTGAAGCTGCCAGCCTCTTGAGCCCGGCAACCACTACTCCGCCTGCCGCTTCAGCAAAGATACCCTCAGTTTGAGCCAGCAGTTTCATCCCGGCGATGAGTTCCTCATCGGTGACGGCGCAGGCACCACCCCCCGACTGCCTGGCAACCCTCAACGCATAGTAGCCATCAGCCGGGTTCCCGATGGCTATGGACTTGGCAATGGTGTCTGGCTCTACCGGGTGCACATGGAGAGTGCCCGCCTGAAAGGCGTTAACGATGGGTGAGGAGCCAGCAGCCTGAGTGAGATACATATGGGTATTAACCGGTTCAATTAAACCAAGCATAGATAGCTCATCCAGGCCCTTCCATATTCGGGTAAAGAGAAGTCCTGAGGCAGCCGGAGCCACCACGCAGTCAGGGGCTCGCCATCCTAGCTGTTCGGCTGTCTCATAGCCCAGAGTCTTGCTCCCCTCGGCGTAATACGGTCTGAGGTTAATATTAATAAATCCCCAGTTATATCTTTGTGCTAGCCCGGCACAGAGGCGATTGACATCATCATAACTTCCATCAACAGTCACCAGAACCGGGTTGTATATTGCCGTTCCTACCAGCTTACCCAATTCTATGCCAGAGGGAACGAAAACATAAGCTTTCATATTCGCCTTGGTGGCGTGAGCAGCGACACTGGCCGCCAGATTACCAGTTGACGCACAAGCCACAGTGTCAAACCCGAATTCCTGTGCTTTGGTGACGGCAACCGAGACTACTCTGTCCTTAAACGAGTATGTTGGATTAAGGCAGTCATTCTTAATGTAGAGCTGGTCTAGCCCCAGTTCACGCCCCAGGTTATCGGCTTTGACTAGAGGGGTAAAGCCTGTTCCAATGTCCACCTCCTTGCCTTCCACTGGCAGCATATCGCGATAACGCCACATGCTCAACGGTCCCCCAGCCAGCTTCTCCCGGCTTAGCACTCTAGCCATAGCCTTGTAGTCATAGCTGACATCCAACGGGCTAAGGCAGAAATCACACAGGCTGAGAGGCTGCACAGGATACTCCCGCCCACACTTTCGACAACGTAAGGCTCTAGCATAAGACATGTCACACTCCTTCAGCTAGGCTCTAGCGCCTGTTCTAAATCCTCAATCAAATCATCAATATTTTCCAAACCAACCGACAACCTGATTAGCTCGTCGGTGATTCCTACCTTTTCTCTATACTCCTGGGGCATTGAGGCATGGCTCATTGTTGCCGGGTGTTCAGCAAGGGAAGCGACACCACCCAGTGACTCTGCCAGGGCAAAGACCTTAATCCTTCTTAGGAAGCTGTTAACTGCTTCAACTCCTTCTTTCAATTCAAATGAGACCATCCCTCCAAACCCCTTCATCTGCCTTTTGGCGATTTCATGCCCGGGATGAGAGTCAAGCCCGGGATAGAACACTCTCTTTACTACAGAGTGCCCCTTAAGATAATTTGCCACAGTGAAGGCATTCTCCTCATGTTGCCTCATTCTCACGGGGAGAGTCTCAATTCCCCGAAGTACCAGCCAGCAATCAAAGGGAGAGGCACAGGTTCCCATGGCATTAAGCAGAAATTGAATCCTCTCTGTTAATTCATCAGTGGCGGTTACCACGGCGCCGCCGACAACATCACAGTGCCCGTTGAGGTACTTGGTTGTGGAATGGACAACAAGGTCAACCCCGTACTCAATAGGCCTGAGGAAATAGGGGGTAGCGAAGGTATTGTCCATCACTGTCAGCAACCTGTGACGTTTAGCAATATCAACCGCCATCTCAATATCAACAATATTCAGTAATGGGTTAGACGGGGTCTCCAACCACAGCATCCTGCTATTGGGCCTTATTGCGTCTTCAATCCTCGCCCTATCATCCATTCTCAAGAAGGTGAACTCCAGCCCAAAGTCACGCATTACACTCTGAAATAACCTATAGGTTCCCCCATAAACGTCATCCCCTGAGATTACGTGGCCACCGGCCTTAAGCAGATGCATGACTGTGGCTTCGGCAGCCATCCCGGTGGCGAAGGCAAAGCCTGCCTTTCCTCCCTCCAGGTGAGCGATGGTATCCTCCAGGACCTTCCTCGTTGGGTTCGCTGTGCGCGAATAGTCATAGCCTTTCGTCTTACCCACGTCCTCAAAGACAAAGGTCGATGTCTGGTAGATGGGCACTGAGACAGCGCCAAATGCTATATCCGGTCTCTCTCCAGCATGAATGGCTAGCGTTTCAAATCTCATATTCCCCCTCCTTGGCTAAACTCTCTCTCAATTTTCCTCCTTGTCTCACCTATTTCATCCATGGGGACTGCCACTCCGCTTAAGCTCTCCAGCTGCTTCAGGCGCTCCTGTATCTTTTCCTGCTCCCTCAAGACTAACCTGATGGCTTCTGCCACTGGGTCAGGCAACTTCCCATGCTCCAAGTCTGTGAGAGGTTTATGGCGGTCCTCCACTATTCTTCCCGGGATTCCCACTACTGTAGCCCCGGGTGGCACTGACTTTACGACTACTGAACCTGAGCCAATTCTGGCTCCATCTCCTATGGAGATAGTGCCTAAAGCTACCGCCCCGGTTCCCATTACCACATCATTGCCGATTGTAGGATGGCGCTTCTCCCTCTTCAAAGTGGTTCCACCTAGAACAACTCCCTGATACATCAGCACATCATCTCCTACTTCCGCTGTCTCCCCAATGACCACCCCTGCTCCGTGGTCAATAAAGAAACGCCTGCCGATTTTGGCTCCGGGGTGGATTTCGATGCCGGTTAAGAAACGACTGATATGGGAAAGGTAGCGAGCCAGAAACCGAAGCTTACAGCGCCAGAGAAGCTGAGCCAAGCGATGAAGCCACAAGGCATGTAACCCTGGATAGCAAAAGAGGACCTCCAGCACACTTCTGGCTGCCGGATCTTTAGCAAAAACCGTTTGAATATCTTCTTTTAAGGTCTTAAACAAGATAATTATCCTTTTCTCCTGTTTTATATACTAGGTCCTGCTCGATAAACCTCCTGGAAGAACCAGCTGGACAGGTAGCGCTCCCCGGTGTCAGGTAAAACCACCACTATGAGCTTACCCTCGTTGGTTGGTCTTCTGGCTACCTCTAATGCTGCCCAGGTTGCTGCCCCCGAGGATATGCCTACCAGTATCCCTTCCTCTCTGGCTAACCTTCTGGCCATTATTCCTGCATCTTCATTAGTGACCTTAATAATTTCATCAACTAAATCTGTTCTCAGAACATCGGGGATAAAGCCAGCGCCGATACCCTGAATCTTATGAGCCCCTGGCTTCCCCCCAGAAAGAACTGGAGAATTCAGCGGCTCAACCGCAATAGCCTTAAACCCAGGCCTTCTGGACTTGATAGTTTCAGCTACCCCAGTAATCGTTCCGCCAGTTCCTACTCCCGAGACTAGAATATCCACCTTGCCATCGGTATCCCGCCATATCTCCTCGGCGGTGGTCAGCCGGTGTATCTCCGGATTTGCCAGATTTTTAAACTGCTGCGGCATGAAGTATTTAGGATTTTCTGACACCAGTTGTTCCGCTTTTCTTACCGCCCCGGGCATCCCCTCTGCCCCGGGAGTCAAGACCAGCTCAGCTCCGAAAATGTACAAGAGCTGCCTCCGCTCTAGGGACATAGTGTCGGGCATGGTGAGAATAAGCTTGTACCCCCTGGCGGCGCAGACAAAAGCCAAAGCAATGCCAGTATTGCCGCTGGTGGGCTCGACGATTACCGTATCTTTATTGATAAGCCTCTTCTCCTCGGCGTCCACAATCATTGCCACTCCTATCCTGTCCTTCACACTCCCCACGGGATTAAAGGACTCAAGCTTGGCTACCACCTCTGCCTTTGTCCCCTCGGTTATTCGATTCAATCTGACCAGGGGTGTATTCCCTATCAGCTCGGTAGAGTCCTTAGCTATGCCTCTGGTTAGCTTGGGTATCTCCATCGTCTTGTACTGGAGCTTCTCCGCTTTTTGAATTACCTCTGCCATGTTGGATTCCTCCTTCTACACGCCCCGTTTGAGCTATCAATGACTTATATGTAGTACATTATCTCTTCAGGCCGCTCTTTTCTTTTTTGCCGCTCGACCAAATCTTGCAAGGTAGTAGACTCCAAAACCCCATTCATTGCCTTCTTTAGTTCGCTCCAGATATCCCGGGTGACACATAATTCAGAGCGGGTGCATATCCCTGGATTATTAACGCACTCCGCCGGAGCAATTGAGCCCTCAAGAAGTTGAATAACCTCGCTCAATCTTATCTCGTCGGGAGGCTTGGCTAGTGAAACCCCACCTCTGGCGCCCCGAGTGCTCCGTACTATACCCCCAGCTATAAGGGGAGCGATTAAATGCTCTAGATAAAGTAATGAAATCTGCTGCCTTTGGGCGATATCTTTTAGTGGAACTGGTCCCTCCCCCTGATGAAGGGCTAAGTCCAAAAGCGCCCTGGTTCCATATCGTCCTCTGGTAGAGAGCTTCATTGACTTCACAGAATTGTTGACTAATATAATCAACAAAGTATACAATATCATAAAATGGGAACATTGTCAATAGCCTTTGTAACTTCTAATGGAATTAGCCTTCGTCTCTAAAGTTAGAGACGATTAGCTAAACGCTATAACGCAGAAAGAAGCCCATATCTCCCAAAGCAAATTTTGGGAACTGACCGCACAGCTGGTATTGCACAAAAGGGCGAAATGTGTGGTGTCTCGATGCGCAGGCTTCAGGTTTTCCATTTTCTGCATGGATCCAAAACGCGAATAGCAACCTGAGCTAGTTCAGATAGATAGGTGACACTTATAATAGTGTTACTATGAGAATAATAAGCGGAGTAGTTTCTGGAGTCTATCGCCTGGCAGAACTTCAGGTTGAGCTACCAAAAAGAGCCAGGCAAAGACTTAAATGGTTCGACTACTACAATTCACATGGTCATAACGCTAGGCTTACCTGCCGGTATTTTGGCATCTCACCTCAGACCTTCTACCGTTGGAAGAGACGCTATAACCCCAAGCATCTAGAGAGCCTGGAGGACCGCTCTCACCATCCCAAGCATTTAAGACAGCCTACTTATTCAGTGGAACTAGTTGAGGCTGTGCTTAAACTAAGAGAGGAATATCCCAGATGGGGAAAGGATAAGCTGGTGGTACTGCTGCGAGAGAAGGGGGTTAGCTGCTCCGCGTCTACGGTGGGTAGGATAATACATAGACTAAAGGAGCGTGGTGTATTAAAAGAGCCAGTACCCAACCATATATCAGCTAGGAAGCGGCAGAGACAACGCCCTTATGCCATTAGGAAGCCAAAGGATTATGGAATTAGCCTGGTAGGAGACCTGGTGCAGTTGGATACATTGGATGTCAGACCGTTGCCCGGAGTACTGCTCAAGCACTTCACTGCCCATGATGTCATCTCGCTATGGAATATAGTTAGCGTATACAGCCGAGCTACTGCCAATACTGCTGCCGATTTTCTGGATACTTTGGAGGAGAGGATGCCTTTCCTAGTGAAGGCAATTCAAGTAGACGGCGGTTCAGAATTTGAAGCTATTTTCGAACAGGAATGCCAGAGGCGGGGAATCAAGCTGTTTGTTTTACCGCCCCGATCACCTAAACTCAATGGGGCTGTTGAGCGAGCTCACCGGACTCATACCGAGGAATTCTATGAAGTAACAGAGAGCTCCTTCGACCTTCCCGAACTAAGGGAAGAGCTATTAGAATGGGAACAGGTATATAATACCGTAAGGCCCCACCAGGCACTGGGCTATGTGACACCACTCAAATTTCTGCAGCTGCGGAAAGAATATTTAGGAAAGGAGGTCATGTGTCACTAATCATATGAACGAGAACACCGCATTGACAGCGATGCTAGATGCGGTTATGATTGTCGCCGACAGGTTTAATGGCCTCACCAATATCACAACACAAAGAGGACAGGTATGCGGCCCTACTACAATATTGGACACATAGAAGATGGTGACAGGCTCATTAGGCGTCAAGAACAAGTCGAACTCTGGGAGACATCAAATCACCGCTTTGGCATATATCTTTGGGTCGTAAGGCCCAATGAGCCAGATGATAACCTTTGCACATTCCGAGCAGACCAACGGCATGCTGACGAGCTTTTTGATAGGCTGTGCAACCAGATTAACCCCTTTTAACTAACTCCAGCACTTCGTCTGTCCAACTCAATGTTATCGTTTACAAACGTCTGCTGCCCTGACTACTGGCTCCAAGGGGTATCAAAAAGAGGAACGAAGTCCGTCATATTTGCGCCCTTGGACTTCGCACACTTTGAGTTCGATTTTGGTAGCGGGGGTTGGATTCGAACCAACGACCTTCGGGTTATGAGCCCGACGAGCTTCCACTGCTCCACCCCGCGCCATTCCATTCTAAGTATAACCATTAGCCAGACGGGATGTCAAGGCATATTTGCAGTTTTAGCCGGAGTTAGTTGTGGTTAAAATTAGCGGCAAAGGATCCGACTCAACCTTCACTTCTTTTTTCAATGTCGCCCGGTTTTTCCTTCCCCTGCCACCAGGCTTTGAGTCGGGCTATGACCTCTTTCTCATATCCCTGGTCACTAGGAGTGTAAAAGTGTTTGCCCTGAAGGGAATCGGGTAGGTTTTGTTGCTGAACAAAGTGTCCGGGATAGTCGTGGGCATACTTATATTCCTTGCCATAGCCCATGTCTTTCATTAACGGTGTTACCGGGTTGCGCAGGTGTAGCGGCACTGACTCACTAGAGCTATGTTTGATCTCCTCCTGAACTAGGGAGTATGCCTGATACAAGGAGTTGCTTTTAGGGGCTGTAGCCAGATAGACGACTGCCTCGGCTAGAGCCAGGTTGCCCTCAGGCATGCCGATCAAGTGAACTGCTTGCTGAGCCGCTATGGCTATTACCAATGCTTGTGGGTCAGCCATGCCTACATCCTCTGAGGCAAAGCGAACTAACCGACGGGCAATATACAGTGGGTCTTCTCCCGCCTCCAGCATCCTTGCCAGCCAGTATAGAGAAGCATCCGGGTCTGAGCCTCGCATTGACTTATGAAGGGCTGATATGAGGTCATAGTGTTGCTCTCCCGCTTTATCGTAACGCAAAGCCCGGTGCTGGATGGCATCCTCAATGGTAGCCAGTGAGATATGGCGCTTCCCGTCAGCATCAGACGGCGTAGTCAGGGCTGCCATCTCCAGGGCATTAAGAGCAACTCGGGCATCACTATTTGACATAGTGACAAGATGACCCAAGGCATCAGCCGACAGCTCTACATTTGATCTACCCAGCCCTCGCAATCTGTCCTTTAGCGCTCTCAGGATTATTATGCGAATTTCGTCCTCAGTAAGAGGGTTCAGGGTGAGAACCTGACAGCGGGACAGAAGGGGAGAGATAACCTCAAAGGAAGGATTTTCGGTAGTAGCCCCGATAAGAGTGATGGTGCCATCCTCAACGAAAGGTAGAACCGCATCCTGCTGAGCTTTGTTGAAGCGATGAATCTCATCTATAAACAGGATGGTTTTCTGCTGACGCATTTTACGGCGCTC
>Ga0209979_1002758_pt1 | contig 16356 bp, 16 predicted proteins | sample AnhtaG_FD_183114 | JGI IMG/M metagenome (GOLD analysis project Ga0209979, IMG submission 183114) | Deep subsurface microbial communities from Anholt, Denmark to uncover new lineages of life (NeLLi) - Anholt_01485 metaG (SPAdes) (version 2) | ecosystem: Environmental > Aquatic > Marine > Oceanic...
GCAAAATGATTAGCAACGAACTGTTACTAACTGATACGAACTCCGAGTTCGTACGTGTTCGTTTTGAGTTCGTTGTTATTTATTTCTCAATCCCTGCCGCCCCTTTCGGTTCACTTTGTCCGGGGCCCGTCTTGATATGCTTCGCCTGAAATGTAATTAGATTTTCATTTAATTAGGGCAAAATGATTAACAACGAACTGTTACTAACTGATACGAACTCCGAGTTCGTACGTGTTCGTTTTGAGTTGGTTGTTATTTAGTTCTCAATCCCTGCCGCCCCTTTCGGTTCACTTATACCGGGTGCCCGTCTTGATATGCTCAGCTCGCTCTTGTGGTGAGGGGGCTGGCTGAGGCTTTTCGATTGATCTGGCTGTTCAGGGGTGCAGTTATGTATAGCTGTCCCTGCCGCCAATGCCCGATAGGGCAGCAAGGTGGCAGCCAACCTTGTTTGAAATGGTATGGTTGCTTGGGAAGGAGTTTGCAGGTGGGGGCTCCGCCTGAAATATAATAGTGAAGTAATATAATTAAATAAGCCGCTGCTACCATAAAATCTGCGTAAATCATCGTAAATCTGCGTCTAATATAATTGTTGAAATTACTGTATTTTGGAAATGTTTGATAGAATCGTCACTTGAAAGTTGGTGCAACACTAGTCACGGATCTCACTAAAAAGAACCGACCAGCGACCCACTTTTCTATCCATGTATTTATAAGTACAAATACAAATATAAACTGAGAACTATGGATTTGAATTTTGCATTATCTTCATTTATCACACTCTTCATTATTGTGGATCCAATAGTAAACGTGCCCCTTTTCATGGCAATACTTGCTAATTTTAAAAAATCTGAACGGAAGAAAATGGTCAAAAAGGCTATAATTATTGCAGCTATAGTCTTAATCATCTTCACTCTTGCTGGAGATACAATATTTGGCCTATTAGGTATAGAAATGTATTCTTTTAGAATAGCAGGTGGTTTACTTTTATTAATTATCTCCATTGAGATGCTCTTCGGTAGAAGGCCACATACTAAAAGCAGTGCTGAGGAAGAAGAAGAGGCTTTACATAAAGAAGATGTCGTAGTTACCCCTCTTGCTGTTCCTTTGCTTACCGGACCCGGGGCTATAACTATAGGCATAGTACTTTTCCATGTAGCAAATGAACCCACAAATAAAGCCCTCCTCATTTTAGATATTGGTCTGGTGTTCCTGATTTCATATTTTATCCTATCCAGGTCTGAAAAGGCATTTGAAATCTTGGGTAAAACGGGAACGATGGTCATTGTGAGGATTATGGGTCTGCTTCTGGCAGCTATAGCAGTCCAGTTTGTAATAACAGGCGTTGAAGAGGCAATAATAGATTTACTTTATTAGCAGATGTTTATCAAGTTAAAGTAATATATTTTTTAAGTTTGATGCAGACAGCCTTTCTCGAGATGGTCTTTCTCCCCCCCCTCTTGCTTTCACTCTGTCCGGGTGCCCCGTAAATACGACTATGAATGGAAATATTGATTTTTATCTTGAGCTGCAATAGTAACCTGTTCTTGGGAAATTCAATCTGCTAAACCCCTCATAAAAGTCAGAATCCTGTGAGCATAACAAATTTTTTAGATCAAATTTTTAATCGATTATGTTTCGGCCACTGATCCGCATTCTGTGATGAAAATGAACAGCCATTTCTATTATTTTTCATCCTTAAATGCTGAAATAATGATATAACAAATATTTTATCCTCACACATCAATTAAGACCCCTATGAAAGTGTACAGGGATTATGATGATCTGCCGAAGATCAAATTACCATTAGGACAAGAAGTTTTTATAAGTGACAGCACCATCCGGGACGGCTCACAGATGCCTGGTGTAGTGATGTCCAGAAGCCAGAAACTGCAGATTTATGAATATCTCCATAAAATTGGAATTGAGAAACTCGAAGCTTTTCTATTTAACAAGCGCGATAAGGAAGCGGCCAGAGCTATGCTAAATCGGGGATATGAATTCCCTGAAGTTACGGGATGGGCCAGAGCAAATCCCGCAGATATTGATATTATTCTTGAGATGGATGGGATCAAAGAAACCGGCATTCTTATGTCAGTATCTGATTCCCATATTATTGACAAGATGGGGCTACCCACCAGGGAGGCGGCAGAGGAGAAATATCTTGACGCACTCCAGTATGCCGTGGATCACGGACTGCGCACCCGTGCCCATATCGAAGATATGACCCGTGCTGACAATTATGGTTTTGTGTTCCCGCTCTGCAAGAAGATCCTTGAGATCGACCCCGACTGTACTATTCGCTTATGCGATACTCTTGGTATGGGAGTGCCTTTCGATGGAGTGGATGAACCCTATGGAATTCCACACATGGTCCGGCATTTAAAAGATGTGGTCGGTGCCAAGAATATCGAAACCCATGCCCATGATGACTTTGGCCTGGGAATGGCTAATTCACTGGCTGGCTACTGGTATGGTGCCAACTGGTCAAGTCTGACTTTCCTGGGAATAGGTGAACGCGCAGGGAACACCGAGCTTGAGAAAATAGTATTATTCCTGATCCAGAGGGTTGAAGGATTTGAAAAATATAACCTGGAAGCAGCAACCGAATTCGGCAAATTCATGGAAGCCGAACTGGGTATCAGGGTTCCCAGAAATAAGGCGGTTGTAGGTAAGAATATATTTGCCCATGAAAGCGGTATCCATACAGCAGGTGTGATTAAGAACCCGTTCACGTACGAAGCATATTTACCAGAGGTTGTAGGAGGAAAGCGCCAGTTATTAATAGGTGATTCCTCAGGTCTGGAAGTGCTGAGACATAAAGTGGAAGAGACCCTTAATGAATTAATGAAAGTCAGGACCAAGGTCCTGAAAAGGGACCCAAGGCTCAAGGCCATACAATCCGACATCCAGAGGCTTTATAATAAAGAGTTAAGGGTATCATGCATCTCTGATGAAGAAATAAAGGGTTACGTTGAAAAATACTTCATGTTCGAACCCATGGTAGAGTCAGAAACTCACGAGCGAGCTGAAAAAGATTAACTTTCTTATTTTAAAAAAATATATTCCGGCGTATTATCGCCGGATTAATCATTTTTATTTTAATTTTGCTATAATAGCTTCAGTCATCTGACTGAGCTTTGCACTACCAGCCATATCATAAGTTACATGTTGTCCTTCTGATATCACAGCTTCAGTAGCATCAAAAATGGCTTTTGACTGCTCTTTCTCGCCAAGGTAATCCAGCATCCAGGCCCCTGCCAAAATGGTGGCTACCGGATTGACCTTATCCTGGCCGGCATATTTTGGTGCAGAACCATGAGCTGGCTCGAACATAGCATAATTATCACCGATATTGGCAGAATATATCAGTCCTATACTGCCAACAAGAGCGCTGCATTCCTCGCTGATAACGTCCATGAACAAATTGGTGGACAGCAGAATTGAATGGTCAAATATCTGCGGGTTCTTGATCAGCTGCTGGGCAATATTATCGATATGGTATTCCCATACTTCAATATCAGGATAGTCCAGTTTTACCTTTTCAACTTGTTCCAAAAAGGTACCACAGGTCAGTTTCAGGATATTGCTCTTGTGGATAGGTACCACAGTCTTCCAGCCCCTGCGTGCTGCTTCTTCAAATGCATACCTAGCAATAAGGCTGCTCTGGCTGCGGGTGATCTTGCGTATGGCAATATATACATCGTCTGTGAGCTGCACTTCTTTGCCTATATACAACCCTTCGGTCCCCTCCCGTACACAGACAAAATCCACATCACCCAGGGGTTTTGCCGTATTAGGGAAGGTTTTTATTGGCCGCACATTTGCATACAGGTTAAACTTCTGCCTGATGGATACGGCTACGCTTCTGGGAGAACCGGCTCCGCCAGGAGTTGTGGTAGGTCCTTTAAAACACGCATCGGTATTTTCAAGTAACTCCCACGTTTCAGGCGGGATCAATGAATCCCCACCGTTTGCTTCCCACCAGGTTGCACCTGCCTCGCAGGGTATGAACTCCACGTTGGTACCTGCCGCCCGGGTTACTGCTATCATGGCATCCACCAGTTCAGGCCCAACACCATCACCTTTGATTACTGCTACTTTCTTAGTCATATTATTTCACATCAAAATCCTTGTTACAATTTCAAGCTCTAATAAGGAATCAATTCACTTAATGGCTTCGAATAACATAATTATTTTTAATTGCATCATTCATCTGATAACCTGTTTATCTTATCAAAATCCTGTGAAATTCTCTTATATGCAGAATCTATTTCCTCTGCTTTATTTCCCAAATTCCTTAAATGAGTTTGGAAAAAAACTCGCCATTTTTCATCAATTTCCTTAAAATCCCTGGACAGGGTAATGATCTCATGATGCACCTTCTGTGCCTCATCTGAGAGTTTCTTAGCATGGACCCCTGCTTTTATCAACTCTACTTTATGGGAAATTGTCAATGGTGAGACTACCTGCACTCCTTTTTTGGTATAATCCCGCAGCATTTCAAAGGCTTCATTCACCAAAAACCAATAGACACCTTCAGAATGGATATAGGCAAAGGCAAAATCAGCAGTCCCTTTTTCAGGCCTGACATAATCTGTGGCAATTTTATCTAAATGGCCTTTGACATCTCTAATAAACTGTCTTTTAAAGGCTTCCTGCTCATTAGGGTCGTTCGTTTCGAATGTTTTTCTGTAATTATCCAGAGGAAACTTTGAATCTATGCAGATAATACCCACAGTTGATTTAATATGAGCGTCAGGGATCTTACCATCAAGTATCCTTTTCCTGATCCCGAACATATCCGGGGGAAGTTGATCAGTTAGAATGGTCTCAAGAGCAATTTCTCCCAGGGTCCCCCGTTCGGTAGGTACCCTGAGCATGGTCTCGAGGGATCTGTAATCATTTCTTATATCAGATGCATAAGTGGCCAATGTACCCACCTTTTCATCCAGACCCAGCTTTATCCAGGTGTTGGATACGGCAGATTCTATATCTGTTGGCTCAATTTTCCCCCTTTTTATGACTAGAAAAATCAGTATTATTAACAGTAATATTATTGTACCCAGTAAAATCTCGATCAACATCTGTATCCATCCGTTTTAATATATTTATTGGATATTATATGATGTTTTACCAAGCACTCTGAAACTAATAAAGAAATTCAATTCAAATCCATTAGTCATCGGTTAAGAGTAATATTGTGATTGAACACGGATTGAACGGATGACACGGATAAAAAATAAATCCGTGAAAATCCGTCTAATCAGTGTCATCCGTGTTCGATTAAGATCAATTGTAACACCACAAAAAGGCGTACCTTTTTGGAAAACGATGCAGGTTTAGCGGATTAATCTCTTTAACTGATGACGTATGAAATCAAATCGATAAACAATTTTCAAATATATGCCAATTATTTTATAACATCGCTCAGCGCCGCAGCTGGCAATCCTACCTTATTAAGGTGTTCAGCCATCCGTTGGGGCCTGTGGCCGTCTGGATGATAGATCAAGGTGGCTTTTGGTTCCAGTCTCATCACCATATCTACTAATCCTGTCACATCCATGTGGTCGCTGATATGGATGGGAGGATAATAATAATCATTCCTGCCGGTAAGTACATATTTTTTCATGCTGCGGGGAAGTTTCCCCAGATCCCACGGCGGCACAATAGTGATACCCTGATGTCCTCCATTATCCTGCTTAATCTCAGCAAGGGGTCCGCAGTCGCACATCAAGCCCTTTGTAAGCTTATAGCCCATGCTGTCCATTGAGATCTCATCATGCCAGCCGGCTCTCCGGATAAGGCTTACTGCCCGCTGCGCCTTGCCGAATGCATATGCTCCCAATGCTACATTATCTTCCAGTATCTGCTCCAGTCCGGCGATATCATCTTCAAAATAGCATGCCGGATCTGTAGGATCGCCATAATTTGCTTCAGTAACCAGTAGATCACAATCAGGCAGGTGGGAAGCATCTTTCACATCCCCGGTTACCAGAATTCGGATACCGTTACTATTTTCCCAGAAAAAGGCACAGGAACCAATGGTATGATGTGTCGGGTAAGTTTCAACTTCCACATCGTTTACGTTAATACTTTCCCCGATTGCAAATGTCCTGCCTTTATATTCCTTACCAAAACGGATCTCTAAAGCCCGGGCGGTCTCTTCAGAACAGATAGCCATTGGGGACAGCATTGCAGATTTTCCATGGTGGTCTGAATGGGCATGTGTAATAAAATATGCCTCTGGTTGTATGGGATCATTATTGAATGTCCGGCTGGTATCGAATGCAAAAACATGGTCGTCGAACGAGAGGGCCATGTGTGGTCTTGCAGTTCCCCTGGTCGTTGTTAACCGAACTGGTATAACTCCCAGGTCAAAAAAAATAAGTATCTACCCCAATTATTTCAAAGCTTCGTTCAGGTCTTTTTCCAGAATATGAGCTCTTGTTACACCCACGTATTTTTTATAGATCTCCCCATCCTTTTCAATTACAATAGTGGGTACTGCATGAATCCCGTATTTGCCTGACAGATCTATATTGGAATCCACATCGATCTTCTTGAACTCAACAGTATCTTTGAATTTTCCCTCTAACTCATCTATGATCGGATCTTGCATCTTGCAAGGTCCGCACCACTCTGCAGAAAAGTCCATTAAAACTACTTTACCCATTCTTTTTCACCTTATCTTTAAGTTCTGGATAGCATATCAGACATGTCAACCATTTTTCTTTCATATGTCTGTTTTTTCGTCCCTCTCTTTTTATGGGTTCCATTGCTATAATGTGTGATGTATCCAAGGTTTAAATAGATTATTAAAAATAATAAAAAACCTAACGATCGGCTTCGATCAGAAAGGAAATCTTTTTTATGTTACCTTCTTATTTCTATTTATGCTGACATTGGAAGAACTATCTGGCATTGTTGAAGTAATGGTTGTACTATCTGAAGAAGAAATTTTTGAGATCGCACAGGAAATTGCATATATGAGGGATGAGGAAATACCAGACCTGGATGAGATAAGGCAGCTTATCACGTCAGCATTAAGTGCTCACTGGCTTGAATCCATTTCCAGTATAGCTGTTTGTAATCCTTCTGCCGGGGAAATACATTACATTGCCGGCCCCGCTTCATTTGGGAGTGTACCCCCCGAATTCAGTGAGATCATGGAGATTTTTGAATTTGATGGCTGCCGATTATTTGACTGGGACATGGTCGCGTCTGATATTATTAATAAAATGTCCCGTAAAGTGTCTAAATTAGAATCATTGTTGGAAGATGTGGAAGACGGATATGTAGTGAGTGAAAAAGCCGAAAGCGAATACAGCGACCTGATCAACCTGTATTATGATTATAATTTCTGGCTGCCTGATGGTCTGCCAGGTATTGGTATAAGCCTGGAAAAGATATCTCAGAGACTAAGTGAGTTAAAAGAAAAAGAAGGAGAATAAGGTGGAACAAGACAATATTCGATATTTACTGGGCAATCATGCCATAGCACAGGCGATTATTGATAGTGCAGTCGATGTTGTGGCCGGTTATCCAGGTACACCATCATCTGAGATAATCGAACACCTGGGTTTGTTAAAACCCGAATGTCATGTCGAATGGTCGGTCAATGAAAAAGTAGCACTTGAAGTTGCCATCGGGTCTTCCTGGTCAGGTGGACGCAGCGTTGCCACTATGAAACATGTGGGATTAAATGTGGCCTCTGATCCTTTAATGACACTGGCATATACAGGGGTCAAAGGCGGGCTGATCATAATCTCGGCTGATGACCCTGGTTGTCATTCATCCCAGAACGAGCAGGACAACAGGCGTTATGCTCAATTTGCACTTATCCCGTGCCTGGATCCGGCCACACCCCAGGAAGCATACGATATGGTGTCATTTGCATTCGAATTTTCTGAAAAGTTCGAAACTCCCATTTTACTAAGACCCACCACCCGGATATGTCATGGAAAATCGGATATTCACCTTAAAGAACCTACCGCCACGACACACGAGATCCAGTTTGAAAAAAGGCCTGATCAATGGGTGATGCTGCCCTCGCGTGCACGGGTACGTCATAAATTATTAATTGAGAAGCAAACTGAGATTGCTAAAGCGCTTGAATTGTCTCCCTGGAACAAATTAGATATAATTGAAGGTGCCCAACTGGGCATCATAGCTTCAGGTGTGGCTTTTGCTTATACAAAAGAAGCTATTGAAAAGCTGGGTGTCAAAGCTTCATTGTTAAAGATCTCAACATATCCGCCACATGTGGGTTTAATAAAACAAATGTTGGATTCTGTCAAACAGGTACTGATAATCGAAGAAATGGAACCAATTGTTGAAGAAACAGTAAGGTCAATTTCAGGAATTAATATTGAGATCCACGGGAAGGACATTATACCCAGAAATGGAGAACTGGACCTGACAATCGTGGAAGCAGCAATTGCAAAAATAGCTGGTCTGGATCATGATCCATACATCCCGGAACAGACCTCGATCGAGTTGCCGATAAGACCACCTGTTATGTGTCCGGGTTGTCCTCACAGGGCTACATATATTGCTATGAAAAAGTCCTTTGGTAAGGATGCTGTATTTCCAGGCGATATCGGTTGCTATACACTTGGCGTTCAACTGGGAACAATGGACACCTGTCTGTGCATGGGTGCCAGTATCACCACAGCATCTGGCATCTACCATGCAGGAGAGACAAAACCTATCTGTTGCTCAATTGGAGATTCAACTTTTTTACATACAGGCATCCCCGGGCTATTAAATGCAGTATATAATAAGGCAGATATTACTGTTGCCATCCTGGATAACCGGACCACAGCCATGACCGGGCACCAGCCCAATCCCAGCATGGGGCAAAACGTACTGGGTGATACTACATATGCGGTATCCCTGGAAGAAATGGCAAAGGCATGCGGTGTAGAATTTGTTAAAACTACTGATCCATTTGACATAAAAAAAACTATTGAGATATTCAAACAAGCCAAGGAGCATAAAGGCGTCTCAGTGGTCATTTCAAAACAGGAATGTATCATCACAGCCCGCCGCAGAGGACAAAGACTGGGACTGTTTGCGGTTGATACTGACAAATGCACCGGGTGCAAGACATGCATCAAGATCGGCTGTCCTGCCATCGAGTTCAAAGAAAGTGGGACAAAAGGTAAATCATACATCAATTCGTTTTGTGTAGGGTGTGGTGTATGTGCTCAGGTATGTCCGTTCGAGGCCATCAAGGAGGTTTCAGATTGAAAGAATTTGACCTGATCATAGTTGGTGTGGGGGGACAGGGTGCTATCACAGCTTCTGATATTATTGGTAAAGCTGCTGTCAGGCAGGGATTGCCTGTTCAGGCCTCAGAGACGCATGGAATGGCACAGCGGGGCGGGTCAGTAATAAACCATGTAAGACTGGACTGCAAATACGGGTCACTGATACCTGAAGGAAGGGCAGATGCGATACTGGGTCTGGAACCGGTAGAAGCTTTGAGGGCTATAGAATTTCTGTCGCCTGATGGTGTGGTAGTAATAAATACAAATCCTGTACTGCCGATCTCTGTATTGTCTGGCAGTTCAAAGTATCCTGAAGTGGAAACCATATTAACCCAGCTCAGGAGCAGGTGCAAACAGCTCGTAGCTATTGATGCCGAATCCCTTGCTATTGAAGCAGGACATCCCCTTACCTCGAATGTAGTTATGATCGGTGCCCTGTCCAATTATCTGCCCCTGGATGTCAGGAGTTTCGAGGAAAGTATAAGCAAGATCGTACCTCCCAAAACCGTAGCAGTAAATTTATCAGCCTTCAGGCTCGGAAGGAAGCAGGTAGAATAAAGTTAAGTTCTACCAGTCCATTGAGGAAAGAAATATTTCAAATATATTGACTACCCATACCGGAGAACTCAGATGTATGTACAAAAATGTATTCAATGTGGAGCAGAATACAAACCCCAGGAGATAGTCTATACCTGCCCGAAATGCGACGGTCTGCTAGAGATCGTATATGACTGGTCTGAACTCTCTATAAGCAGGAAGGATTTTGAAGGTGTCCCGCCGTCGGTATGGAAATATAAAGCATTGCTTCCTGTCGAACGGGACCCGGTTTCCATTAATGAAGGCGGCACGGCTCTGTACCGGTGCGATCGCCTGGCCCAAAAGATCGGGATCGAGAACTTATATGTAAAGCATGAAGGCCTGAACCCAACTGGCAGTTTTAAGGACCGTGGTATGACCGTAGGAGTATCCAAAGCCCTGGAATTGGGGATGAAGACACTGGCATGCGCATCCACAGGCAATACTTCGGCTTCACTGGCCATCTATGGTGCCAAAGCCAATTTGCCGGTTGTTGTAATGCTGCCTGCAGGTAAAGTGGCAATGGGCAAGGTGGCCCAGGCTATAATGCACGGTGCAAAGGTATTGAGTATCAGGGGCAATTTTGATGACGCGCTAAAACTCGTGAGGGAACTGTGCGATCATGAAGGTTTCTATCTGCTGAATTCTGTGAATCCATACCGGCTGGAAGGGCAGAAGACCATTGCATTTGAAGTGGTCGACCAGCTGGGATGGGAAGTACCAGATAAACTGGTGCTGCCGGTAGGTAATGCAGGCAATATCTCGGCAATCTATAAAGGTTTCAGGGAATTCAAAGAACTGGGTCTGACCGACAGGGTGCCCCAGATGATAGGGATCCAGGCAGAAGGTTCATGTCCTATTGTGAATGCATTCAAAAAAGGGCAGAAGGATATAATACCTGTTTCAAGTCCTGAGACTGTTGCAACAGCCATCAGGATAGGGGATCCTGTGAATGCTGTCAAAGCTCTTGAAGCAATATACCAATCCGGTGGTCTGGCTGAGTCTGTGTCTGATGAAGAAATAATTGCTGCACAAAAGGACCTGGCAAGGCTTGAAGGAATCGGAGTGGAACCAGCCAGCGCTTCCTCGATTGCAGGTCTTAAAAAACTGGTGGATATGGGACTGATCAAATCAGATGAGATTGTTGTGTGTATTACTACAGGTCATTTGCTGAAAGATCCTGAAGAAGTATTGCAGATGTGCGAAAGCCCGATAGAGGTAGATGCTACATTAGATGCAATAAATAAAGCTGTTTTTTCCTGATTATTTGAATATTAAAGGAACGTCCTGAAGAGATCCAAAAAAAAAGAAAGTAAGACCAGGTCTTACTTTAATATCTCGTGCAGGTGGAATTTATAAGGTCCAAGACTGCCGCCGAAATTACCAGCTGATATTTTTTTAACTCCCGGGATCATAACTGCCGCTTTAATGCCTGTAGACATTGCCTGGGAAATTACCTTATCATTGAGCCCGTTAATGACGATCTCATAGATACCATTTACATCTGCGGGTACATTGCTGCCTTCCACTTTATTCTTGATGCTCGGCGAGAACTTTTCATTGGAAGTAGCTTTCAGGAATGAATATTTATTTGCTCCTACTTTTGAACCGCTGGCCACAATCCCACCAGGGAAAGGTGTTATAACGCCATCAACCTCAGCAATGGCATCCACTGCAGCTTCAGCTGCCGTAAGCGCTGACATCTGGCTATCGGCCAGGATAAAGAAGTTGCCGCCTGCAATACCTTCCACTGCACCGATGCTGTGCTCGGTAATGAAATCACCTTCCATCATGGGGATCCGGAATACCTTTCTCCCACCTATGGTCTCCTCGGTTTCCATTCCATCTCCAAAGAATTTGAGTTTATTCCCGGTGTCAAACTGCTTCTCTGCATCAGGCAGACCATTGTACATATGGGCCGTCGGTGCAGGCAGTACGCAATCACCCAGCCTGCTCATTAATTGTCCTTCCATGCTCTTATAGCCGAATGTGCAAAGCTGGATATATACTCCGGGCCTGCCGTCAGGGGTCTCGTCAGGTCCAACGACTTTTTCGATGCCGCCTTCAGCCGGACAATGTATTACTGATGTTCCAAATCCTGTTGCTTCGGTAGCTGCCACCATGGCCCACTTTTTGGTTGCACCGGTGATCAGTACTCTTGCGATCTTTATCGGAAACGCTTCTGCGAATGTATCTTCTATCTCTACTCCATTTATTTCCATTAAATATCCCTCTGGGTAACTGATTTTACTGATGCATACATATACTCTTCGAAATTGTTCGGTTTTGTTAAATATGGCAGAAAATGAGTTAGCAGTTGAAGTGGTACGAAGCACCCGCCGTAAGAAGACAATACAGGCTAAAATGGTAGGAGAGAAACTTGTAGTGTATCTTCCAATTGGATTAAGTAAAAAAGTAGAATCCGAATGGATTGAAAAAATGCGGGATAAGGTTACTAAAAAACGTCTCAGAAAAGAGCTCAATAATGAAGATTATCTAACGTCGAGGTTCAATGCGTTCAATAAACGGTATTTCAACAACCAGCTCAAGGTACATTCAATTAAATATGTCACAAACCAGAATACACGCAGCGGCAGCTGTACTCCTGTAAGAGGTACGATCCGTTTGTCACATAAACTGGCTGATATCCCAAAATGGGTGCTGGATTATGTTATAATTCATGAGATGGCCCATCTGGTGCATCCTGATCATTCTAAAAAATTCTGGCAAAAAGTCAATGAATATAGATATACAGAAAGAGCAAGGGGTTTTTTGATATGCAGGGGCATGGAAGATGGAGATGCATATAATAACATTGAATAATATAACAGACAAACAAGAGGATACCTATGAACAACCATCCTACACACCTGTTACGTCAGACTTCATCAAACAAGTTGAAAGATAAGACCATTGTACTGGCAGTAACTGGCAGCATCGCAGCTGTCAGGACAGTGGAGCTGGCCAGGGAACTGATACGCCACGGAGCAAAGGTAAGAGCTGTCATGAGTGACGCATCAGCAGGAATTATACATCCGGATGCACTTCATTATGCCACGGGTGAGCCTGTGATCACACGAATTACCGGAGCAGTGGAGCATGTGGAATATTGCGGTGAGGATGGTACAGCAGACCTGCTGTTAATAGCTCCGTGTACTGCCAATACCATCAGCAAGATGGCATTGGGAATTGATGATACACCTCCAACCACATTTGCCACCACATGTTTAGGAAGTGATATTCCTATACTGATAGTCCCCGCAATGCACGGCACTATGTATAAACACCCGGCTGTTGTAGAAAATATTGAGAAATTGAAGGGAATGGGAGTACATTTTGTAGGTCCCATAATTGAAGAGAATATTGCCAAGCTCACGACCAATGAAGAAATTCTATTGTATACCCAGCGGATTCTGGGGGATAACAGCCTGAAAGATAAACGGGTGATCATAACAGGTGGTGCAACCATGGAATCCATTGACCCCATCCGGGTGCTGACCAACAGGGCGTCGGGGCGGACCGGGGTAGCACTGGCACAGGAAGCTTATCGAATGGGTGCCGATGTGGTGCTGGTACATCCAGGAAAATTGGGTCTATTTGGTATTACGGAAGTTGCGGCTGAATCTGCACATGAGATGATAAGCAGGGTGCTTGATGAAATCGACAAGGGGTGTGATCTTCTGGTGAGTTCTGCTGCAATATCAGATTATACAATGGAGGCATCAGGGTCAAAAATCAAGTCAGGGCAGGAACTATCCCTCAACCTTCGCCCCACTGCCAAGCTATTGCAAAAGGTCAGAGAAACATATCCTGAGCTGGATATTATCGGTTATAAAGCAGAAACCCATGTAAGTGAATCTGAATTATTAGCCAGCGGCAGGGAGCTGTTGAGAAAGTACAATCTTTCGATGGTTGTGGCCAATGACGTGGGTGAGCATGGAATGGGCACTGAGATCAATTCTGTTTATCTCCTGGATTTTAGTGGAGATAATGTGGGTCCCGTGGCAGGTACCAAACAATTCATTGCCAGTGCCATTATTGACCGGTATATTGGAGCAGCATCGAAATGACGGATGCTTTTGCACCTGCCCATATCACCGGATTTTTTGCTGTAAGACCTGATCCTGACCCCATGAAGGCAGGTTCTGTGGGATGTGGTTTCTGTCTTGAGAAGGGAGTTACGGCCAGTATAAAACAAGATACTGACGAACTCGCTATCAAGTTCAATAATGAACCTATTAAATTTCCTACCGTAGAGTGGGTAATTGAAAAACTCCTGGGTCCTGAGCCCCAAATAACAGTTGATCTGAAGTGTGATATCCCCTTAGGTTTTGGTTTCGGGGTAAGTGGTGCAGCTGCCCTTTCATCGGCTTTTGCAATACGATCGGAATTTGATCTTGAAATGGATATGACCCAATTGGCTGCTGTGGCCCATGTTGCAGAAGTGGTGAACAGAACTGGTATGGGGGATGTGGCAGGGCAATGTGCCGGAGGTATGGCTATCAGGACAGAACCCGGTGCACCCGGACTGGGGACCGTTGAACATATTTCAGTGAAATCAATGAAGATATCCTGGGTATGTTTAGGTGAGATCTCAACTGCATCGGTCCTTGATAATGAAAGCACTATGCAGGCCGTCAACAGGGCTGGTGAGCGGGCATTGAAATTACTGATAAAAGACCCTGGTGTTGAGAATTTCATGTCGCTCTCAAAGGAATTTGCAGTTGAGACCGGGCTTATCAGTCTGCGTGCCTTTAAGGCCGTAGAGGCTGTGGAAGCAAATGGCGGTATGGCAAGTATGGCTATGCTGGGAGATACAGTATTTGCACTGGGTGGTGCGGATGTATTATCTGGATTTGGGAAGGTGGATAGCTGCAGAATTAGTATCAACGGGGCACGTCGTTTTTAGGAACGTGATTATCTGACTCTTTCCCAGCGATAGATTAATAATTGACATGGACATTATAAAGGAGCCGATAACAAATAATAAAACAGGAGGGAAGATATGGCAACATCAAGAAAAAGGGCAAAAATGAAGCGTTATTTCAAAGAACTAATTCACACTTTCCGATTTACTTTTGAAGACATCAGCGGGGCTAGTGGTATTGAAGTTGAAAGATTAAAAGCCATCAACAAAAGCGAAGAACCTACTCGTGAAGAGGGGTTGATTATGCAAAAAATAGCTTTGGCGATGTCAAGAAAACGTGGTGAGGATACTGGAGAAGAGTCTGATTAATTAGCATCAGGCTCATTTTTTTTTCATGTTAATATGAAATAAATCATTTGTATAAAACCTATTGTAAACCCTAGTATTCCGCCAATTATGGTAATATGTCTTAATTCATTAGCTGAGACTCTTAGCACAATGTTTTCCAGTTGATCAATATCATAGGCTTCTATATTTTTCACTATGATCTCTTTAAAATCCACATTTCTTTCGATCTCTTGGATAAATTCGCTTATGAGCTGGTCTTTATTGGTATTTATTGACCTCTTTGCCCTATTACGCAGATATGTATTTATGCTGGTATTGATCCTGGACAGAATATCGCTTTTTCCATTGTTATCAGGACTGAATGAATTATCCACCATTTCATCAATTAGGGGGGTCAGGTCCAATTCTTTAAGAATCTTGGACAGGTCTTTCATTGATATAAGTTCGTCTTCGATTGTTGCTGCGATACCTTCGGAAATATCATTCCTGCGTTTTGGCAACAATCCCTGCAGTATAAAAGGTCCGAACTTAACAGGCTTTCGTGGCCTGAACAGCATTTTTACAGCAATATAATTGGTACCATAACCGATAACAGCACCAATAATTGGAAAAAAATATGGAGTATAGTCCATGTTTAGAATTTAATTGCAGACTATTTTAATGTTAGCTTGAAACCTATGTTTCCCACTTGAAAAAAATAAACAATAACAAGCGCATCAGCGCCCTTTCGATTTGATCAGATTGTTGGACGTAACTCTTTCACTTTAACAATTAACCCCAATAGTTTTCAAGTAATTTTTTTGTACAATACATTCACTCTTGAACAATTCCAATATTTTTTTCTGCGGCGTTTGAAGCTGTATTAACTTTAAAGATTCATTATCTGTACTTTTTATTGACATTTTGCTAATTATCCCATCTCGTAATATATCATACACTTTTTGCGGACTTTTTATATTAATATTTGCACCTCTTAAACGATTTGCAATCGTAATATTCATCAAATGTGAAAGCACGCATATTGTATAATGTGCCCTAACATGTTTTGGCTCCCAAACGTTAAACGGCTGTATATTGATGAATGATTTCACATCTTTAAACGCCTTTTCAATTTGATCCTTGTCCCTATATGCATAGATTAGATCCTCCTCTGTAAGTTTTTTCTCATACTCTTTTTCCCCTGTGTTGTTAGTAACGATCAGCCATAACCCATCTGTTCTTCTTGCTTTCTTCATCGCTTCCCTATTCTCGTCTGTTTCTTTTGGTATTATGCGAAAACTGTTGACTGATTTA
>Ga0209979_1002759_pt1 | contig 16354 bp, 19 predicted proteins | sample AnhtaG_FD_183114 | JGI IMG/M metagenome (GOLD analysis project Ga0209979, IMG submission 183114) | Deep subsurface microbial communities from Anholt, Denmark to uncover new lineages of life (NeLLi) - Anholt_01485 metaG (SPAdes) (version 2) | ecosystem: Environmental > Aquatic > Marine > Oceanic...
CACCTCATTATCTGAGAACCTGGTTACTGAATATGTTAAAATTGTCAAAGAACATGTGTTAAAAAATTAAATTTTATTATATACTTAAGGGAGACCTAGGGGCATATGCCCCCATTACTATATACTCAATACTCGATACTATATACTGATTTCATTTATTCGTTTCAATAAATTTTTCAATCGAACGGTCGTAAGTTCTCTCTACTTCGGAAGGGAATAGACATCCGGGAAGCTCACCCATATTCCAATGATAAGTAATACATTCACAGCATTTACCCTTTCTGCTGCAGGGTTCGTAAGTACAGGTACAATTACTCTTGTTTTTTTCGATATTACATTCCATTGCTTTTCCTCCATATTTTATCAAATTATTCTTAATAACCTTTATTTTAAAATACTAAGCCACTTTAACTTCTTTTTATATTAGAATAATTATAATTTAAATAAAATTGCAGTTCAAATATTTTATTAACAATATCTTTTTAAAAACAAAATAAGTTTATTCGTTTTTTGAATTAGCTTACAGATTATTATATAATTAAAAGGGTATAAAAAGTAATTTTCCAAATTTAAAATAAAAGGAGTAATGAAAATGAATTTAGGTAAAAAAATTATATTCTTGGGATTAATATTAACTTTTGTCATCATAGCTATGGCTATGTTTTCTTTTGCCAGTGAAGAAAAAGATTATATTAACCGGGCTTTAAAATTAATTGACGAAGAAAAATATAATGAAGCAATGGGAGAATTAGAAGAAGCCCTGGCTTTAATCAGAAATAAGGCAAGTTTAGAATTGGTCAACCTATTTTTCTGTGAAGAACTCCCTCAAATGTTTGGCATATACAACCCAAGAGAAAATACTTTATTTAGTTCGGAAGATACTTTATTTTTCTACGGGGAACCAAAAAATTGTACCTACAAAGAAATTCAAAAGGGCTTATATCAAATGCACTTTAAAGTAGAAATTTATTTATTAGATTCTGATAATAATGTATTAACTGGAGAAATGAATTATTTAGATTTTCCTTTAACTTCTCGCGCAAGAAATTCAGAGATATTTATTTTTGACGAAATTCCAGTAAAACAACTTGATCTCTCTCCAGGTAATTATAAATTTCGCTTTATCTTAAAAGATGCTCTATCTCAAAAAACTACGGAAGCAACTATTGATTTTACGGTTGTAGAGTAAATTCTATAGATAAGCAGGCAGATAGAATAAAAAAATAAAGCAAAAAAGGCTTAGAACACATTAATACAAATTAATAATAAACTTGTTGAAAATAATGAAAAAAACTAATTATTATTTTTTAAATATGGACGAGCAAAATTAACCTGTATGTAATTATATATCAATGTCTTAACTAAAATCTACATCTCAGGCTATTTTCTCCCTTCGCTCCTTAATTGTTTTAAGCATATATGTCCATCCCTTTACGAAACTGTCCCTAAATAGAGCCACTGGACCAAAATCTTTAAACTCATCAACAGATAGACCCTCTTCCATATACGCTCTACGGAAATCAGGAATCTTCTCTAAAAGCTCATCAACGACTTTTTGGGGGGCTGGATTAAACATTCGATACACAACAGGAGGATCAGCTTCAATCAATTTATCAGCTGCCCCTATCCAATTGATCGTTATATGCATCTCAGAGCCAACCATTTCAGTAAAATGATGTAAACCTCGAGCTCCGCCACCGAGCATTATACCAGAATATTCCCTCTCTTTAAAAATCTTGTACTGTTTTTTTGCCACGATACATCCTGCCTGCCAAAGAATATCTGGTGAGATATCAATATTGTCACGTTTAACAACATTTCTTAAATGGTCATCAAATATACCGGTAATATGGGTAAGATAGAATGGGGGATGTTTGCCACATTCTTTTGATATTCGCTGATACACCTCACAGGTATAGACTGCTTGTGCAATTCCCATAACCTCGGTTGCAATTATAGGCATGTTCTCTGGAATAAGATTTTCCAAAGCCTTTAGGCCTGCTTTTGTTGCAGGAATCTTTGCAATAAAGTTCTTACCCAATTTACGAGATTGTAATGCTTCGTTAACGATATAATCTGGGTCATCGTCAGCAAATGGATTACCCTGGATAGATACAAATCCTTCTTTTCCCGGATTCTTCTCATAAAGGGGAAAAAACTTGTCCAATATCCTTTTAACAAGCCTCTGCTGTATAAAATTACAAGCCTCATTATTGTCTTTAATATCTTTTATTACCTCATCCACAACATGCAAAACATAATCCTTTTCATCTTCTATCAATATCTGCTTCATAGCATATGTTGGATTTGTTGTGCAACTAATTGCTCCTGCAACAATAGCTTTATCAGCATCCCCAGGAGTAGGATTATTGATCCAAAATCTGGTAGGGCTAAGCTTTTTCACTCTTAAAAAATAATTATCTTTCAATTTAAACCACCCTCAATAATTTTTAGTATTCGTTCCCTACAGAAAATTCTGAAATCCTTGTCTTGTAAGGCTTTTAGATTACCTCTATTTTATTCTTTACCCGCACCCATCCCTTATGAAACTTTACTCAAAATTGAGCCTCTTTGAAACAGTGCCTCCAAGATTTTTCTAATAAAGAGTAATCCGCCCCTAGTTCAATTAATTTGTATCTCATTTTTATATATTTTTCAGCTTACTCTTTCCAAGGACTGTCTATGCCAATCAAGGATAAAGTCTAGGCCATTTACCGCCATAATTTCATCGATACTTTCTACGGCCTCTTTGGTTTCTATCATTACCTCTACTATGGTTTCATTATTGCTCCAATTAATATACTCTTTATGTGAGGTTAATATAATTAATATAAGATTTAAAATAATAATTTAGTATGACTTGGAGTAGTGAATCAATCCATCAATAACTCGTTCAATCCAGTTATCGCACTTTTCATCCGGTAAGAACTAGCCTTTTTAATCTCCACTAGGATTAATTCTAACGTAGTCAAAACTTTGGCCTGCATCACATGCCCACCACAGACGCTTCCGTTTTCTGTTCCAAGTAATGTATGCAAATGAACAACTAATTCATTATCCATCGGAAAAACGTTCCCCTCAAGCGATAAAATTTCATAGGGACCCATCATTCTAAGTTCATTGGTCTTGGAAGGTTCCAAAGGAATTTTGACCCCCGCCAGGAGATCTCTAAATACAACCTCCTTGGCGCTTCCAATCGCTGAAACAACCACAGCATGGGTTATTCCGTTCTCTTTGCAAAAACTGACGATCTTCCGAGGAATATCATCATCGGGGATCATTCTAATTACATAAGGGTCACCGAACCCGACTTTTTCGAAAAATGGTTTATGCATAGATCTGCTCCTTTCGACAATTAGATTTGTTATTAGGATTAGTTTTATCGAGATCAAAATTATTTTTTAACGGTGTTCTGAGATAGTTTTCAATAAAAAATCCCATCCTTTAAGAAAACTGTTACGGAATAAGACTACTGGGCCATAATCCTCAAATTCTTCCACAGTTAAGCCATCTTCGAGATACGCCTTACGGAAATCCGGGATCTTTTCCAAGAGTTCATCGATTATATAAGGAATAAAACATTTCCAATCTCCTTCTTCAGATTTTTTTCGTAAAATGCTATCAATAAAGTAAACTATTTAATAGTTTCTTAAAGGAAAATTATGCCAAAAACCTATCTAATCTTAATTTTAAACTGTGCCAAATTACTAAACTGCACTATACCCGGCAAACAATATGATTTTTTCTCTTTACAAAGAAATTATATCATAACTCTTCTATTAGAGTTATTTTTACTTCTTTGTAGGAATTAGACAGAGAAATTTTAGAGTATCTGAACCGGTATTTTCAAACTGATGTCTCTCCTCTGGAGCTACATAGACTACTGTTCCGCTCTTAATTTTAAATTCCTTTTCTCCATCATTAGCTACTCCCTCACCTTCTAAAATAAATACCTCGTGTTCCCAACTATGAGTATGTAAAGGACTATACCCTCCCGGACCAACCTCAAACAACCTCATAGCAAAATTCGGAGCCTTATCTTTATCAGAAATAAGCCACCTTACTTTAACATCTTTGACATCTTCAAAATCTACGGCTTCAGCTTTAACTTCTTTATAATCTACTATCTTCATCTTACCTTCCCCCTTTTTTTTATTTTTTAAATAACCCTATTATTACCTAATTTTTTCTTTAGGCATGATGCATTGTGCCACTACATTATTATTTTATTTACTTTTTGGGTTGTAAACAATAGGCATAATAATAATGCTTACTCTTAAATCTTTTCGCTTAAAAATTTTTTAACAATTGGGTAAAAATCTTCTTCTTTTTCAATTATTGGAATGTTTTGTTTGCGTGCTTCCTCTTTCTGAGCTTTAGTTGCGTAGCTCCAGCTAGCTAAAAGAACTTTTACTCCTAAAAGTCTGGTTTGAATTAAATGGTTTACCTGATCATCTATAAAATATATTTCTTCAAACTTGACATTATATAATTTTACAATCTGCTTCATCTGCTCGGATTTATCTTCACCATATCTCTTATCCAAAATATCTTCTGGTCCAATAGTAAAACCAAAATATTCAGGAGTAAAAGATCTGGCAATTGCTTTTCTTCTATTAGAGGTAGCAATAACGATTCTAGTTCCTTCTTCTAATAATTTCTTTATCCCCTCTATTACTTTGGGATAGGGCGGCACCAAATTAAACCAGGCTCTATAATTTATATTTTGAAGTCTTTCTCGTTCTTTATAAAATTCTCTTTCATAGGCTTCAAAACCAAACTTTACTGTCTTTCTATAATTGTCAAATTCTTCTTGGTTTTTAACAAATTTATTTTCTTCAATTAATTTCTGGATCAAGCCATAATCGGTTGCTCCCCGAATATAAGGCCTTAGGGTGAGGTAATATTTTATCTCCTTCTGGTACTGCTTTTTAGTCTCTTCCCAATTTTCGAAAGTAAAAAGTTCTCCTCCAAAATATTTCTTTTCCCCCTGGCCATAAACTCTTAAATAGGTATTATGTCCTATAAAAAGCGAATCTAAAACACTATCTACAATTACTCCATCAAAATCTAAAGCTAATATTTTCAACTATATAATCCTTCAATCTGTTTAATTTTACTAAAGATAGTCTTCTCGTATAGGATAAAAAAAGTCCATTACCTTAGTATTTGGCTCTAAAGGAGTAACTTCATGTTCTACATTAGGAGGGATTACTACTCCTTCACCCGCCTTTAAAATTTTGGTTTCCCCTCCTGCAACCATCTTTATTGAGCCCGCTGTTACTGTTGCTGTTTGTTCATGTGGATGTTTATGTTTAGGCATAATATTGGTACTAGGCCCAAATTCAAAAAAGGTTACCATTGTATTTTTATTTGTCACAACCCTTAACGTAGAATCTTCTAAAACCTTTTTTGCTTTTAATTCATTGACTTTAAAAAAATTTACTTTTTCCATTATTTTCTCCCTTATATTTTTAGATATATCTATTTATAATTAGTAATCTCTTTAAAATTTGAACGAAATTAAAATCTTTATTTTAAAACTTCTCTTAAGGCTTCCCGGTGAGATTGAAAAGCCAGGGGAGGAAGTTGGTTAACTGCAAAAAATTCTGCTTCTTCCGCATCATCACCGGCGCAAAGTTTTCCTCCAACTATTTCTACTTCATAAATTATAGTTACTAAATAACCATGAATTTCACTATTGTTGGGATAAACTCCTATCAACTTCTTCGATCTTCCTTTTAAACCGGTCTCTTCGGCCAATTCCCTCAAGGCCGCTTCTATAGGACTTTCCTCTAACTCCATAAACCCGCTGGGTAGTGCCCACTCACCCCTGCGGGGTTCTATATTTCTTTTGATTAACAATATTTTGCCTTCATTATCTCTGGCTATCACTGCCACTACCGGAGTAGGATTTTCGTAATATATCTTCCCACACCTCGAGCAATACAATCTTTCTCTTCCTTCCAATATCTTTCTGATTAATTTATAACCACAATAGGGACAAAATTCTATGGAGAAATTACTTTTCATGTATTACTAACTCCTTTTAGGGCAGACATAAGGTCTGCCCCTACTTTTTTCAATAAACCCTCCTGGGCAAAACTGGTATAATTATCCTCTCCTAATATTATATGGTCCAATACTTTAACTCCGACCAGTTCACAGGCTCCCGCCAGGCGCTCAGTAATATCTAAGTCATTTTTACTGGGATTTGATTCTCCACTGGGATGATTGTGTAAAAATATAACCGAAGCAGCAGATTCCTTGATTATCTCCTTTAATACCTCGCGAGGATGAACTATGCTTTCCGTTAAACTACCTACCGAAATATCAATATCTTTAATAATCTTATTCTTTACATCTAACAATATTGCTTTAAATTTTTCCTTTTTTAAATCTCTCATACATGGTCCATAATAATTTACTAAATCAGCAGCATTATGGATTTTCTTTTTAGGCAAATTGGTCTCTCTTAAAAACCTTTTTCCTATCTCCAAAGCTGCCTTTATTTGAGCAAATTTAGCCAGGCCTATCCCCTTAACAGAACTCATCTCGGGATAACTTAAAGAATCTAATTTCCTTAAACTCTTTGTTTCTGATAATAAATCTTTTGCTAATTCCACCGAGGTCTTCCCTTGATAACCTTTAACCAATATTATTCCTAATAATTCCGCATCTGTCAAACAATCTACGCCATGATTAACTAATCTCTCCCTCGGTCTTTCCTCGTCCGGCCAATCTTTCACGGTATAATTCTTCTTCTCCATCTCTTACCTCTTTTTTTTATTCGATTTAGACGATATTGTAATTTTTCTCTCAGAAAAATATTTTCTTCAATATTTAGAGCTTCTTCTACTATCGTCTCTGCTTTTTGATAATCCTTTAAATAGTGTTCGTAATACTTAGCCAATTCTTCGTAAGGGAAATAGATAAATTCTCGGCTTCTTTCTATTATCTCTTTCCATATTTCTTCTGCTTCTTCCCATTTCCCCTGTCTCTTATAAGCAAAAGAAGCTAATCTTAATATCTCTAAGGCCTCTTCCTCTGCTAAATTGTGTTTTAAAGCTGCCGTATAATAGTAGGTGCTCTGCTCGTATCTCCTCTCTTCATCAAACATCTTGCCTATACTAAAAATATCCATCCCGTATTCGGTATTATTTAAAGGATCTTCTACCAGAAAACACATCCTGCTGACCAGGGCTACCAGAGAAAGGATGTCCTGTAAATTATGTTCGAAGACCTGCTTTATTGCCCGAGCATCTTTAGTCCGTAAATATCTAAAGTAAATCTCCGGGATGAGATACCCCGGCACATCATCATCTCTGCTAACTTTCAGTATCTCTCTTTCTACTGTAGATAGGGAACAACTCTCCAGCCTTCTCTTCCACAGGCGGCGGGCTGGGTAAAGAAGATCGAAATGGTAAGGATCTTTTAAACTCATCTTCATCCCGGACATAATATAACGGCTTTCCATTAAAGGAAGGTCAAAGGTCTTGCCATTATAAGTAACTACCGCCTTAAAATTAGCGAGCAGATCATTTAGCGCTGATAATAGGGCTCGCTCTTCATTGTAATCCCGCATAAAATATTGCCGAACACAAAATTGGTCTCCTTCAAAATATCCTACTCCCACCAGGAAAATATAAGTCCCTGCCCCTCCGGCTAATCCGGTAGTCTCGGTATCTAAAAAGACGGTCTTATTAATATCTATTTCTTTTAATCTATCATCTCTGGCTAAACTGGAAATAGTTTTGGCAGAAGATTGAAAAATTTGAAAAAGTTCAACCTCTCCGCACCTATAATCTCGGGGAAAATAATTTTCCCGGATAAAACTTTCCCCAAAAGGAGTGGAGATAAATTTTCCTGATACTACTTCTTCTATTTTTACTTCCTGATTTACAATATGTATGCTTTTCTCTTTTTGTGATTGAGTAATATTATTTATATTCTTTTTTAATTGGTCAATCTTTTCCAGTCGACTCTTTAGGTCCATAATCAGTTCAAAGCCTCCCTTAAAATTAAAAGAGCACTCTCTTTCCCTTTTATGCCCACTTCATCAATAGGCCCCACACAGGAGGGACAGCCATTTTCACACCCGCAACTAAGAATCAATTCCTGAGCCGCCTGCAGTAAAGACCGGCGCAGCTCAAACATCTTCTCACTAAATCCTACTCCCCCGGGATAATTATCATAAATATAAATGGTCGGCCTTCTGGTAAAAGGGGAACGAACTTCCGAAACTGCCCTTACATCCTGAGGGTCACACATTACATATAAGGGAACAACATTAATAAGGACATTGGATAGAGCTAGAAGACCGCTGCTTAAATTAAAAGAAGTATTTTCGCTTTCCTGGAGCTCTAACAGTTCACTAATATCATTGGTCAAAGCAAGCCAATAAGCGGTGGTGTGCATTTCTTCCGGGGGTAAAGATATTTCCCCAAAACCGATATTTTCGTGAGTATAAAATTTTATCTTTTTATAACAGGTAGAAACGGTAGTAATGGCCACTTCCCCGTAAGCGTGTTCCATATTCAATTCTTCACCCTTCTCAAATACCTCTAAAACCTTGATATTAGTTTCGGTCTGGGCATCAGTATAATAATTAACTTTAACTTTTTCAGCATAGGCCTTCTGGTTCTGATAATCCAACCTGTGAATAGCATATTGCTCGCCTTCGTGAAGATAAATAGCCCCTTCATAGATAAGGGTGGGCACACTGGCCTTATCCACTTCTCCGATAACCTGCTCCTGCTGGTCAGTGGTATCAATAATTACGAAATTATCCACTGAGGCACTGCGCAGACTTATCTCTTCAGTGGGATAAATCTCGCTCATCCAATACCATTTCTTTTCCACACAATGAAGCACGCCTTTCTTCTCTAAATACTCCAGAACATCCCGAAGTTTTTTGGTTCCAAAATCTTCTCCTTCTTCGAAGGGTAATTCAAAAGAAGCACACCTGATGTGGCTGACCAAAATACTCAAATTATCCGGGTCGATAACTGCACTCTCCGGTGATTCCCCGAAGAAATAATCAGGATGATTTATTACAAACTGGTCTAAAGGGTTACTGGAAGCAACTAAGATAGCTATCGAACTATTAGATCGTCGTCCCGCTCTTCCGGCCTGTTGCCAGGTACTGGATATGGTGCCGGGGTATCCGGCCATAAAACAGGCATCAAGCTGGCCAATATCTATACCCAGCTCCAGGGCATTGGTACTTACCACTCCTTTTATTTCCCCAGCTTTTAGACCTTTTTCTATTTCACGCCTTAGGTTAGGTAAATAACCTCCCCTATAACCCCTGACTATATCCTTAGGCCTTCCCGTTTTGGCTAAAAAATCTTTTAAATAACTGGTCAGGACTTCGGTAGTCAGACGGCTCCGCGCAAAGATAATGGTTTGAATATCATAATTTAAAAAATAAGCAACAAAACGGGCTACTTCTTTAATTAAACTTTTCCTGATTCCCAATTCTTTATTAATTACCGGAGGATTATAAAATAAAAAATGTTTCTCCCCTTGCGGGGCGCCATTATTATCAACCAGAACAAATTCTTCTCCTACAATCTTCTGGGAAAGCTCCCGGGGATTAGCGATAGTCGCCGAACAGCAGATAAATTGAGGATTCGAACCATAAAATCGACAGATTCTCTTCAATCTCCTGATTACATTGGCCAGATGGCTCCCGAATACTCCCCGATAAATGTGAATCTCATCGATTACCACATATTTCAGATTTCCAAAAAAATCCATCCATTTGGTATGATGAGGTAATATCCCTAAATGCAGCATATCCGGATTAGTTACCACAATATGCCCTTTCTTGCGAATCGCCTGCCGAACTGAAGACGGGGTATCTCCATCATAGGTATAAGTCTTAATCCCCTCATCTAAAGCCGATACTAATTGATACAATTCAGTCAATTGGTCTTGAGATAAAGCTTTAGTGGGAAACAGATAAAGTGCCCGGCTATTTTCATCTCTTAAAATAGAATCCAATACCGGTAGATTATAACAGAGAGTCTTGCCTGAGGCAGTAGGTGTAACTACTACTACATTTTTCTTGTTCCTTATGAATTCCAAGGCAGAAGCTTGATGAGAGTAAAGTTTGTTGATATCTTTCTCTTCCAAAATCCTTACCAGTCTATCTTCTATCCACCCCGGAAATTCCTCATAAATTCCAGATTTAGCCGGAATATGCCTCCAATCAGTAAAGTGGGAACTTAGCTTATTGTATTTTTTTAATTCGTGTAAGATTCTCTCTACCGGCATTTGCTTAAACCTCGTATCTGCACCAGGGGATGGTTCTTTGGTGCACCCTTCCTTTAATCACATTCGCACCAGAGAACCGTCCCCTGGTGCAATTAAACTCTTTACTAAATCAATATTTTTTAGATCATCTTTTTCGTCATTCTTAGGAGTTTCCAGAATAAAAGGCAGTTCTTTTAGATATTTATGATTCACTAACACTCTAAAACCTTCCAGCCCTATATAACCTTTTCCAATATGCATATGCCTGTCTTTTCGTGAGCCCAAAGGAAATTTTGAATCATTAAGGTGTATCACCTTTAATTGCTCTAAGCCCAAATATTTATTAATCTCCTCTAAGGTCTGTTCAACACCTTCTTGATGCGAAAGGTCATACCCTGCTGCAAAGGCATGACAGGTATCAAAACATATTCCTATTCTATCTCTATCTTTCGCCTCTTCTACCATCCTCTTTAACTGGTAAAAAGTATAACCCAAATGTGTACCCGAACCAGCAGTATCTTCTAATAATATCATCGTCTTTAAATTTAAATCTGCACTTTTTTCTAAAATAATATTAAGGGCTCTGATTATCCTCTGAATTCCATATTCTTCTCCTGCTCCGGTATGGGCCCCCGGATGAATAATTAGATAAGGGACAGGTAATAAAAGGTCTGCTCTTTTCATCTCTTCAATAAATGCATTAATCGATTTGAAATAAAGTTCATCTGAAGGAGAAGCCAAATTAACGAGATAAGAGGTGTGAATAAAAACGGGGTTAATATTAGAATTTTTTAAATTCTCTCTAAAATTTTCTACTTCGTCCTTTTTTAATATCTTCTCCCGCCAGGTGGATGCATTCTTAGAAAATATCTGCATAGTATTACAGCCTGATTCCACAGCCCGAACAACAGAATTATCTATCCCCCCGGCGATAGAAATATGGCATCCGATCTTCAATCTCTGTTTCCTCTTTTCTTCTTCGGTCATTTAATTTTGTCCATAAAAATTAGAGATTATCGAAAAATTTTATTGACTTCTCTACTTTTATAAGTATAACATATTACTATAATCTAATTAAATAATTATTACCCTTGTGCTCTACCTGCCTAAAAAATATTTTGGTTAAGAAATAGGGGGAAGAAATGTACAAACAAATCTTTAAAGAATTAAAAGAACATATGCCTTTTACTACTTTCGGGGCTGCTACCGGAATAATTATGATAATATTTTTGCAAAAATTACCCTCTGAATCCTCCTATAATATTTTCTATATCCTTCACCCTATCCATGTTTTTCTAAGTGCACTGGTTACTGCTTCTATGTATAATTTTTATAAATGTGGGGCGAGTAAGAAAAAATGTAACCTGGGAATTTTAATCTTCATCGGTTATGTGGGTTCTGTCGGGATAGCTACATTAAGTGATTCGGTAATCCCCTATCTGGGTGAAATTTTGCTTAATATGCCCCATCGAGAAATTCATTTGGGTTTTATTGAAGAATGGTGGCTGGTCAATCCTTTAGCCTTATTCGGCATTGGAATAGCTTATCTAAAGCCTTCCACAAAGTTCCCTCATTTTGGCCATGTTCTCCTTAGTACCTGGGCTTCGCTCTTTCATATTATTATGGCTTTAGGACAAACTTTGAACTGGTTTACCTATATTGGTATTTTTATCTTTCTATTTCTCTCTGTTTGGATACCCTGCTGCCTGAGCGATATTGTATTCCCTCTTCTATTTGTAAAAACACCAAAAAATTAAAAGTTACAACCTGGCTTTCACTTATAACCAGGCTATAACTTTTTCTCTTTCTCTTTTTTCCAAGAAAACCAACTATCATTGGTTTTAATCAAAAAGAAATTATTTTTCATCTAATAAATATATTTTATAATGCCCTGCTGATTGAAACATCAGCCAAATTTTGTTAAAAATATTGTTAGTAAATTTTTTACCCTGATTAATATAATACTCCACTGCTTCCTTTTCGGTTAACCCTATTCCCTCTTCTATAATTAAAAATAATTTGCCAGCATGATTGTATTTTTTTTCATTTTTATTATTTATCCGCTCATTTAAAGAATCGCAAAACATCTGGTTTGCATCGGTTAAATAATCTTTTTTGTCTTTATGCTTATAATTATTTTCTTTATCCTTCTTCCGTTTCTTCATTGATTTAACCAATCCCCAGGCAGCTTTTGCTTCTTCTTTATTATAATATACCGGGGTAAGTTCGATATTTAAATTCTCTGTACAAATACAAGAAGGTTCTCCTTTAATAGGATCACCCGACCTAACAAAACGATAATCATTTTTATTCTTTTTATTATATTCCTTTAGAAAAGCTTTGCAGATTTCTTTTTCTGAAAGTTTGTATTCAGTCTCTCTTTCAAACCTGTCTTCTTTAATCAACTTCTTGGGGAGCATTTCTATTATTTTTAACCTCCATAAAAAATAACTTTATTTTTATACTCCTATGTTATACCTCATTTAATAATAATTTATCTGTAATTAATGTTTTGATATTTCTTCTAATTGTCTCCCCCCTCTTTTTCCTATATTATTTCTGTAATTATATCATATCAAGTCAACTTCAATAAATATAACTCTAGAATTTTTCTTCTAACTACCCCACTAAAGTTTACACTAACCTAGAATTTTCTTTAGCCTGTTTACCAGGAGGTGCCCAAGGCACTGGACTCTTCAAAAACAGAGAAAAACAGAATTTTATTTATAAGAAAGACGCTCATCGATAATGCCCAATAAATATGTAAAATTATCTTTCTTATAATATTCTCTGGTATCATCATCTAAAAGAGAACCTAAAGTTACATAGTAATCTCTTTTTTTAAATCCTTTGATAATTTCTCTAATCTTTTTTAATTCTTCATAATTTGCTGAAATGTTAACGCCCTTTCTGGTTAAAAATTCTATATCAAATACATCTCTTATTTCTTTTCTTTCTAAAAGGGCTCCTATCTTATTTTTCATCATCTGCTCTAAGGTAAAAGATTTAAGCAATACCTGCTGGTTAGAATACGGGGAATAAGCAATTGTTTCCTGAAAATTACTTTCTTTATTTTCTTTTCTTATCTCAATTTTTAATTTTCGGGGGTATGGTGCTTTTTTAATTTCGAACAGTAGAGTATAATATTTATTTTGTGCATCAGTTAAATCGTAATCTGTCTTTAAAGAATCTTTTAAATTTATAAAAAATTTATTTATTTTATTAGTCCGAAATATCCAGAAATCTAAATCAACTGAATACCTCTTTAAATCATAGCAAAGCCTTAGCATTGTTCCCCCGCCAAAAATCATATTGCGGAGAAATCCCTTGTTCTTAAGCCAGGCTAATACTTCTATTTCAAAAATCTCTTGCTGTATCAGATCATTCATTTTATATACCTCTTGTAATATATTTTAAATTTAGAGGGATATTTCTTTAATATATTTTCACAACTCTTTCTGTCAATTTTTTCTAAATTTAGCGAACTAAGGTCTAAGTTATATTTCCCTAAATAACTTAGATAAAGGGAATCGATAAAGGCTTTTTCAGGGGAGGCAATAAATATATTGTTTTTTTTAGAAAAGCCAAAATAAAAATCTTTCTTGATTTTACTATAATTAAATATAAATCCCTCAATGTCCCTTGTAAATGTACGGTATAAGGAGATAGATTCGATAAATTTCTGCTGAACCTGAGTGGTATATTCATAAAATGAAAGAGCAGTCATCAAAGAAATATAAGATGGAACCTGAAGGATATTGGCCAGCTCAAACCTTTGATTTGGAGTAATACTATCCCATCTTTCCTTTAATATATAGAAGTTTCTTTTTAACCTGATAAGGTATTTTTGTTTTACATATCGGCTACACAATACCCGGGCAGAATCTTCGGATATAGATAGTCTTTTTGCTACATCCTGGTAAGTAAAATATAATTTATTTATTTTTTTTATATCATTATATTTCATTGAACTAAGCACACTTAATTAATCTTTTTGTTAACATATTATACTTTGGTGACGGAGAACTTGTCAAGTGAACCAACATTTAATCGAAATCTAAAAACCAATAACCGATAATTTATTTTTATCATTTTTTACCCAAAAAAAGAGGATTTTTGAAATCTTTAGAGAATATTATTTATATACACTTTTAAAAAGATGTTATTGATAAAAATTCTAAATTATGAGGGGAGGAAAAATTATAAAAAAGAAATTCAATCAAGTATATCAATTTAAAATTACCTTAAAGGGCATTAAGCCACCCATTTGGCGGAGGATACAAGTTCCGAAAACTTATACTTTTTATGACCTACATGTCGCTATTCAAGATGCTATGGGCTGGTATGATTGTCATCTTCATGAATTTGAAATAATTTATCCATTAATTGATTTAAAAGTAAATATTGGAATCCCAAATGAAGAACCTATGTGGGAATTTACGTGGAACAAAAAAGTTCTTCCTGGTTGGAAAGTAAAAATAACTGATTGTTTTTTAATGGAAAATCAATCAGCTGAATATATATATGATTTCGGTGATTATTGGAGACATAAAATAACCCTGGAAAAAATACTCCCAAAAGAAAAAAATATTATCTACCCTATTTGCATTAAAGGGAAAAGAGCTTGTCCCCCTGAAGATTGTGGAGGACCTCTCGTTTATGATGACTTTTTAGAAAGCATAAGAAATCTCAATGATGAACAACATGAAGAAAGGTTAGAATGGATTGGAGGAGAATTTGATTCAGAACATTTTGACACAAATGAAGTTATTTTTGATAATCCTGCTGAACGTTTTAAAAATGCCTTTGGTATAAGATGAATTGTGAGATAAAAAAATGATATTAACCATGGAAGATATAAAAAAATTATGTACTGAAACTTCTTTTGTACGCGGCTTGGAATATTTCCAGATGGGTAATGTTACCGGCTTAGAGCAATTCGGGAACAAAATCACCGCTACGGTAGAATACAAAAAGCCAAATATATAAAACCATTTTTAAAAGAATGGTGAATATTGCCAAAGAGATGCCAGATTGGGAAATTAAAAAGATCTGACTAAATTTTTACTACTAAATCAAAGAACGACTGTTACAAAAGTAAAAATCTGGTTAATGGAAAAATTGGGCGAAAGAGAATAAATATTTTTGTAAAAGGTGGTAATTAATTATGGAAACAGGTTTAAATAGAATTAAAAAATTGTCAGAAGAGAAAGAAGATGAAAATTGGAAATTTAGATCTTTCTTAAAAGTATGTAATATTCCTTCGGAAAAAATGGATTCAATAGTTCATAGATTGTATCACCAGGCAGCTTCAAAAATTGATTGTGAATCTTGTGCAAATTGCTGTAAAGAACTTAATGTAGTTTTAGATCAAGGAGATATGAAAAAATTATCTAAACATTTGGAAATATCTATTGAACAATTAAAAGATCAGTACCTGACAAAAGATATGGATTTGGATTCCAAAAAATTTACATTTAAGAAAAGACCTTGTCCCTTACTAAAAAATAATTTATGTTCTATATCTATTAATTATCGTCCTAAAGATTGTGTGTCTTACCCTTATCTCCTTAAAAAGGATTTTACTTCCCGATTAATGGGTGTAATCGGTAATTGTTCCGTTTGCCCAATTGTATTTAATGTTTATGAACTGCTAAAAGGTGAAGTTTGGCATAAACGTTTTTCTGATGTGTTCAGTGACTTTTATTAAAATCATAAACTGTGGATTATACTAAATAAAATATTTTGGTTACTAATTCACTTTGAGGTAAAGAAAATTTAATTAATCTTTTTATTAATTGTATTATTTTTAAGTGATGTTTACACTTTCTAATCTTTCCTATAAAATATTATTTATATAAAACTTTTAAAAAAGTTATTGATAAAAATCCTAAATTATAAGAGGAGGAAAAGTTATGAAAAAGAAATTTGATCAAGTATATCAATTTAAGATTACCTTAAAGGATATTAAGCCACTCATTTGGCGAAGGATACAAGTCCCAAAAACCTATACCTTTTGGGATTTTCATGTAGCTATTCAAGATGCTATGGGTTGGTATGATTGTCATCTTCATGAATTTGAGATAAATAATCC
>Ga0209979_1002761_pt1 | contig 16333 bp, 12 predicted proteins | sample AnhtaG_FD_183114 | JGI IMG/M metagenome (GOLD analysis project Ga0209979, IMG submission 183114) | Deep subsurface microbial communities from Anholt, Denmark to uncover new lineages of life (NeLLi) - Anholt_01485 metaG (SPAdes) (version 2) | ecosystem: Environmental > Aquatic > Marine > Oceanic...
AAGATTGTTCTGAAATTGTTCGGAACTGTTCTTCAGATTCTTTAATTCTCTCTTCAGCTTTTACCATTTCAGTAACATCGTGAATAATACTCCTCATACCAATAATCTTAGTATTTTTATAAATAGGAGTAGCATTTAAACTCCCATAAAAAAATGTCCCATCTTTTTTTTTTAATTGCATAATTAAAGGATCGACAGTTTTACCTCTAAAAATTAGGCTTAGGTTCCTTATAACTTCATCTCTATCTCGTTCGAGAATGAAATCAAATACATTTAATCCTTTTTTGAATTCTTCATGAGAGTATCCGAAGATTTTTGAAGCTATTGCGTTGGTGTAGACTAATTTAAACTTTGAATCAATTTCAAAGATTACTTCTGGCAATGAGTTTGTTAAATCCTTATATTTCTTTTCAGATTCAATTAATTTTTGAGCAGCTTCCTTTCTTTCACTTATATCTCTTGAAATTGTGAGAACATAATTTTTACCATCTCTATTTTTGTAGAACTCAGCAGTTGTGTCCATCCAGATATATCCACCGTTCTTATTTTTAATTCTAACTTCAATTGAATTGTATTTTTCTTTTAGAGCTTTAATGACTAATTCACGATCTTCTGGATGGATTAAATCTAATGACTTTTTACCTATAAGATCCTCTGAAGAATATCCCATCAATTTTAAATGAGCTTTTTCGTTGATGTATTCTATTTTTAAGTGATTGTCAACCACTGTAATTAAATCTTTTGCATTTTCTGATAATAACCTGTATTTTTCTTCCGAATCCTTAATCTTTATTTGTGTATTTTTCAAATCTGTAATATCATGTATGATGCACCTTACTCCAGAGACAGAATTTTCTTTGAATATACGACTTGCATGAATATCTGCGAAAAAGAATGTTCCATCTTTCCTTCTTAACCTTGTTTGTAAAGGTTTTACAAATTCACCGCGGAATATTTGTTTTGTCTGCTTTAAAAGTAATTCTTTATCTTCAGGTGATATGAAATCAAAAATTGTTATACCTTCATTAAATTCTTGGCTTGTATATCCAAATACTTTGGAAGCAATCGAATTGGTATATGTTATAGTAAAACTTAGATCAACCTCAAAAATTACTTCTGGTAAAGATTCTGCTAGATTTCTGTATCTCTCTTCGGATTCTTTTAGTTTTTGTTCAGCTCGTTTACGATCGGTAATATCGTTAAATGTAACTGCAAAAAATCCCTTTTTAGGGGAATAACCTGATACTTTGAACCAACGATCAATAGTTTCTGAATAATCTTCTACTGTCAAAGGCACCCCTGTGAGACCCACATTTCCAAATTTTCCAATCCAATCTGCAGGATCGTTCTCGGTTCCTGGCAATATTTCGGTAACGGTCTTTCCGATTATGTCACTTACTTTTAAGCCAGTCATTTTTTCAAATTGATTATTTGCTTCTATGTATCTATAATCGATGGGTTTGTTATCTTCGTTTACTACCACCTCGTGATAAGCAAAACCCGCGTTCATGTTTTCAAACAATAAACGATATTTTTCTTCTGATTCCTGAACTTCCTGTTCTAAAGTTTTACGCTGACTGATGTCCTGGGTTAAAACTTGGATATATATCTTTTTTTCGATCTCAATTTTAGAGGCAATTATATTAACCCAGATAAGATTTTTATGTTTATCATATATTTGAATATCTTCTGGACCAAAAATACCACCTTTTAGTAATTGATTAAATACTTTATTCATTGGTTTCTTGTCTGCTGCTGGAAGCAGAAACAATTTTGAATACTCAAAACCGATTAAATCTTTTTTTTCGAATCCAAAAATATTTTCCGTAGCAGAGTTGATATCAACAAGATGACCATTTGAGTCAATTAAAACAATTGAAATTGGGGTGTTATCAAAGAGTAATTTGTAATTATCTTGATTAGCTATAGACTCGGTTATTCTATTATTGGGATGTGTCAAATTACTTAACTATTTTATTCCAAATTTATTATAAAATCCTTTTTTTAAATTATTAACATAATAAATTGGATCTTTTTAATATTCTCTTTATTCTCGATGTGCGTTCGGTTATCTCAGATCGAAATTTCGACTGAGATATAGTAATCCATTCCTTTTTATTATATGAAAGCGATACAGCTTATTTGAAAATAAAATCAGATTTCGAACTTACTTTTAGGAATGATCTTTGCGATACTGGGAATATTCATATAAAATCTTTAAACACTTAGGTGGAGCATCCCACAAGTCAAAAATCGGTAGATCGTAAGCCATAAATTTTTGAAACCATGGAAATCTGTAGGGAAAGGGTCCAGAAAAATAAACAGGAATAGAATACTTTTTCATAAGTTTCCTGATTGGCCTTAAAATAGTCCGATCAAGCATTACTTTCATACCTTTCAAATTTTCATCGACTTTCATTCCCGAACCTTCAATAGTCTCAATAATATCGTCGAAATCAAATACACCCCAAACAATAATACTATCAACTTCTCCCGATTTCATAAGCATTTTTGGAAATTTGTAGAAAAGATTTAAGAAGTTAACGTCGAAAGTAACATCTATAGGATTCTTGGCACTGGCAGTAAAAGGTATCATCTCCGATAGATCATCCTTAAGTTGTTTAGAAAATTCTGGAACCTCTAACCCATATAACTCTGAAGATTTTGTCATCATTGAACCACTTCCACCAGAATCAGTAATAATCCCTACTCTATTTCCTTTCATAAATACATTGTATTTCTGAGCGAAGGATAACGTCCTCAAATAGTATAGAAAGTCTGTAATAGAATTAGTTGAAATTACACCGGCTTCTTTAAAAACTGCGTCATAAATCTTTTGATCTCCACCTAAAGAACCAGTGTGGCTTTTAATAGATCTATTTGCTGCTTTAGTCCCTCCTGTGTATATAGCTACAATAGGTTTTTTTGGGGTTATCTCCTTAATAATTTGTATAAATTCGTTACCCCGCTTAATTTCCTCTATGTAGAGCCCAATAACGCCAGTGTGAGGATCGTCTTTGAAATATTCTAAGAAATCTACCATGTCGATATTTTTTTCATTCCCAACAGAAAGAGATTTACTAATGTTTACGCCCATTTCTTTTGCGTGCCAAAAAGTTTGAGCAGCTACTGTTCCGGATTGGCTAATAATTGAAATATTTCCTTTTTTTGGAACAGCGTATGGCCAAAAAGTGTTCATATAAGCATCTTCTTTTTCAGGAAACCTATACCAAGCGTTATATATTCCCAAACAATTTGGACCAATAAATCTCATCTTGTATTTTTTAGCAATCTTATCAATTTCTTGAGATAACTGAACTCCATCTTTTCCGATTTCTCTAAATCCACCAGAAGTTATTAATAGGTTTTTAATTCCCTTTTCTCCACATTCTTCCATAACTTGAGGAACTGCTCTTGTAGGTAATATAAGGAATGCAAGATCAGGCGTAACAGGAAGTTCTAATACGGATCTATAAGCTTTAAAGCCCTGAATTTTATCTAAGCGTGGGTGGACAGGATAAATATCATCAACCCCACCTCCAGCAATGATATTTCGAAGCTGCATCGAACCCATCGTAGTTAGTAAGTTGTTATTTGCACCAAATATTGCGATGCTACATGGATTAAGAAATCGATGTAAAAAGTGATCCTTGTTCAGTTCTCTTTTATCGTTTTCAGTCAAATTTGAACCCAATTATGGAAAGGATTAGTAATTAAAATCTATTATTTCATAAAATCACCCATGAAATATGAGTTTTATTTAATCTTCTTCATCAACTATTAGAAGTAAGTTTAAAAGGACGAATTTTATTATTAATAAAGTTATCTTAAAAAAGAAAATAAAGGGGTTTTGTATGCATGTAATTGCTATCTTTGGAATTTTGCTATTAATTTTCATGCGCATAGTTGGATTAATTATCTCTATTGAATTTCTACGAGATTTAAAAGAATCGAAATTTAAAATCTTAATAATTGGATGGTTCATTTGGATATTAGCGGGATGTTCCGCCCTACTTTCAGGTGTTTATGAAAATCAGCTTTTTTCAGATATTTTTCTCCTTATTAACGGTATAACGACATCAATTGCAGGATTATTTGTTATGATGGGTTTATTTTCTTATTTCCAGAAATTACCCGGAAAAATTCTAGTAATATTAAGCATTCTATTCATATCTGTCCCAGTGATTGCTTTCCTTTTGGGATCTTATAATATTGCTTCTAATTTATCTTCCATGTTCCTTTTCCTAATTATAGTAATTTTTAGTATTGTACCACTAAAAAGGAAAGAGACTTTTAAAAACAGTATTTCAATCAAATCTTATTATTGGTACATAATTGTACTATTGGCTTTTTATTCACTTACCATAAGCTATGTGATATTCATTTTCCAGGGATATTCTTTTGGATTTTATTCTGACGACTTTAGCATCCCAATGTTTGTTAATTATTTTTTAGGGAATGCAAGTACACTTGCTCTCATTATTTATTCTATTCATCTAGAGTATGATATTTCAAAAATTCAAAAATTTAAATTGAGCGATAAGTATTCCCACGATTTGGGAAATCTTATCCAAGTAATCTCTAGTGCGGCAATTTTAACTAATGTAGATAAAGGTTTAAAAGAAGAAAAGGTTGAAAATTTAGATTTAATTCAAAATAAATGTGAAGAAGCCGCTAAATTAATCAAAGATATTAGAAAAATTATGTAAATTTAAGAGGCTAAAAATTGGCTACAATTTTCCTTATTGAAGATGATTCAAGTATAATGAAACTCTTTGAGACGTTTTTAACACTTTTAGGTCACGAAATAGTAGCCAAAGCTTATAATGGTGAAGAAGCAGTAAAATTATTTCATGAATTTCGAAATGTTCCTGATCTCATATTAATGGATCATCGAATGCCGAAAAAAGATGGTTTAACAGCAGCAAAAGAAATTTTAAATTTTAACAATAATAGTAAGATTATCTTTTTAAGCGCCGATTATACCATAAAGGATAAAGCATTGACCTTGGGAGCTAAATATTTTTTAGAGAAGCCATTTAAATTAGATAAACTCTCACAAATTATTGAAAAAGTAAGTATGGAAAACTAATTTTTACTCATTAGCTCAATTTCAGCCGAATAATCTGGAATAACTCCTTCATAACTGACAATCTGTTTTTCCTTTAATTTTTTCAAGATTAACCTAACTCCTTCAAATTCCTCCTGACATAATGTTTGGAGTTCCTTGTAGTTAAGCCTTCTGCCGTTTTCTTCTAACTTTTTAATAATAAATTTTTCTTCTATTGATAATTCTGACATAATATTAATCCAAATTCCAAGCATTTAAGTTTAAAGTTAAGTTAATTTTTTCCCGTCGAACCAAATCCACCTAAACCTCTTTCAGAATCAGGTAGCGTATCTGTTTCAACAACTTCAAAATCGTAAATTTTACCAAGAATTATTTGGCAAATGCGATCTCCTTTCTTTAGGACCACATCTTTATTTGAAAGATTTATAACAATAGCCATCCATTCGTTTCTATAACCAGAATCTATGGTTCCAGGAGTGTTGACAATTGAAATCCCCTCCCACAACGCTAATCCACTACGAGGAACGACCTTAAAGTAATAACCTTCTGGGATAGCCGTCGCAAAACCTAATGGGCAGCCGATTCGTTCTAATGGTTTAAGTGTATAAGCGTCAGAATTAATTTCTATTAGTTCTTTTTTCCCATTTTCATTCATTATTTTCTTAAAACCCATTATATGGGCATCAGCACCAGCATCTCCTTTCTTTGAAGGTTTAGGGACGATTGTTTCCTTATTAACTTTCTTGAAAGGGATTTTCAATTTCTCTATATCCTTTGTCATCTTAGTACAACTAATATTTCAGAATATAAAAAAGAGTTTTTATTAAAGAATAATTAAAACCATTAATCATTACCAGAATTATCATCTAAAGATATAATTAATAAGATTAATATTAAGTGAAAGAGTATGATTGTAACTGATAGATTCGACCCTCGACTAGATAAAGACGCTATTAAAGAGATTTTTGAAGACTTTATTGAAAATAAATCATATTTCGTATCAACTTGGCAAGAGTTTGAAAAAGAAGTAAACAAAAGAGTTTTGGACCTTCAATATCGAAATTCTATGATAGTTGCTAAAGAAGAAGGAAAAATTGTCGGTTGGGGAACCTACACCTTGATTCAAGATTATTTAGGTAATCAAAGAGCGCTTATACACCAAGTTCTAACTAAAAGGGAGGACTCCTACAGAAAGGGAATTGAGGAACAAATAATTCGAGAATTGAAGTTGTATGTTAAAAAGACTCTCAATTTGGATAAGGTATTTTTAATTTGCCAAGATTCAGATAGTGCTCTAAGAAACTTAGTCATGAAATTAGGCGCTAAAAAATCTAAATATTATTGGTATGAAAATGATACCTAAGTGAAAAATTTTGACTGAAAAAGAAAACCTGATTGAAAAAGCGAAAGATCTAGTAAGGAATGAAGAATTCGAAAAAGCAATAAAGATTTTAGAAGATCTTTATCAACAACAGCCTGATATTGATGTGAAAAATAACCTAATAGATGCCTTGTTTGCGTACGGAGGATATCTAAATGATTACTATGTTTTAGAATATGAAGAATCAATTAATTTTTTTAAACGGATAATAGAGCTCAACCCAGAAAATTACAGGGCACACTACAATCTAGGAATTGCATATTTTAATTTAAACCGCTTTGAAGAGGCTCTAAACTCTTATACAATTGCGATTGCGATTAAACCTGATCATAAACACGTTTATTATAACATAGGGTTACTCCATGAAAAAAAAGAAAATTTACAGGGTGCTTTAGAGGCTTACGAGAAAGCTTTAGAAATTGATCCTAATTATATTTACGCCATGCACTCACTTAAAGTAGTAAGACAGAATTTAGATAATAATATGAATCCTAAAAATGAAACTCAAGAGATTACAGATAAGGTTGAGAAACTAAAATCTTTACTAAGGATGTCAAAGCGAGTAAGATTTGATATGCTACAAGAAATCCTTAAAGTGAATAAAGAAACGCTCCTACAAATTATCATTAATTGGGGAAAGAAAAATTACTGTGAAATCGATGGAGATTATTTGAATATAAACAAAAAATCCCTAACTCAATTTTTTGAAGAATTAAATCAAGATGGTCTAGGAATTTAACGGAATTAGTAGTAAATCCTATTATAAAATTTGTTGCTAGTTCTTCAATAACTTATTATTTATAACGCAACACGCGATAATAACTACTAAAGTTATGATCCCAGCAATAATGTAACCTCCAAATGAATCCAAAAGGCCTTCCATAATGTTGTTTAAAATTATTGTGTGATTTCAATATTTTAATTATATGAAATTCATGGCGATTACTCTTTTTAAAATTATTTTTTAAATTTTATAGGATTTGGGTTATTGAAGAAACAAAAAAAAATAAGGAAAAAAAATCTAGACTCTTTTTATCGCTCGATCTGAAAGTTAATTTGTACTCGAACTCGATAAATTAATTTATCTTGATCTTCTTTAACTTTTACATCGGATTCGATGATTTGAATATTTCTGATGCCACGAAGCGATTTTTTAGCCTCGTCGTAAGCAACACGAACAGCATCGGACCAATTTTTATCGCTTGTTGCTACTAACTGAATGCTTTTATATACTGTAATGATTATTTCACCTTCTAGTTATTATAGTATTAATTTTATTGTAGAAATTATAGTAAGACTTATTGTTTTTTTTTATTATTTAAATATTTCTAAAATAAATCTTAAAAAAAGAAATAGATAGAAAAAAAAGAAAAAAAAATTACTTCGAAATGTTTGATTAGGCATCCAGGTTTTCTATTAAAGTCGCTATCCCCTGTCCTCCTCCTACGCATGCGTTAGCAATGCCATATTTAGCTTTTTTATCTTTTAAGATTCGAGCTAACGTACCAGGAAGGCGTATCATAGTAGATCCTAAAGGATGACCTATTGCAGTTGATCCACCCATAACATTTACTTTTTCTTCAGGAATATTGAAGTGTTTCATACAATTTAGTGCAACAATGCAAAATGCTTCATTTATTTCCCAATAGTCTATGTCATCTGCGGTTAAACCTGCATGTTTTAGAGCCATTTCAGACGCAGGCACTGGACCTCGACCCATAACACTAGGTTCAACTCCAGCCCAACCAAGTGAAACTATTCTTGCCATAGGTTCAAGGCCTCGCTTTTTTGCTTCTTCAGCTTCCATCAGTACGCAAGCAGTAGCTCCTGCATTTAAGGGTGAGGAGTTTCCGGCAGTAATAACACCTTCAGAAGTCCCCTCTCTTTCTTTGTAACCTGCTCTACCACCATTCTTTTCTAAGTAGAAAGGTTTAGATAGTCGTCTTAACCCCGCAACGCGCTCTAGAGTTGATTTCCTTGCTGCTAAATCTTTGTCAACAATCATAGGTTCTTCTATATTACCGTCTACATGGCCTTCAATGGGTATAATTTCGCCATTAAACCAGCCAGCTTCTTGATTATCGACGGTTAAATTGTGAGATCTCACACCAAATTTGTCCATATCTTCTTTCTTGAAGTTAGGAATCTCTTGTTCGTATAACTTTTGGGCAGTTTGTAGCATATTAATTGCATTCAAGATATCATATTGAGGCCGATACCATTTGCTCTTTTTATTAATCAATTTTAAATTTGGATTAATATGAGTATTTTGCATGTCGACACGTGTCATATGTTCAACGCCGCCAGCTAAACACACTTTACTAAATCCCGTCATAATTTCCATAATACCTACGTGCATTCCAGCACCTGCAGAACCACACTGTTTATCAACAAATATTGAAGATATATCAGCGGGGAAATCTGCAAGAAATAACGGCATTTTACCACCATAAGACCAGTTTTCATAAACGCCCATTGCAGTTCCTAACGTAAACTCATCAACATCTTTTTTCTCAACACCTTTATCTTTAAGTTTTTCATCAAAAAACTTCATCAACAAAGTTGCTAGAAGTTCGTCACTTCTAATTTCACCAAAAACATCTCTTTCGGGTTGCTTTGGTCTTGAACGAGAAAAAGCGGTTCGTGCGTAATCAATTAACCAAACTTCTTTTAAATCCATATTTGTGTATCCCTCTTATTATATATTATTTTTAATATAAAGTTCTCATTATATTTTGATATTAAGTTATGAATGTTCAAAAATGTTTTAAAGTTTTTGATAATAACCTTAGGAGACCTCATACAATCAGTTGCTAGTTTCGATAATTTAACGAAAAATTATTAAGATTTTATTAGTATCATTTTTATTTTTGGAACATTTAGTTAAAATATGGTAGATACGATAGTAAGTATAATTGCGGGATCCGAATCAGATAAAGAAGTATTTGAAAAAGCAGAAAAAGTCTTGAATGCAAATAATATACCATATGAGCTTCGAATTATCTCAGCTCACCGCGATCCAGAAAAACTAGATGAATATTTAAACTCCTGCCAAAGTCTTATCTATATAGCTGTTGCAGGGCTATCTGCAGCCTTACCAGGTATTATTGCGTCTAAAACAGAAAAACCAGTTATTGGTGTGCCTGTTAGTGCTAAATTGGGGGGTTTAGATGCGTTATTATCTATTGCTCAAATGCCACCTCGAGTCCCCGTAGCTTGTGTAGGAATAGACAGAGGTGAAAACGCAGCATATCTAGCAATAAGAATACTTAATTTGTTAAAGAAATGAGTAATGGTGTCATTAATGGGCAATGAACTTATAGAACTAGGTAAAAAGAACGCTGCAAATAAAGCAGTTGAGGAAAATGTTAAAGCAGGTATGATTTTAGGTATAGGGAGTGGTTCTACCGTTGTGTATGCTGTAGAGAAGATAGCTGAGATTAATAAAGCCAAGAATATGGATTTAAAATGCATTCCCACCTCGTTTCAATCTCGCCAATTAATAGTTGATAACAACCTTACTCTTGTTTCCTTGGATCAATATCCTGTAATTGATTTAGATATTGATGGTGCAGATGAGATTGATGCGTCACTAAACTTAATCAAGGGTGGTGGAGGTTGTTTAGTACAAGAGAAAATTATAGCTTCAGCATCTAAAAAATTAGTGATAATAGTAGATTATACTAAAAAGTCTGAAGTTTTAGGAGAGAATTGGCATAGAGGAGTACCAATCGAAATTATACCCTTAGCGTTAGTCCCAATAATGATGAAGTTAGAAAAACTAGAAGGCAAACCTGTATTAAGGATGGCAAAAGCAAAAGCTGGACCAGTTGTTAGTGACAATGGTAATTTTATTATAGATGTTGACTTCGGTCTAATAGAAAATCCTTTAGATTTAAATTTAAAGATTTTGCAAATACCTGGTGTTGTGGATTCGGGCTTATTTTTAGGGATGGCCCAGACGGCTTATATCGGTCAAGAAGATGGCACAGTTATGAAGTTCTAAATTTTATTTTAATAGATATCCATTTTTCTAATAAATACAATCAGTAGTAACTATGAAAAAAGTAGCAGTTTCAATCCACGCAACCGATGATTTTAACACGGATGTCATTAAAGAGTTGAAGGGACTTGATTATATACATATTGATGTGTCAGATGGGGAATTTACATCTTTTCAGAATCTTAATTTAGAGGTTTTCCGAATTTTGCACGAGAGGTATGATTTACCGATCATAGCTCATATGATGGTCCTCGACCCTTATGAATTCATAGAGAAAATCATTGAATTCGTCGATATCTTTACCTTTCATAAAGAGATTGAAGGAGATATAGATAAGATAATTAGAAAAATAAAAAAGATGAACAAAAAAGTAGGTTTAGCAATCAATCCTGATACAGATATATCAGAAATTCTGCCCTACTTAGGATCGATTGATTTAGTCTTAGTAATGTCAGTCAAACCGGGTGGTTCTGGGCAAAAGTTCATTCCTAATTCCGTCGAAAAAGTTAATCATCTAAGAGAACATAAAAAGAAGTATAACTTTCTTATAGATATCGATGGAGGAATTAACCTTAAAAATGCTCCAGAATTAAATGTTGATATTATTAGTAGCACAAGTACAATTTTAAACGCGAAAGATCCAAATAAAGTTATAGAATCATTAAAATATTCTAGCTAACTCTGATTTCCTCTTTAGTTTTTGAAGTATTTCTTAATAAAGATTTGGCGAGACAATTCAGGATCTTCTCCATTCCTTAAAATATAATCTTCGTATTTTTGATAAATCGTAAGCATGTCTGTATATAATAACACATACTTCTTGGTAGGGTAAATTATGATGCTCTCTTCTATATTTAAAAAACCTTCTACCAACTCAGTCCAATCAAAATTTTGGTTTTTCGAATTGTAGTAAGATTTGGCGCTACGAAGAGCTGCACCTAGTGCTGCTGAATTGGTTGCTTTAAATTGGCGTATGGTAGTGTTAAATATATTTGCCGCTATTTTCAACATTTCTAAATTTGTCGATGCACCCCCAGTGGCGTATATTTCTTCTGGGGGCTCTTGAATCCATTCAGAATGTATTTTCATTGAAAGAAATTGGGCCTCAATAACTGCTCTAACATTTCCTTCCAAGTCAGTATCATCGAAACCGAATCGATAAACTTTAGGCTTTGAAACAAGAGGTACGATTTCGGGGAAAAAGTAAGGAAGCATAATTTTACCGTAATTTCCGGGAGGTGTTTTCGCTAAAATGTTTGAGAAGTTAGTCCAATTAAGATTAAAACTGTCTTTAACTTTCTCCCTTGCAAGAGAACCATTTTTATAACAAATTAATCCCATATAATCCCCGGTGGGAGCTCCAAAAACATGGCCCTCACCGCTTAAGTCAACAAATAGGTCCTTTAAATAAGTGAAGTAAGTATCGCTAGTACCTAAACTGATTGCTGCTTTTCCTTTTCTTGTAAGACCTACTCCAATTAGGCTACTAGGATTATCCCCTGACCATGGAATAAGGAGTGTTTCTGAAGAAAATCCATAGCGATCAACAAAATATGGGGCTATTTTGCCAATAATATTAAGAGGGTTTGTTAATGGAGGTAATTTTTTCTTTAAATCTGGAGCTGTGGAGTCCAAAGCTCCATTATCCCATTCTTTTGTTATAATATTCATTAAATTCATCCCCGCTCCATCTGAATGGTCAATTGGAGAGTTTTTTCCTAGTAAAATTGATGAAAGAAAAGAGCTTACGAGATGAATTACTGAAGTTTGGGCGTAATATTTGTAATTATCTTTATAAAACTTCCTAATTTGAGGTCCCGAAAACCTTTCAAATGTGTTTGATCCTGTAATTTGTATTGTAGACTTTAATCCCCCGAGCCGATCCCGGATTTCTTCACACTCTTTAGTGGTGCTAGAATCCATCCAGACGGGGCTGGTCTCTCTTGAAAGTGTTCCCTTGATTTGACTTATTAAAGTTTTTTCTTTATTTAAATTCTTCAAGGTTGGTTCAAAAGATTTATTTAGATAAACGGTTCCATGTTGCTGACCCGATCCAGTTATTAGTTTTATCTCATTTAACGGTAAATCTTCTTGCAAAAAAGTAGCAAGTAATAATTCTAATGCTTCTACCCACATTAAAGGATTAGAATGAACAACTTTACCATCATTAGAAGTATAAACTCCATGGTGAGTATCGTATTGAGGTAAACTTACATCAAAATTAATGCTATATGAAAATACAGTTTCTTTTTCCTGGAAATCGATGAGAATACCTGAGAAACTCTGTGTTGAACAATCTAAACCAAGAAAGTAATCCATAGTGTTATATTTCTCTTACTATTAATGAATCTTTTTTAAAATAATATAAAAAAAAACAAATTAGTCGTGAAATGTTAAAGATTTACCACAACTAGGACAAAAATTCTGTTGAGTAGTTAAGGGATAACCACAATAAGGACAATAGGAATTTAATCTCTGATCGTTATCATAAGATTCTGGTGATGAACCATTGTCATAATGATACTGATAATAACCCTCAGAAGAAGTTGATAAATAAGATTTTCTTTTCTTTTTAAGATACATTGAAACACCCAGTATTAGAGCAATCACAATAACCACACCTATAATGATTAGAACGAACAATATGTCTTGTGCGAGCGATGGTTGTATTAGCACAACTATTAAGAAATCTTCAGATGCTCCTTCGCTATCGAAAGCTGTAACTAATAGAAATGCAAGATAACCGTCTCGAGAGACACTATCGTATTGTGAAGCAGTAGAAAAATCCTTAGTGCCAGTTATAGTAGAAAATTCCATCGTGTGAGGAATTACAAAGCTTCCAGCGTGTGTATTCGAACTCAATTCGTAGGTCATCTCAGAAAAGATGTTGGTTCTAGGTCTAATAGGAACTATTGTTTTATCTTCTGAGATAGATGCGATAAAAAAGTTTACTGAAACCATCATCTCAGAACTATCTTGGTCTTCATACGTAACAGAATCCGTTATATTTATTCGAAAGTCAAGACGGGATCCTTGCGATAGTGTATACACATTTAAACCATCCCCATCGTGAGTTCCATCGAAAGTAATTGATTGCGAATTATCTACTAGGATTGTAGAACTTTCTTCTACGAATTCAGGAGGGTTATTATTGATTAACGATTTAAGTCTTGGAGAATGTGGATTGTAATAATTAGAATCTGGGTTAAACGGTACAATATAAAAAATAGCAAAACCAGGTACGTCTGTAGAGGTTAGGGTATATGCATAAGAATATTCAAAAGGATTAGGCATAGGGTTTGATAGAGGGAAAGTTTTATTAACGGTTCCTTTTTCAGTGTAATAAGTTAAGGGGTACAACGATAAATAAGCAGTTGCATCGTAAGTAATATTATCGAGTGTAGCATCGATATCTAACGAGTCAATACCATTTCTGCTAAGATTTGAAGTTGTTATTATGTTAGATATCTGGGGTACCATATTATTATCGTAATATAAGATTTTAGACGATTTCTTATAAGTTTGTGAGCCAATTGTTATATTTACATCAATAATATAAGGTCTTGCATTTGGTGAAGGTAATGTAATAGAATGATTGATAGCGATGCCATCGGAAGTTGAAATCATTTTGATCGATTTAAAATAGCTCTCATTTTGTATGGAAACATTAAGATAAGAATTCAGTATTGGGGAGCTAACTAGAGCGTCTAATTTTTGGTTTTTTACATAGAGCGAGAGATTTATTTGAGAAGATGGAGTGTTTTCAGAATCTAAAATAATTTCTATAGAGACATTTTCGCTCTCGAAGAAATATTCCATTAGATTTCGCGTTAAGATTGAATGATCTTGTTTATAAGCCGATGAATCGTAAAGATCTGTAGTCCAATGAAGATCTCCAAACGCTACAAAGCGACCTCCTCCAGACGGATTGTGATCGTATGCGGCAGCAATGGTTTTATCCCCTGCAGAAGCAAGAACTTCTGCATTCCCCGTAAGGCTTAAAGTACTTCCATATTCCCATGAAAATTTACTTACATTTTGAAAAATCAAAGAATTATTAAAACTTGTTATAGCCTGAGTAGAAACCGTAGCTCCAATTCCGATCCATTCTTCGTTGGCTACATTCTCCTTGTTAATACTGATATTTAGATTGATATACGAGAATAAATCATTAATGTTTTCAACACATAAGTCTTGATACCGCGTTCCTAAAAATAACAAATTTCCACCATCTTCGAAATAATTTTTCAAATTTTTAAATTCTAATGGATTATAGGGTAAGATAGGATTTTGTAATACAACCAAATCGTACTGAGCTAATCGTTCTTCAGTCAAAATGGAGTTTTCCCAATCACTATTATAATTAGAGGTCCAATATTCTGCTAAATAATCAATTGAGATGTTTAGGGCCGAGATATCTCTCATCCAAGCGTATGAATCCATCTGGTAAAACGAAAGTTCAGGAAACCAATCGTTCAATCCATGGTAAGACTCCATTAAAATTTTATGCTCAGGAAAACGTACATCTATTGATATCGTAATTGTGTCATATGTTCTTATACCAGATGTTATGTTTAATTCGAAAGTTTGCAAGCCAGGTGTAGCATTTGCATTTATTTCTACTCTAAGCGCAACGAACTGAACCCCTGCGTTGTTAAAAATTATCTGAGATTTATCTAAAGATAAAGAAATCCCATCGACATAGCTCGTATGGTTAACATTTAAAGTATTATTAGTGCCAGATATAACCGTTAAATTAAATTCTTGTACATCTCCAGGGAAATTTATTAAATCGAAAGGTTCTATAGGTAACTCGTCTGGTGAAAGTTTAGCAACATTATTAATGTTTGAGTAGGTTGTATTTAAATAATCTAAATATTCAAGAGATGCGGTAATATTAATAAGACCGAACCCAGATTTCATAAATTCAGAATCATCAGGATTAGACAAATCCTGAGCGCCCTCTAATAGCGCAATCCTTGCTGTTTCAGGCGAGATCGAAGGATACGCTTGTTTCATAATAGCTAACGCACCAGCGACAATAGGACATGACATACTCGTTCCACTTAGAGGAATATAATCCGCATCACCTGAAAAATCAAAATTTCCTCCAAGAAATCGAATTCTATCAGAAATCGACGATTCTGGAGCCTCTGGCGCTATAATATTTACTCCTGGGGCAACAACATCAACATAACTTAGATAAGATAAAGATGGCCCCCAACTACTAAAAGAGGTTAAATTGTTATTACTATCTGTAGCCCCTACAGAGATGACATCAATACCTGACGCTGGAGAGCCTCCCGAAAAATATTCTGGTCCAGAATTACCTGCTGAAGCTACAGTTATAACCCCATTTTCGGTAGCTGACGCAAGCGCGAGTATCATTGGATCACTTGCAATAGGGTAACTATCCCCAAAACTCATGGAGATTATATCTGCGTTAGCAGTGTTAATACTCCATTCAATAGCACTAATGATATCTCCTTCCTCTAATCCCGAATTATCTCCCGCTTTAGCATTTATTAAAGAGATTCCAGGAGCAACTCCTTTGTACAATCCCCCTGAACCGCTGCCGTTGCCACCAATAATTCCAGCGACATGAGTTCCATGGCCGACTAAATCTTCGTAATCTGATACACTCTCACCTGTAACGAAATTTCTATTCGCAGTTAAGTTTAAGTCTGGATGTTCATAGATCCCAGTATCTATGACTGCAACTCTCACACCAGTGCCGTCAAAAGCTAAGTCTTCAGCACCTATTGCAGGTAACCACCAATTGGGATATAAATTTGAGTTCAAAGCACTTGAACTAGGAATTTCATCTTGAAAATAAGGAAGCAGATAATCCCGGGATTTATAAACTTTTTTTAAGGTG
>Ga0209979_1002763_pt1 | contig 16326 bp, 13 predicted proteins | sample AnhtaG_FD_183114 | JGI IMG/M metagenome (GOLD analysis project Ga0209979, IMG submission 183114) | Deep subsurface microbial communities from Anholt, Denmark to uncover new lineages of life (NeLLi) - Anholt_01485 metaG (SPAdes) (version 2) | ecosystem: Environmental > Aquatic > Marine > Oceanic...
TAATCTCAGAGACGCTATCATATTCTTTGGTAACCACCGAAGTCAGTTGCTCTGCCATAGCTACCAGCTGAGAGCTACCCTCATCCATCACCCCCAGCTTGGGTTTTTCATCAAATAAGGTGCCGAAGATTAGTGAAACCACCAGCGAGATAATAATCGGCATAACTAAAGCCCAGACTAAGATAAAGTTTTTGGGCCCTTGCCACAACTCCTTACCCAGCAGAATGCCTACACGCTTGAGACTCATCGGAATCTCCTCCCCAATGCCATGATACCAATCCAGGCCAGAGCCAGGTCAGCCCCCAGAAGCACCAGCAGGTTATACCAAGCATCACCCCAGCCAGCCCCAAAGTTGGACACCCGATGTACCGTATCCACCAAGTAATAAGAAGGAATGGCCTTAACCCAGCCGGTAACAGCGCCCGGGAACATGATGCCAAAGGCGGGTATGAACAGGATGATGAGGATAATCATACCCCAGGCCAGCACTGACATAAAGCCTTTACTCAGGGCGGCAATAATAAAGCTAACCCCGGTAACCAATACGGCTCCAAGCAGCAGCACAACTAAAATTATCAGTGGCTGCCGGCTCATGCCACCAATGATGGCCATAAATAATGCTGCCTGGACAAAGGCCAAGCTCACACCCGTAATTCCTTTGGCAGCAAACAGGTCTTTAACCGAAACGGGGGTAACCAACAAGGCATTAATAGTGCGCCGCTCAACCTCCTCGCTGATAAGGTTAGCCATACCAAAGGTTTCCATCATAATAAGCAAGACAGCAAAGAGGGGACGCATGCGGTCCCGCGGTGGTATCTGCATGCCTGCCATATCTGCACCCAGAATCTCCTCCGATATCTCGATAGTCAGTGCTTGTCCGGTCTGCTGGTAGGCCAATTCTCTAATCAGAACCTCAACGGCATCCTTAATTTCCTCGGGCACATCCGAAGCAAAATACACACTGATTATGGGTTTCTGCCCAGACATAAAGTCTTCAATTATGTCAGCCGGGAGTGCAATTCCAGCCACATATTGCCCCTCGGTTACACCCTCCTTAAGCAACTCCTCGGATTCAACCCCCTCAATTTCCAGGCCCTCTCCTTGCATTTGCTCAAAGGCAGGGAGCATCACCGGTGCATAGAGTCCTATCTCCAGGTTCTCGTTGACCGCCTTCGGCATAATAAAATAGATAACCATATATAAGACGAGGCCAAGGACAGTTATAAGGGTAAAAAACCGGTTCCTGAAGAAAAGAGAGAGGTCTTTAGCCACCAGGGCGCCGATAATACGTAAGCTCATCCTTGGAGCCCCCGCCCGGTAATGCTGATGAAGATGTCCTCTAAGCTAGCCTCTTCGCTGTGGATAGTGACTACCTTCTCCCGAGCAAAGAGCTCCTGAATGGCCCCCGGTGTCCCCGGGGTATCCAGAATGACTTCACGGTCCTCAAGTTTGCCGCTCTCGGTTGAGACCTTAGCCTTGAGTGCCCGCTTACCATATTGCTGTTTGAGATTATGTGGCGTATCTAGAGCGACTATCTTACCTTGATTCATAAAGGCTACCCGGTCAGAAAGTTTATCTGCCTCCAGCATGTCGTGGGTGGTGAGAAAGACTGTAGCTCCTCGCTCACGTTCCTCGAGGATGATATTCCGGATAGACTCTGAAGATGTGGGGTCTAGCCCCGCAGTAGGTTCATCAAGAAATAAGACCCGGGGTCGGTTCACCAGCGAGCGTGCCACCATAAGACGCTGCTTCATACCCTTTGAATATGCCGCGACTCGGTCTTTCCCTCGACCGGTCAGGCCAACCCTCCTCAGCAAAGCCTCGACATCGAATGACTGAACACCGAAGAGGCGCGCAAACAACTTCAGGTTTTCTATGGCGCTCATCTGCTCATAAAGATTTGTCTCCTCAAAGCAAACGCCAATATCCCCCTGTACCCTATCAACATTTTTAGCAACATCCATGCTCAGTAGTGTTGCCTTTCCTGCTTTGGGCCTGAGCTGTCCCGTCAGCATCTTAATGACAGTCGTCTTGCCAGCACCATTAGGGCCAAGAAACCCCAGAATTTCACCTTCAGCCACGTTAAAACTGATGTGGTCCACGGCAACCAATTCGCCATACCAGTAGGTCAGTTCCTCAGCAACAATCGCATCGCTAGCCATCTCGCCTCCTTAATTACTGTATGCCAGAGCTAAATTGCTGGGATTATATCACACACAGAGCTTTACTGAACCTTAATCTTGCTTCTCTTTCTCCCCTTTGTTTCTCCAGGCTCTTCCATCCTCTCAATTGCCCTATCAAGCATACTGCGCAGTGCCAGCAGCATTTCCTTTCGCGCTGCTGATAGGTGCTGCCGGGTAGAATCGGGAAGCCCTCGAAGCCTTGGTAATTTGAAACGCAGCACTACTCCCTCCCCAGGGTGATACTCCACCTCAAAAACGCTGTCGCTCATATCCTCGCCTCCTAGTCTCTCTTAAAATTTCTGCCTATTTACTGCCCCCCGTTCTCCCTTGATGGAATTTAATCCTTAGCTTACCCTCCTCCAGCTTTGCCTCGCTGACCGCTAAGCCACGGAGAGCGCGGGGAAGAATGACATTCCGCCTGAAATTTGCCACCTGGATGGCAAGTTCATCACCGCTCTGCATCAAAGAGATTTTCTCCTTATTACTGAAAGGCAAGGCAAGGGTGAGGATATAGTGCTTGCCCTCCTTCTGGATATCCTGAACTTGCCCCTGAAAGAAGATAGTAGTAGGGTCATCTCCCCCGTAGACTGCCTCTGCCATAGCCTTCAGCATAGGTATGCCCACTACTTCTTGCTCCATGAGGGGAACATCTGAAATAGGTAGAGGAGCGAAGCACTCACTAATTAGCCGGTGATGTTTCTGCTGGCTATCTTTCCAGGCTTGAAGGTAATGGTCCTTAACCTCTTCAGGGAAGAGACGATTACAGATGATGAGGTCAGTAGCATAGCCATAGAGATTAAGGTAGGTAAAAGTGCGCTGAGCTTCCTTAATCACCATCTTTTCTGGATTAACCACCAGGCGCACTGATGTTTTTTCGGCATCAGTGAGCAGAACACGTATCTTGTCAAGCTCAGAGTAGAGTTCCTCAATTGAAGCGAAGACCTCGCTATCAGGAAGAGGTATATCCACCAAAGCCCTTGCCAAAGGATATACCACACCGGCAACCCTTCGCCCAATAGGAAACATCCTTGTCATCCACCAGTGTATTGCCTCAGGGAAGCTAAGCAGGCGCAATGTTTCCCCGGTGGGGGCGCAATCTAAAATGATGACATCGTATTGTCCTTCATCTTGGTAACGAACGATATAGAGCAGATTAGCTAACTCCTCCATTCCGGGAAGGATAGCTATCTCCTCAGCGACCATTTCATCTATTCCCCGCCAAGCCAGCAGCGCTGACAAATATCTCTGGATGCTCCCCCACCGAGTCTCTAAGGTCCGGGATAGTTCAGTTTCCTGCCCCCAAAGGTTGGGGATAATAAGCCGCGGCTCATTGCCCAGGGGAACGTCAAAGGAATCGGAGAGGCTGTGAGCGACATCGGTGCTGAGAATGATAGTTCTATAGCCCAACTCTGCCGAACGCAGCGCTGTAGCCGCCGCCACACTGGTCTTACCTACCCCACCCTTACCAGTAAACAAAATAACTCTCATCGCTTCAACCACCGAATATCTATAAAGCCTCCTCATTGACACTGAAAACTAGGCCAAGTATAATTTATTTGTGGAAGGGGAGCAAGCAGCTCCCAGCAGGCCGAAGTGGCGGAATGGCAGACGCGCTACGTTCAGGGCGTAGTGTCCGTAAGGGCATGGGAGTTCAAATCTCCCCTTCGGCACCATCATTACTTTGGCGCTTGTAGCTCAGTTGGATAGAGCGCAGCCCTGCGGAGGCTGAGGTCGTGGGTTCAAGACCCGCCAAGCGCGCCACTCGTGGGCGGTTAGCTCAGTTGGTTAGAGCACCTGCTTTACACGCAGGGGGTCAGAGGTTCGAGTCCTCTACCGCCCACCATCAATGGCAGGAGATCTGTTATCTCAACCACTAGGGTATCAGTAGACTACTCTCTGTTTCTCTGTCGCATGCTTTCTGGGCAGTATCTATATCCTAAAATGCTTGAACTGTGGCAAATAATCACGGTTCTGCTGTAGCATTTCGTTGACCATATCTTTGATCTCAGCCAGTGAGAGAACTGCTGCTGTTAGCGGATCATAGGCAATGGCACGGAATACCATGGTTGGATCGCCTGTCAATGCGGCTTCTACAGCCATCTCTTCAACCATCACGTTGATGTGGGTGAGTGCCACACATTGCGGGGGTAGGAGGCCGACGTGTACAGGATGGAACCCTGCCTTGTCTACGAACACAGGGACTTCAACACAGACATCTTGCGGGAGGTTAGTGATCAGACTAGTATTTGGCACATTACCATTGAATTGGAAAGTCTCACCTCCCATCCATGCGTTGATGATATAGGTAGCATACTCATGTCCTCGTTCTAGGCTGATGGGAGTCTCTTTATCGAGCCATTCCTGTACCTCTTTCTTCCATGTCTTTTCCCTGGATTGATATTCTTTAAGGATGAAGGCGTACTCGCCGGGATTCCAGTTTGTTCCGTGGGTGCAATACCTTTCAATCAGTTCAGGGCGTTTGCGGAACCACCAATTATACTCTGAGTTATGTCCACTGGATTCGGTTACGTAATATCCTAAATGCTTGAACAGCTCGTTGCGGACGATTTCTTTGTTATAGATTTCGGGGTTCTCCACAGCCTTGCGAATCAGAGGGTAGGCATTCTTGCCCTTCCATTCATATTTGATATACCAGGCGAGGTGATTTATGCCGGCGCAGGTGTAGGTAATCTCATTGTATGGTGCGCCGATCCAGTCAGCCAGCATTGTGGCTGTGCCCTGTACACTATGGCAAAGCCCCGAGAGCTTGATGAATGATTCGCGCTGCATTGCGCGACACAACATTACCATTGGATTGGTATAGTTGAGTAAGATGGCACCAGGACAGTACTTTTCCATGTCTTTGACTATGCCAAGCATTACCGGGATAGTACGTAAAGCGCGAAACACTCCCGCAGGCCCGCGTGTGTCGCCGATGTTAATATCAACACCATACCTTTTGGGAATGATGATGTCATGCTGCCACACATCAGTACCGCCGGCTAGTATGGTGATCAACACGGCATCTGCACCCTTAAGTGCTTCCACACGGTCCATTGTTGCCTCGACTTTGGCGGGGTAATTGCCCAAGTCAACAATGCGGTGCACTGCTTTTTGGGCAAACTCAAGTTTTTCAGCATTAATATCCATCAAGGTTAGCGTTGCGTCTTTGAGTAAGGGAAAGGTAAGAATATCCCGTGCCAAGTTGTTTGTAAAAACGAAACTTCCAGCACCAATAAACGTGATCTTAGCCATCTTGTCCTCCTCTTCTTTTTAATCTGTAATTATACGGAGTTCCTGAGAAATTATCCAATACGGGATACTGGTTAATGGGAAGCGTAGGTAGGGCGGTTAGCTCAGTTGGTTAGAGCACCTGCTTTACACGCAGGGGGTCAGAGGTTCAAGTCCTCTACCGCCCACTTTCTGTTTACAAAAGTTTAACAACACAAGCGAATGTGACACCTAAATTAAGTTCCTGTGACTATTGACATCACAGGAACAAATAGTTTACTGTTCATACCAAAACGGGAGGCGAGTTGATGACTACTATGCAATATGCCGGGCCTATAGAGGTCGTTACTATTGGCATTGAGCCAGGGGAAATGCTCCTGGAAACTATCAGGGAAGCTCTTAAGAAACATGGCATCAAAAACGGTGCCGTTGTATCTGGAATCGGGACTCTAAAATCATGTCACCTGCATCATATAGAACACTGTGATTTCCCGCCTAGTAACAGGTTCTTCACCATCGAAAAACCACTCGAGTTATCATCTATAAGCGGCATTATCGCTGACGGCGAACCGCATCTCCACGTGGTCGTTTCCTACGCTGACGAGGAGACTTACTCCGGTCACCTGGAAGACAGTAGCGAGGTGCTCTATCTGGCAGAGATTGCGATATTAGTGTTTAATGATTTGAAGATGGCACGACATTTAGATGAGCAGAGCAGAATCAGATTGCTGGGGCCAGAGGGGTGATGTTTTTCCTGGTTCCTATTATATTGGTTGGGTTTTGAGCCGAACTTTAATCTATGATATAATCTAAACTAGAGATGTGGCTATAAAGACAGTAGCTACCAACCGCAAAGCCTATCACAATTATCTTATACAAGATAGTGTAGAAGCTGGAATCGTGCTTACCGGCACCGAGATAAAATCAATCCGAGCCGGGAGAGTAAGTTTAGGTGATGCCTATGTTAGACCTGAGGCGGGGGAATTATGGTTACTAAATGCTCATATCGCCCGCTATGAGGCAGGTAGCTATTTAAGCCATGAACCGACACGACCCCGAAAGCTTCTGCTACATCGCCAGCAGATTGATAATCTCACCAGTAAGGTGTTGGAAAGAGGCTTGACATTAGTCCCACTAAAATTATATATCAAGGACAGTATTGCCAAGGTCGAGGTGGCGTTAGCCAAAGGTAAAAAGTTATATGACAAGCGAGAGTCTATAATTCGTCGTGAGACAGAAAGAGAAATAGGGCAAGCCTTGAAAAGGCGAAAATATGAAGGGAGGTAGCTTATATCTAAGCTGTCCTTAGTAAGTGGGGACGCACGGGCTCGACAGGGGGAGTAGACTACAGGGTTGCAGGCTGAGGTGCCATTAACCTCATTAAACAAGTGGCAAAAAAATAACTGGCAACGAACCAGTTCTTGCTGCCTAATTAAATAGGCAGCACATCCAACCTGACCTCACCTCAACGGGTTAGGATTGGGTGCCGAAAAGTTGAGGTGCCACTGCTCGGATGTCGATAAGGGTAGTGAAAGAATTATCGGCTGGCTTGGCTAAACTCGGTCAGCAGAGGCTAGCCAGGTAAGATAAAAGAGCTGACTAAGCTTGTAGTATATCCTGGGTAGCTTCTCTTGGACGGGGAGTTCGACTCTCCCCCGTCTCCACCACGCAATATAAAGGCGTTAGCTTTGCGAGGCTGGCGCCTTTTATACCCGGATAAGGTTTGAGGATAATGTAAATCGGTTTTGAAGAAAAGGGCTGTGACGCCGACTATCCGCTAGGCCTGCCCCAATTGACAGCTAGGTGTAAACAAGGCATATTATTAGTGCTAAGAGGGTTGAGGAATGCTTCATCGCAGATTGAAACGGGAATTCGGAGTTCAGCAAGGGGATTAGTGCTATGAGAATACTGTTTGTTGCTCTCTCCAAAGAGATTAAGGGCGGAGGCCGATACGCAGAGCATGTTATTCGCCAAGCCCTTTCCGAGAGGCACAAGGTCAAGTTCCTTTATCTGCGTCAGGGCGGAATTATGGGAATGATACCTAAACGCCTACAGGCATGCATTCTTGGTTACCTCCCCCTTCTGGCTCGTAGGTTCTATAACCTTATTTTCACCAGTGATAACTTTGTTTTCGCTGACGTCGTCTATGCCCAGCCACCTGCAGGAAAAGACGCTAGCCTAACCTGAAATGAGATGGTTATTGGCAGGAGCTCAAATCGTTGGCTCCAATGGTTAGCTCTTTTGCCTCAAAGGCCACTCAAAGCACTCGTGTCAAAGCATGCTGATTTTATTACTAATTCCAACTATGCGAGGGAGATAGTACAGAGGACTTATGGCAAAGACCCTTCTGTCATTTATCCGCCGGTTCCGACCCATCTGTATCAGTCACTTGAGGCAGTACGCGACAACCTGGTGGTTACCATTTCAGCTTTGGCCCTGACGAAAAATTTGGGACTCATTGCTGAGGTAGGCAAGATGGTACCTGAAGCCAAGTTCATCTTGGTAGGCTTTTATCATGAAGCATTTGCACAAATTCCGGAAAGGATAAGAGCAGAGTTTGAAGCCCTGGGGCTAGGGGATAATTTTGAATACGTAGCTTCTGCTTCAGACGAGACCAAGGTCAAGATATTGACTAAAGCCAAGGTATATTTCCATCCTACGTTCTACGAACCCTTTGGGATAGGCATTGTTGAAGGCATGGCCGCCGGCTGCATACCTGTGGTCCACGATTCAGGTGGACCACAAGAGTTTGTGCCCCATGAATGGAGATACCGAGGTGTGGAGGATGCAGCCAGCAAAATACGTTACGCTCGCAAGAGCTGGAACATAACAGTGGCAGCCAAATTTCGCGCCCTAGGGCTTGAATTTGGGGAGGAAAGATTCAAACAGGAAATTTTAGAATTCGTGGAGCAAAAGATTAGCCGGCAGACGAGTAAGTAGCTCAGGATTAAGCTCCATGGTTTACTTCACTCCCCCCTATTTTCACTAGTAGCAACATCTCCTTTGTGTCGCTGATTGAAATCATCATTTCTCGCCCCGATTGCTTCGGGGCGTATTCATTTTGCTTCACCGGCTACGCAGGCGATAGCATATTCCTTGGAATGCGAGAGGCTAATAGCCAGATTATTTAAGCCCAAGCCCTTAGCCTGATTTTGCGCCTTACCATAGAGATGAACTAAAGGCTGGCCACTAGGGTCAGATAATATCTCAATTTCTTTCCAGCTGATACCTCTGGCTGGTGTCCCCAGTGCTTTTATTACTGCTTCCTTGCCGGCAAAACGGGCAGCCAGAGATAAAGGCTTTTTGTGGTATAGCTTGAGCTCTGGCTCAGTATATACCCGGTGCAGGAAACTTTCTCCCCAGCGGGCTATAGCCTTTTTAATGCGAGCTATTTCTATTATATCTATACCAATATAGTGCATTGCTCAACAACTACTGTTCTATTATAATACCAAACTTCAGCTAACTTATTATCTACCCTTCGTCTCAATTCTCACTGCGCAGACTTTATATTCGGGTATTTTAGATACGGGGTCGAGGGCTGAGTTAGTGAGCAGATTGGCTGGGCTTTCAGCAAAGTGAAAGGTCATAAAGACTACCCCCCTGGGTGAAACCTCGGTTACTTTTGCTTTAGCCTCTATCTCTCCCCTTCGGGAAACAACCTTTACCATCTCACCGTCAGTGATGCCTAAAGCCGAGGCATCCTCAGGGTTTATCTCCACCAGCCCCTCCCCTCTTAATATATTGAGCCCCTTTACCTTTCGGGTCATGGTACCAGTGTGAAAATGATACAGGCTTCGCCCCGTGGTCAGCATCAGGGGATACTCATCATCGGGAAGCTCCATAGGTGGCTTATAGTCTAAGGGGGCAAACCTGCCCTTGCCCCTGGTAAACTGCTTGGTGTGAAGGATAGGTGTCCCCGGGTGGTCTTGAGTGGGACAGGGCCACTGCAAGCCGCCATTATCCAGACGGCTGTAGGCAATACCCCCATAGCTAGGGGTAAGATTGGCAATCTCTTCCATAATTTGAGAGGGATGAGCAAAATCAAAGCCTTTACTCCCCATCCTCTGGGCAATCTGGCCGGTAATCCACCAGTCAGGCTTGGAGTTACCTATAGGCTCTATTGCCTTCCGCACCGGCTGCACTCTCCTCTCAGTATTAGTGACGGTGCCATCCTTCTCAGCAAAGGTAGCCCCGGGTAGAACAACATCAGCCAGTTGCGCCGTTTCGGTAAGAAAGATATCCTGAACCACAAAAAACTCCAGCTTCTTAAGCGCCTCTCGGGCATGCCCGGCGTCAGGCTCACTCAACGCAGGGTTCTCACCAATAAGGTAAATCGCCTTTATCCTTCCCTCGTATGCCGCTGGGATAATCTCGGTAATGGGCAACCCTGGAGAAGAAGGTAGTGAGCAACCCCAGGCAGCCTCAAATTTCTCCCTGATAGCCGGGTCAGCTACTGCTTGATAGCCGGTATAGACATCAGGTAGAGCACCAAGGTCACAAGCACCTTGCACATTGTTCTGACCTCGCAGAGGATTGACTCCAGTAGATGGCTTGCCGATGTTCCCGGTGAGCATCGCCAGGTTGGCAATAGCCATTACATTATCGGTGCCGTGGGAGTGCTGAGTAATACCCATAGCGTAGAGCAGGCTGGAGGGTTTATTAGTAGCATATATCCGGGCTGCCTCGGCTATCTTATTTCCGGGCACACCGGTAATCCGCTCTACAAAATCCAGGTCAAAATTCTTAAGAGATTCCCGGAAAGCATCGAAATTCTCACAACGCTCCTCTATAAAGGATGAGTCGAGCCGCCCTTCGTCCACTATAACCCGCATCATCCCCATAAGTAAGGCAACATCGGTGCCAGGCTTATGCCGCAGCCATAAGTCAGCAAAGCGAACCAGGTCAATCTCACGGGGATTAGCTACAATGAGCTTTGCCCCTTTACGCACCGCCCTATTTACCTCTAGCCCGATTATCGGGTGAGCTTCTGTAGTGTTAGTGCCAATAGCCAGAATGCAGGCGGCATTACTAATTTCATTAATGGAGTTGGTCATAGCCCCGCTGCCAAAGCACTGGACCAGACCAGCTACAGTAGGGGCATGGCATAGTCGAGCACAGTGGTCAATATTATTGGTGCCCAACACGGCTCGGGCAAATTTCTGGGCAACATAGTTTTCTTCGTTAGTGCACTTGGCTGATGAGATTACGGCTACCTCATCTTTCCCATAATTAGCCAGTTTGCTGGCAACCAGCTCTAGTGCCTCGTCCCAGGTTGCCTCAGTAAGTTCCCCTTCTCGCCTTATCAGGGGGGTAGTTAAGCGCTCGGGATGGTGAATGAATTCAGTAATACCAAAGCGACCTTTGACACAAAGGCTGCCCTTATTAACCGTGCCTTCTCTACGGCCACGAACACTTATCACCCGCTCATTGCGGATGCCTAAATAAATCCCACAGCCAACACCGCAATAAACGCAGGTAGTTTCTACTTCCCGCGTTGGCTGTAGGGCATCTTTAGGGGTTAGGGCACCAACCGGACAATGGGCAACGCATTCCCCACAGGACACACAACTTGAGTCTATTAGTGGCTTATCACCAAATGTGGAGACCTGGCTTGCGTAGCCACGGAAGGTTAAGGCAAGAGCTCCTACCCCCAGCACTTCATCACAGATGCGCACACACTTGCCGCAAAGAATACAATAATTGGGGTCGTGGTCGAAGAAGGGATTGCTGGCATCAACCGGCAGCAACCTCGTTGTCTTGCGGAAACGCTGCTTGGTAATACCCAGGTAGGCAGCCACCTTCTGCAAATCACACTGCTGATTCTTAGAACAGGTGAGGCAATCGCTAGGGTGGTCAGCGATAAGCAACTCTACAGCAGTGCAACGCACCTTGTTGACTGCCGGTGTCTCAGTGTGCACTATCATCCCATCAGTAGCTAGTGTAGTGCAGGCTGTGGGCAAACCACGCATTTTTTCGATTTCCACAACACAAAGGCAGCAGGCTCCGTATGGCTCTAGGTCAGGGTCAGAGCACAGGGCGGGGATATAAATACCAGCCGCCTGAGCTGCCTCCAGCACGGTCACCCCCTCCCTCACCTCAACCTCTTGACCATCAATGATTAACTTGATTTTCTCCACTGCTTTACTTCACTTTAATCTAGCGGAGATCCGCCTGAAGCCCCTGTGTTTCTTTTTGTTGCAGTCACCGGAATAGGCTTACTAGGGACTGTTACTTTCTCCCCAGAAACCTTTACCACCGCACTAAACTTAGTGGGGCAAACATCCAGACAGGTGCCACACTTAATACACTTACCCTGGTCAATAATATGAACCATTCTCTTACCGCCAGATATAGCCTCAGACGGACAGTCCCTAAGACATATGCCGCAACCTTGACACTTGTCGGGAAGGATATAATAGGAAACTAACTCCGAACAGGCTAATGCCGGGCATCGTTTATCCTTTATGTGAGCCTCATACTCATCCCGGAAGTAACGAATAGAGGTGAGCACCGGGTTGGGTGCTGTCCCACCCAAGGCACACAATGAGCCGGCTACAACATCTTTAGCCAGGTCCTCAAGCAGGTCAATGTCCTCCAATTTACCTTTACCAGTAGTAATATCCTCGAGGATATCCAGCATTTGTTTCGTTCCCAGACGACACAGAACACACTTACCACAGGACTCAGCCTGGGTGAAAGAAAGGAAGTAGCGAGCAATATCGACTATGCAGTTATCCTCATCCAGTACAATCATGCCGCCGGAGCCCATAATAGAACCAGCCTCGGTTAATGACTCATAGTCCACAGAGAGGTTTAACAAGCCTGCTGGCAGGAAGCCACCGGAGGGACCACCGGTCTGAACTGCCTTAAAGCGTTTGCCATTGGGGATTCCCCCTCCAACCCCGTAGATGATTTCTTGGAGCGATATGCCCATTGGCACCTCAATGAGTCCGGTACGGTTTACCTTACCAGCCAGAGCGAAGACCTTGGTTCCTTTGCTTTTCTCTGAGCCATAGCTTGCATACCAGTTACTACCTCGCTGTAATATTGCCGATACATGCCCCCAAGTTCCCACATTATTGATGTTGGTCGGCTTGCCCCATAAGCCGCTCTGAGCAGGGAATGGAGGTCGGGAGCGAGGCATACCCCGCTTGCCCTCAATAGATGCCATCATTGCTGTTTCCTCGCCGCAGACAAAAGCCCCTGCCCCCTGCTTAATCGTTACATGAAAACTGAACTTGGAACCCAGAATATTGTCGCCTACCAGTCCATACTCGGCTACCTGGCGAAGAGCAAGCTCTAATCGCTCAATAGCAAGAGGGTATTCGGCCCGAATATAGATATAGCCCTCTGTTGCCCCAATAGCATAAGCACCGATGAGCATACCCTCCAGAACAGCGTGTGGGTCACCTTCCAGGAGAGACCTATTCATAAAGGCACCAGGGTCACCCTCATCAGCATTACAGATAAGATACTTCACCTTGCCCGGTGCCTTGCGACAGAATTCCCACTTCAGACCGGTGGGGAAGCCGGCACCACCACGACCTCGCAAGCCCGACCTTTTTATCTCCTCAATTACCTCTTCCGGCTTCATTCCCAGCGCCCGGACCAGACCACTATAACCACCCTGGGCAATATAGTGGTTGATATTCTCAGGGTCAATAATCCCGCAATTACGCAGGACTATACGCACCTGGGGTTTGAGCATTGGTAGCTCGAAAAGCTTAGGGATGCCATCAACACTACCATCACCTATGGTGCCTAGAGCCAAGTCAGGACGGGGGTTATCATTAATAACATAATCTTCTATAAGCTGGGGTATGATTTCCGGGGTTACATTGCCATAACAGATACGAGGACGATTTGGTTTAACTATATCCACTAAAGGCTCAGCGTAGCAAAGCCCGATACAGCCAACCTGGGTAATAATAGCGCCTATATTACGCTTGGCCAGCTCAGACTCAATAGCTTCAAGCACAGTGAGGGCACCAGACGCCCGACCACAGGTAGCGGTACCAACGAGGATACGGGGTTTATCACTATGCTCCAGAGCTTCCCATTCTGCCCTTGCCTGACTTCTTATCTCATCAAAAGTCACCACACACCTCACTATAAATGCTTCTCAGTGAAGGACCTCCGCTACCTTCTTAGTTGTCATTCGACCATAGACGGTTTTGTCAATCACCACCACTGGGGCTAAGGCACATGAGCCAAAGCAAGCAATCGTTTCTAAGGAATATTCAAGGTCATCAGTGGTCTCTCCCGGCTTGATACCCAACTGCCTCTCTACTTCATTGAGGATACGCGCCCCTCCCCGCACATGGCAGGCAGTTCCCCGACATACCTTGACCATCCTCTTGCCGGTGGGGGTAAACTTAAACTGGGCATAGAAGGTGGCTACTCCGAAAACATTGCCCTCAGGCAGCCGCAGAAACTTAGCAATCCCGGCCATTACCCCTTCTGGGAGGTAGCCGAACCTCTCCTGAGCTTCCTGAAGAATAGGGATAAGGTCACCATTTCCCCCACCATATTGTGATAAAATATCGTCTAATTGTTCCTTGATGTTACTCTCCACAAGTTCCTGCTATAAGAGTCATTCTTGGCGGTGAGTCCCCCTTCCCAACGGCAAGGGCTGTTAGAGGTTATCAGGCAAAATACTAGGTACTGGTATTAGCATCGTTGAGTTGCTGGCTGGTGAGAAGGGAGGTTAACTCGAACTTCATTAGCTTTATCGCTAGAATTATAGCCCATTTTACCTATTTGTTCAAGCCCAGCTAGGGGGTAAGCTATTTAATAATCAGGCGAAATACTCTATAATCAATATGTGCTGTATAATTTAGAAGCCAGTCAATTTGTTAATTTGTTAGGAGTAGAGGCATGCAAGATATTTTTGCTGAAGAGTTCAAGCCGAAAAGGATAATTGATAATCCCTCTGAGGAGAAGCTTAGAGAGTGGGCACTGGAACAGGGAGGAATTATAACCGAATTCGGCAACCTTTCGGTGGTTACAGCCGTTCGGAATAGAATTGCCAAGCTTACCGAGGTAGTGATGGGCGAGCTTGACCACGAGGATGTGCAGCTTATCCACAAAGTGCTGGAATATTTGAGAACTAAAGAGATGATAAAGCTGGATAGGGTAATGTGTCATACCCCAGGCTTTAAAAGAAATTGCCGCCTGTATGTTACTGCTGACTATCCCCGACTACCTCTAATGTGGGGTAATACACTGTTTCCCCCAGAGGGGGGTGAGCCTGACTTCGTAGCTATTATGGTCCCAGGGTGGAAGGAAAAGAAGACCCTTGTTTTCCCAGAGTGGGGCCTAACGCTGATTATGGGGAGTGATTATAAGGGTGAGAACAAGAAGGCAATGCTTCGCCAGGTAATGTATTGGGCTAAGCAGCAAGGAAATCTTGGTCTCCATGCCGCTAGTAAAATTATGCGAGTGTATAGGGGTAGGAAATTGAAGGACTTTGGCTTTCTTCTCTTCGGTCTCAGTGCCACCGGGAAGACCACCCTTTCCTGCCATCCTCACTGGCTACATTACCCAGAGAGGGTAGTGATTCGCCAGGATGATGTAGTAATACTAAAGTCTGATGGCAGTGCTGTCGGCACTGAGGAGTCCTTCTATATGAAGACGGAGGGTCTGGACCCCGACTCACAGCCTCTTCTATACGCGGCAGCAATAAGCCCCCGGGCGATACTGGAAAATGTCCATGTAGACCCTGAGACAGGCAAGGTAGATTTCTTTGATACTACACTGACCTCCAACGGACGGGCAATGGTCAAAAGAGGGGATATCGCTTTTACTGACGATGAGATTGACCTGGAAAAGGTCGACTTCATAATATTTATCAACAGACGCTATGATATCCTTCCTCCGGTAGTGCGCCTTACCCCGGAGTGGGCAGCGGCTGCCTTTATGCTGGGTGAGTCGATAGAGACCTCAGCCGGTGACCCTACTCAGGCGGGTAAGCAACTGAGAGTTGTTGGCACCAATCCTTTCATAGTAGGCTCCAAAGATGAAGAAGGTAATACCTTTCTCGACATCCTGAGGAATAATCCTGACATCCAGTGTTTCATTCTGAATACTGGTAAAGTAGGCGGGATGGTTAGGGGACGAAAGATAACGGTAAGGGACTCAGTGAAGATAATGGAAATGATAGCCCGCGATAAGATTGTATGGAAGAAGGATGAGTTCTGGGGTTATGAGGTGCCCGTCAAAATCCCTGGCTTGGAGATGAGCCAGTTTGACCTGAGCAATTACTACCCCGAAGAGCAGATACAGGAGCTCTCGGAAGATTTAAAGCAGGAGAGGCTGGACTGGCTTTCCCAGTTTCATAGTCTTAATCGGGATATTATTAATGCTATTATGCCCTAGAGCTAGTATGGGCTAACAACAGGTAGCTAACTTGCTGGCGAGCCTACAGAGATTCGAACCTATGACCTCCGGCTCCGAAGATTAAAGCCGTATGTGTCGCGTCATAGACCTTCTTCACTGTCCAGAGATATCGCCCCTCGCACTACCTAGGTATATTCTCGTATGCTGCCCCGTATCATGCTTTCCCTTATCAGGTAAAAGTGCTAAAATTAAAAGGGAGATTAATTAGCTGGCTAAGGAGAATCAAAAATGTCAGGTCATTCTAAGTGGTCTTCAATCAAGCATCAGAAGGGGGTAGCTGATGCTAGACGGGGTCAACTTTTCACTAAATTGACCCGAGAGATTATTGTAGCGGTTCGTCAGGGAGGAAGTAACCCTGAGGCGAATTATCGTCTGCGTCTAGCAATACAGAAAGCTCGTGGCAATAACATGCCTACGGATAACATAGAAAAAGCCATTAAGCGGGGTAGCGGCACATTAGAAGGAGCTAGCTTGGTAGAGATGGTTCTTGAGGGTTATGGACCCAGCGGAG
>Ga0209979_1002765_pt1 | contig 16318 bp, 13 predicted proteins | sample AnhtaG_FD_183114 | JGI IMG/M metagenome (GOLD analysis project Ga0209979, IMG submission 183114) | Deep subsurface microbial communities from Anholt, Denmark to uncover new lineages of life (NeLLi) - Anholt_01485 metaG (SPAdes) (version 2) | ecosystem: Environmental > Aquatic > Marine > Oceanic...
TTCTTTTTTTTCTATCCAGTGCCCCAGGGCACCCCTCGCTGCACCGACCAGTCCCATTCCAGTAGACTCCTCGGGGAGTTCATAGCTTATGTAAGCTGGCTCGCCAGGCTTGAGCTCTAGAACCCAGTCGGCCATAGAATCGGCTATGAGTTTAGTCTCCAGGGCTCGAGCAAGATTACGCCCCATCACAGAAAACATCTTGTCGGGTCTTAGATTTGCTTGCGACAAAGCAGAGTCAACCAGGCTCTTGACTCCAGGATTGTCACCGACATAGTTGACCATGATTCGAGCCAATGGCCCAACTTCAAAAACCGCCTTACCATAGCGAGGCGATTTTAGCCAGGAATAGGCACCCTTCTTCTCTTCGTCAGGAACAACATCTCCCTGGGAGGGATGTCTGCCGCTGATAGAATCGGCATACCAGGAATGCTTCACCTCTTCAGTGATCTTAGTTGGATCAAATTCATTAAACTTGAGACTGGTAGAGGTTATCCCGGGCTTAAAAAATCTGTTTCTCTTGGTGAGGTCTGCTTCCTTTCCATCCAGTTCATAGGAACCATAGGCAAGCAAATTTCCACAGCCACGACCAATCTCAAAATAATCCGAGTAAACTTGGGCTACCGCCAGCACATCAGGGAGGTAAACATTATCAATAAATTCCTGAAGCTCCTTCAACTTCCACAGGAAGGATGTCATATTATCAACTGTGGGTACAGAAGCAACTCCGCCGGGCATTATGCCCATGTTGTGAGGCATCTTACCACCGAATAGGGCAAGCATCTCCTGGCCTTTACGACGCATGTCGAATGCCGAGACATAGTGCGCTACCGCTTGTTCATTAGCTTCATCGGGCAGGCGATAATCACCTTCATAACGGGGTACAAAAGGCCCCAGTTCCCCGCGGGCAATGAAGCTCTTTATTGAATTTAGGGCTGGATTATTTCCCTCATATTTTGCTAACTTAGCCACATCTACATAATCAAGAGCCACTAAGTGATAGAAATGAAGGATATGATCAGCAATATGGGCTGCCCCCAGAATTAGATTACGAATAATTCTTCCGTTGTCGGGAATTTTGTCAGCGATGCCGAAGGCACTATCCAGGTTTAAAGCGGCAGCAGTAGAATGACTTGTAGGGCAAACTCCACAAATACGCTGAGATATCCGCTGGGCATCACGGGGGTCCCTGCCCCTCATGATCAGTTCTAAGCCGCGGAACAGCATCCCCGCACTCTTAGCCTCCTTCACCTTGCCGCCATCGACTACCGCCTCAACTTTAAGATGTCCTTCAATACGACTAACCGGATCAATTATAATCTTGCCCATTAATTCAACCCTCCTCTGGCAGAGCAGCCTCGCTAAATTTTTCGTAAAGCGGGGATATGTCAAAGAACCCGGGCTCGGTACAGCCAATACAAGTGGCACCACAACCTACACACCAGTTCACTTTATTGTTCCACAGCCTCAAGGGACAATCGGCATGGGTTATAGGCCCCCTACATCCTAATTCATAATTACACCCGGGGTCGCCGAACTTTTTGGCAAACTTATTCTCATCATAGTAGGCTCGCCGTGGACAGTTCTCGTGGATTGTTTGCCCATAGAAAGCCTTAGGACGCCTATGCTCATCCAAATCCTCTGGCTTCGGCAGACCGGAAAGCAGGATTGTTGCCACTGTGCCTACAAACCAATCAGGGTGTGGTGGACAACCAGGTATATTTACCAATGGAGTATTGATGCCTTTGGCTTGAAGAACCTCACCAACGCTGCGACACTGAGTAGGGTTGGGGTAGGCAGCGGGAATTCCTCCAAAAGCAGCACAGCTACCCAAAGCAATGACCGCCAGGGCATCCTTGGCCAATGTTTCCACCCATGATTTCATAGTCATTGGCTTACCATCCTTTTCACCGATCACCCCATGGATGCCATCTTTAGCTGTGGGTATAGCTCCCTCCACAATCAGGATGTAACCCCCCTTTTTCTTCTTGGAGGTATCCACCATAATTTCAATTATAGGCGCTCCCGCCCCCGCCATGACAGTAGGATGAAACCTTAGATTTATATGACTGCCTGGGAGCACTTCATCAACCAAAAGGTTTTTGATAGAGGGATTTATAACGTTGAGAAGAGAGACTGAGCAGCCGCTACATCCAGCGGTCTGTAACCATATCGCCGGGTATTCTTTTGTATCCATAAGTCCTTACCTGCCTTTCGACTTATTTTCGCAAATCCTCCACCAAGGAGGATATTTTCTCAATCATAAACCCAAGCCTTCAACTATCTCCTTGACCTTTAATTGAAGGGGAGATTCCTGGGGGAGTTCAGTTACAGGCCTTCCCTTCATTTCCAAACCCGCCATATCGGGGTCTTCTGGAATCAGAGCAATAACCTGAAGGCCAGATTCGTCAATTGCCTTTTTTATCTCTGGAGATAATTCTCCTCGGACACGATTAATTATAATCCCGACTTTGCCCACGTTTGATCTCAATTCCTCAATGAGCTTCTTCATTCGAGCTGCTGTAGTGACACCTTTTATTGTGGGGTCAGACATAATGAGCAAAACATCCACATCTCTGGTTGTTTGGCGACTAATGTGTTCCATGCCTGCCTCACAGTCCATGACAATATAATTATACTTATAATCTTTCACTAGTCTATCTAAGGAGGCACGCAGAAATTCATTAGAAGCACAATAGCACCCAGGCCCTTCCGGACGCCCCATGGCTAAAAGGTCAAAGCCTTTGGACTCCACTAAGGATTCCATTATCTTGCCAAACAGATATTCCGGCTTGGTAATAGTTGGGCTTAAACGACCCTTGGAGACATCCTCAGTCATCTTTTCCCGTATTCCACCCACAGTCTTACTATCATCCAGAGGCAACCCTAGCGCCTGGTTAAGATTGGTGCTAGGGTCAGCATCTACAGCCAGGACTAACCCCTTTTGAGAAAGGAGCTTGATGACTAAGGCAGCAACAGTAGTCTTGCCTGTGCCTCCTTTTCCTGCGATAGCAATCGTTTTGGTCATTTCCTTACTCTCCTTTCAGACAGGTTCGAGGAAGGCAGCAAGCTAACAGGCGACAGCTTCACCACTGCATTATACTCCGGAGGGCAGACTTCCAGGCAAGTACCACACTTAGAACACTTTTCCTGGTCTACGATTTTAACTTCCCCTTTATCTCCCTTAATTGCTTCTGTGGGACAGGTCAAAATACAATGCTCACAGGCTCTATCACATTTGTCCGGAAGGATATAATACACAGTGAGTTCGGGACATACTCTGGCGGGGCAGCGCTTCTCCAGAATATGAGCTTCGTATTCATCTCTGAAGTAGCGCAGGGTTGTGAGGACAGGATTAGGAGCTGTTTTTCCTAAGCCACAAAGCGAACCTATCTTGACATCCTCAGCCAATGTGAGGAGAAGGTCGATATCCTCTATTTTGCCTCGACCAGCTGTGATGTCCTCCAGAATGTGTAGCATTTGCAAAGTTCCCAAGCGACACATAGTGCACTTTCCACAGGACTCCTTGGTGGAGAAATCGAGAAAGAACCTCGCAGCATCGACCATGCAGTTATCCTCATCCATGACAATCATACCCCCTGAGCCCATCATCGAGCCAGCCTCTCGAAGGGAATCATAATCGATAGGGATGTCAAGCAAAGTCTCGGGGAGACAACCTCCCGAGGGTCCTCCTATCTGTACTGCTTTAAACTGTTTATCTTTAGCAATTCCACCACCGATGTCATAAATAAGCTCACGAAGTGTTGTTCCCATAGGCACTTCAGCCAATCCCGAATCGGTGACTTTGCCTGCCAGGGTAAACACCGCCGTGCCTTTGCTTCCCTCAGTGCCGATGGAGGCAAACCAATCCCCCCCTCGCTCAATTATCAAAGGAACATAAGCAAAGGTCTTCACATTGTTTAACAGAGTAGGTTTATTCCATAATCCAAGCTCGGCAGGATAAGGTGGCCTTGGTCTAGGCGTGCTCATTCTCCCTTCAACAGCCGCTAGCAGTGCTGTTTCCTCGCCAGAGACAAAAGCACCGGCTCCGGCTGCTATCTCGATGTGAAACCCAAAATCACCGCCTAAGATATTGTCTCCCAGAAACCCCAATTCCTTCGCTTGCTTTAAGGCAATCTGGATACGTTCAATAGCTAAAGGATATTCAGCGCGGACATAGATATAGCCTTGCTCAGCACCTATGGCATGGCCGGCAATAATCATGCCCTCGATAACTTGATGCGGGTCGCTTTCCAAAACGACCCGGTCCATAAAAGCACCGGGGTCTCCTTCATCGGCATTACATATGACATATTTTGGTGTGCTTCTAGCCTTACGGCATAGTTCCCACTTCCGATGGGTAGGAAATCCAGCCCCTCCCCGCCCTCGCAGCCCAGATTTCTTCAGCTCCCCAATTATCTTCGCAGGCGGCATCTTTAACGCTTTCTCCAGACCGCTATAGCCACCATTGGCGATGTAGTGGTTTATATTCTCAGGATCGATGTAGCCACAGCGGCCCAGTATAAGACGAAGCTCATGTTCAAACCGGGGAAGTTCTGGAATATAAACACCTTCTTCACCGCCTCCTTCAAGTGTGCCTAAGGCAAGCTCAAGGCAAGGGTCATCGCCGGCAACATAACCTTCCACAAGGCGGGGCACAATCTCCGGAGTTACATTGTGATACACGACACGAAGAGAGTCAGGCTTGGATATCGTAACAAAGGGATCGGCATAGCATAGCTCCATGCAGCCAACCTGGATAATCGGGACTTCCAGACCTTGCCGTCTTAGCTCTTTTTTAAATGCGTCAACCACATCCAGGGCTCCGGCTGCCCGACCACAAGTAGCTGTGCCGACAAGAATATAGCTGCCCTTCTGCAGAGCTTCCCATTCCGACTTCGCTTTATTATTAATTTCCTCGAAAGTCATGTTAAACACAAGATGGAGACAGAAAAAGGGTGGGGTAGGAGTTCTGTCTCAACGCTTCTCGCTCTGAGGTTCTTGATGATACGGTACTAAAGCCTCTTCCACCTTAAAAGGCGTCATCTTGGGATGAATTTTATCTTTTATTACTATGACGGGAGCCAGCATGCAGCACCCAATACAAGCGACCCTTTCCAAGCTAAAGTTACCATCCTCGGCAGTCTCGCCTACTTTGATATCTAACTCACGTTCCAGGGCCTCCAAAATAAGTCTACCCCCCGCTAAGTGACAGGCAGTCCCCATACAAACCACAGTGTGGTATTTTCCTAACGGAACAAAGCGAAACTGATTATAGAAGGTAGCAACCCCCCAAACCTCAACTTCTGGCATCTCCAGGAAGCCGGCAATTTTTTGCATCGCTTCCTTGGGGAGATACCCCAGGCTTGTCTGGACTTCTTGCAATAGTGGGATTAAGTTTTTTTTCTCTTTTTTATGCGAGCTTAAAATCTCAGCTACTGCTTGGCTGGCTTGCTCCTCTGTAATCATCCTTTAAGTTGCTTAGCAAATCCAGGCAGAAAAGCCCCTATTCCAGTCGTTTCCTTAGGGCCGATTATTATCTCCCATTCGAGGTTCAAAGCATCTTCCAGTTCGCCTTTGATTCTGGCCACTTTCCCCGGAATAATTAGCTTTCTATGTTTCACCTTATCCTCGACGCCACATTTCTTGATAAATGTTCCTACGGAATCGCCGCTAAACTTACCTGCTGCCCAAGCAGTGAGGACACCAAGCCCTTCTGCGTCTTTAACACAAATGTAGGCGGAAACCTTGGTAGCCTCAACAGCCGATGAGACAAGGAAGTAGGTCAAAGCCCAGTTTGAAGTAACCAGAACCGGGGAGGATTCATCAGGCTCTCCTACTTCATAATACTTCTCCTCTACTGCCATGGGAAAACGAGGATCGGTGTAGATGTTAAGCCGTTGAACCAGGAGAGGAAGCAGGGAATACTGGTCGAAATCAGAAAAGACAATAATGCTGGCCCATTTATTTATAAATGCCGAGCCTATTAGCATTTCCTTCAGCCCGTCTTTGGCCATGAAGCAAGGAAAGCCAATAGTGGGATAGCCAAGAGGCTTGAAACCCTGCTTTAGCGCTGCCTTCCTGATAAAAGTCTGGTCTCTTATTGCCTCCAGCAAATTTTTAGAACCCGGGTCTAAAACCAGTTCCTCAATCCCGGCATCTTTTAACTTGGTAGTTAGAGTAACGAGTTCTTCAATACTTTGCCCACGAAGGCCAACAGGAGTGAGATTCGCTTTAATCTTTGGAATGGCCTCATCTATGTTTTCCTTCGTTATGGGGTAAAGAAGTGGATGCCTATCCGCGCATATATCCCGTGCAGCAAATAAGGCGTCCATGTCTTCTGAGATTAAGATCATACCCAGGTCTGTTGAATCATAAACTTTCTTAACCAAAGCCAAAAACTTATCCCTGTCCCCCGATTCAAAATGAAGTGCTAAGAGGTCTGCCTCTAGATTTACGCCAACCCAGGGGAACTGCAATGCCTTTATCTTCTTTATTTTCTCTTCGATTTTGGCTTTGTCTTCCTTGTCTGAGATAAGGAGAGTAATGCCCGGTGAATGGACAAAAGTTTTCTCATGCCGGTATATCACTTCTTCGTTCCCGATTTTGACGGTGTTTTCCCCAGAGCCTATAGTAACAAGCTTTATCGGTGGTGCCAGAAGATCCAGCAGCTTGGCTTTCGTCTCCTCGGAGAGGTAAGGGCATTTATCCACAGTAGTTCCACCTGATGCTAGCTTCATGGCAAAAGCAAAACAAGTAGGGAAGCCACAGTCCTTACACGGTCTCTTTCCGGGAAGCATCTTTACAATCTCAGAACCTGCAATTGGCATAGCAAACCTCCTCAATTAAAACTGAGATAGGATTATGAATCTCAGCTTTTAATTCATTCTTGTATTTATGTTGGAAGCTCTACTTCCCCTTTTAGCCAAGGATGTCCTACCTTTTCCAGGAATGCTAGAAGCTCATCCACGTTCTTGGCATCTTCTTCTGAGGCTATTTTATCGTAGAGTCCTTTCTTTTCCAGGACATCCTTAAACCTTTCCTTTAACTCCTTGGGCATCCATACTATCCTGGCTAGACCGCCATCCGCCTGGATGAATTTGGGAGACCTTAGTTGCTCCAGTCCAGTTCCCAATCTTCCTTCTATTTGTTTTCCTCCGGAAGTTTCACCAGCCATGTGAGAAAATGTTTCTCCAACTACAGTTTCGCCCTTGAATTCTCTTTGCACTACTCCAAAGGCATCCACTTCAGGAATGTAATATACAATTGCTTCGAAACAGCCACAAGATGTATGGGGGTGCTCAAATGCACTATAGAGATAAACTCTATCGTAAGTTCCCAGAGACTTTTCGGCTTCAATTGCATTCGCTCCTGAATATTCACCTTTTATAGCATCTATAAGCTCCCCCTTTGGTATGGCAAATATGGGTCCATCAGGGTCAATCTTGGCAGCGGCTCTGCCGTCAAACCAGTTTATCGCTCCACAGTTGGCAATTCTATTGGGAGTTATGATAGAGATATGGGTTGGGGCGAAGCTCTGGCATAGAACGCAGCCGTAGAAAGTATCCACATCCTCATCATTCAAGGTCCTTGCCCGCTCATCCCTGGCGGCATAAACTTCCAAAGCGTGGGGGAGAAGCTCCTCTATCTTTTTTTCATCGGTGATAATAGTGACCTGGATTTTCTCGATGATTGGCATCTCTGATGTATAAAGCAATATATAAATTTCTCCCAATTCCCGCAGGGAATTAAAGCCCTTTTTATAGCAGTCTTTACTTATCCTCATCCATGTATCCTGCCTCTGATTCATGTGATACCAACCCTCAATCATGTTAGTGAACATATGAATCCTTCTCTCGATGATTGCTTCGGCATCCTTGTCCAGTTCCCCTCCGGCAACATCTATCAGAACGGCAATAGGATAGCTACCACCGCCTTTCTCTTCATCGTAAGGTTTCAAATCACCTAGGTCCGGGCCGATAATTTCTACTTTCTCATTCTCTATTTCATCAAGACTTTTAACTGTTGCTAATTCAAACTTATGTGCTGCTTTCGGCCCACCGAACTCGATGTATAGGTCTTCCTTTCTTATCACCTCGCCTTCATACTGAGGTCCCATATCTGCATGAAATTCGCCTTCCATTTCTTATGCTCCTTTCTTTAAATTATCTATTAAGCTTTCCAAGAATGTTTTCCATTGCTCATCTTTCCTGAAATTGGGAAGAGAATAATTTGCATGGGGGAAGTAATACTTGCACAGCGTCATGGTTTTTAGATGAGGGGCAAAATGCTTGAGCACAGAGAGGCCCTGCTCTCCAAGATCGCTCCTTATACCGAAGAAGAGTACCAAATCATGGTTACCTTCCTTCTTGACCCCCCGCCAATTTGGATCCTTGAGGGCATTGATTATCTCCACAACATCATAGAAGCTATCTGGCTTTACTCCCAGCTCCACGATCTTTCCTCTAGTCTGGGCTGTCGCACATATTGGAATATTGCAGGTCTTAGCAATATCCAAAGCATATTCCATGAGTAGCTTTCCATCAAGCGACCATTTCAGCAGAAGGGGACCGAGTACGAGAAGCGGCCTTCTTGCTTTTTGTATCAAGTCAGCATATTCTTGGGCATCTTCTATCAGCCTTGCTGACTTTATCCCGGTTAAGACATTTACCCTATGATATGGTATTACTGCACTCATTTTCTCCTCCTTTTAACCCGTTTTCCCTGTCACTAATGTATCACTGCATCCACAGAAACCTTGCTGGGATAAGTCCCGATAAGAGTGGGAAGTCCCACAGGCTCCTTGGGTTGCCAGCCGATTTCCTGTAGATATGCCCTCACCTCTTTCTTATAAACAAGAGGAATATCAGGATCCCTGCGCACAAAGAGGTGAATATCTTCAGGAAGACCGCCTCCCATGTACTTCTTGTGCAGGGAGATGTAATGGTTTAATTTTACCGCTCTTCCCTGAGGGGTATCGTTCTTCCTTATGCACAACTTGGGAATCATCACCATAGCCTTCTCTTTAGTCTCACATACATAGGCCAGGTGCTCAGGGGAAGGCTCTCCAGTATCCACAATTTCCTTCTTCCTGGCATCCATGACTCTCCAATCGTCCTCTTCCTTTCTCGAGAGATACAACCTTCTATATTTGGAAGAATGGGGTCCGAGTATCACTGGGATGCCCAATCTGTTGCAGCCTGTGCCGATGGAAGCAGCCTTCTGTGAGTATGCCCCCCAGGCTACTCCCACAGCACCTACACGATTGAGGACATAATCAGCCATCACCTCGTAGTTTCCTCTCAGGGGCAGCGCAGCGAAGATATTAGCAATTTTTATTGCTGCTCCGGTGATATGACTGTTGGCAACGCAGGAGCCAACGTTTACTACACCGCCGCCTTCAAAGTCAGGAGGGTATTTCTCGTAAACTGTCTTGCCATCGGCATCCTTCCACATCCCGGCAACCATACTACTGCAGCCCGAAACAACCACTATGTATTTTCTCTTGGCAAATTCGTCCACCATCTCGGCAATGTCTCGAATGTCAGGAAAGTTCGAGCAGCCCACAATGGCAACTACTCCTGGGATTGTGCCCAGAGTTATAGGTGCCCCGACAGTCCTTATCTCCGTATCCATAATCGGACCACGCCCAGCTCTCACCTTCCAACTTTCCATGCTCGCTGCTACCTGCATTATCTTGAAGATGGGAATCTTGCGAGGACATTCCGCCTCGCACTTTCCACAGCCAACACAGAGATTGAATTGCTCCCTTATCAGATCAAATTTGCCCTTGGCGACCTCAGCTATACCAGCGCCAATGTTGAAAAGGTTAGGGCATACCTGCTCACACATGCCACAGGCATTACAATTCTTGGCCAGTTCCTTGGCCTCCTCTTCCGTTAGCCATTCTTTTCTCCTCTGAGGAGCAATTTCCATGGCAACCTTAGCCGCTACCTCGGCTGCCTTTCGAGGGTCAAGGATGGCAAAATGCTTCTTATCCTCTACCATCTGTTTGACTATGCCTTCAGTATCCATCTCAGAGGCATCTTCCAGTCCATACATAGCCTTGTCCAGGGTAGCTATGAGCGCTGACCCAGCTTTAGATGCCTCTATTGGCATATCGGTTCTAATGCATTGCTCATCGGTCATTATCACATCGGCAATGCCACTTCTGATGAAGAAAAGCTGCCGGGAAAAAGGACCAACAACTTTAGCCCTATCAGAATACCTACTTGTCTCCAGAGCAGTGCAACAGACGCCACAGACTTCAACCTGGTCATAAAGATTATTCTCTCGGAGGTAATCAATGACTACGGTGGAAGTAGCTGGATTATGCCCCACAAACAGGATTACCGGTTTGCTTTTGTCAACTGCCGCCCACCCTAAATCTATCAGAGGTGTATCAGCAACTGAGGTGGGGTAATTAAATCCCACAATCTGAGCAATATCAGCCACTTCCATGCCTACGTGGTCCAGCATTCCAGCATGAAGAGCTTTCGATTCGTAATCCAAGTAGCTCCCTTCCTGCCCCATGTTAGTGGAATCCAGAAGATGGGTGATCTCCTTGTAGACATATTCTATGGCTACTACAAGGTCACCCAAAGTCTCAGGCTTCAAGCCCACAACTGTCCTTATGTGCGGTGCTTCGATATTGATTGATCCGCCTAAATCTATCTTCTTATCCGGACCGTGCTTTTCAATCAGGAACTCAAGGATATGCCCGGCATGGGCACTATGAGCGGAACATCCCATCAAGCAAGCCAAAAGCACCCATCTTGCCTGCTGAGTGCCTATATCAATACCGCAGGCCCCTCTCCTTGTCTCGGTGAGGTCACATTTGCCATAGGTACAGAAGCAACATAAATCACAGAATGGCGCATAAAAAGGCGCATACGTTTTCAATAACCTCATGTCCCAATTTCTGAGGTCGGGAATTCCCGGCATCGGCGTGGGACCTACTGGCTCCCAGGGAATCTCCGCTTTTATCTTCTCATGAATTTCCTCTAATTTCTTTGATAGCTTTTTCCCCGCTACTACCATTTTTATTTCACCTCCGTTGTTTTCTTTATTAAACTCAAGGTCTCGGGATGTCGCAAGACAATGATATTTGCCCCAGCCATGAGAAGCGATAGCGCTGTTATTCCTTCCCAAAGCAATCCTTGTTCCTTGTTTTCCTTAGCCTGCTTTGTCTTCCAGCACTCTCCCCCTAGATCAGCGATAATGGGCATCATTGTCATATTATCCTTGGTGATTATCCCAATCTGCTTCACCCTTTCCATTAGAGAAAAGCTGTATTCCATGCCATAGCCTAATGCTGCGGATTCAGGATCGATAACTATCTTTTCAGCGGGGAAAAACTTGCAAAGTTTTACATTTAGTTCCTTTAGCAAATTGATGTCCAGAGGACTTAGAGCGCTAGCATTGTGTCCATGGTCTAAGAGTGCCCTCCCTACAATCTCATAGTTTTCCTTTTGAACCGGTCCTATAAGGAGATTCATACCATCGCAAGCCTCGGCAACTTTGGGCAGGACCTCGGCATCTTTCTTATCATCCCCGGAGCCATAAATAATCAGGGGAATGTTTATAGCCTCGGCCACCTTTTTTGCCAGGGCTGCCGTTCCGTCCGCAGAACTATCCTTCACTGCCGGATCGGTGCTTACGAGACGAAGAAACACTGCATCTGCGCCAAGTTCTTCACATTTCTTGGCCCATTTCACTGGGTCGGCTATTACATCTTTGAAAGGCTGAATTAGGTGTTCCGGCCAATCCTGAGGTTCCATATCAAGGACTTCCAGGGCAAACTTTACGGGATTGGGATTTGATCCCTGGTCAAAAAAATGAAAGGGGAGAATGTTCTCTCCCCCAATCTTCAAGCTCTTTTTCCCCTTCCCAATAGTAACCTCTCTAACTACCCCACTATACTCTTCAGCTGGTGCTTTATATTCCATTCTTTATCCTCCTTAGCTTTCAAGCCAGGCATCGGAGTACAAGTTCTCTCCTGTAAGAACCTTGGCTGTCTTAACATATTCAACTTCCTTTTGAGATAGGGAGGAGAGGTCTATATCTTCCCCGTCCATGGTCTTGTAAATAAGTTCGACTATTTCCGGCATCTTTCCCTTGATCAAGTTCATAAACTCCTTATCCAAAGGGTCAGCGATGGCAGAATAAAGCCCGTTTCTATCTAACATAACCAGATATGTGCGGTTAAGAAGTGGCCTGAGTTCATTGGGCACCCCATTAGATACATTGGAAAGCCCTACTGTTGATTTAACCCCGGGCAAAACGTCCTCGAGTATCTTTATAAATTCCAAACAGGCTACAGCGAACCTCTGCCCTTCGCCAGCGGTACTCACGGGAAGAATTATGGGGTCAACCCAGATGTCTTCATTAGGAATCCCCAATTCATTAGCATAGGCTACCGTGTCCATAATACTCTCTATCTTAGAATCAACATCTGGGGGCATCCCTTTATCCGTCATCACCGAAATCACAACATTGCAGTTATATTTTTGAGCTAGGGGAAGCATTTGCTCCTTGGAGTCAGTCTTCCCCGAAGCGGAGTTAAGCAAAGGTCTCTTCTGGCAAGCTTTTAGGCCTGCCTCCATAGCTACAGGGTTCATAGTATCTATAGATAAAGGTAAATCGATAACTTCTTGAACTGTGCTGGCAAGCCACTGCATGTTTTCTTCAGGGTCTTTCTTCATTGGACCAACATTCAAGTCAATGTAATCGGCTCCAGCTTCAGTTTGGGCTTTAGCTAAATCCTGGATTACTTTGGCATCTTTCTCCCTTATAGCTGTGGAAACTGCCTGAGCTATGACATGTATGTTTTCTCCAATAATGACCATATTGAGTACCTCCGATTTATTGGTTCGGTATCCTGGATAAACCATCGCAATATAGCAAAGAAAACACTCTTTGTCAAACTCCTTGTTGGCTTTTGTAACAATCGTGGCGGCTGTATCCGCTATAAGGCGTTAAAACTTCTTTTCCCGGAGAAAAAAACAAGGGGTAACTAACGCTAATTTCAGCGCTTTGCTATAATTTTTGTGAATACTGGGGAGCGGGCAGACAGCAAAATTCTGGCAGTCGCCTCAGGGTCCCGACTAGTCGGTATAGCAAGCTTAAATGGCTAAAGATTATTACAGGATTTTAGGCGTACCAACGAACGCCTCGGATGGAGAGATTAAGAAGGCCTATCGGAAACTGGCCATGCAATACCATCCCGACCGCAATCCCGGGAAAGAGGAATGGGCTAACGAGAAATTCAAGGAGATAAACGAGGCTTACGGAGTCCTCGGTGACCCTCAAAAAAGAAAGCAATACGACCAATTTGGCACTGTAGGTAATATAGGCGACATCTTCGGCAGTCCTTTCACCAGAACCACTTTTCAGGAAATGATGAAGGACTTCGGTGGGGCTGGCCTGAGATTTGATTTCCTCGACGACATATTTGGCGATTTCCTGAAAGGCAGTGGTTCCTCCTTCTCTTTTAGAGGTGGCAGGCCTGGGAGAGTGAGATTTGCAGCCTGGCCGGGGCAAGAAATCAATCTGGATGAAATATTTGGCCAGGCTCGAAGACCCCAGGAAGTTCATTATGAGCTTGCAATTAGCCAAGGAGAGGCTTTGCAGGGGGTGAGGAAGGTATTAAAGAGAGGGGGGAAAAGACTGGAGGTAAAGATTCCTGCCGGGGTAAGAACGGGCAACGTGGTGAGATTGAGGAATGCTCGCCAGATAAGTGATGGCTCGCCCGGCGACATATTGATTAAAGTTATAGTTAAATAAGCCCGCAGCTTGTACAGGTACAATGAAAAAGACAAGAGTAAGCTTTCCCTCTGGCGGGCTTGTCCTCGAAGGAATATTGGCTATACCCGAAGGTGCCGGACCCCTCCCGGCAGTAATAGTTTGCCATCCTCATCCCCTCTATGGCGGCAGTATGGATAATAATGTAGTCTGTAACCTCTCTGAGACACTTACGCAAGCATCGCTTGCTTCATTCAAGTTTAACTTCCGCGGAGTAGGTGGGAGCCAGGGGGAATTTGGTCAGGGAATAGGTGAGCGCGAAGATGTGGAAGCAGCTATTTCCTTTATAAGCACGGTAAAGGAAGTTGATTCTAAGAGAATCGGGCTTGCTGGCTATTCGGCTGGCGCTGGCTTCGCTCTTCCCGTTGGCTTTAACGATGCTCGAATTAGGGCTCTGGCTGCCGTCTCTCCTCCACTCCCTATGTTCGATTTTGATTTCCTCAAGAGCTGCCCCAAGCCAAAACTTCTTATCTCGGGAAGCAGAGATAACCTTATACCCACTGACCAGTTCCTTGAATTTTGCCAGAATCTTCCTGAGCCTAAAGAATGCGAAAGTATTGAAGGGGCAGACCACTTTTGGTGGGGATATGAATCTAGCCTGGCTGCTAAGGTGACTGCCTTCTTCACCAGAGTATTATAGTTTCAGCCTGACTTTACATAACGTTCCATCCCTCTCACAAAGCGGGTTTTACACCCTAGTACATTAATGATAATATTGTGGGTTACTTCGGTGCAGTTACATTTGAAGAGCTTTTCACCAGATAACTCCTCTCCATAACTATTAAAGATAAAGGCCATCATGCCATGCGTTTTAGTTTAGATTGGAAGCCACGCCGACTATTCTACGGGTGGTGGATTGTTGGCGCATGTTTCTTTATTTCGCTATACGTGGGTGGAGTTGTCTTCTATGGGTTCACTACTCTCATTGAACCACTAGCGGACGACTTTGGTTGGAGCTACACGCAGATTTAATTTGCCGCCTCGCTACGCGGCATGGAGATGGGCATTCTTGCCCCTTTGGTTGGGATGCTTGTTGACCGCTGGGGGCCAAGAAGACTGTTATTCGGCGGACTGATTATCACCAGTTTGGGTTTGATGCTCCTGAGTCGCACTACTTCCCTGGGCATGTTCTACGGAGCCTTCGTCTTAATGGCTATAGGCATGAGTACCTGTAGCAGCACAGTGTTGATGACAGCAGTTGCCAACTGGTTCCGGAGGAAAATAGGCATAGCCACCGGCATTATGATTTGTGGCTATGGATTTAGCGGCTTGTTAATTCCAGTTATAGTCAATCTTATTGATACGTATGAATGGCGAATGACGCTGGCCCTCCTTACCATAGGTCTGCTGGCTGTATGCCTGCCGCTGTCTCTTTTAGTCCGGCATAAGCCCGAACAGTATGGCTATCTGCCTGATGGTGAAATGAGTAAAATTGCGATATCCAACAGCTTGAATACAGCACAAACTGTCGAGGCAGATGTCGGAGCGAAGCAGGCCGTAAAGAGCCGCACCTTCTGGCACATAGCGCTGGCTCTAATGTGTCAGTTCGTAATACTAAGTGCCGTGGTTACGCATGTAATGCCCTATCTCAGCAGCATTGGCTTCACCAGGGCGATATCTGGCTTGGTGGCTGCTGGTATCCCGTTGGCAAGTATTGGCGGCCGCCTCGGTTTGGGCTGGCTTGGAGATAAAGTTGATAAGAGGCGAGTAGCGGCTGGCGCCTTTGCCCTGATGTGTGGGGGTCTACTCTGCTTTGGGTTTATTTCCGCGGGAGATACCTGGTTGCTTGTTACCTTCCTCATTCTTTTCGGTATCGGTTACGGTGGCAACAATACTCTGAGAGCTTCTTTAATAAGGGAATTTTTTGGCAGAAGCAAATTTGGAACCATTCATGGCTTCACAGTAGGCATAATGGCATTGGGGACCATCGCAGGCCCACCCCTGGCAGGGTACGCATTTGATAACTGGGGTAGTTACCAGCCGATATGGTTTGTGTTTGCTGGCCTTGCAGTTGTCGCTCTACTGACGGTGGCAACCACTCCCCCAATTAGCAGCGCAGTCCAACCGGTTGTTGAGACATGACCTTAAGAAACAAACTCCAGTATTTCTCTTAACGCTTTCTCCTGCAGTCCCAAATATTCATCATACCCCTCTAAATTAAGCTTCCCAGCCAGTATAATCTTACCGATAGGCCTGTCTATAACGCTGGCTAAAATGTAGTTACTCGTAGAGTCCATTAACCTCAGTGCCCATAATTCCCTCTCTGTAGGCGGCTCCATTATCTTCAGTTCTTCCGCCACTTTCAAATCCCAGGGGAAACTCTTCCTGACTTCTTCAATGTCTTCCTCATCCTGCCAGGGGAATACCTCGGCTAAATACAGCTCATGAGTCTCGGGGCCGAATCTGAAGACTCCTCTGTTAGTGGCCACAGCGGAAGGCCCTCCTCCAACCAGGTTCGCCTTCTTCCGGGCATCACGACTGCCATCGAGGAAACCTGGCTCAGCCATATAGTCAACTT
>Ga0209979_1002766_pt1 | contig 16317 bp, 10 predicted proteins | sample AnhtaG_FD_183114 | JGI IMG/M metagenome (GOLD analysis project Ga0209979, IMG submission 183114) | Deep subsurface microbial communities from Anholt, Denmark to uncover new lineages of life (NeLLi) - Anholt_01485 metaG (SPAdes) (version 2) | ecosystem: Environmental > Aquatic > Marine > Oceanic...
CCAGTTGTTGAGGTCTTTGCCGTCGAACAGCACGACAGCATCGCCATATTTCGGCTTTAGATTTCTGATGCGGATGTCCTTGAACTCCACGAGCATTGGCGGCCCGGCGTGGATTTGAAGGGCCAGGATACCTTCTCGCGCAGCACCCTTGAGGTCCTTGGGGTTGCCGGGGTCGGTCACCCGGTCGTTGTCGACCAGCTCCATCGTCTGGTAGCCGTTAAGGTAATGTATCAAATGGTTGCCCGAAGCGATGATTCTATACTCGTTCCAGTCCTTTTCCTTATAGTAGCCGGCCTTGATTAGCTCGTCTTTATCGGAGACTTTGCCGATAACATTTTTGTTGCCCTTCCCATCAATGACCATCATATCGCCGACGTTGACCAGCCATCCTCGGCCTCTCTCATGGTAGAGGAACCCAACCTTACCCGGTGCGTTTTCGACCTCGGCCTGATAGCCGCTGACAACCAAGTTGCCCACGTCCTTACTGCGGTACTGCACCCCGGAGTTGCCGTTCCGGAGGCGGAACTTCAGCCGCAGCTCGAAATCTCGCAGCTTACCGCCGCGCCAGATAAGGAACGTATTGCCGCGAGTTGGTTTAGCAATAGTGGTCTGGCCGCGAATGACGCCGTCCTGAACCGACCACAAACGCATGTCACCGTCCCAGCCGCTCAGGTCCTTGCCGTTGAATGGTGAGATCCACTCTTGGGATGAATTTGAATCGCCTGCCAGTGCAGTCTGCTCATAACCGGTCATAAACGTCCCAAGCAAATTGAAAGCCAATATCGTGATGACGAGGACCGTCCCGCCGCAAACGATAGGTTTGTTGTTCTTGTTTTTCATTTGTAGTACCTCATTATAATTAGCCTTAGTCAAATGATTTGATTTTAAGATTTTTCAACCAGATGGGGTTGCCGTGGTATTGGAAGCCGAGGTGTCCTTCGCGGGGCATATCCTTATAGGCGGTTCGGAACTTATTTCTGGTTCCCGGAGGATCGGGATTTTTGCCGGCTTCGGTCCAGCGATCCAGGTCCATATCGATGATGTCTTCACCGTTGAGATTTACATAAATCTTATTGTCCAGACAGGTGATGATGTAGTGGTTCCACTCACCGGGTTTTTTGACGGCCGTTTTTGAAGGTGATAGGCAGTCGTAAATAGCGCCGCACTGGCCGTGCTTAGTTCCATCTGTGGTGGCGTGAATTTGGACTTCAATAGCGGTGTTGATCCATTTTTCTATACTGCCGGTGCGGATAAAAACGCCGCTGTTGCCCCTTTCGGGTACTTTGAAGTCGAGTTCGAGTGTGAAATTGCCGTAGCGTTCTTTGGTCCAGATATCGCCATGACCATCAGGTGTGGGTGAAAGGACGCCGTCCGCGTCAAAGGCCCAGGAGTTGGGCTGCATTACGGCGTTCGAGAGGTCCTTTTTGAAGACGTCTTCATACTCGACGTCGCTCAGCTCGGCTGCTGTCTTTCTAAAGAACGCAACACACCCTGCAATCTCGGGCATCGAATTTAGCCAGTTGTGCTCGTACTCAATCGAGAATACGCCCTTGAAATTCTGACGGTCAAGCTCGGTTAATATCGCCTTGGGTTGGCTGATTCCTGTGCCCCATATCACATCGTGTGCATCGCGGTTGCCGAACTCATTGAGGTCCTTGAAGTGCAGACTCCTGATTTTGCCGGCCCTGCCGAGCTTCTTCACCGCCTCAAGAGGGTCAACCCCCGACCGGCACCAGTGCCCGGTATCGGCACAAGCCCCAATCCAATCGCTCCTTCCCTCGCAGACCCGCATGACCGTATCGGGGCTCCAGTAGTGCGAAGGTTTGGGATGGTTGTGAATCGCCACGCCGATTTTGTATTCTTTGCAGAGCTTATAAATCAGGTCAAAGGCTTCCTCCGGCGGTTCCGAGACGATGTTCTCTATTCCCATCTCCTTGGCGAAATCGAAGACCTTTCGGCATTCCGCCTCGTTGTTTGGCAGCGGCACTACACCGTAGTTTAAGAGTTTGACTCCTGCTTCCCGAAGTTTTTGCAGCATTTCAACCTTGTCCCGTGAGGACATATTGTGGTCGGTCTTGACATCCGGCTTTTCCTTGCTGAGTCCCTGACCCGGATAGGCCTCGATATAGCGCATACCAAGCGCCTTGTTCTTGTCAACCGCCTCGAAAAACGTGAAGCGATTGAAACTGTACGCCTGCATGCCCAGTTTCCAGCCTTTCAGGTCATCAGGGTTTGCGTTTGCCTTGGGTGCCCAGCTAAAACACAAAACAAGCGCCAGCACACCAACAATAAGTTTTGTCTTTCTGTTCATTTCTTTTTCTCCTATAATTAAGACGTTATTTCCAGAGAAAATAGTATAACTATAATCTCCAACCTTCCCGATATTCACGTTTTAGGTATTTTTCGGCCTCAGGCATATTGGTAACCTTGAAGTTCGGCCCGTCCCAGAATAATTTCTTGCCGGCGCGGGCCGCCACGTTGCCTAACAGGATAGTTTCGCTCAGCGGTCCGGAGTAATCGAAGTTGGCTAACGGCTTCGGACCGCCCTTACACGCCCTAATCCATTCCTGGTAGTGGTCAATACCCCTGCCCAAAAATGGCTCCGGCGCTTTGAAACCTCTCATCTTCGAATCCGGTATCAGTCTCGGCCCGCCCATGTGGGGGGCCATTATGGTGCCCTTTTCGCCGTAGTACAGCCCGCCCTGGCCGGGCAGCTTCCGCCCCGGCTCAAGCTCCCTCGGCAAAAAGGGTCTGTTAACGCCGTCGTACCAGGTAACCGTAACCGGCGGTAATTTGCCGCGGGCCGGAAACTCCCATCGAACGGCTGTCGCCTGCGGATATGTTTCATTATTAAACTTGGCCGGATGCGCCTCCACGCTTATAGGATATTTCAGGTCGAGCGCCCAAAAGACAGGGTCTATTATATGACAGCCCATATCTCCTAACGTACCCGTGCCGAAGTCCCACCAGCGGCGCCAATCCCCGGGCAGATAAGCCCGATGGTAAGGCCTCCAGGGAGCCGGGCCTAACCACAGGTCCCAATCGAGTGTTTCAGGTACGGGCGGCGTCTCTTTAGGTCGGGTGCCACCGCCCCAGTTCTTGTTACTGAAGATATCAACCTTTCGTACCTTACCAATCATCCCCGACTTGATAATCTCCACCACAAGCTTAACGGAATTTTCAGCGTGAATCTGAATACCCATCTGCGTCATTACTTTGTACTTCCGGGCCGCCTCGGTAAGCTGACGGACTTCAAAAACATCGTGCGCCAGGGGCTTCTGGCAATAGACGTGCTTGCCCATCTTGATGGCCATCATCGCCGCAACGGCATGGATATTATCCGGCGTCGATACCGTTACCGCATCGATGTTCTTGCCTTCTTTATCTAACATCCTGCGGAAATCACGATATTTTTTCGCATTGGGAAAGCGTTTGAAAGTGCCGGCTGCGTGTTTCCAATCGACGTCGCAAAATGCCACTATATTTTCCGTGCTGACCTGGCTAACATCACTCCCCCCCATACCACCAACGCCAATGCAGGCGACATTCAGCTTTTCACTCGGCGGGATATAACGGGGACCTCCCAGCACACTTCGAGGGACAATCGTAAACGCCGCCGCTGCCGCTGCAGCGCCCATAAAATCACGCCGAGATATCGCGCTGTCGCCATAGCGACTTTGGCGCGTCGGCGACTTTCCGTTTCGCCCTTTGTTCAGGTTTTGCTTGTCTTTCATAACAATATTCCTCTTGTCTCTTACTAAACACCACGCATTTATCGTGTTACAGACCACTATAGCTCCCACCCCTCGCGATACTCGCAGCGGAGGAATTCATTGGCCTCGGGCAGATTGGTAATTTTCAAATTCTTGCTGTCCCAGAGCAGACTGGTACGGGTCAGCTTTTCTTTTAGTTCCGGGCGCAGCGCAACGTTGCCCAGAAGTACCGCCTCGGCCAGCGGCCCCGCATGGTCGAAATTAGAACCCGCAGGCTTGCCTCCCTTGCACGCATCTATCCATTCCTGATGATGACCGGGCGAGCGAGGGATAACCTTGGGCGGCGTGCCAAACTCTTTCCTTAACGATTCCGGTATTATCGTGTATCCGAACATTTTTCCCTTATCGCCCACAAACAGCGTACCGTTCTCGCCAAACTGCTGACCATCTGCTAATTCCTCCGGACGCGGCGGCCGTAATCCGCCATCGTACCAGGTCAGTTTGACTTCTGGCATATCCCCGCGAGCTCCAAAATGGTACGTTACCATCGATGCTACCGGAAATGTCTCTGTGTTGACCAGAGTACAGCTCGCTTCGACGCTGATGGGGTATTTGAGCTTCAGTGCACGCCAGATGGGATCGATACTATGGCAGCCGATGTCTCCCAGCGCCCCGGTTCCGAAATCCCACCAGCCGCGCCACTTAAAAGGCGCATAAGCAGGATGATAAGGGCGCTGCGGTGCCGGGCCAAGCCACAAATCCCAGTCTAACGTCTCAGGAACCGCCGGCGTATCCGTTGGTCTGCCCACGCCCTGAGGCCAATATACATCGTCAAGACCGCGCAAAGGCCTGTCCGTCCATACGTGCACCTCGCGCACCGTCCCTATTGCACCGGCCCAGATATATTCGCTCATCAGCCGCGTTCCCTCAGAGGCCTGCCCCTGATTTCCCATCTGGGTGGCGACCTTGTACTCGCGGGCCGCCTTGGCAAGCACACGGGCCTCATATACCGAGTGCGTCAGGGGTTTCTCGCAATAGACGTGCTTGCTTCTCTTGATGGCCGCCATCGAGGCCACGGCGTGAACGTGGTCCGGCGTGGCAACTATCACGGCGTCAATGTTCTTGTCCTCTTTGTCTAACATTACGCGAAAGTCTTTGTATTTTTTCGCATCAGGATAACGCTTGAATGTCCTGGCTGCCTGTTTCCAGTCCACATCGCATAGGGCCACAATGTTTTGGCTGCTTAACGCGCGAAGGTCGCTGCCGCCCTGGCCTCCCACTCCGATGCCGGCGATATTGAGCTTCTCGCTCGGCGGGATATGACGGGGACCTCCCAGAACGTGCCGAGGTACAGCCGTAGGGGCGCAACCATAAAGGCCAAACGCCGCCACTGCCGCTGCAGCGCCCATAAAATCACGTCGCGATATTTTTCTGTTTTGTTCTTCGTTTGGCTTTTTGCGGTTTTTCATAAGAATATTCCTTTTGCATCTTAATAATTATTTCTTACCCATCGCTCACAAAATCGGCAAGTAGTTAATCACCCATTTAACCAAAACTATTATTCTGTAACACGCCTGTTAGAAGTCCGTCGATGCGGCGCCGGATGACGCACGTGCGTTTCCGCATCTAATTTGACGGGTGGCAGCCTCAAGCGTAACGTGGCACGGCCTTCCAGGCCGTGAATAATATAGTAATCACGGGCAGGATGCCCGTGCCACACTTGGGGATGGCTTAGTAGGGGCGGTTCGCGAACCGTCCTTACTAACCACCACGCATTTATCGTGTTACAGACTACTATAACGTCCATCCATCGCGATATTCGCTGCGGATGTATTTGTTGGCCTCAGGCAAATTGATAATCTTCATTTTTGGGCCGTCATAATACAGCTTAAGGCCTTTTTCATATAATTTCTGGCCTATCCGCAAGGCAATATTGCCTAATAAAACCACTTCGGTCAGCGGCCCTGAGACATCGAAGTTGGAGCCGGCCGGCGGGCCGCCCTTACAGGCATCGAGCCACTCTTTATGATGGCCGGGCGAACGGGCCAGAATCCTCGGTGGCTTGCTGTATTCTTTGCTCCTTGATTCCGGCAGCAGTCTGTGGCCTAATATCTTGCCCTTGTCGCCCAAAAACAGATTATCATCGGCATTGCCGAAACGCAAACCTTCCTCAAGCTCTTCCGGCCGGCCGGGCATCAGGCCACCGTCATACCAGGTAAGCTTCAGCGCCGGGAAATCGTACCTTACCGGGAATTCATAACGAACGATAGACGCCAGAGGCGCCGTTTCAGAATTCACCCCGCTGGAGCAGGCCTCCACGCACGTCGGATAACCTAACTTCAAAGCCAGGAAAATCGGAGCGAGCTGATGACAACCTATATCGCCCAACACTCCCGTTCCGAAGTCCCACCAGCCTCGCCAGCTAAACGGCAGATAACAGGGATGATAAGGCCGCTCCGGGGCCGGGCCAAGCCACAAATCCCAGTCCAGCCAGTCAGGCACATCCGGAGTTTCTCTGGGCCGGTCAATACCTCGGGGTGAGATTGGTCTGTTGCACCAGGAATGGACCTCACGGACCGGACCGATTGCACCGTCCCAGATAAATTCGCACACCAGACGAGTCGTTTCAGAGGCCTGACCCTGGTTGCCTAATTGAGTGGCCACTCCGGCTTCCCGGGCCGCCTCAGTAACCTTGCGGACCTCATATATCGAATGGGCCAACGGTTTCTCGCAATAGACATGTTTGCCCATTTTGATTGCTTTCATAGTAGCCATTGCATGTGTGTGGTCCGGCGTGGCTACTACTACTGCGTCGATGTTCCTGTCCTCTTTGTCCAACATCCTGCGGAAATCGCGGTACTTCTTAGCGTTGGGGTAGCGTTTGAAAGTCTCTGCTGCATGCCTTTGGTCAACATCGCACAATGCTACAATGTTTTCACTGCTGACCTCAAGGAGATCGCCGGCCCCTCGACCGCCCACGCCGATACCGGCTATATTCAGCTTCTCGCTCGGCGAGATATGACGGGGACCCCCCAGAACAGAACGAGGCACAATTGTGAATGCCGCCGCTGCCGCAGCCGCACCCATAAAATCACGCCGGGATATCCTTCTGCCTCGTTTCCTACCCTGCTCTTTCCGGTCTTTCATAAGGACATTCCTCCTTAGGTAAGTTTAAAGTGCCTAAAGTGTAAAATGTCTAAAGTGCCTAAAGTTATTTGTTTTTTTAACTTTAGCTCACTTTAGGCACTTTAGTTCACTTTAGCTCACTTACCTGTGGCACGAGTTAGGCACTTTTCTAATAACCAATTCAACCAAAATTATATAGTCCATCCCACGCGGTAAAACTTAGTAATGTAGTTGTCCGCCTCGGGCGCATTGGTCGCCCTCATTTTCTTGGTGTCCCACTCGATTCTCCTGCCGAGCCGCACCGCCAAGTTACCTACCAGTAGGGCTTCGGTGAACGGGCCGGAGTACGCGAAACCTCCCAAAGCACCCTCGGGCTTGTTGTCCTTGCAGGCTTGTATCCATTCCTTGTGGTGACCAATTGACCTGGGCAGCATCTTGGGCGGCTTTCCGTAATCCTTCATCTTAGATTCGGGGATCAATCTTGGCGGTCCAGCGTGGCTGGGACCAAGAAGCTTGCCCTTGTCGCCGACGAACAAAATACCATTGCCGCCGAGCCTGCGACTTCCTTCAAGCTCCGGCGGACGCTCAGGCAGCTTGCCACCATCATACCATACAAGCTTCATGGCCGGACGCTTACCCTTGGCCGGGAAGTAATATGTAATGATGGACCACACGGGAAAGGTCTCGTCATTGACCGGGCTTGTCTCGGCTTCGGCAGCAATCGGTGCGCCCAGGTCCAGGCAGAAAAAGGCAGGGTCCGCGTTATGCACAGCCATATCACCAAGTGCACCGCACCCAAAATCCCACCAGCCGCGCCAGTTGAACGGACAATACGACACAAGATCCCCTTTACTATTTGGAAACTTTGCATAGGGCCGCCAGCGAGCAGGCCCGAGCCACAGGTCCCAGTCCAACGTTTCAGGCACCGGCCATGACCCCTTGGGCCGGTCAATACCCTGAGGCCACCAGGCACGCCCCGGTGTGCCGGCCCTGTCGGACCAGACATGTACCTCTCGCACCGTACCGATTGCACCGTCGTGGATGAACTCGTAGGTCAGCCGCAAGCCCTCGCCGCCGTGTCCCTGGTTGCCCATCTGCGTAACTACCCCGGTCTCGCGGGCCACCTCCGCCATCCGCCGGGCCTCGTAAATTGTGTGGGCCATCGGCTTTTCGCAGTACACGTGCTTGCCCATCTTCATCGCCATTATCGCAGCGGGGGCATGGATGTGGTCCGGTGTACCGATGACCACCGCGTCGATGTTCCCGGCCTCTTTCTCTAACATCCTGCGGAAATCTTTGTATTTCTTAGCCGGCGGGTATCTCTTAAACGTCGCCCCTGCTTTGTCCCAGTCCACATCGCACAGTGCCACTATATTTTCGCTGCTTACCGCCTTGAGGTCGCTGGCACCACGACCGCCTACGCCGATGCCGGCTATATTCAGTTTCCCATTGGCCGATCTGCGACCACGAGCACCTAAGACATGCCGGGGCACAATCGTAAATGCCGCAACCGCCGCCGCAGCGCCCATAAAATCACGCCGGGAAATTCTTGACTTGCGGTTGTCTTTTTCTTTCTTCATATTTAAATTCCTTACCAGACTTTTGCAAAATCGAGGTTAGGCATACTTTCTAAAATAATATATGCCTGTCTCGGCTTGGCCGAGCCAAGACGGGCCTAACCTCAATTTTGCATATCGCTAATCTTCCTTATTTACAACTAACTCATGTCTATTTGTTGTGCCAAGGCCGGCAAAGACTCATTGCCGCCCTGATTACATCTCCAGAGACCAGCCCTCGCGGTAGTGCATGTGGACGTACTCGTTGGCCTTCTCGTTGTTGGTAACTTTCATATTATCTCCATCCCACAGCAGCTTCTTGCCGACGTTTTCCGGGCGAATAGCGAGATTGCCCATCACAACCGTCTCGGTAAACGGACCGGAATAATCGAAGTGAGACGTGGCCTGTCCACCCGTCTTGCAGGCCTCGATCCAGTTACCCTCGTGGCTGGTCTTGATTCGTGGAAGCGTTTGAGGAGGTTTGTTCTTATTGAATTCCCGCATCCGCGAAAGCGGCAGAAGCCGTGGACGGTCGCCGTACTCACCGCACCTCAGTACACCCTTTGTACCCATAAACAGCACGTTACTGCTGGCCTGGTTCAAGGGACGATTCTCTTCCAGTGCTTCCGGCCGCGGTGGCTTCATACCGCCGTCGTACCAGTTTATTTTGACCGCAGGCATTCCCTCGCGGGCCGGGAACTCATACCGTACAATTGACGCAAGGGGGAATGTCTCCTCGTTGACCTTGGTCGCACAGGCTTCCACGCTTGTCGGGTACTTCAGCTTCAGGGCGCTAAATACCGGGTCCAGCACATGGCAGGCCATATCAGCCAGGGCACCGCCGCCGAAGTCCCACCAGCCACGCCAATTGAACGGACAATAGCAACGATTATACGGACGCATTGGCGAAGGGCCGATCCAGAGGTTCCAGTCAAGCGTATCGGGAATTTCATGTACCTCTTTCGGCCGGCCTATGCCCTGTGGCCAGACAGGACGGTTGGTCCAGGCGTGGACTTCCTTCACCTCACCTATCACGCCGGCCCAAATCCATTCGCAGATGTCACGAACACCATTTCCGGAGTGTCCCTGATTGCCCATCTGCGAAACGACCTTGTACTTCCGGGCGGCTTCGGTCAAAGCACGAGCCTCCGACACCAGGCGGGTCAGCGGTTTCTGCACGTAAACGTGCTTGCCTCGTCGCATAGCAGCCATAGCAGCTACGGTATGGAAATGGTCGGGCGTGGCAACAATCACGGCTTCGATGCTCCTCTCATTGTCGAGCATCTTACGGAAGTCTTTGTATCTCTTGGCCTTGGGGTATCTCTTGAAAGTGTCTTTTGCCTTATCCCAGTCCACGTCGCACAACGCAACAATGTTCCCACCGGCGCCCGCGCAAGCTCTCGTATTTCCGGCGCCCATGCCGCCAGAACCGATAGAAGCAATGTTGAGTTTCTCGCTCGGCGGCTGGGCCAGCACATGGCTGGGTACTATCGTGAAGGCCATCGCTGCCGCCGCAGCGCCGCCCATAAATTCACGACGTGAAATCTTCTTGTCCTGCTGTTTGGTAGTTTTTTTCTGTTCTTTCATATCAGTATTCCTTAATAAATTAACACCATTCTAAATTCTCAAAAATCATAATCGACAACAATTATTCCACACCGTTACGTTCAAAACCAACACATAACGATGGGTGGCAGCCTCAAGCGAGTCCCGAAATATCGGGACGAGCTTGGGGATGGCTCAGTAAGGGCGGTTCGCAAACCACCCCTGCTACCTACAATTCAACTAACCAAATGTTACGGTATTGCACAGGATTGCCGTGGTCCTGCAAGTATATTCCGCCGGTTTTGGTCACGTTACTATCCAGGGCCCCGCCGGTCGGCTTTGGAAGACTTATGTTGTCATGTATCGTCACGCCGTTGTGAACAACCGTCACCCGGGCGTTTGTCTTCTCGGCACCGGGGGCGTAAAAAGTAATATCGTAAGTCTGCCACTGCGTCGGCGGAGCACACATATTTACCATAGGGGCCCCAATCTTATAGATTCCGCCGCATTCGTTGTCTTTGCCTTCAAGGCCGTAGCTGTCAAGTACCTGCACCTCATATCGCTCCTGCAGATATACTCCGCTGTTGCCGCGTCCCTGACCGCGTGCATCGGGCATAAACGGCGTGCGAAATTCCAGATGCAGCTTGAAATCGGCGAATTTCTTCTTGGTTACAATTGAACCGGTGCCCTTCTTGACTTCCATCGCACCGCCCTTGAGCAGTTTCCACTGCACCGAATCGGCACCTGGCTTTTTCCTCGTATGCTTCCATTGCTTAAAGTTTTTGCCGTTGAACAGCACAATCGCACCGGCCGGCGGCTCGGCCCCCGATGTAGGTGAAACCCGAATCGCCCTGTCCATCACAAAGCTGCCGATTGCGTCTCCCTCGAAACTGCCGTTGAATTTGTCACCTTCAATGACCGCCTGGATTTCAAGGACACCGCCGTCGCTTAGTTCGGCTCGTCCTTCAAAGCGCGCCGCTGCACCGTCGCCCTTCCTCTCAAGCACCACCATCGGCTCTTGGCGTGTATCAAACTCTTCAAGGAAATTGGTCCTGTACTTGCCTTTACCTAAAGCTATCACCTGTGCAACTAAAGGCCCCGAATCGCTTTCGTCTTCAAGTTTCCAGCTTCCTTCCCAGTCGCCCATTGCCGTATCTGCACTCTCAATCGCTGTCCTCGCCTCAAGGACCGGATCAACCGCCAGCGGCCCCGCACAAGAGGACAGCAGCACGGACAACAGAGAACAGAGGACAGAGAACAGAGGACAGAGCTGACTTCTGGCATCTGACTTCTGACCTCTGATTTCTGACATCTTACTTCTAACCTGTGTAACCATAACTTTTTCTCCTGTTTAATTCGCACTCCAAAATTAGAAAGTGACACTTACATGTCATCCTGAGGCGAAGCCGAAGAGCCTGCCCTGAGCTTGCCGAAGGGATCTGGCCAACGAAAAAGAGATTCTTCGCTTCGCTCAGAATGACAGCTTTGCTGTCACTTTAGGCACTTTAGTTCACTTTTAACTTCAATCCTTCAATCCGATTTATCAATTCCTGCGCCCGCTGACGCAACGGGTCATTCTTAGAGGTTTGCAAAATCTTCTCTAATACATCCTTGGTTTGTTGAGGAAACCTTTCGTAGATGCCCTCGGCGATTTTAACCACCGCAAATTCTGCTTCTTTGAATAAGCTCTTGTCCTGGAGGTAATCTGCTGCTATTTGCAGTGCGCCGAAAGATTTGGTATTGGCCAGACCTGAAAGCACCCTCCTTTTTTCAATCGCATCCGGTGCCAGAGTCATTGCTTTCTTATACATTTCAATCGTCTCTTCAGGCGCTCTCTTACTATCAAGCCCAAGCAGCCGGATAGAACCACGCAGTGCCAATATCCGGTGTGCTCTGTCCTCGGAGCTCTGGGCTGCTTTGAGCATCTCAACCGCCGGCTCAGAAGTAGGCCACTCTGCCAGCGCGCGAATAGCGGCACCCCGGCTCTCAATATTGTCGCTGTTCAGTGCCTCGACAAGCCGGGGCAAAGCGCTGCCGTCGCCTATTTTGCCTAACACGCTAAGCAGAGAGCATTGTTTTTTGACGTCCTTAACCGAAGGCAGCACTGCCAACACTGCTTCGGCTTGGCGGTCCTTGTCCTCGACTTTATGGGCAACGGCGGCTACCATTTTCTGGGCCTCATTACGGTCGGATGAGCTTCGTAAATTCAACAAAAGCTCAACCAGCATCGGCAAATGCTCCGGGCCGGCAACGACCTTTAATACCTTGAACGATTCGACTCGAACTTTGCGGTCCGAATCCGTTGCGGTTTTCAACAAAGTGCTCACAACTGCTGATATATTGCGCTCGCCTGCGCTCTTAATCAGTTCAACCTTAGTCTTCGGCTCTGCCTTTGTGATGCTTGCCAAAACTGCTCTATCGACCTTCGGGCCTCGCAAACGATACAGACTCTCGCGAGCGGCTTTTTGTTCGGCGCCACTGGTCGCAGCCGCCGTTTGTGCCAATAAGCTTACGCTCGACGCATCGCCTAATTGCCCCACTGCTTTGAGAGCTGCAATCCGAACGGACTCATTCTTGGCCTTTACAGCAGTAACAACCGCCGGCAAAGCAGCGGCGTCCCCGCGGTCACCCAGGGCGGACAATAGTTGCACCTGACTGGTAGCCGAAAGGTTCGGCAACTCTTTGGCCAAGGCTTTTGTTATTTCTGTCCCCGACATCTCTTTTACCATTGCTATGGCCACGGCCTGCATCTCCTGGTCGCCGCTTTTAAGAATGTCCAGGACTATCACGATGGCGTCATCCTGCTGCTCAGAAGCCGCAAAGCAAACAGTACAACAGCACACTAACAAAAGCCGTAGGGTGGGCTTTAGCCCACCGAGACGAAGTTGGTGGGGCAAGCCCCACCCTACAAGACTTCTGACTTCTGATTTCTGTCTTCTGTATTCTGACTTCTGACTTGTGCACTTGATTTTCATTTTTCGTCTTTATCTTTTCGTGGCGCTAAGGTACCTCGCAGTGCAGCGGTACGTATCGGCGCCGGATTACCCTCTTTCTGGAGCTCTTTGTAGATAGCTAAAGCCTTGGCCCTATTGCCCTCGGCCACAAGCTGGTCGGCGCACTTCAAATAAGAATCCAAAACCAGCATTTGCAATTTGCCGCTTGTTTTGTCCTTTGCCGCTGACAGCGCCTCGGTGGCCCTGGAATCAGCTATCTGGCCAAGAGCGGCAGCAGCGGCGGCAGCTACCGTTTGGTCGGAATTGTCAACAAGTCTGCTCAGAGCACGAACCGCTCTTTTATCACGACGCTGACCTAATGAGTTGATTATGCCGACCTGGGGTTTGCCCTTTGCTGCCCTTAAAGCTCTTCGCAATACATCGTTGACTGCCGTACCGGGTATCCGCTCCAGAGCATACCTCGCCATATCCGAGGTCTCCTCACTGGTCAGCATCTTACCCAGAACCGGCACAGACTCACCGCTGCCGATAATGCTCAACTCCCTGCAGACATACTGCTTGCCGGCCCGCTTCGCATCCGAAGTGAGCACACTCAGCAGACTTTTCTCAATCTTTTTCAGCTCCGCAGGTGAGCTGTGTGCCTTTTTTATGATATCGCTCACCTCAGTCAGCGCCAATCGGCTCTGGCCCCAATCATAAGTCTTGACCTTTTCCAGTAATTCCTGTAATGTCGCCATTTCTGTTCCCTTTCCTGAACTAACCATAGGTTTCGGTTTCGTATCAACTTTATAGTCACCAAATGCAAACTGGATACCGTCGAGATAATGCCGCAATATCGCCGGGTTCCAGAAGATCTCATTATTGTGTCCCAATGAGCAGTAGAACACACGCCCATTGCCCCAGGTCTTGACCCAGCCGGTACCGGTATCGTCATCAGTTGGTTTGAATCCTTTGACGTTACGGGTAGTCGGGTCGCTCATATCCAGACTCATCAGAACAAGCTGCTTGTCCCGTGAATACAGTGGCGCATCCGTTCGATAAATCTCGTCCTTTATCTTAAACCCCTTACCCTTAAAGGCCTTCATCAGCGGATGGTCGGGCTGGTCAATCTTAATCGCCCAGGTCCCGCCGCTTGTCCAGGGATGGCCGGTGAATTTCCCGCCCATCATTTCCTGTGCCTCCGGCCATTGGTTAAAATTGTCTGTGCCCGCGTGGACACCTACTATGCCTTTTCCGTTTTTGACGAAATCCATCAGGGCTTTGCACCGCTCAGGCGTCTCTTTGGGATTGAACTTCAGGCCGGTCGTATTGTTCAGACACACCGCGTCAAACTGCTTGAGCTTCTGGGCCGTGAACACCGAATAATCGTCGGTGGTTACGACATCGAACGCCCCGGTCTTTTGGCCCATAATCTCGAGCGCTTTGTTGACCACGGGAATCGATGTATGGAAAAATCCTTCACACCGCCAGAAAACCAGCAGTTTCCGAGGCCTTCTCACCCTGACGGTTGCCCTTGTCGGCATTGCTTTTTCTATTTTTTGCACTTCTTCCGGCGTCACTTCACGCAGCTTCGCCGGCGAAACCGCCTGCAAGGTATGCACATGCAATGACAAACACCACAGTCCCAGAAGTGCAATGCCAATCAGTTTTCGCATCTTATTCATTTTCATTCCTTTCGTTTTTCTCAAAACGTCTATTTCAGAAACGACAACTCGTTTTTAATAATCAATAGTAAATAATCAATAATCAATCTCAAAGGTGCCATGGACTGCGCATCGGCCGTGACAGCATCCTGTTGGCTTCATCGTCGTTGAGGAAAACTTCTTTCTCAGGGTCCCAGCGCAGTTTCCGCCCGGTGAGCATTGCAATTTCACCTAACAATGCGACACTGATGGACCGGTGGCCAATCTCCGCAGGGGCAATCGTCTCTTTACGGCTCTTGATGCAGTCCAGGAAATTTTGCTTGTGGTCGCGGCTTCTGTACAGATTAATTTCGTCCGGGCCGATGACCTCTTTCAGAACGCTTGGGGGATTGGCTTCGAGCTTGCCACGTTTGACATATATCCACTTTCCTGATTCTCCGTACCACTTTGCACCCTGGGCAAGCTGCTTGTTATTTGCGATGACCATCGTCAGGCCGTTGGCATATTTGCAGGTGAATTTATACTCGTAAGGAACATCGTATATCCCGTCTTTGGGATAGACACCTCGACCCTCTATCTCGACCGGTCCGGTACGCTCCAGGCCAAGACCCCAGTGGGCGATGTCAATGTGATGGCCGGCCCAGTCGGTGAGCTGACCGCCGGAGTAGTCCATAATCCATCGCCAGTCCCAGTGGCAGACGCCCCTGAACGGCACCCAGGGAGCCGGGCCTAACCAAAAGTCCCAGTCCAGACCCTCAGGAACAGGCTGTATCGGTTTATTGTCGGAGGTGCCTCCGGTCGGCAGGCCGACCTCGACCTTATGTATCTTCCCAATACGCCCGTTGCGAACCAGCTCACAGGCGCGGTGGAAGTTCCTTTCTGAACGCTGCTGGCTGCCGGTTTGCCAGACCCTCCCGTAGCGCTGCACCGCATCAATTATGGCCCGTCCTTCACGAATCGTTCGCGCCAGCGGCTTTTGAGCGTGGATATCCAGACCGGCCCTGGCCGCGGCAACCGCAGGAATGGAATGCCACTGGTCAGGCATCGCAAGCTGGACGGCATCCAAGTCGCCACGCCCTATCAGCTCGCGAAAATCCAGGTACGTTCCGCAGTCACTATTGCCGTATTTCTCGTCCACGAATTTCTTGGCCCGGTCACGATTCTTCTTATCAACATCACAAACGGCCACCATCTGAACTTCCTTCTTGTTTAGAAAGCCACGCATGTCACCCGTACCCTGTGAGCCTACACCGATGGCTCCCATCACGATGCGGTTACTTGGGGCAACGCTGCCGCCTTGCCCCAACGCCGACGAAGAAACAATATATGGAAATGCTATTGCCCCGGCGGTAACACCGGTAACACTTTTCAAAAAACGACGCCGATTAAATTTCTTCATAATAAAAATGCTCCTCTCGTGCGACTAATAAACGACAATCAATTTTCAGACTTCTAACCAGGAACTTATAAAATCACATCTCGCTAAACGAGCAACAATTTTTCATCAATTTCCAATAGTATTCCAATAGTCAATAGTAAATAATAAATAGTATATTTCTACAGGTGCCAGGGGCTGCGCATGGGCCGCGAAAGCAATCGGCTGGCTCCGGCATCTCCGATAAGCACCTCATGTTTTGGGTCCCACCTCAACGCCCGACCAAGCTTGTACGCTATATTGCCCAAATGACAAACGCTTACCGAACGGCAGCCGGTCTCTATATCACAAATCGGTCTGCTGCGCTTGCGGATAGCATCCAGCCAATCGACATAATGGTTCCTC
>Ga0209979_1002767_pt1 | contig 16313 bp, 24 predicted proteins | sample AnhtaG_FD_183114 | JGI IMG/M metagenome (GOLD analysis project Ga0209979, IMG submission 183114) | Deep subsurface microbial communities from Anholt, Denmark to uncover new lineages of life (NeLLi) - Anholt_01485 metaG (SPAdes) (version 2) | ecosystem: Environmental > Aquatic > Marine > Oceanic...
TCCGGAGACATATTGCTTAAGCTCTGCCATGACCGGAACCGGGACAGGCCGTGAGCCCATACTCTTCCTGGTCTTCTTGCTCCTTGTAGTGACATAGCTGTTTTCAAAGTCAATATCAGAGACTCTCAATGATTCAATATCACCGCGTCTCAAGCCTGTGCCTAAAGCAAACAGAATTCTCATCCTCAACGTCTTATATGGTTTAGAAGTCGATAGCAATTTCTTTATCTGAACCTTAGTCAGAGATTTCACAGGCCTCTCATCTTCCTTCAACAGCCTGATCTTAATCTCTCCATTAACGTACCTGTTTCCCCTGCACCAGTTAATAAACGCTTTCAAGTTTCTGATGTCTTTATTGACCGTTGAACGTACTACTTCTTTGCCTCTTTCGAGTATGAACTTGTCGATGGTATTTTGTGTGAGTTGCTTCGAGTTGCATTTTCCAACCAATCGTTCAAAGTGACGCAGCGTGAGGGCTACTTCATAAAGTGAAGCTTGGACAACACCAGCCACTTGTTTGTCGTGTTTGTACTCTTCAATCATCTGCTGCCAATCTGCGGTGATGGTCCCTGTGAATACATCGGAGTTCAATTGAGTATATTTTATCTGGCAATAATGTTCGGCCAGAGCTTTATTTGGTAAAGCCTTTGCTTTGCGTTTGCCGCTTTCGTACCAGCCAACCCACCAGCCTCTGATACCTTTTCTTTTGTACACCCACACTTTTCTCATAACTCAATCTATCGTGATTTTAGGTGTCTAAATCAAGTGAAAAAGAAGGCAGGATTTCATGCAAAATAGTGTCAAAATGGAGACATGCGCTAAGGTGTTTAAAATAAGTGAAATATAAAGCTATATTCTAAAAAGTGTTATATGATTGATACGTTTTCTTTCATCCAGATACTTAATCCGATGCCAAAAAACGTTCGTTTTTTCGCTAAAATCGCGGGACGAGCAAATTAAAATATGACTTCGAGGCCGATCGGTTCCAGAAACTACTTAAAGAAAGAGCCACCAAGAAGGAAATTTCCTGCAATAACTGCAACGGATCGGGAAAATGCCTAAGCTGTAACGATAAAGGACAGATATATAGAGATGTCTATGTCAAGTGTGGTTTCCCCGCTTGTGGCGGAAGAGGAAGATATAAACTCCTTAACGGCGGAATAGTCACCTGCCAGAGATGTGGTGGAGCTGGCAAGTTTAAGACGAATAAAGGTGAATATGTCACCTGTTCAAATTGCGGTGGCAGTAACAAATGTTCAACCTGTAAAGGAAAGGGCAAAGTTCCTGTTCGCTAACGGAGGTAAATTCCACATAAAAAACATCTCAGAAAAAGGTTCGTAGAGTTGGCATAGAACATTTTCTATGGAACAGCATAGTGTTACCGAGCCTAACGGTTCCGACCCTCAGAGAACTGGTGGCGTAATGTACTCGAGGCTCGGTAGCTCTTTTCAGCATTATCGCCAGTTTGACTTCGATTGCGTTTTAGCGAAGCCTATTTATCTTATCATCCGCTCGGGCAATCAAGTCCTTTACCGTATCAATCACTTCTCCCAAGCTCTCTTCTTTAATCGGTGATTTCTGCTCCATCAACACACCTGGCAACCACCATTTAAGAGAATTCACCTGGTTTGCAAGTTGCAGAGCAAATCGGTTGATTCTTTATATAGCAAATTTCTCTTGGCAATTTATCACTTTGAACAACGATTGGCTCTTTGCCAAAAATCGCATCAGCACAATTAGTGCTCTTGATCCACCAACTACGCCCATATGCTTGCCAAGAATATATGTTAAAAAGCGACACTCCGGAAACTGCGATTCAAAGACATTGGAACAGGTTAGGAAATAAGCTGTTTCGCAAAAAAGGCCCCGTCCCCAACGGATTTCATGACAAACATCTTTATAGTTGGAACTGTTTTCGAATCCATGGTTTTCCGAAAGATTTCTGTGGTGAAATACCGTTCCCCTCGACGGAATACCCCTTGGAATACCTCCCTACTGTTTCAGTAGTTAAATCGTCTCTCATAATCCTTATGGTTCATCCATTCCAGGATAATGGAAACTACAAGGATCCTGTTGTTCTCTATTGAATACAACAGCCTCCAGGCATTCGGCAAATTATACTTCCAAAGATTCTTGATGGTATATTTTGTTCAGATATACTTTTGGAATCAATCGTGTTGGAATTTGCACGCCGCAAAAAGCATTTACCTCGATATCCTTAAATGCTCTAACCAGCCAATCATACATCTTTCTTTCATCCGCATTTCCGTTCCGCAATTCATCAAATGCCTTATGAATCTTCTTATCAGTGAATTTGACTTTTGAGGCAAGCTTCATTTTCTCCAGAATAACGTCTTGTCTTTCATGAGAGCATTTAATTTCTCCGGATAATATATCCATCCAATCTTCCCTTCCGAATCAACCGATATTTTCCCCGAGTAAAACAGGTAGTCGATAATGACACAATAGGTCTGATACATCATCTTTTTGGGAAGGTTCTCCCATAAGGCTGTTTTCTTGAATTCTCCATCATGCTTTTTTACTGCGCCCTCTACCATTAGGACGGTGTCAAGTCTTGGGTATCATAAGATCTGTTTTGTTTCCACGTTATATCAATGGATACAACATTATATAAACCCTTCGATAGGCTGTTCCTCACAAACATACAACATTTCTAACAACAGAACCCATCGTCAGGCACTTCCCATTCGACGGAGGTGTCTGTTTTCAATTCCAATATCAATTTAAGAGAAAGGACGGTGTACTATGCATCAGTCTATTTGTGCGAAAGTTAGTGAAAAATTATTATCGAAAGTCAGTAGATTGTTCACTGGCACACTGGATGGTCGTGTTATCGAGATCCTGCAAAACTCAAGGCGAGCAGGTGCGACGCACGTAAACATTATCAACAGGGACGGTTTCGTTACAGTCTATGACAATGGCAGCGGGATTGATGATTTTTCAAAGCTGCTGCATCTCGGCGATTCAGACTGGGACGATACAATGGAGAAGTCAGAAGACCCTGCAGGTGTAGGTGTCTTTTGCCTGGCACCGCGGGAAGTAACAATTTGCAGCGGTAACAGGAAAGTATGTATAACTGAAAAGGCCTGGACAGGCGAACCGGTCCCGATCCTGGAAAATACTGATTCCATAAAAGGTACAGTTCTTGTTTTCAGGGATGAACCGTGGCAGTTTGATACAGTGGAGAAACACGCTGTCTTTACCGGCTTAGTAGTTACGGTTGATGGAAAGCAATGTGCGAAAGAGCCTTTCTGCTCTCAAGATGCAGTTTTGCATCCTTCTCTCGGCTGTAGAATTGAAGTACGTGAGAAAAAGTCGCTCAATAAATGGCACGTGGAGTTCAGAAGAGGATATTATTCCAATGACGTATTGGTCGACTTCCACGGCCAGGTGATAACCTTTAGATATTCACCCGTGACCGAGCCGGAACTTGCTTTTTTAGTGGACATGACAGGAGAGCCGACAGAGATTCGAATGATGCTGCCGGCAAGAACCAGACTTATTGAGAATGAGGCTTTTGAAAACCTCAAAGCAGCCATTGAAGTCCAGGCCTACCGTTTTATCCTGAAACGAGGTTCACATAAACTTCCCTTTAAGGAATACAAACGCGCTGAAGAACTCGGCATCAATCTGCCGGAGGCTGAACCTGTATTTGATGTGGGGCTTCTTGCTGGTGATACACCTGAGCCAATAGAGATTCCGATGCCCAACGATTTTCCATTGAAGAAGTGTTACCGGCTAAGCAGGGATCGTCAGGATGGCTGCGAAACCGATGAGGCAAATGCACACCTGTTGGCGGCAATGGGAAAATTCAAAGAGCCATTCGTGCCGGTAAGCATTTCGCCTTCTTATGATGGATACAGCTGGGCTGACTTGCCTACAATAGGTAAGGTTGAGGTGGCCGTGGGAAAAGAACTCGGCTCCGAAGGTGTCTGGAATGAAACGCTGGTTGCCGTAGATTCGCTGCAAATAACAGCACATGCCAGTGACGGCAAGGTCTTCAAATCTGAAGTTCTCATGGCGGTGCTTGAACAACAGAGAGACGAAAGAAGCTGGTACTGTATGAATGTATATGTCACGCTGGAGGCCAGAAATCAACTAAGCTCAACCGATATATGGTATCACCTTGGCGGTTGGAATGATGATGGTGATACCTGGGATACACAGTCGTATTATCTCGAACAGGAACTGGACCAGTTCTGGGCAACTATCATCGGGCCTGCAGAATATCTGCGGTCAAAGATACGAAGCTGTCTTTATGGTGTCATTAAGGACTGGAAGAAAATAATCTTCGAAGAAGATGAAACTCTTACGATCCTATATAAGGACGGAACCGAAAAAGTGCACAAGTCGCCATAGAGTGGTTCTGCCATCACTTAGTTTCAAACCAATAGTTTATTAACGTAAAGTCTTAAATTCAAATCAAACAATTTAACCAGATGGCACGCTCAACAAATACAGAGAGCGTGCCATCGCACTTAAAGAAACGGAGGTAATTAAAATGGCATTTCGACCAACAGAGTATTTGATTTGTGGCGAGCTTGACAACACGGTGCAAGGGAAAGTGACAGGATGGATGAGGTTTGTCGGCATAAAAGGAAAAGTGACCTTTGACTTGGAAGGCAACTTCCACAGAGACATCAGAGGGGCAAAGATCCGCTTAATAGGCGGTGCTACTGACAGCGAACCGGATGCAGAAGGTTATATGCAGGGCTTTGCCCCACATCAGACTGGTAAAGTAGGTGACATTACTGCAGGATTGCCGCCGGCTGATTATATCTCTGGCTCAGTCTATGTCGAGTGGTACTCGCAACTGAATGGCCGTGTTGTACTCGAGCTTGAGCAAGATCAACTGCAATTACTTAGCAGACCGATACCGGCTTGTGAGTCTGATCCGATCTCACGCGAGGAACAGAACCGCAACATGACTGAGTTCTTAGGTGGCCTTGCTCAGGAGTTGAACATCCCTGAAGAGAATGCGATTTGTGTTGGCGGCAAGACGGTAGTGAAGGCTAGCAAGAGAGCCGCAAACAACAAAATACGTGGCATGAAGCTGCTCACAAAGGAGATCCGCAGGAAGCTGCCACCGTTGTATTCGCAGGAAGGCAAGGGTGGTAAGACCGTTGTGTGGGTTAAGTACTTCACCCCTTCAAGCTCATGGACTTGGTACGGCGTTGAGTTCGATGGCAAAGATACATTCTTCGGCCTCGTAGATGGTCACTGCAAGGAGCTTGGTTATTTCAGTCTCTCAGAGCTTGAAAGTATTCGCGGCCCGATGGGTCTGCCAATTGAGCGGGACTTGTACTGGCAGCCGAAAACCATGGAGGAAATAGCCCCAGAATTATTCACACCTGCCAAATCAACCGAGTAGTTCATCGGTCCTACCGTCAAATCCAACATTTATCTTGAAACAGTAATTTCATTTGAAACGAAAGGAGCATTCGTATGGAAACATATTGTCAAAATCCACTGTGTGAGAGCACGGCTGTTAAAGAAGTACCTGTATCTGTGAGAACACCGGCTGACCAGGTCAGGGCACTTTGTGCGACCTGTGAGGAGGCCTACACCTGGGGTGTGCAACATGGCTGTATGGATTACCAGGGTTTGAAAATTGACCCTCCGCCCAAAGAAGGTGGTGATGAACCTTTGTATCGTGTCGTTTATACCATCGATGTCAGTGCCAGGAATCCTCATCAAGCGGCTGAACAGACACATATCATAATAACAGACCCCGATTCCATGCGGCCCGTGTTGCACGTAGTGGATTTTAACGGTGCATGCACGGAAATAGACCTGTCTAAGGATCAAGCAAATCTGGAAGATAGCGAGAAAATGGCCAATTATGATGCGGCGGCCCAATATCTTGCCGACCATGGGCCTGAGATATTTACCGGCCCTATGATCGGGGGATTATGGAACGGCAGATGCATGGATGCCTATCTTATGTCCAAGAAGCAAGGGGACAAGGCCGCCTATGACTTCCTGCTTAAGTTTGGGGATCAGTATGCCTCGAACTTGTCCGTTGATCTGCAGCGCCAATGGCAAAATATTAAAGACCGGGCTGCTGGCATATTGAAAGACAGCAGAGAAAACACTTGCGGAATCTGAAAGGAGCTGATTATGGATAAATTCACAAAGATCACAGTCGGATTCGTCGCTCAAACCTTCGAGAAAAACGATAAAGGCAGGTTTGTTTGTACCCGGCAAGAATTCATTGCCGGCGACCAGTGCGACTATGAGGATGCAGAGGGCAATCCCGTTGAGCCACCAGATTATGAATATCAGCCGTACAATATGACTTTGGAAAGGTCTTGATTACCTAACCTGAATTAACCGGCACTATATCAGGAATATTAACCAGGGCATCTGTTTGTACTCATTATGAACAGATGCTCATTTTTCAGGGGTTCAGAGCATGAACGACTCTACCAAAGCACATCATATTTACGACAGATTGTCGATTTGTTCGAGACCGGCAATGTCCCCAAGGCATTGGCGGTGGTAACTATTCCACCACAGCCTGACATCCCATCGGCCAAATGGAGCTGGAGCAATAAGCTGCTGCAATTCCTGGCTGACACGTCTGATGCAAGGGGCCAGACACGGAACCGGAAGACCAATAATTCAGGAGTAAATAAAAATGAAAACTATTACGGAATTGCAAAAAGAAGCAGCTCGTTCGCGAAAAGCAAACAAAGATTTAATCGACATGGCTTCAGCCTTATTAAATGAACTTATCAAAGCAAGGGAAGTGCGACTACACGCTCAAGATGCTTTGCAATGGCTTGAAGAATTGCCTATTGATGAGCGGGAGAAGTTGGAAGGAATCATTGAATGGGATGCACCGATGGCTCCACTTGCTCAGGCTATTGACAACACCGAAGGTATACATGCGATTATTGACCTATGTTCCGCACTTATGCGGACTAAATTTCTGAAAACATATCGTGAAAATACGCATTGCCGGAACCAATCCGCCAAGAAAACTCTGCCGGGTGAACAAGTCAACCAGGCGAAAAAAGAAGATAGATGTCAGATATGTCAAGATCAGGGCTGGATATTGGCCTCGAATGATGAGCATGGACTGCGGGTTGAAAGGTGTGATACATGCTGCAGACTTGAGGACGACAACCAAGCCGCAACAGTAGCCTGGCCGGTATTGTCAATGGCTGTTGAAGCAGTGTCTTTATGCAGGGAAGCCCTGACTTGGCTGGAAGACTCATTCGAGGATAAGGAACAGCCAACCGCTTTGGTCCACGGGCTCTGCACGTTGTGCGAGGCGGTCAGGCCTCCGGCTGACTAATGCTTGTCGAGGGGGTAGCGGAGAATGTTTAGAGTGTGGTTTTTACTACTATACCACAGAAGCCCAAATGAGCTTAGAAGAGGCCAGTGATTTACGGGCCGAACATGATTTGTCACCACTAAAGAAATTAAAGCTGCAAAAAAATTAAGGTGGAACGAATAATAAAGATTGCAAAAGTTTATGACAATGGCCTCTAAACCTTTGACTGCTACACAACAATTTGTGACAGCCACTTCGATGCTCTGGGACTTAGCAACAACTGCGACAGGCTAACACGAGAGGAACAAAAGTTAGAAAAAATCCCGTAGTATCACCAGAATTAGAAAGGAGAAATGGAATGCCTAATTGGTGCGAAAACAGAGTAGACATTTCAGGTGAACCTGAAGATGTAAAGAAATTTATGCAACTTGTAGGTAAGAAGTTTGAGTTTCAAGAGATTATTCCTATGCCGAAAGAATTAGAAGATACAACATCCCCGGTCCGTACCGAAGGGGAACATGCAAATATGACACCTGAAAGACAAAAGGAGTTACTTGGTAAATATGGTTTTGACAACTGGTATGATTGGGCATTGTCAAACTGGGGAACAAAATGGCCTGCCGATGGTGTACAGCTTGTTGTAAATGAAGAAAGCTATTGTCGGTTCATGTTTATGACAGCCTGGTGTCCTCCGGAGAGTATTTACAGAAAAGTGAAAGAGTTATTTCCGGATCTAAGTATCAGTTGGTTTTATGATGAACCGGGTATGCAGTTTGCCGGTTATTTAGAATAATTTTCACAGAAAGTGAGGCACAAAATGGAGAAGATCAAATTCAGGATAGCGGACGGAACAGAATGTCAAGGTTATTTGTTTACATGGGAAGGTCTGTCTTTTGGGCTGACAAGAGACCAGGCAGGTTCTTCTAATTACTGGAGCGTCATCGAGCTTCAGACCGGCTGTTCAGTTATAGCAAAGCGAACATCTACAAGAAAAGAGGCAGTCAAAGAAGCCCTTGAACTGCTCAACAGTAAAGGTGTTCAGGCTGTCAAAAAAAGACTCAAAGAAATCTTTGTGGAACGAGGTAACACAAAGGTGAAGGATAAGATAAAAACAGCACATTGCACAACACCTGACAACAGGCTCAAGACCTTATGCGGTCGAATAAAAGGCGAGTATTGTCTGCCGGTCAAATATTTCAGGTATGCAAAAAGACCTTGTAAAAGATGTCAGCAATTAGCTGAAAAAAGGAAAGCTGGATGATTATACGCATGGCCCAGGTATTAACCGTGGTATCTGTTTGTATCCATTATGAACAGATACCCATTTTTTTACGAGGAGATCACCAAGTAAGCACCCGGACAAGAACACGAATCATATTACATACCATTTCGTTTTTACAGGAAAGTCTAATTTTAAATCAAGCGAAGGAGTATTGAAAATGATTACCAAAATGTTTGATGCGATTGAAGAGGTTCTACATAGCCTCGATGTCGGCGGTGAGCAGTCACGAGCATTTGCTGAGGAGATAAAGATCCTCAAAAATGTGATTGGCTACCCTGAGCCGCCAAAAGATGTGTTGGATGAGATCGAAAGAAGGGGCCTGATAGTAAGGAAGCTGCGGATATTAGCTGTGGAAGCTGAAGGTCTCACCGCCTCCCTGCCGACTCTGCCTGTTGAAAACTGGTTCGATGGTACGGTGGAGGATGCTACAAAAGATGTTTATTTTAATGACTACGATTTAGCTAAGCTGCTTCAATTTATCGCTGATGTTGGCGTCAGCCATGGGGATTGAAGACAGGGGTTTTGAACTCTTCTAATCTCGCCTGAACTAATCAACATCGAATCAGAAGTATTAACCAGGACCTCTGTTTATCTGTGTGTCAAACAGATGCCTTATGAACCGAAATACTAACTTTTAATTGGAGGTCAGACAAATGGGACTAACAATACATTACACAGTCGAGTTTCAAGGTACTGCTCGACAACTGCAAACAAAACTGGAACAGATAAGAAGTGCCTGCCTGGATTTACCCTTTGAAGAAGTTGGGGAAGTCAAATGTGTGAAGATTACACGGAACCATATCAAAATATTTAAGTGGTTACAAGTAATGCTATCCCATCCTAACAACGGGCGCGACAATCTAAAGATGCGTGACTTAATAATGGATATGCTCGGCGTTCAAACCTGGCAGATGATAGAGCTCGGTATATGGCACCATGAAGGAAATCGAAGCTGGCAAGAACATAAGCCGACAACAATAGTCTCACTTGCTCTGTGGCCTGGCGAAGGTTGCGAAAGCTGTGACTTGAATTTTTATAAGTGGGGCAAGGTGTTTGTATGTCGTAGTTTTTGCAAAACCCAATATGCCACCCGTTTTGTTGACTGTCACCTATTGGTAATTAAGCTGTTGGATATGCTTCAAGCTACAGGTTTCAAGGTCGATGTTAGTGACGAGGGCAAATATTGGGAAACAAGAGACTTAGAAGTGTTGGCCAAAAATATTAACGATTATACCGTCCTGGTAAATGGCCTTTTTAATTCCCTAAAACAAGCTTGCGGCGAATCAGGACAAAAACTTAGTGTAGAATCGCCAATCGAACATTGCAAAAATCTTGTTGCTGTCCGTAAAAAAAGCCGGCTGGCTTAATGGTAATCGTGCCTGCCGTTTGCACTGCCGGCTTAAAAACACGGCCCCTCATTTTTCAGCAATTCCAGCTTTACTAATCAAACAAACCTGCTGCACAAGATACCTTTATGACAACGGAGAGAGTTTAGTTTGGTGGGCACAAGCGAAATGGCCTTGCCTTCTGGTACCGCATAGCCCTGGCCGGATACGGCTTGACAGGGCTAACATTGACGGCTGAAGGAGCACATCTGCACAAAGTATAAACCTGGTTTTGTCGGCTCTGTAAAGACCGGCTACAATCCAAATCGATAGCTACATGAGGATAGAAAAATGGAAAAAATAACTGAAATCTTTGGAATCGTGGAAGTGCGTAACAATGGCGGAGCGGCAAACGCCGCCTACGAAGATGCCATCAACGCGCTTCGTCACACGTCAATCAATGGCCATAAAGTTTTGGCTGTTTGGAGCACTACTAATGAGAAACCCACCCAAGTTCCACATTTTGGTTGGAATCATCGTTGTGCTGAGAATTGCAGTCACACGGTCTTAGATAACGGTGTTAGTCGATACTTTGGAATTAACTGTGTGGTTGAGAATGATTTTCCGCCAGAACACTTCGGAACTTACAAGCTAACGCCTAATAGCCGTTTTACGGTAACAGGCCGCTTGGTGGAACCTGTAAGTCCACCTCAAGGCTATTACAAAGAAGCAATAAAATGTGAAGAAGCAACAAAATGCGGCGAGTATGATTAAGTAATTCACAGACCAAGATTGCTTCGGCAAAAACTATCACAAAGTAACAAATCCGAAAATTTGCCATCGAAATTGAAGTATGGGTTAAGGAGCCTGCCTCATGAAAGTACAAATATCAAATAACAACGCAAAACTCTGGTTATCTGCTGATGACACTTATGATTGGGCACATAAACCGGGGGCGATCTGGCCGTGCAGCGAATTATCTGGAAAGAGACTGTTTGCCGAGTTCGACGCAAACGGTTTACTCGATTATCGAGTCAATGGCAGGGATGGCATAGACATTCCCTCCGATGAATTTAACGCTATTACGAGCGATTTTCTTAGAGTGAAACTGCCTGAGGATCACCCCTGCTATTTTGTGGCCGTTGGCCAGCATCAATAACACCAGTTAGTCAGCTCTGTTCTAAACCGGCTGAGAACAATAAACAATTTTAGGGCCTTAATTCGGAAGGGTAAGAAAATGAAAAAATACAAAGCTGTAACCTTATCGATCATTTGCAAAGAGTCAAATGTATCAACCGTTCAAAGACAAATGGAAGGTTCTCCCATTGCCCAATTAGGAGCTTATACCATGAATTGTGGCGGCGTGCGAGACCTTACACCGGATGAATGGGACGAATTCAGTTGTGCTTATCCTGATGCCGTGCGTCCTGAAGGTAATTAACCGGGTTTGCCGGCTCTGGTCAAAAACCGGCTGAAAGTATTAACCATCTTTAGTCTCTTACGACTAAAATTGAGCGCGCCGCGCGCACAATATTTTTAACGGTGACTATATCTTCTGTATTTACAATAAGTTACGGCGTTTTCAAAATCGTCCAACTTTTGACTTTCGGTCACCTGTTTGGTTCCGGCTACGCCGGGTTAGGAGATTAGAAAATGAATGAATATCAAGTAAGAATTCGTTATGCGGGGTCGGTCCTTGTCGAAGTTAAAGCAGAAAATGAAGCTGAGGCACAGGAAAAAGGGGAAAGAGTAGTCCAGGGTATGGACAGCGATACCTTTCTATCTGCATTAGAACCCCAACATCTGGGCACAGAGGTTACGCAATTGTGTTCAAAGTGCAGATGCGAACTCCACACAACTGAACAGCGTCTTTGCAATAAATGTAAATACAAATAATAAACCGATTGAATCTTTTTTCAAGGAGATAACAGTGAGAAAAGTAACTGTACAATTAGAGATGCGTATTGTGATGTTAGTAGATGAGAGTGTTGAAATTTCAGAGGTAGTCAACGAATTAGACTACAAAGTAAGTGATACTACAACTGCCGCGGATATTTTAGATACTGAAATCACGGGCTACGAAGTTGTAGATAGTAAATAGTTCGCAAGAGAACGAAAATTTACTTTTCAAATCAATCCACACGCTTGTTTTGAGCAATAACCCTATTTAAGTTAAAGGAGATATCATTATGTCACAGTTGAAAAAAGAATTTGCTTTAGTTGTCGATGAACGTGAACTGGCAACCATTCTGGCTGCTCTGCGGTTCCACCAGGAGGAAAATCTTCGAATTTTCCCCGATATTCCCGACCAGGTAATTAAGGATATCGCTACCGACTGCGGTTCGTTGAAACCGCTAAATTCCGATGATGTTAGTAGACTGTGCGAAAGGATAAATATCTGTGATGAGACATACGCCGGTCGGCACAAAGAAGTTTGGGTATTGATTGTAATGGATAAAAGTACAGTAGTCCATGTCCATGCACACAATAGCAAATTCCGAGCACAGAAAGCGATGCTGGAGTATCTACGGAATCACCAGAGCTATGATGGTCAGGACAATGTTGCTGAGGCCCGCGACTGGGTTGCTGGACATAGCGGGGCTTTGAGAGTAGAGATTTGTCCAGTACACGCCGATTGTTCCTCTGGTTTGAAAAAGGAGGCAGACAGCAAATGCAACTGGTGCGGAAACGCAATAGGGGCAGAAGATATCAAATGGAGGGGCGTTTGCTTTTGCAGCGAGAGCTGTCTGGATGAGTGCAGAGCAGCACAATAACCTGTAAATAAGAAACTATACGGCTCGGTGTCTTGGTTGGTTTAATCCCGACGAGCGGGTTAAGAGATAAACAAAATATCAACTTTTTGAAAGAGGGTTAAAAATGAAAACTAAAATCACAAAACTGGACAAACCCACAGTTAAGTACATTGGAAAACGCTCAGAAACTGCTGTTAAGCCGTTGGCAAAAGAGTTGGGCGTTGTGATTGATTTAGGTAACTGCACTTTCCAGACGAGCAACTGTAGATTTCAGCTAAAAGTTGCAGTGTTAGACCCCAACGGCAAACCAATAACCGAAGAAACCGACTCCTTTAGAAGCAACGCGAAATTGTTTGGTTTGGAGCCCGAAGACCTTGGTAAGGAATTCGTCTTTCGAGGACAGTCATATACTATTTGTGGTTTCAAGCCAAAGAGTCGCAAGTATCCGGTTATAGCACAGTCTGATAATGGTAAAAATTACAAATTTGCCTGTCAGACCGTTTTAAGAGCATTGGGCAGAGAAGTACCAGACTGGTTATAAGACGGTTCATCCGGTTCGTGTAACCCGTAAATAGGAAACCCCATGTAAGTTTAGAAGGAGCAAAATCATGACCAAAACCAAAGAAGAAATCAATATTGCCAGGATAGTCTATGATGGTTATCCACATGCTGATTTGCTGCCCATCGACGCTGAGCAAGACTGTCGCACCCTGCAAACCCTGTTGGCAAGAGTCACCGGTGAAAACATCGGAGACAGCTTGTTCAAGTTTATAGTAGTTGAAATCATCGAGGGTGGCGACAGTACCCTGGATGGAGCGATCCAGGTTCTGGAGCGGGCCAAAGCAGACGTAGAAACCGTATTGCAGAGCCTCCGAGACGTTGGCGCAGATCATACAATATGACATTGTGAATTTGAAAGTGAGGTGAATAAATCATGAAACTATATGAAGTACGAGCAACCGAATACAACGGCGAGCAGGAGTATTCCAACAGTCATTTGTTAGCTGCTCGAAACATGGATGAGGCCAGGGATTCGGCCAGAGAATACTTTGAGAGATGGTATGAGGATGGCGATGATAAGCATGCCGACCCTGATGATCCGAATCGGTTTGAATTCATCGGCGGCTGTATTATCTTAGAGATTGACAGCATCACCGAAACCACTCTGGAGCATTGGAAACAGCAGCAGGTACTCCTGCATAGTATCGGTAAACTGCCAAAGGCTAAATCCGCCCATAAGAAGTGCAAGGCGTTACTGGCTGTTTGCAAATACATACGAGACTGCCTTGACGTTGGCGGTGAGCAGTCCCGGCAGTTCGCTGATGAAATCGCGTATCTAAACAAAGCTATAAAGGAAGCAAAATTATGATTTACAAAGTATGGATTCAAATTGAGGAAATAGATGAAAGCAAAGACCATTATTTGAACATAAGTGAGCCGTATGAAGCAGGTAAGTTCGACACCGAAGCAGAGGCTGTGAAATTTGTCGAAAATGAATTGATGACAACTCAAATTCCTGATTCGGCAGCAGGCCTGCTGGAAGCTTGCAAGGTATTAACCTCTTACACAGTGGACTTGCTCTACAAATTAGACAACCAGATAAACCTTGATGATATTGAGGAAATACAGCAGGCAAAAGCGGCTATTGCCAGATATAACTCTGCCAGAACACCTAACACAAACCTCCAGAAGGTCTGTCAGGCAGGATTGAAGTTCTTAGATAGCCTGCCGGAAACAAAGCTGACAACGCAATTGGAGAACCGAGAGGCTTTTCGCAAGATATTAAACGATGCACTTAATCAGAATGTGCCCATCATAGATGACAGATGCCCAAAATGTGGCGCCGGTCATACTGAGCGGGAATTCAAGGATAAGGAATTCTTGGACATTGAAGCGATACATATGCACTATGTCTGCAATAAGTGCGGAAGCGAAATAACCGAGGAATTTACCCTCTCGGATGTCTTTATTGACAATCCACAGACCTGACAGCCACCCATCATTCGATCCCACCACTTTAACAAGTCCAATCCTTAGTAAATCCCCAAAAACTTCAAATTGAAAGGAATTCTTATGCCAAACAAAAGACGCCGTGCGCGCAGTCCGCCAATGAAATAGGCTGTGTAGTTATGTCACTGTGTCAAAGAAATTTTTAAGTGTAAACCATTCAAATCGAAAGGAATTTAAGATGAGACTACTTTACATAAATAACGATGGCGGGGGCTTTGCAGATTATGTTGATGTCACCGAAGGTATAACTGTTGAGCAGTTCTTCAAAGACAAGATGCAAGGCAGCAAGCCGGACGACTTTCTGATTCGTGTCAACCGTCAGCCAGTACCTCGTGAATACGTTCTCAAAGAAGGGGACCGTATCACCGTGACGCCAACAAAAATAGAGGGCGCCGCAATATAAGCTTCAGCAGCGTCTAAATGTCACCAGGGCATCTGTTCTTCGTAATGATGAGCAGATGCCCATTTTTATTGGAAGGAATTTAGTATGGAAGACACAAAGAATCTGATCCGAATGGCAGATAAGATTCAGGAGGCGTTGATAAGGCTAAAGCATGGACACTACCTGGAGTTGATGAGGCAGTTGACAACCTTTGCCGGTCAGCTTCAGGAACTTACTGCCCAATCGAGGAAGATGGGAGCATCATTAGCGAACGGCTGGTTTTCGGCCGCAGAACGGTGCTGCAAGGGCGTCAGTACACAACTTAGCGATATACCTCATTCTGTCTCGAGGATACGACAACTCACTAACGCCCCGCAAAAAGAATTGCCCAAATTATCTTCGCTGGTTGATGAACTGAACCAGGTCCAACAGGAATTCGGCAGCTTAGAGCTTGATAATGCTGAAAGCACCATCTCTGTCATAACAGAATCAATCACCCTGGATGATATTTATCTCGGGCCTTTCAGAATTCAGCTGGAGTTGAAGAAGTTCAGCGAGCTATATACGGCAAGTCCTTACTGCGTAATCGCTCTTGAGCCTAATCCCGCAGCCACAGATGAAGATGTAACTCACCCTCATGTTAGTGGTAATAAACTCTGCGAAGGTGATGGTTGTGTCGCAATAAGAACTGCCCTTGAGCAAGGACGGCTTTGCGATTTTTTTACGATGGTCAGAAGCATCCTGACTACCTACAACCCGGACAGTCCATATGTATCACTGGATGATTGGTCCGGCGAGCCCTGCTACGATTGCGGATATGTTACGAGTAGAGACGACACCTATTATTGCAACTACTGTGAACACGATTTTTGTGGCGAATGTTCTACGTACTGCCGCTGCTGCGATGAAACCTGCTGCTTAGGTTGTTCCCAACAATGTCCCAACTGTGAAGATCATGTCTGTATGAATTGTATGCAGGAATGCGCTGAATGTAACTCATCGTATTGCAGTTCATGTCTTGAAGAAAATGTTTGTCCAAACTGTAAAGAAGAAATGGAGAAAGATAATGAAGAACAAGAATGCAAAATTTCAGAAACAGAACAAAACGGAAATCCGAGCCAGCCTGAAACAGGCGAAACGCAAATTAAGCTGGCAAGTTGAAGAAGAGACTGAACGTGCCAGAAGACTCACATTAAGATTCAGTCCGACAGCATGGGCTAAGCTGCTCTACTGCAGGGATAAATCCGACAACGAAGTC
>Ga0209979_1002768_pt1 | contig 16301 bp, 14 predicted proteins | sample AnhtaG_FD_183114 | JGI IMG/M metagenome (GOLD analysis project Ga0209979, IMG submission 183114) | Deep subsurface microbial communities from Anholt, Denmark to uncover new lineages of life (NeLLi) - Anholt_01485 metaG (SPAdes) (version 2) | ecosystem: Environmental > Aquatic > Marine > Oceanic...
CCAACCACCCTTCCCCAGGCGAGAGAAACAAAAACCTAACCCGCCAATGAATACCAGCCACATAATAATGGTGGTAATTATAGCTGCTGTTGTCATTTTTCACTCACCTCCTTAGGCTCCCTAGTTCTGAAGTTTGCAATCACACAGCTCAGTATCAGGGTTACCAAAAGTATAATCCATATCATGGAAGCCGCCCAGAGTGGATACCCTTCGTAAGGTGCGGCCATATCTTTCCTAAAGCCGCCCCAGATAACCACGAAGAGTAGACCGGCGGGCACGACAACTTTTATTAGCCAGTCCCACCAGGCGCCAACTTTGAAATCCGAGGTCGCATTCAGGTGTTCCCTGAGCTTTTTGGCACCAAATCCCCAGCCAACAACCAGACAAGCTAGCGCACCGGTTATGAGGAGACCGTAGAAGGACATCGTCCTATCAACAATGTCCAGCCAGTAAAGGCCGCCTTTTGTGGTGAATAGGATTCCAATGGCGAAGGCGATGGCACAGACAATTGCCGTGGCTTTTACCCGGCTTATCCCAAATTTATCCATTATTGGTGAAGCTACCCCTCCATAGGCAAGGAAATAGGCAGAAGTCGTACCCAAGAAGAACAAACACAAGAAGAAGAGCACACCAATTATAGCATTGGCTCCCGGCATCATTGAGATTGCCGCTGGATAAGTTATGAAAGCCAAGCCCAAACCTGAAGCACTAACCTCTCCAACCGGAATGTTTTGGGCTGCCATAATGAAACCAACGATGCTAAATACGGCAAAACCGGCAAAGAAGCTGGTGGCACAATTGGAAAATGAGGTTATAAAGGCACTATTGGTTACATCGGCTTTCTTGGCAATGAAACTGCCGTAGGCAAACATTCCCGCCATCCCCAGGGAAAGGGTAAAGGCAATCTGGGCAAGTGCGGCATACCACACATCCACATTGGCTAAGACGGCAAAATTTGGGGTGAGGTAATAGTTAAGCCCTTCAACCGCCCCGGGCAGAGTCAGACCCCTGACAACCAGGACAACCAGTATTACCCAGAAAGCACATACCATCCACATAGAAACCCTGCCGATTACTCTGGCGCCTCGGAACATGATAAAGAACAGAATTACCCAAATAAGGGCTAGCAATCCCAGAATGGACCATACTGGAGCACCAAGGATACCTGGCCCGTCGGAAAGCTGCAAGACCGACCCAAAAAAGTAGCCTCCCGCTCCCTCAGCTGCAGCCTGCCCTATGCCCCAAGCCATAGTAGCGGAACTAATCGCATAGTGCAGAGACCAGGCAATTATGACCGTATAATAGGTGACTATCAGGAAGGCAACAAAAACTGGCCACCAGCCCAGCCACTCCCATTTCTTGCCTATGCCTTCAAACATACCGGGAGCGCTTCTCTGGAAAAACCGACCCATGCCGAACTCCATCATCATCCAGGGAATGCCGAGCACAATGAGACCAATAATCCACGCAATCAAAAACGCTCCGCCACCGTATTCATAGGTCATGTAGGGGAATCGCCATACATTACCCAGACCTATCGCTGAGCCTATGGCGGCAAAGATGAAGGTAGCTCGGCCGGGCCATCTCTCTCTTATTACTTCTGGCATTAACTCGTTTCCTCCTTTCTTGAAAATTTACTGATTTAGAGGATAACCTTTACTCGCCCGCTGAAAAATATTGCTTCCCAGCGGGCATTGCTAATATGACTTTTCTAACCAACCTAATCCCTGACTGAATCACCATAACACTTCTCCTAGCAAATCTGCTCACTTTACATATATTAATTAGGGATTTTACATAGCTCAAGGCAATATGTCAATAGGTTTACTAAAATTTATCTGGTTTTTGGAAAAACTAGTGATAGTCAACTGCTCCAACGCCTTCTTGGTATCGCTGGCTACCCTTGCCTTATCACACTGCTTTAGTCGGTACTTGAATAGCCAGTAAGTAAACTCCTTCAACTCGGTTAGGCTAATAGACTTAAGCTGTCGGTAACCCTTCTCCCGCCGGAAGCACTTAAGCAACACTGCTTCAGTCGCTCCGTATATTCGCTGGTAAACCTCATCATCATAATCAGGCTCTTTATTAAGGCCTAGAGTCCGCCTCTCTTTGCGCACCTCTTCCCGCACCGCCAGAATTAACGCCTCCTCCACGGTAATGCCATAAAAGTAGTTAAGATATTGACGGTATTTAGTACTGCCAATAAGCTCCTTGAATTTGCTATTGGTCAGGTTAAGTGGCGGTTTACCATGAAAAAGGAGGTCAGTCTGCTCATCATCGGGCAACAAACCATCTACTGCCTGGCACAGGCGTTCCGCTAGAAGCAGCCAGTCAAAGGCTTCATCATCAATAAGGTAGCGGTAACGGCGTCCGTTATGGGTTTCCTCAGCGGTAGTCCACAACTCAATAGCCTCAAGTAAAGCGATATACCAGTGCTGGCCACTAGTAATCGCCTGCTTTAGGTGTCTTAGTGTCTTAGCATCACCGGTAAGGGCTAACTGGGAAGGTTGGAGATTATTTATCAACCTCACCCCCTTTATCCCCCTCCCCTTGATAAACAACCTTTTAGATAGGCAATGACTTCTGGTAACGGTCTGGTATTCAGTATATCTTGAGCTTCACACCACCCCCGTCGGGCTATCCCTACCCCGAAGCGCATAAACCCCAGATGGTCAGTGCTATGGGCATCGGTGTTAATTACCAGCTTTACCCCCAGCTTCCTCGCCCGATAGGTGTGAGTGTCCTTGAGGTCTAGCCGACTGGGCATGCCATTGATTTCCAGTGCAGTATTAGTTCTGGCCGCCGCCTGAAAGACAGCCTCCATATCTACTGCCACCGGCCCTCTATCCGGCAATAGTCGGCAGGTAGGGTGCGCCAGCACATCTACATTAGGATTCTCCATTGCCTGTATAATCCGCCCGGTCATCTGCTCCAGGCTCTGATTCATGCCTGAGTGCACTGCTGCGGTAACAATATCCAGTTCGGCTAGAAGCTCATCAGGTAAATCCAGACTGCCATCAGCACGAATATCTACCTCTATGCCGCTAAAGATATAGATGCCATCAATTTTCTGGTTAAGGTCTTTAATTTGAAGTATTTGCTGGCGTAATCGCTCCACATCCAGCCCGTGAGCAATGCCACGCCCGCCAGAGTGGTCAGCGATTGCCAGATACTGGTAGCCAAACCCTCTGGCAGCTAGTGCTATGGCTTCAATAGAATTATGTCCATCACTCCAGTCAGAGTGGACATGAAGGTCGCCCTTTATATCGGCTCGCTCTACCAGCTTGGGTAGGGTACCCTTTCCGGCTCTTTCTATCTCTTGCTGACCCTCTCGTATTTCGGGGGGAATAAACTCAAGACCCTGCCGCTGATAGAAAGCTTCCTCGGTGGCAAACTTCTCCAGCTCTCCAGTCTCCAAGTTGGTGATGCCGTACTCACTTAATTTCAGTCCTTGCCGATGTGCCCGCTCCCGCAGGTTAATATTATGCTGCTTGCTGCCGGTGAAATACTGTAGTGTAGAGCCGAAAGAGTCATGCTCCACTATTCGGAGGTCAACCTGAAGCTCACCAGAAACAATGACGCTTGACTTGGTGGTGCCACTGGCCAAAACCTCTTTGACCTGAGGTAAGGTGGTAAAGGCATGCATTATTTCCCGCGGATTATCGGCCGTGCCCATGAGGTCAATATCACCTATCGTTTCCCGGAAGCGGCGCAGGCTTCCGGCGGGAACCAAGTTTTTAAGTCTGGGCAGCACATTGAGTTGAGCCATAATCTCATCCACTACCGGCAATGCCTCGCCGATAGGGATACGCTGGTCTTTTCTTCTGAGTGCTTGAATATGGCGCAGGATGTTTTCCGTTATCTTATCCCCCATACGGGGTAATGTAGCCACCTTACCGCTAGTGATAGCTGCTTCCAGCTCGTCCACCGACCTTATCCCCAGGTCGCTGGAAAGCAGCATGGCTGTCTTGGGACCGATGCTGGGTATATCCAGCAGGGTGCTAATCCCCTCGGGGAATTCAGCCTTGAGCTCCTCATAGTAGTGGAGCTTGCCGGTGGTTACCAGTTCGGTAATCTTCTTGATAATCGCCTCCCCCACCCCGGGGATTTCCTTTAACCTGTCCTCCTTGACCAGTTGCTCCACCTCCACCGGAAGGTGCTCAATGGAGCGGACTACCCTCTGGTAAGCCCTTATCTTAAACGGGTTCTCCCCCTTAAGCTCCAGGAGGTCAGCAATGTCCTCAAATACCTTGGCAATCTCACTGTTTTTCACGGCTAATCAAGACCCACCTTTGTTTTGAGAAGCTGGATTTGCTCTTCAGGGTAACCAAATTTCTCGGACATAACCCTGTTAAAAGCCGAGGGAGGGCTGAGACGAAATCTCCTGCTTCGCAAGGTTTGTCTGTCTATACCCACTAGCTCGATGCTGTAATCCTTAAAGGTGGTAGAGATAAAGTTCATTTTAGCGAACAAGCTTTCATACATTGCTCTCAGCCAGATTGGCTTTCTATAATGCACTACAATGTAAAGCCCATAAAAACACCAATTTGCAATTAAGACCCATTTACCACCATCCCCTTTTCTATAGCGTAGGTATCCACTATCTCCACCTTTAACCTGATACGCGAAGTTACCCTGGGTAAATATGCATTCTGAGTTGTATCTACTCAAAAGCAGCGCCACAGCAAACTTATGTATGGTGTCATCTGAAACGGCAAAGTTATGATTTGTGATGAATGCTCTATCTTCCACAGCCTGAACTCTCTATCAGAATTCAATTTCAGTCAATCTAATGTCATCTTGTTCTCTGGTTACTTGATATTGTAGTAATCTCACTGTCTTCTCCTCTATAAACCTTCTTTTCTGCACATATTCCAATACCTTATCCTGAAAATCAAAGCCAACCAGTATGCTCTGAACCATTTCGCTATCACCACCTGCAAGCTTTCTGACCAGCCAATTTTCATACATTATGATCTGGTTCAAATCTTCTTCTGTTACAGTTCCAGTTTTTAGCTCAACACAAGTGAACTTGTGAAGGATGTCAACCCCATCGATATTTGTCACATGGGTTAGGAAGATATCCATTATCTTGTTGAATGAGGTTGGCACGTGATTTATGAAATTGCTATAATCGCCAACAATCCCTTTTAGTCTGCCGTGGGCAAAAGCTTGCATGAACCAAGCATTGAGATAACCCTCGTAAATCAAACGCCCCTTTTTATCATAATCTAACCGTATTGGCAAAGGTCTTCGTACATCTGGTAAATAAGAATTCGATATCGGCTTAATTGGAACATAAATCGGATTATTCCTAAGCAGTAATCGAATCAATTCTTTACCCTCATCAGTGGTAATTGGATGGTGGCTTTTCTTAGTGAATGTAGCTAAATCAAATGTCCAGATTTTACCTTTATCTCTGAGGTCTAATATATCACTAAGAGCAACAGGTCTACCGAATTCTCGCACAACTGGTACAAAACAAATTCTGTAGGGAAAAGTTTGCGTGAGGTCATTCCAGACAGGTTCGTCATCATAAAAGGGTTCGCAGATAACTTTCCATAGCCCATAAAGACCCACATTCTTGACATAGAGAAACGCAAAATCGCCTACCTTGATTCCAGCAAATCCCGCAATAACCTCAGAATTCATTTGTTCGGACTTTGGAGAGCCAGTAGAGTAAATGCCTCCATAGACCCCTCTTTCCACACATACCTTGAAATTATCTAGCTTAGTAAGTAGGATGTGATAGCCCATATATACCTCTTCACCTTCCGCAGCATTTTTGAAGTTTCTTAAAATATATGCCCTCTAAGCTTTATCCTGGCTAGGTGCAGCAGCAAAGGATGCCTCTCCCCAAATTCTTCTAGTAAGGCATAATCCATGTTGCACTTAATTTCTTGGTTTAGGTCTTTCTTTTCCTTTGCCTGCTTTATTCTCAGGAGGGTCTCCTTCTTTAGCAAAAGCATGTGTTTGCGTCTTCTTTCTTCTTTAAATAAAGGCTTGTCAGAGTCAGGCAGCTTATCTAGGCTCTCACTTATATTCTGAAGTTCCTGCTGTAGTTCTTCATCTGTCATAATTCTATCTTCCGCAGCATTTTTTGTATTTCTTGCCGCTGCCGCAGGGGCAGGGGTCGTTGCGACCTATCTTTTTGCCGGCTACCTTTACTGGTTGTTTCTGGCTACCACCAGCCCTACCGGCAGCGACCTGAGCCATGGGTGATGGGGCTTCCTTGGGCGCTTCCTTTCGGACAAGGCTGACATGATATATAGTATGGACTACATCGTGTTGAATAGTGGACATGAGGTCCTGGAACCGGTTATGGCCTTCCCGCTTATAGGCCACCAGTGGGTCACGCTGACCTACTGCCATCAAGCCTATTCCCTGGCGCATGTCCTCCATCACGGTCAGGTGCTCCACCCAAAGGTTATCTATCATGCGAAGCATCATCAGCCGTTCCAGCACCCTCATATTATCTGAACCTAGCTCCTTCTCCCGCTCTTCATAAAAAGTCTCTGCCAGACTAGTTAGCTTGTCTTCAATCTGTTTCGGCTTGAGCTGGGAAAGGGCACCAGCATTGACCGTGGGTGGCAAGGGGAAAATGGTAGCCACGTCAGCTATTAAGCCCTCCACATCCCAGTCCATACCACGCTGATCACCAATATGGGCAGCCACCATACCCTCTATTTCTTCTCTAACCATGGACAGGATGTTTGTCTTAAGGTCGGCGCCACTTAGAATCTTTTTCCGCTCACCATAAATAACCTCGCGGTGCCTGTTAACCACATCATCATATTCCACCAGGTGCTTACGCATATCAAAGTGGTAGCCCTCAACCCTTTTTTGGACGTCGGTTATCGCTTTAGTTAGCAGCGCATTTTCAATTGGGGTATCCTCGTCCATCCCGGCCCACTGCATAAAGCCCTTAATTCGGTCACCACCAAAGCGGCGCATAATGTCATCCTCTAAGGAGACATAGAAACGAGTGCTTCCCGGGTCACCCTGCCGCCCGGCTCTACCCCGGAGCTGGTTATCAATTCGCCGTGCCTCGTGACGCTCGGTGCCGATAATATGCAGCCCACCAAATTCAATCACCTGGTTGTGTGTTGCCTGCCACCCTGGCTTATCTCCATTAGTCGGTTCTTTCCCACCGAGGACAATATCAACGCCCCGCCCGGCCATATTGGTGGCCACAGTTACTGCCCCCGGCTGCCCGGCCTGGGCGATAATACCCGCCTCCTTCTCATGATATTTGGCATTAAGCACCTGATACGGTATACCCTTCCTCTTCAGCAGATCGCCTAAGATTTCTGACTTTTCAATTGATACCGTGCCGATTAGCACCGGGCGTCCTTCTTTATGAAGCTGCTCAATCTCACGCACCACCGCCTTAAATTTAGCCTTCTCATCCCGGTAAATCTGGTCAGGAGAGTCTTCACGAATCATCGGCTCATTGGTAGGTATAACTAATACTTCAAGTTTATATATTTTGTGGAACTCCTCAGCCTCGGTGATAGCCGTGCCGGTCATCCCGGCTAATTTCTCATACATCCGAAAATAGTTCTGGATGGTAATGGTGGCAAAGGTCAGGCTCTCCCGCTGAACCTTAACATGCTCCTTGGCTTCTATTGCCTGATGCAGACCCTCGGAATAGCGACGACCAAACATTAGCCGGCCGGTGAACTCATCAACGATGATAACCTGACCATCTTTGACCACATACTCCCGGTCTTTCTTATACACCACATGAGCTTTAAGGGCACTATCCAGGTAGTGAGTCAAAGAGTGGTTAGCCGGGTCATAGAGGTCTGGCGACTTTAACAGCCCTTCCCTCTTGAGCATCCTTTCCATAGTGGTAATGCCGGCATCAGTCAGGTTCACGGTGCGTGTTTTTTCGTCTACGGTGTAATCCTGCTCTTGACGCAGGCGAGGGACAAGTCGGGCAAAGACATGATATTTCTGAGCTGCCTCCTCAGCCGCACCGCTGATAATAAGTGGCGTGCGAGCCTCATCAACCAGGAGATTATCTACTTCATCAACAATGGCGTAGTTTAGCTGAGGTTGTACACAACGGGACAAGTCCGTAACCATATTGTCCCGGAGATAGTCAAAGCCGAATTCACTGCTGGTACCGTAGGTGATATCAGCCTGATAAGCCTCAGCACGGGAGATAGGGCGAAAATGCTGCCACTGCTGAGCCCCCGAATCAAAGCTAGGGTCATAAAGGCGGGCGGGGGTATGTTCATCTGGGGTCTGCTGGGGGTAGATACTAGCGACGCTTATCCCCAGGGCATGGTAGATAGGGCCCATCCAGTAGGGGTCTCGCCGAGCCAGGTAGTCGTTAACAGTAACCAGGTGACACCCCTGACCGGTAAGGGAGTTGAGATAAAGGGGGAGGGTAGCCACCAGGGTTTTACCCTCGCCGGTTTTCATCTCAGCGATTTTCCCCTGGTGAAGGACAATGCCGCCCAAAAGCTGCACATCAAAGTGGCGCTGACCTATAGTCCGCTTGGCGACTTCACGAACAGCAGCGAAGGCTTCAGGTAAAAGCTCATCAAGTGAGCTACCGGTTTTAAGTCGAGCCTTAAACTCATCAGTCTTGGCACGAAGTTCATCATTGCTGAGTCGCTCAAATTCAGGCTCCAGCTCATTTGTTTGGTTGACTACTGGCTGTAGCCGTTTCAGCTCTTTCTCATTGGAATCAACCAGACCACCCAGCCATTTAAGCACAACCTTCCCCCACAATTAGTTTCCTTGCTTTCTCTGCCATTGAATCACAGACCATAACCTTAACCTCACCCAGCCCGTCAACCGTAAGCACATGCACTGACGGGGCAGCATGAGATTTTAAGAAACAGCGTATCCCGTTGCTCTCTAGCAAGCCCTTAATAACCTGCGCTTCCAGCTCACCTGCCGCCTGATACACCTCTACCAATTCTTTACCCTTACTCAAACATAGCTCCTACAGATAATCCGGTATGAATACGATGGATAGCTTCACCTAGTAATGGTGCTATAGGCAAAACCGTAATCTTATCCAATTTCCTCTCATCCTTAACCGGCACGGTATCAGTGACTACCACCTCCTTCACCGGGCACGAAGCTATTCTCTGGATAGCTAGGCCCGAGAATACCGGGTGGGTGCAGCAGGCATATATTTCCTTGGCACCGCGCTCCTTCAAGGCGGAGACCGTGCTTATCAGAGAGCCAGCAGTATCTATTTCATCATCTACAGTGAGAGCCACCTTGCCTTCTACTTCACCAATAACATTTAGCGTCTCCGTCTGACCAACATTACCCAGCCGTCTCTTTTCCATGATAGCCAGTGGGGCATTAAGTTTAGCTGCTAGGTCACGCGCCCGTTTGGAAATACCGATGTCAGTAGCCACCACCACTAGGTCATCAAAGGTTTTCTCTTTAAAATAATTGCTCAGCAGATAAAGAGTTGTCAGTTCATCAACAGGTATATTAAAAAAGCCCTGAATCTGTTCGGCGTGCAAATCCACAGTCAGTAGCCGATTGGCACCAGCCACCGTGAGTAGGTCAGCAATTAATCTAGCCGTTATCGGTACCCGGGGTTGGTCCTTCTTATCGGTGCGACCATAAGCGTAATAAGGAATTACGGCGGTAATGCGTCCGGCTGAGGCTCTCTTAAGGGCATCAAGCATAATCAAAAGCTCAACCAGGCTCTTATTGACTGGAGAGGAGAGGGGCTGAATAACAAAGGTGTCTCGCTGGCGAACATTCTCCAGAATGCGAACAAAGATATTCTCATTACTGAACTCAAAGACCTCACACTTACCTAAAGGTATGCCCAGATATTCAGCGATTGCCTGGGCTAGAGCTGGGTAAGCATTGCCGGTGAATACCTTTAACTCATCCATTAACTATTACCCCCTTTAGATACCTTTAACTCATAGCATATACATTATAACACGATTGTTTATCTACCTCACCCCCTTTCCCCCTCTCCTTCAAAATTGACTTGACATATAAGTAATGCTATCATAATCAAAAGGTTGGCTTTTCCACAGGTCAACTGGCTGAGATGTCAGGGCTAAGCGAGCTTTATAAAGAAATTGCTGTTTGTCAGCGGTGCCAGCTAGCTAAATATCGAACCAGAGCGGTACCCGGCGAAGGTAAAGAAGATGCCGAGATAATGTTCATTGGCGAGGCACCGGGCTGGCATGAGGACCAACAGGGGCGCCCCTTCGTCGGTCCAGCGGGATTATACCTAGACCAGTTGTTGGCTTCTATTGGTTTACGGCGTGAGCAGGTTTATATTGCCAATGTGATTAAGTGCCGGCCGCAGGGAAACCGCGACCCCCTACCTGCTGAAATATTTGCCTGCCGCCATTGGCTGGAGCGACAGATTGGGCTAATCTGTCCCAAGATGATTGTAACTCTGGGACGCTATTCTATGGCAATGTTCTTCCCGAGTAAGAGTATAAGCAAGATTCATGGCACCGCCCAGAAGCGGGATAATATTATCTATTTTGCTATGTATCACCCGGCGGCAGCTCTTCACCAGCAGAGCCTACGCCGCGCCATAGAGGAGGATATGCTTAAAATCCCACAATTCCTGGCTCGGGGAGAAAGTATGACTGAAACGGATAAGCAGCCAAAGCAATTAGACATGTTTGAGGCGTAAATTTATGACTAAACCAAGATTAAAAGTAATCCCTCTCGGGGGAGTGAGTGAGATTGGCAAGAACATGATGGTGATGGAATATGAGGATGACATTATCGTCATTGATGCTGGGCTTATGTTCCCTTCAGAAGAAATGCTAGGCATTGACCTGGTAATCCCTGATATTAGCTACCTACTGGAAAGGCGGGAGAAAATAAAGGGCATAATCATCACCCATGGTCATGAGGACCATGTTGGTGCCCTGCCCTACTTATTGCCCCAGCTTGATGTGCCGGTTTATTCGACCAAGCTTACCCACGGACTTATCTCAGTCAAGCTGAAGGAGCGAAAGGCATTCACCGGAGCTAGGCTCAAGGTAATATCGCCTGGGGAGCAACTTACACTGGGCAAATTCAAGGTTGAGCTTTTCCCAGTTTGCCACAGCATACCTGACTCGGTAGGTCTAATCATATATACTCCAGTGGGCACTGTAGTTCATAGCGGAGACTTTAAACTTGACTATACGCCAGTTGATAGTAAACCAACTGACCTTTCTCGGCTGGCTCAACTGGGTGCCCAAGGGGTCTTGCTTCTCCTCTCCGACTCCACCTATGCTGAACTGCCCGGCTATACCCCGTCAGAAAGGGTAGTTGGTGAAACCCTGGACCGCGTTATAGCTAATGCAACCGGCCGGGTGATTGTGACTACCTTTTCCTCGTTAATCTCCCGTATTCAGCAGGTTATTGATTCAGCCGCCAGACATCAGCGTCGTGTCTTTATCGTTGGGCGTAGTATGAGCGATACGACACACATGGCATTGGAGTTAGGCTATCTTAATGCCCCCGATGGGATACTAGCTCGGCTTGATGAACTCCATGGTCTACCTCGTAATAAGATTGTCTTTGTTACCACCGGTAGCCAGGGAGAGCCGACCTCAGCTCTGGTTCGTATGGCTAATCGGGACCACCGCCAGCTTCATATCATGCGGGGTGATACCGTGGTTATTTCCGCTACCCCAGTTCCGGGCAATGAATCACTAGTCAACCGAACAGTAGATAGCCTGTTCAAACAAGGGGCACAGGTGCTATATGATAAAGTGGCACCAGTTCATGTCCATGGGCATGCCAGTCAGGAAGAGCTAAAACTGCTGCTAAATTTGGTCAAGCCCAAGTTCTTTATGCCTATCCATGGTGAATATCGCCACCTGAGTTTTCACGCCAAGTTAGCTGAATCAGTAGGTATCTCCAAGGATAATAGCTTTGTACTCGAGGATGGTGATATCCTTGAGCTTAGCCCGCAGATGGCCAAGATAACGGACAAGGTTAGCGCCGGCAATGTTTACGTAGATGGTCTGAGTGTCGGTGATGTCGGCAGCGTAGTTCTTCGTAATCGGAGGATGCTGTCACGGGATGGAATAGTAGTGGTGATTATCGCACTTAATCGGCAGACCGGTAAACTGGTGGGGCGCCCTGACATTGTATCACGAGGTTTCGTTGATACCAGAGAGTCTAAAGAGATGATAGATGAAAGTCGTGACGCCGTAGCCCGAATTCTAGACCGTGGAGGTGACCATCCGGCTGATTGGGGCTTTATCAGCACCAAGGTGAGAGATACCTTGAATAAATTTTATTATGAGCGGACTAGACGCCGCCCGATGATTCTTCCCTTTATGGTGAAGGTGTAGCTTACTATTTACCAGAGGGTGACATGGCGAAGCGGAAAGCTAATATTAGGCATAGAGCCAAAGGGGTTAGCGATAAGGCTAGAGTAAAGCCTGCGAGAAGGTCGCTTTTAGGTGGGCTATTTCACTTCTTGGTATCACCCCTGGTACGGCGGCTTATAATCTTGGTAGCTATTGTGGCCGTTTTACTCTGGCAGTGGTCAGCACTAACTTCGTGGGTGGCTAGTATTTGGGATAATGCCCTGGGGCTGTTTGGCTGGGGGCTAGTCCTTATCGCCATAGCCATTATAATCATAATCGGGATGCTCTGGCGGCGGCAGTTATCAGCTTTGGCTCGTCGCTGGAGGCTCTATCAGTGGAATAAGTGGCTAGGTGCCATCGCCTTCATCCTGACTATCTGGGGAACGCTAGCCCTTTTCAATCTGGGAGGTAGTTTCGGTCTGGCTATCATTGGTCAGGATATTGTTGACTATCCAGTTTGGGCCAGCCTGCTTCGCCTATTGGGATTAGTTATCCTAGGCATTATTCTAGTAGCCCCGGTGGCTTGCTTCCGCTTGGTTGCCAGCTTATTTTCATGGTTAGGTAGACTGTTTAAAATGCCATCCCCCCCTCCTAGACTGCCTAAGGAGGAACCTCAACTACCTCTTCGCCCACCAACCTATACTAGGCCTCCCACTGCTGAAAAAATAATACCACCACAAGTTATGGTGCCGCCTGAAATTCCAAAAAGAGAACCGAAAACTGGAGCGGCTACCCCAGTGCTTACTCCTACCCAGGCACAACAAGAATTGCGTCAGGTGGCTCAAGAGGTGTGGAAGAAATATGGTGAGTCACCAGCCTTAATCACGGTTGATGGTTGGCGGTTACCACCAATTGATATTCTGGATAGGGCTCCTGAAGTTGAGTTTGGTCAGGCTGATAATGTGCAGAGGGCTAGGTTACTAGAGGAGGCGCTGGCCAGTTACGGTGTTGAGACTAGGGTGGTGCAGATAAACGCTGGCCCAACGGTTACCCAGTTTGGTGTGGAACCGGGTTGGGACAGGAAGATGAAGGAAATAAAGGAGAGGGATAGGGATGGAAATGTTAAAGTCAGGCTGGAGGAGGTCTCCAAGACCAGGGTTAAGGTGGAGAGAATTACCTCACTAGCTAACGACCTGGCCCTTGCCCTGGCGGCACCCAGTATCCGGATTGAAGCCCCAGTGCCCGGTAAATCGGTAGTGGGAGTTGAGGTGCCCAACACCATTGCTGGATTGGTTAGCCTCCGAGGGGTAATAGAGACCAGCGCTTTTCAGAAAATAGTAGGCAAGTCTAAGCTGTGCCTAGCGCTAGGTAAGGGTGCTGGCGGTGAGGCGATAGCCGCCGACCTGTCTAGAATGCCCCACCTGCTTATCGCTGGAGCTACCGGAAGTGGCAAGACGGTTTGCCTGAATTCTATTATCTGCTGCCTGCTGATGAATAACACACCCAACGATGTCAAGCTTATTATGGTTGACCCCAAGAGGGTAGAGTTGACTCCATTTAATAGCATCCCCCATCTGGCGACACCGGTTATAGTTGATACCAATAAAGCCCTGAGCACACTCCGCTGGCTCAACCAGGAGATGGATAAGCGGTATCAGAAACTGGCCACTACTGGAGTCCGTAACATTGAAGTTTACAATAGAAGCAAGACAGGGGAAGAGAGGCTGCCGTATCTAGTACTAATCATTGATGAACTGGCCGACTTAATGATGACCGGTTTTGATGAAGTAGAGCATATCCTGTGCCGATTAGCCCAGCTTGCCCGGGCTACTGGTATTCACCTCATTGTGGCTACTCAGCGCCCGTCAGTTGATGTGGTTACCGGCCTGATTAAGGCTAACTTCCCTACCCGCATTAGCTTCGCCGTTACCTCTCAGGTGGATTCGCGCACTATTCTTGATATGGTTGGTGCGGAAAAGCTGCTGGGTAGAGGAGATATGCTGTATATGCCTACTGAGGCGGCTAAACCTAAACGCCTCCAGGGGTGTTGGGTATCTGATACTGAGGCAGAGAGGCTGGTCTATTTCTGGGGTAGTCAACAGAGGGAAGAGGCAGCACAGCTAAAGATTGAGGAACTTGTCCCATCCGCTACCCGAAGGGGAGGCTTCCCTGAGGACCCACTTCTGGACGCTGCCAGACAACTGGCGCAGGAGCATAAGCATATCTCCACCTCTTTCCTGCAGAGGCGTTTGCACATCGGCTACCCCCGGGCTGCCCGCATTATGGAGCAGCTTGAAGAGGAGATGGTTGGAAGAGAAGGGGAAGAGGTTTAGTTATATGTTTCAATCTAGTGCTTAACTACAATAACTGATACATCTTCTGCGTTATCTAAGTCATTTTTAAACTCGTTTTCGTCTCTAATACTACCCATGTCATATACAATATAAAGCTGGCGGGCATATTTCTTTGAATAAGCCTTTATATCAGCATTTATTTCATCGACGATGCTCTTGCTTCTATCCCTGTCTTTGGAAAACTTAATTTCGAGTGCCATGTTAAGTCTATGGATAACGAAATCTGGAACGACTTCTTTGATGGAGACTTTGACACGACCAGTTTCTCTATCATAGTCAATACCTTTGGTTAGACCTCGACCAATCAGGAGTTGTTCGATTACATCTTGTATGTTGGTCTCATTTTGTGGTGTGCGAATGACTGCCCTCCGAAGGTTTGCCTGAAAGAAGTCCTTAAGACTTAAGGTTTCGTCCTTCTTTAAGTCCAGTTCGTTTTCTATATATGACCTTAAAATTGAAAGATTGGTATAGACAGCATCGAAGAATTGTTTTTGCTGCATAGCTATTGTATCGGTATTGTGAGGTATCTTCTCTATATTGTAATAATCAAGGCCAGAGATATTTAGATTATGGGGTGTCCCTATAATATCACTAATAAGATTGTTGTATTTTATTATATACTCTCGATAGCTAGAGAAGCGCCAAATATTCTGCTCTTGTCCGCGAATGCTCATTTCCATAGCGTCCATTACAGCCTTTGTATAACTGAGGTATTTTCTGAGTCCTTTATCTTTTTCGTCAGTCATTTTAGCGGGTCCTGATTATAGGATATCATATTATAAATGTGTTAACTATTCTAAGTATATTTTCACTCCCCCCTCCCCCTCTTTAACCTCTTCAGAATGGCGTCCATATATACCTTGGCTAGGTTTTGCCCGTGCTTGGGCATTCGCTCCTGCTTCTTCTTGAGTTTCTTCTCACGGCGTTCCTGCTTGGTCTCTATATCTGGTGGTTTATCGTTCATCTTCTAAGCCTAGCTGGTCGGATAGTTGGCACACCAAAATTTACGAGGTCGTGCACCTACCCTCGACCTCGCCTCATGGCTGGCTTAAGCCAGCCAACTCCAGCCAGGTAGCCCTACGGCACCCAGAAGCTACTACTTACCGCTGCTTCCTCTCGGACCTGACGGGCTTCATAGTGCTCTGCCGCGTAGGACCCAGCCCTCAACGCCGCTTAGCCAAAGTAGTCCCACCAAGCTAAGGCCTCAAGCAGGAATTCAACCCCGCTGTAGCGGATTGCGGGTTCAGGGCACCGCTAGCTCCCCATCTAGCACGACCTCACCACAATGCTAATCCGTATGTATCCCTTTGTCAAGCTAAAGACAGATAAACTAGAATCCTATCGGGCTTTGCTACGGTAATCTCAGGGTTGCCAGACAGACTGCTGACAAGTTAAACTTGATACTGGATTACACTAATGGAGGTTGGAAATGACCAGCAATGAAAAGTTTACCGTGTCGGGCAGTCAGTTAGTTGAGAAGGTTAAACAACTTATACATGAAGGGAACATCAGAAGGGTGCGCTTACTCCACGGGGGACGAGTGGTATTAGAGATTCCACTATCAATAGGCGCCCCAGCGGCAGCAATAGGCATTCTGGCCGCTCCGGTGCTAGCAGCGGTGGCTGCTTTTGCCGCGTTGGTAACCGAATGCACCATTGAGGTGGAGAAGATAGAA
>Ga0209979_1002770_pt1 | contig 16292 bp, 15 predicted proteins | sample AnhtaG_FD_183114 | JGI IMG/M metagenome (GOLD analysis project Ga0209979, IMG submission 183114) | Deep subsurface microbial communities from Anholt, Denmark to uncover new lineages of life (NeLLi) - Anholt_01485 metaG (SPAdes) (version 2) | ecosystem: Environmental > Aquatic > Marine > Oceanic...
GGTTGAGTGGGAGGTATTCGCGCGTTTTCTCCAGCAGGTCGTTGATATCCATGTTCCGCAGCGCCTATTCGAAAGACTCCCTGCTAGATAAACTCTAGCACATTTGCCCTGACCGCGGCCACGACCGTCCGGCCGCGCTCCCGACCCTGCTTACGTCCGCCTGCCCTACCAGGGCCGCTGGGTGCATGTTTCCCATCGCCCCCCTTTCGAGTATGCTCAGGCTGATCATGGCAGCGAAGAAGGCCGACAGGAAATTCTCGGCGCCCCGGGGCACCAACGACATCCTCCCTCAGGATGAGCCCTACTGGCGCTACGTTCGCGGGGCCGTCGAGCGCGTCTGCCATCTCTACGGCTACGGCCTCATCGAGACGCCTGCCTTCGAGGATGCGCGGGTGTTCCTCAAGGGGAGCGGAGAGGGCACGGACATCGTCGACAAGGAGATGTACAGCTTCCGGGACCGCGGCGGCGACCTGCTGGCCCTGCGTCCGGAGGGTACCCCCAACGTCTGCCGGGCCTACCTGGAGCACGGCATGCAGGCGCTGCCCCAGCCGGTGCGCCTCTACTACATCTCCCCCATCTTCCGCTACGACCGGCCGCAGGCGGGGCGCTATCGCCAGCACTGGCAGTTCGGAGTGGAGGCCATCGGCGACGCCGACGCCCTGATCGACGCCGAAGTCATCGAGATGCTCCAGACCTTCTACGACGCCCTGGGGCTCTCCGGGCTTACTCTCCACCTCAACAGCATCGGCGACGCCCGCTGCCGGCCCGCTTACCTGGAGACGCTGCGCCGCTACTATGCCGACAGGCTCGACAGCGTCTGCCCCGACTGCCGCGCCCGCTACGAGAAGAACCCCCTGCGCCTTCTGGACTGCAAGCAGGACCAGTGCCAGCCCGTCATCGCCGGGGCGCCTCCCTTCACCGAGCACCTCTGCGAGGAGTGCGCAGCCCACTTCGCGGCTCTTCGCTCCTACCTGGAGGCGCGCGATATCGCCTACGTCCTGAACCCCCGCTTGGTGCGCGGCCTGGACTACTACACCCGCGCCGTGTTCGAGTACCAGCCGCCGGAGGAGGGGGCCCAGAGCACCATCGGCGGGGGCGGCCGCTACGACGGCCTCATCGAGCTGCTGGGGGGCCGCCCTACGCCGGGCACCGGCTTCGGGACGGGAATCGAGCGCATCATCGTCAACCTGCGCCGCCAGGGGGTGCCGGTCCCGGCCCTGCCCCCGCCTCAGGTTTACGTGGCCCACCTCTCCGATGCGGCCAGGGGGCCGGCGCTGAGGCTGGCCGCCGACCTGCGCGCAGCGGGGGTCAGCGCGGTGGTAGGGAGCGCCGCCCGCAGCCTCAAGTCACAGATGCGCCACGCCGACGCCCTCGGCGCGACCTACGCCGCCATCCTGGGGGACGAGGAGCTGGCCTCCGGCTCGGTGACCCTGCGGGACATGCGCGACGGCAGCCAGCAGCGGGTGACATCCTCCGCAGCCCTCGATATAATCAGGCGAGGGGTCCCCGGCGTATAGAAGATCCTCTGAGGGCGACGCCCAAACGAACACGAGGAGCGTGTAGCTATGGTCACGGCCATAGTAGCCAGTATCATCGGGTCGCTCCTTGCCCTTCTTGCTATCTTCCTCCTCCGCCGCCTGCTCGGGTCGCTTCTTGCTGCCGTCCTTCGCCTGCTCCTCCGACAGATCGCCTCTGAGCAGGTCATGCTCGGGGAGCCCGGTCGCAGCCCCCGCGTCACTGAGCCACCGCGCCCGCCTTTCGAATACGTAGCGAGAGTGGACGACGAGGGCAGCGTCGCCCAGCTCCTCCTCGCCGACAAGCCCGTTTGCATCACCGGAGGTCCCGGCATCGGTAAGCCGTGTCTGGCGATGGCTGTGGTGCACAGGCAGGACATGAAGACGCGCTTCTCCGACGGGATCTGGTGGGTCGATGCGGCTGGCATGGATCTCAGCGCCATGTGCGAGGCAGTGGGCAGCGCCTTGGGGAAGGGGGAGGTCGCCCGGGCGAAGTCCGACGACGAGAAGCTCGGGGCGCTGCGCACTGCCATCGCGGGCCGCAACGTCGTGGTGGTGCTGGACAACTGCGAGAACCCAGCCGCCTCGCATCGCTTCGCCGAGGCCCACCGCCCGACGCTGGTCACTAGCCAGCACCGGCCCACCGGCCCGGAGGCGGTGCTGTTGGAGCGGCTGACCGACGACCAGTGCCTTCAGATCCTTCAGCGCACGGCGGGCAGAGCGCTTGCGCCCGATGAGGAGCCCGTGGTACTCGGGATCGTGAGGGTTCTGGAGGGTATTCCCTTCGCTGTCGCTCTAGCCGGGTCCCAGCTCCAGAATGCGCGAGCCGACCAGGTTCTTCACGACCTCAGGAGCGCGCCGTGGCCGGTCCTCACAGACAAAGGCCGCAAGGAGCGCGCCCTCGAGAGGTCGCTCGACGGCGCCTACAAGAGGCTATCGGGCGATGAGCGCCGGCTCTTCGCGGCGCTGGGCGTCTTCGGTGGCCCGACGTTTGACCTCGCTGCCGTGCAGGCCGTGGAGCCCTCCGCCGATGCCGTGCGCATGGATGCGCTCGTGCGCCGCTCCCTGGTGCGAAAGGAGGACGGCCGCTACGCCCTTCACCCGCTGGTCCGCCGCTATGCCCGCGACCGTCTGGGGAGAAGGCGCGAGCCCTACCAGAGGATGACCGAGTACTACCTTGCGCTCGCGGCGACCCTGGGCGCAGACTCGTCAACCTTTGACCAACTGGACCGAGAGATCGCAGACGCGCTGGCCGCCATGGACTGGTGCCTGGAGGCCAAGAGGTGGGACACCGCTGCCCGCTTCGCCATCGCTCTCAACGACTACCTCGACTACCGCGGCCTGTGGGGCGAGCACAGGCGCCGCCTCGAGCAGGCGCGGCGGGCGGCAGTGAGGACGGGAGACGCCTGGCTGCGAATGGCCTGCACCCACAACCTGGGCATCGCCGCCGAGTGGCAGGGGGACTACGGGGAGGCCCGCCGTCTGTACGAGGAGAGCCTAGCTATCGCGGAGGAGCAGGCGGATCGCTGGGGCATAGGTGCCACGAAGCACCAGCTTGGTCGTCTGGCTAGGCAGCAGCGCAACTATGGGGAGGCCCGCCGCCTCCTCGGGGAGAGCCTGGCGATCTTTGACGCGCTGGGCGACCGCCGGCACACTGGCGCCACCAAGCACGAGCTCGCGATCCTCGCGCAGTCAAGCAGCCACTACGAGGAGGCCCGCCGTCTCTACGAGGAGCGCCTGGCCATCGCGGAGGAGCAGGGCGACCATCCGCGCATCGGCAGCACGAAGCACGACCTCGGCGTGCTTGCCCAGAATCAGGGCGACTACGACGACGCGCGTCGGCTCTACAGGGAGAGCCTCGCGCTGTTTAAGGAGCTAGGTAACCGCTGGGCCATCGCCATGAGCAACGCCCAGCTCGGCAGCCTCGCCGAGGAGGAGGGCCACATGGCGGCCGCGCGGGAGCTGTACCAGGAGGCACTGGCGATTTTCGAGTCCCTCGGCAGCCCACAGGCAGAGAAGGCGCGGCGTGACCTCGAGCGGGTATCATCCTCGGAGCGCAAGAAAGAGCAGGGACATCTGTGCTATAATGCGACCAGCGAAGCCTTCTGAACCCCCGGGCGCGGGGGTTCCGGTTTGTTTGGATTGACGGATCATGTGGGAACGACTTCAGTCCCTTGAGGCCCGATACGAGGAGCTGACGGCGGAGATGGGCCGCCCGGAGGTCGCCGCTGACTACGAGCGCCTCCAGACGCTCGCCCGCGAGCGCGCCTCCCTGGAGCACGTGGTCTCGCTCTACCGCCGCTATCGCGAGGTGGAGCGCAGCATCGAGGACGCCCAGTCCATCGTAGACGACGGCAGCGACCCCGAGCTCGCGGCGCTGGCTCGCGAGGAGATGGAGTCGCTATCGGGGCAGCGGGAGCAACTGGAGCTGGAGCTCAAGCGCGCCCTCCTCCCCAAGGACCCCCACGACGACCGCGACGTCATCGTCGAGATCCGCGCCGGCACGGGAGGCGGGGAGGCCGCCCTGTTCGCCGCCGACCTCTATCGCGCCTACTCCCGCTACGCCGACGCGCGCGGTTGGCCGGTGGAGGTTCTCTCCGCCAGCGAGACCGGCATCGGCGGCTTCAAGGAGATCATCTTCGAGGTGCAAGGGCAGGGCGCCTACTCGCGCCTGAAGTACGAGCGAGGCGTGCACCGCGTCCAGCGCGTCCCTCAGACCGAGGCGCAGGGCCGCATCCACACCTCCGCCGCTACCGTGGCCGTCCTGCCCGAGGCAGAGGAGGTGGAGGTGGACATCGACGAGGACGACCTGCGCATGGACATCTTCCACGCGGCCAGCCACGGCGGCCAGAACGTCAACAAGGTGGCCACGGCCGTCCGCCTGACCCATCTGCCCACGGGCATCGTGGCGACCTGCCAGGACGAGCGCTCCCAGCTCAAGAACCGCAACAAGGCCATGGCCGTGCTGCGGGCGCGGCTCCTGGACATGAGGACCCGCGAGCAGCACGAGGAGATCAGCGAGGCGCGTCGTGCCCAGGTCGGCACCGGCGAACGCTCCGAGAAGATCCGCACCTACAACTTCCCTCAGGACCGGGTGACCGACCACCGCATCGGTCTCACCGTCCACAACCTGCCTGCTATCCTCGACGGCGAGCTGGACGAGATCATCGATGCCGTCGCCATCAGCGAGCAGGCCAGGCTGCTGGAGGAGCAGCGCGTGTGACCCTCGCCCAGGCCCTGCACCGGGCTGAGGAACTCCTCCGCGCCGAGGGCATCGAGGACTCCTGGCTGGAGGCGGAGGTACTTCTGCGCCACGCCCTCGGCCTCGACCGCCACGCCCTCTTCGCCCGCCTCCACGAGCCCATCGCCCTTGACCAGGAGGCCGCCTACCAGGCCCTCCTCGAGCGCCGCCTGGCTCGCGAGCCGACCGCCTACATCCTGGGCCGCCGCGAGTTCTACGGCCTGGAGCTGGAGTGCACCCCCGCCGCGCTCGTCCCCCGGCCCGAGACGGAGCTGCTGGTGGAAGAAGCGCTGCGCATTGCAGAGTCAGGGGTCAAGGGGCAAGAGACGTGGGAGATCGTGGACGTGGGGACGGGCAACGGGGCCATTGCCGTAGCCCTTGCGGTGAACCTGCCTTCGGCTCGGATCGCCGCCATCGATGTCTCAGCCGAGGCGCTAGCCCTGGCCCGCCGCAACGCCGCGCGCCACGACGTCGCCCAGCGCATCTCCTTCGTGCAGGGCGACCTGCTCTCTCCTCTCATCGCCCCGGTGGACCTCATCGTCGCGAACCTCCCCTACGTCCGCTCGGGCGATTGGAAGGCCCTCCCGCCGGAGATCCGCAACCACGAGCCGCGCCAGGCCCTCGACGGCGGCCCTGAGGGTACGGCCGTACTGGAGCGACTGCTTCGGCAGGCGCCCTCCTACCTGCGCCTCCCGGGCTGGCTCCTGGCGGAGATCGGCGACGATCAGGCGGCCCGCCTTGGGGAGGTGGCCGCGGCATGCTTCCCGGGCGGGCGCATCGAGATCAAGCAGGACCTGGCGGGCCTTGACCGCCTGTTGCTGGTGAGGGTGGGCTGAGGGCTTGGCGCCTAATGGAAGTAGTTGTTCTCGGCGATCTGGATCTGCTTGCCCTCTGTCTTGATGGCTGGCGCGATGACCAGCTCTGCCTGCTGGAACTCGCGGATGGTTCGGGCGCCGCACATGCTCATGGCGGTGTGCAGGGCACCCACCAGGTTCTCGGTGCCATCGGTCCGAGAGGTAGGGCCGAACAGCGTCCTGCGCAGATTCGTGTTAACCCCAACGGTCACCCGGATGCCCCGAGGAAGCTGGGCGTGGAATGTGGACATGCCCCAGTGATGTCCGCGCCCGGGCGCCTCCTCGCACCCGGCCAGGATCGAGCCCAGCATCACCGCGTCGGCCCCGGCAGCGATGGACTTGCACACGTCGCCGCCGCTGCGGATCCCTCCGTCGGTGATGATAGGGACGTAGCGGCCGCCCTCGCGATAGTACTGGTCGCGGGCGGCCGCGCACTCGATGGTGGCGCTCACTTGGGGCACGCCTATGCCCAGCACCTCCCGCGAGGTGCAGGCAGCGCCGGGGCCCGCACCCACCAGCACTGCCGCCACACCTGTCTCCATAAGCTGCTTGCAGGGACCGTAGCTGACCACGTTCCCCACCACCACGGGCACCGGCGCCACCTTCTCTACCAGCTCGGGAAGGATGAGACCGCGCTCGCTGTAGGAGATGTGGCGGGCGGTGGTGACGGTAGACTGCACTACGAGCACGTCGACCCCCCCCTCCACTGCCAGCGGTGCCAGCCGCTTGGTGTTGGCGGGGGTAAGGGAGGCGGCACACACTGCGCCGGTGCTCTTCACCTCGCGGATGCGCTGGCCGATGAGCTCGGGGCGAATGGGCTCCGAGTACACCTTTTGGAGGAGGGCGGTCACCTTCTCCCTGGGTGCCGAGGCGATCTCCTCCAGGATGGGCTCGGGGTAGTCGTGGCGGGTTTGCAAGCCCTCCAGGTTGAGGACAGCCAGGCCGCCCATCTTGGCGAAGGTCACCGCGAGGCGCGGGTCGACCACCGCGTCCATGGCCGCCGCCATGATGGGAATCGGGAACTCCAACTCGCCCAGGCGGAAGGTGACATCAGTCATCTCCGGGTTGACAGTCACAGCGCCGGGCACAATGGCTACTTCATCGAAGCCGTATGCCCGGCGCATCTGCTTGAACTGCGGAGTGGCCATGCCATACCTCCTTCGCTGCCCGCGGTCCCCGTCCGCAGCCCCTCGGCGATTAGGCGGATCGAGGCTGGCGGAGGTCTCCTGCCAGCAACCCTAGCCCATGGCTCCGTATCCCAGTGATTGTGTGGTGAACCAACCAGGGGATGAGATTTCCGGCACTATAGCAAAGCGACCGGCAACAGTCAATGCCTTTGGGCGCTGAAAAGGCAGTTTTTTGCTAAGGAACTTATGCGCATCACGGTTTTCTTTCCGGGTACAATGCTTGTGTTCGGGATAGTGAGAGACCCATGGGTATCCTCTACCTGGTAGCGACCCCTATCGGAAACCTGGAGGACGTGACCCTGCGGGCCCTGCGGGTGCTCCGCGAGGTCTCCCTCATCGCCGCCGAGGATACCCGCACCACCCGCAAGCTGCTTTCCCGGTACGACATCCACACTCCTCTCCTCAGCTACACCGACCGCAACAGGCGACAGCGCACCCCACAGATCCTGGCGGCGCTGGCCCGGGGCGATGTCGCCCTGGTCTCCGAGGCGGGCACTCCCGCCATCAGCGACCCCGGCTACCACCTGGTGGTGGCCGCCTGCGAGGCGGGCTTCTCGGTGACGCCCGTGCCGGGTCCCTCGGTGTTGACGGCGGCGATGGCCGTCTCCGGCCTTCCCACGCGTCGTTTCCACTACCTGGGCTTCCTGCCCCGCCAGGGCGGGCAGCGGCGTCGCCTCCTCCAAGCCGTGGCTGACTTCCCTGACACGCTACTCGCCTTCGAGTCGCCACACCGCCTGCGCGGAGCCCTCCAGGACATCGCCGCCGAGCTGGGCAACCGCCGCATAACCATCTGTCGCGAGCTCACCAAGGCCTATGAAGAGATCTTCCGGGGCTTGGTAGAGGAGGCCCTGGCTCACTTCGGCGAGCCGCGCGGCGAGTTCACCCTGGTCATCGAGGGCGCCGGCGAGGCGGCCAGGAAGCCGACCCCGCCAGAGGTGGACGCGGAGCTGCGAGCCCTTAAGGCGCAGGGCGTCCGCGCTCAGCAGGCCACCGGCGAGCTCGCCAAACGGTACGGCCTTTCCCGGCGCGAGCTGTATCGACGGTGGCTCCGGCTGCGCTGACTCGCTATCTCACTGCAGTGGGCTATGGTAGAATGGCTCCGCTTCGCCTGGAGCGGGATAGTGACTGATAAGATCTTCATCGGGGTCGCCTGGCCCTATGCCAACGGGTCCCTTCATACGGGGCAGCTCGTGAGCTCGCAGCTCCCCGCGGATATCCTCGCGCGATATCACCGGGCGAAGGGAGACCGCGTCCTCATGGTGTCGGGAAGCGACCAGCATGGCACGCCCATTACCGTGCGCGCCGAGCAGGAGGGTCGCTCGCCGCAGGAGGTGGTGAATCAGTTCCATCAGGAGTTCCTCGACATCTGGGAGGGGCTGGGGATCACCTGGGACCTGTACACCACCACCGGCACCGAGAACCACGCCGGGGTCACCCACGACATCTTCCTGCGCCTGCTGGAGCGCGAACACATCTATAAGGACTCCATGCCTCTCCCTTACTGTCCCACCGACCAGCGCTTTCTGCTGGATCGCTACGTCGAGGGGATCTGTCCCCAATGCGGCTACGACCGCGCCCGCGGCGACCAGTGCGACAGTTGTGGCAAGACCCTGGACCCCACAGACCTGGGCGAGGCCCGTTGCATCTTCTGTGGCACCCATCCGGAGATCCGAGACTCCGAGCACTATTTTCTGCGCCTAAGCGCCTTCGCGGAGCGCCTCCGGGAGTGGGCTGCACCCAAGACCCACTGGCGCAAGCACGTCCTCAACTTCACGCTGGGCATGCTTAACGAGGGGCTGCGCGATCGCGCCATCACCCGCGACATCGAGTGGGGGGTCACCGTGCCCGTGGCGGACTTCGAGGGCAAGCGCATCTACGTCTGGTTCGAGGCGGTCATCGGCTACCTCTCCGCGAGCAAAGAGTGGGCTCAGCGCCAGGGCGACCCGGAGGGCTGGCGCGATTTCTGGGAGGACCCCGACTGCCGCAGCTACTACTTTCTGGGGAAGGACAACATCCCCTTCCACACCATCATCTGGCCGGCCATGCTCATGGGCTACGGCCACCTGAACCTGCCCTACGAGGTGCCGGCCACGCAGTACCTCATGGTCAAGGGGAGCAAGGCCTCCACCAGCCGCGGCATCGCCGTGTGGATGTCGGACTTCCTGGCCCGCTACGACCCTGACGCCATCCGCTACTACCTGTCCGCCAACATGCCCGAAAGCTCCGACTCAGATTTCACCTGGGCCGACTTCCTCCGGCGCAATAACGATGAACTGGTGGCCACCTGGGGCAATCTGGTGCACCGGGTCCTCACCTTCACCTATCGCCACTTCGAGGGGCGCGTGCCCGAGCCCGGCGACCCCGGCGAGCGCGGCCGCGTCCTCCTGGCTCAGGTCGAGAGCACCCTGGCGGAGACCGGCGAGCACATCGCAGCCTGCCGCTTTCGGGCAGGGCTATCTGCGGCCATGGCCTTGGCCCAGGAGGCCAACCGCTACCTGGACGAGAGGGCGCCCTGGAGGGCCATAAGAGAGGATCGCGAGGGAGCAGCAGCCACCCTGTATACGGTCATCGCCGTCATCAACGGCCTCAAGGTGGCCCTGTACCCCTACATTCCCTTCAGCTCCGAGCGGCTGCATGCCTTACTGGGCTACGAGACCGGGGTGGCAGAGGCCGGGTGGACCTTCGTGCGCCCTCAGCCCGGCCAGCCCCTGAGGGAACCTGCTCCCCTGTTCAAGAAGCTGGAACCCACCATCGTTGAGGAGGAGGAGGCCCGGCTCGGCGTATGACAGGCATCATCGACACGCATGCCCACCTCCAGCTCTCGCAGTTCGACAGCGACCGCGAAGCGGTGCTGCGTCGGGCGTGGGAGGCCGGCCTTGAGGCCGTGATGGTGCCGGGCGTCGACCTGGCCAGCAGCGAGCGGGCCGTCGCCATGGCCGAGGCGGACCCTCGCCTCTACGCCGCTGTGGGCTGCCACCCCCATGACGCGCGACGTGCCAACGACCAAGTCCTGGCCTCCCTGGCTGACCTGGCCCGTCACCCCCGAGTGGTGGCGGTGGGGGAGATCGGGCTGGACTTCTATCGTAACCTCTCACCTCGGGAGGCTCAGCTCCGCGTGCTCCGTCACCAGATCGCTACCGCCTCCGAGGCTGGCCTGCCCGTGGTCATCCACTGCCGGGAGGCCCAGCGGGAGATGCTCCCCATCATCGAGGAATGGTCCCGCAGCCTGGGGGCAACCCTGCCCGGCGGCAGGCCCCTGGGCGTCATGCACTACTTCAGCGGCGACCTGGCACTGGCCCTCCGTTATGCTGAGCTGGGCTTCCTCGTCTCCGTCCACGACTCCGTGACCTATCCCGAGTCAGAACGCGTGCGAAAGGTGGCCGCGAAACTGCCCCTGGAGCATCTGGTGGTGGAGACGGACAGCCCCTATGGCGCGCCCCGCTCCCGTCGTGGCCAGCGCAATGAGCCGGCTTACCTCGCTGAGGCCGTGGCCGTCATCGCCGAGCTCCGGGGGACCAGGTACGAGGATGTAGCCTTGCATACCCGGGAGAACGCCGTGCGCCTGTTCGGCCTGGCCCGCCCGGAGCGAGCCGCGGCGCCACCTGCCTCCCAGGTGGGCGCAAGACGAGGTGCGCCGTGAGGGTGGCCTCCATCTACGAGCCCGTCCGAGAGGACCTGGAGCAGGTGGAGCGCACCCTTGACGCCATCAGGCAGGCAGAGCAGTTCTCTGAGCTCAGGAAGATGCTCGAGCACGTCCTGGGGGGAGGAGGCAAGCGCCTGCGGCCGCTGATGGCCCTCCTGGCGGGTAAGTTCGGGGACTATCGGCCGGAGCCACTGGTATTCCTGGCCGCCTCCATCGAGCTGCTGCACACAGCTAGCCTGGTGCATGACGATGTCATCGACCGCTCTAGCACCCGCCGGGGCCGCCCCACCGCTAACGCCCTGTTCGACAACCAGGCCGCCGTCATGCTGGGCGACTTCATGTTCGCCCACGCTGCTGACCTGGTCGCCCGCACCGACAACACCGAGGTGGTGCGCCTGTTCTCCCGCACCCTCATGGCCATGGTGAGCGGTGAGCTGAGCCAGGACCTCAGCGCCTACGACTACGGCCAGGACATCGTGAGCTACTTCGAGCGCATCGGCGGCAAGACCGCCTCCCTCTTCGCGGCCTCCTCCGAGGGTGGGGCCATGCTGGCGGGCGCCCCTCGCGAGTGGGTGAAAGCCCTGTACGACTACGGCCATAACCTGGGCATGGCCTTCCAGATCGTGGATGACATCCTGGACTTCAGCGGAGACGAGAAGGAGATGGGCAAGCCCATCGGCAGCGACCTTATGCAGGGCACCCTCACCTTGCCCTCCCTGCTGCTTATGGAGCGCAGCCCCGAGAGCAATCCCATCAAGGAGCTTTTCCGCGACCGCCGCTGCAGCAAGCATCTGGCCGAGGCCGTCTTCATGGTGCAGAACTCGGACATCCTTGAGGAGTCCTACGCGGTGGCGAGGGACTTCGCCCAGCGCGCCTGCGCTGCCCTGGAGCCGCTGCCCGATATCCCCGCCCGCCACGCCCTGGGCGACATCGCCGACTACGTCCTGGAGCGCCGCGCCTAGCCCCAGCGAACGTCTCCCCCCAGAGGACGCTGCAGGGTCGAAGCCATCGGCTTCGACCCTGCCATATCCTTCTACGTGCGCCAATCAGATGTCATCAGTGGGGCCCACGATGCGAGGCAACCCTGCCTCTCGCCGCTCCTTTTCCTGCTTGGCCCGCAGGTTCTTCTTCTCCTTCTCCAGTTCCAGTTCCGCCTTGGTCTTCTTGCGAGGAGGCCGGGGCTTGTTGATCTCGGGGTGCTCGTGGGGGCGGGTGGGCCCGCGGACGGGCTGCTTCACCTCCTTGCCGAGGTGCCAGTAGGTGCCCTTGTCGGGGATGCGGCGGGGGTAGCCGTCGCGAAAGGTGAAGGCCATGAAGGAGGTAGGCATGATGCGCCGCCCGTCGCGGTTGCAGAGCGGGCAGGGCACCGGGTCGGCGGCCTCCCGCATGGGCCGCAGCGCCTCGAAGATGCCTTCGCAGCTCTCGCAGTAGTACTCGTACACGGGCATTTCGAGCCTTCTCCCTCATCCAGAACTGCGGGCTCATTATAGCGGGAGTCTAGACCGTCAGCCAGTGCCCTCGCCAGGGGCCGTCGCGGTCCGGACCGGAGGCCTCGGTTGCCTGCGCACCGCGTCGATGAATGCCGCCGACCGGACATCTCGCTCCAGCACGTAGCGAACGTACCCTCGGAGATGTCCCTCCAGCTCCCGCGCCAGGTCCGGCGGCACGTTCACCCGCGCCACCTGGGGAAAGCTATCCCTCTGCATGAGGCGCAACACCTTGAGGGCGTTGACCGAGAGGGACCGAACTGGCTCCTCAGGAGGGAGACAGCCCGGGCAGAGCACCCCGCCCCCGCTGGCGCTCCAGTAGTTGGTGACCGGTTCCAGCCGGGCCCGGCAGGAGACGCACTCCTCCAGCTCCGGCCGATACCCCAGCAGCTCCAGCAGAGAGACCTCGAAGTAGCGGAGCACCGTGTCCAGATCGTCCCGCTGGGACATCCGGCGCAGGGTGTCCAGGAGAAGGCGGTAGAGACGGAAGTTCTCCTCTCGCTCCTCGGTGAAGCGATCCACCAGCTCGACGGCGTAGAAGCCACGGCTGAGCCGCTCCAGTTCGTCCCGCAGCGGCTGGAAGGCCTCGATGGTCTGAGCCTGGGTGATGATATCGAGGTTGCGGCCTCGGGCCAGCAGGAAGCTGCCGTGGTTCAGCGGCTCTACGTGGCCGGCCAGCTTGCTGCGAGTCCTGCGTACCCCCTTGGCCACGGCGTCCACCTTGCCGTAGTTGGCCGTGTACAGGGTGATGATCTTATCCGCGTCACCCAGGCGGCGCTGCCGCAGGACGATGGCGGGACTCTTGTAGACGCGAGGGGGCTGGGGCATGGCGCGGGGCGGCCGGAGCCCCTCACACCTCCTGGCGGTTCTCGAGGGCCCGGGCGAGGGTCACGTCGTCGGCATACTCCAGGTCGGCGCCCATAGGAAGGCCGCGGGCCAGGCGGGTCACCTTCACCCCCAGAGGGGTGACCAGCCGACTCACGTACATGGCGGTGGCCTCGCCCTCCAGGTTGGGGTTGGTGGCCATGATTACCTCGCGCACCGACCCGTTGCGAAGCCGCGCCAGCAGATTCTCGATCTTTAGGTCCTCCGGCCCCACGCCGTCCACCGGCGAGATGACCCCGTGTAGCACGTGGTAGAGGCCGCGGTAGCTCCGGGTGCGCTCCAGGGCCAGGATATCCAGGGGCTCTTCCACCACGCAGATCAGGGAGCGGTCGCGCCGGGGGTCCGCACAGATGGGGCAGGGGTCATGTTCGGTGACATTCTGGCAGGTCGAGCACAGAGTGGTGCGGTCCCGGAGCTCGGCGATGGCCTGGGCCAGGGCCAAGCCATCCTCTCTGGGGGTGCGCAGGAGGTAGTAGGTGAGGCGCTGGGCGCTCTTAGGGCCGATGCCCGGGAGCTTGTGGAACTCCTCGATGAGCCGGGCCACCGGCGCCGCCGTGGAAGGGATCTCTTCGTTCAAGAAGCTTGACCTCGCGCCCGCAGGGGGCCGGGCTAGGGCAGGCCGGGCAGGCCCAGACGGCCTGCCACGCTAGCCATGTGCTCTGTCTGGAGAGCCTGGACCTTCTCCAGAGCCTCGTTCAGGGCGGCGGTGACCAGGTCTTCCAGCATCTCCACGTCGTCCGGGTCCAGCACCTCCGGGTCGATCTTCAACGCCTCCACCTTCAATCCGCCGCTGAGCCTCACGCTGACCGCGCCGCCGCCGGCGGTGCCCTCTACGCTCCTCGTCTGCAGCTCCTCCTGGGCCTTGAGCACGCGCTCCTGCATCTTCTGGAGTTGGCGCATCATCTGGCGATTCATGCCCATGCTCTCCGCTCCTACTCCTGCTCAGAGATGACCCGCGCGCCCATCTCGCGGGCTGCCTGGATCAGGTGGCCGCCGCGCCCTTGGGGGGCCCGCCACTCCTTAAGGTTCGGCGCGGCCACGCAGCGCACCCGATGCCCCGGCCCCAGCACCCCATCTACAGCCGACTGGAGGGCGGCGAGGTTCTCGGACGTGTTGACCTTGTCGACGTGGACGTCGAAGCGAAAGCCGAACACGATCTCCTCATCGCTGATCCCAATGATGTCGCAGCCGCTGTTGAGCAGCGCCCCGGTGCGGTGGTTAAGGGTACGGGCCTGAGCGTAGATATCGTGCCAGCGGGCACGGACCTGCTCCAGGGCAGGGTCGGCGCTTTCAGCGGCGGCCACCGGTTGCGCCTCGCCCTCCGCGGCAGGGCTCGGCTCGCCTGCAGCCGGGGCGGTCTCAGGCTGAGCTGCCTCCTGGGCGGCCCACGAGGCGATGCGGCCGGGCCGGGGCGCTGGCTCGGCAGGGCTCTCCGTTGGCGCCACCCGGGGCCTGCCCCGCGGCGCAGCGGCCGGACGTGCTCGCGGCGAGGGTGCCGCGGGGGCTTCCGGGGCCTCCGCAACGGCGGCCTCAGGTGCCTCGACCCCGCGCTCCGGCGGGCCCAGGGTGCAGGTGGCCAGGGCCAGCTCCAGGGGCAGCGGCGAGAGGGGGTCGGCTCTCAGGTCCGCCTGCCCGAAGGCCCGCAGCGCCGTCACCAGGCGCTCCGCGGACACGGGCTCCACCAAGGTTTGCATCTCCCGGAGCTGCTCCTCAGTCTGCGAGTCGCCGCCGGCGCCCGTCTTCACCAGGAGCAGGCCGCGGAGGTAGGCCACCACGTCGCGCTGGAACTGACGCAGGTCCACGCCGTCGTCGCGGACCGAGGCGATGAGGCCCAGGCCCTGGGCCAGCTCGCCCCGGAGGGCGTGGGCGGCCAGCTCGCCGCTGCGCGGGTCGCCGAGCAGCCCCAGGCCGACCCGCACGTCCTCCAACGAGAGCGTGCGGCCGCGATAGTCCACCACCTGCTCCAGCATGTTGATGGCATCGCGGAGGCTGCCGGTGGCGGTGCGGGCTATCAGCTCGAGGCCCTCCCGCGGGCACTTGATGCGCTCCTCCTTGGCGATGCGCTCCAGGCACTCTACGGTCGCTGGCAAGGGGATACGGCGGAAGTCGAATCGCTGGCAGCGGGAGACGATGGTGGCGGGCACCTTGTGGATCTCGGTCGTGGCCAGGACGAAGATGATATGCGGGGGCGGCTCCTCCAGGGTCTTCAGGAGGGCGTTGAAGGCGGGCTCGGTCAGCATGTGTACCTCGTCCACCAGGTACACCTTGTAGGCCCCCGAGGTTGGTGCGAAGTTGGCCTTCTCCCGCAGGCTGCGGATCTCGTCGATGCCGCGATTGCTGGCGGCATCGAGTTCCACCAGGTCCAGGGCGCGATTCTCCAGGAAGGCCTGGCAGGACTCGCAGCGGTTGCACGGATCGCCTTTCTTGGGCTTCAGGCAGTTCACTGCCTTGGCCAGCAGGCGCCCGGTGGTGGTCTTGCCGGTTCCGCGAGGGCCCGCGAAGAGATAGGCGTGAGAGACCCGCCCGGAGGTGATGGCGTTGAGGAGGGTGCGGACAATGGCATCCTGGCCGGCCACCTCGGCGAAGGTGCGCGGTCGCCACTTGCGATAGAGGACTTCAGTACTCACACGGCCCCTTCCGGCACGGTGGCCGAGGCTTCTTGAGGCCAGTATAACAACCGTTCTCGGCCCCCTCAATGGGCAGCGCCGCCGAGCAGGGCCTCCTCTCGGGCGCGCATGGCCTGTGCCTCTTCCGGCTGCTGGTGGTCGTATCCCAGCAGGTGGAGCACTCCGTGGACGACCAGGTGGGCCAGCTCGGCCTCCAGGGGGCGCCCGGCCTCCCGGGCCTGGCGCTCCGCCGCGGGGAAGGAAACGATGACCTCCCCCAGGCGCTGGACCCCGTCGGGCGGCGACACGAACGGCTCCGCTGACTCAAGGCCGAAGGAGAGTACGTCGGTAGGCTCATTCATACCCCGGTAGCGACGGTTGAGGTCTCGCAGGGTGTCGTCGTCGGTGATGACCAGCCCCAGCTCGGCGGGCGCAGGAACCCCCTCCGAGACGACCACCTGCCGGGCCAGCCCCTCCAGCGCCGCAACGTCCACCTGCCCCGCGAAGGCGGCATCGACGTGTGTGCTGATGCGCAGATCATCGCCCACGGATACACCTGCGTGGAACGCTACGCCGGATGGCCCGCCGGGGCGCTACACCGCCCCTTCCAGCAGGTAGCCCAGGGTGAGGAGCAGCCCCGCGAGCATGTGGATCATCACCTGGGCGGCGTTGGTGGGCGCCAGCTTCAGGTAGTCATCGTAGTGCCGGCGGGCGGTGCGTACCGCCTGGAGCGCGATGAGGGCCGTGGGCAGCGCCAGCAGCGCGAAGGGGGAAACGGCCCCTGCCGCCACGCTGACAATGATGGCGAGGTAGGTGGCGGCGAGTATGGCCTCGTAGAGCCAGACGCCCCTCCTCCGGCCCAGCCGTACCACCAG
>Ga0209979_1002772_pt1 | contig 16284 bp, 11 predicted proteins | sample AnhtaG_FD_183114 | JGI IMG/M metagenome (GOLD analysis project Ga0209979, IMG submission 183114) | Deep subsurface microbial communities from Anholt, Denmark to uncover new lineages of life (NeLLi) - Anholt_01485 metaG (SPAdes) (version 2) | ecosystem: Environmental > Aquatic > Marine > Oceanic...
TATCATATGAAAGTATGGATTGCGGGTGACGCCCAAGAAATAGCTGAAGCTTCTGCAGCAATTTTTACCGGCAAAATTGAAGCGCTAAAAATCTTAAAAGAAATTGGAGTTCCAATTACGGAGAATCTTGAAGAGTTAGAAGATTTTGCTAATTTAATGAAAGCAAAACCTCCAGATCCTGTTCATACGGAAGTGATAGGAAGGGAAGAAGGTGTTTTTCCACTATTTCATTGTAATCAAGAAATACCGTGCAATCCTTGTACGAGTGTGTGTCCTCAGGAGCAAATCAAGACGGTTGACGATTTAATTACTCAATTACCATATTTTGTCGACGACCAAGATTGTATAGGCTGTGGACAATGCGTAGCGGTGTGTCCAGGATTAGCTATCACCTTAGTTGACTATAGAAAAGATAAAGAATCTCCAGTAGTTACTTTTCCTTTAGAATTATCTTCTGAAAAGATAGAAGTTGGTCGAACAGTCATGGTTGTTAGTAACGATGGAGAATTAGGAGAGTTTGAAGTTACTCGAGCTCGATTTCTTAAAGAATTTCCTAAAACTCAATTAGTTTCAGTTAGGTTACCTTCAGAAATTGCTAAGACTGCAATTGGAATTAAACTTATAAAATCAGGTTATACCGAGGCAATGGACCTCTATCAGCAACCTTACACCGATGACGATATTATAGTGTGTAGATGCGAAAGAGTTTCGGTAGGGGAGATACGAAAATGGATTCGTTATGGAGTACATGACTTTAACGAATTGAAAGCATTAACTAAGGCTGGGATGGGGGCGTGTGGAGGAAAAACTTGTACCTCGCTAATTAATAGAATTTTCCGAGAAGAAGGGATAAAACAAGAAGATATTACCCCAGGCACGAAAAGACCTTTGTTTGTAGAAGTTCCTATGGGCGCTTTCGCCGGAATAAAAACAAAGAAAGGAGGTAAATAGTTTTGGTGGAGTACGACGTTATCATCGTAGGAGCTGGAAGTATCGGCGTCCCCATCGCTTTAGCTACGGCACAAAGTGGACTTAAAACGCTTGTTCTTGATAAATTACATTCTGTCGCTCAAGGTGATAATAAGCACGCAATTGGGGGAATTAGGGCAACACATTCACTTAAGAGTAAAATTTGGCTATGCCAAAGATCAATAGAAATTTTTGCTTCTTGGAAAGAATTGTATGGAGACGATATTTGGTGGGAGCAAGGCGGCTATTGTTTTTTAGCGTTTACTAACGAACACGAACAAATGTTAAAAAATACGGTTCGACAACAAAAGGAATTTGGATTAAATATTGATTATGTAAATGCTGATAAAATTAAAGAATTAGTTCCTGGAATAAATAGTGATAATTTATTAGGTGGCACATATAGCCCTGAAGATGGAAATTCGTCTCCTTTATTAGCCCTTCATGCGTTTTATCGTAAATCAAAGGAATTTGGAGCAGAATATAACTTTAGTGAAGAAGTAATTGATATCACTACAAAAAATAAAAAAATCACAGGCGTAAAAACCAATAAAGCGGAATATAAAACTCAAACAATAATTAATGCAGCAGGAGCTCACGCTAAAGATATTGGTAACATTATAAAGATTGATTTACCTGTTGTTCCAGAAAGCCATGAGGCAGGGATTACCGAACCCGTTAAAAAATTCTTTTCTACAATGGTTATTGATATTAAACCTGCTACAGATGAGAAGTTTGGAAACTCAAAAAATTATTATTTCTATCAAAATAAAGAGGGTAAGATTATATTCTGTCTTACGCCAGAACCTAACATTCCTGGTATTGATCGTCGCGAAACTAGCTCGTTCTTACCCCAAATCTCAAAAAGAATGGTTAATTTACTACCGCGTTTAAAAAACATCAAAATTAGAAGGACATGGAGAGGGTTGTATCCTATGACACCAGACGGAAACCCCATAATTGGTAGAATCGACGATATTGAAGGTTATATTAACGCAGTGGGAATGTGTGGGCAGGGTTTCATGCTTGGTCCTGGACTCGGTGAACTCCTAAGTCGTGAAATTACAGAAAAACTAAATTCAAAAGATAAAGAAATGTTAAGAGAACTTGCTTACGGTCGCGATAATTATAAAATAGAAGATTTAAAGTAAAAAATATAAAGTATTATCTAATAGATTTATTGATGCAAAAATGGTTCGACATTTATTAAAAATTTCTGACCTTTCGAGGGCGGAAATCGAGAAAATTATTAATAAAGCTTCAGAGATTAAACAAAATCCTCAAATTTTTGATTCTACGCTTAAAGGAGAAACACTTTTAATGATATTTGAAAAGCCCTCCTTAAGAACTAGGATATCTTTTGAAGTAGGGATGCAGCAATTAGGAGGTCATGCTATTTTTTATTCAATTAAGGATTCTCCTCTTGGTAAAAAAGAAAATATCCACGATACAGCAAAAGCGGCCTCAAGGTACGTAAATATAATATCAGCAAGACTGTTTAAAAGACACGATATGTGGGATTTAGCTCAATTTGCAGATGTTCCAGTAATTAATATGCTTGACGATTTCGCACATCCTTGTCAAATGATAGGAGATTTCTTAACTATAAAAGAAAAAAAAGGAAGATTAGATAATCTTAAAATTGCTTATTTCGGAGATGCGTATAATAACGTAACTTACGATTTAATGCGGCTCGGAGCTATTTTAGGTTTAGAATTAGACATTGCCTGTCCTGTTGGATCAGCATACACGCCTGAACAAGTAGTTCTTGATGAAGTTTCTCAAATATCAAAAGAAACTGGGGCATATGTAAATATTATCCATGATGCCTATAATGCTGCGAGAGATGCTGATATAATCTATACCGACTCGTGGATGTCATATGGTATTCCCGTTGAAAAGGAAGAAGAACGACGGAAAATTTTCACACCATTCCAAGTCAACTCACAGATAATGGAAACTGCAAAACCGGACGCAATTTTTATGAACTGTTTGCCAGCCAAACGAGGTTATGAACAAACTGCTGAGGTTATAGATGGTCCTCAATCGTTTGTATTCGATCAGGCAGAAAACAGATTGCACGGCCAAAAAGCAATTATGCTCTTTTTACGAAATAAATTTTAAAAATTTTCCTTTTCATTTTATGATTAATATTGTACCACTTCGAAGAGGAAAGCTTTAAATAAAAAGTAAAATATTATTATTTTTCATTTGCTTTTATATCGTTTGTCGTAAAGGTTCTCTTGAATGAAAACGCTAATTGTTGCGCTTGGAGGAAATGCTCTCATAAAACCGGGAGAAAGAGGAACGCCCGAACAGATGATTAATAATTTACAAGCACCTATAAAGCAAATTGCTAAATTATCAGAAAAATACAATATTATTATTACACATGGGAATGGCCCTCAAGTGGGTGCATTACTTCTTCAACAAGAAGCATCTGATGAGATTACACGAATGCCTTTGCAGATACTAGTCGCTGAAACTCAAGGACAAATAGGTTTTTTAATTGAATCTACCCTTGACGAGGAACTAACGCGACTTGGTACTGATCTGGAAAAATTCTTCTTAACCGTTCTAACTTATGTTGAAGTTGATCCTAACGATAAAGCGTTTACTCACCCTACAAAACCAATTGGGCTGGCATACAAACGAAAGCGCCCGGGATATGTGAAAACTTCAAAAGGATGGAGACGCGTAGTTCCCTCGCCAAAACCAATAAGAATAGTTCAATCGCGAGAGATTAAAAAGTTAATGCAAGAGAATTTTATCGTTATATCATGTGGTGGTGGCGGAATACCGGTTATTAAGGAAGGTCCTCGCTTTCAAGGCGTTGAAGCTGTAATAGACAAAGATTTAGCAAGTGCAAAATTAGGGGAACAAATTAATGCAGAAATCCTAATTATTGCGACTGATGTGGAAAAAGTCGCCTTGAACTACGGTAGAGTCGATTATAAATACCTCGATAAGGTTTCAACTGCAGATGCTAAAGATTATCTAAAGCAAGGACATTTCCCTCCGGGAAGCATGGGTCCTAAAATACAAGCAGTTATTAACTTCTTAGAATCCGGCGGTGAGCGAGCTATTATTACATCAATAGAAAAAATTAGAGAAGCTCTCGAAGGTAAAGTAGGTACTCATTTCTTTATAGAAGATAATGAAAGTATGTAAAACAAAATTGAATGTTAGATCTTCTAAACTACTAGTACATCTTCGATAATTTTAAGAGCCCAGTCGATTTGATCCTTCGTTATAATTAGCGGAGGGGCAAATCGAATAGTAGTAGAGTGAGTATGTTTTGCTAACACTCCGTTATCTTTAAATAATTCTACTATGTGTCTTGCGTCTGATTCAAACTCGATCGCCATCAATAATCCTTTACCTCTAACGTCTTTTATAGGTAAAATAGTCTTCTTTTCTGCTATTTTACTAAGACCATCCAAGAAATAGGTTCCAAATTCTTTGGACCGTTGCGCTAAATGATCGTCAATATGAACTTCTAAAGATTTCAAAGCGACAGCCGAAGCTAAAGGATTTCCACCAAATGTGCTTCCGTGAGTTCCAGGTTTAATTACTTCAGGACCAATAATATCTCTTGTAGAAACTACTGCAGAAACCGGGTAAACGCCTCCACCTAACGCTTTCCCAAGTAAAATCGCGTCGGGCTTCACGTTCTCGTGATCACAAGCAAATAATTCTCCCGTTCTTCCGAAACCTGTCTGAATCTCATCAGCGATCATTAGAACATTGTATTTTGTGCAAATTTCTCTAACTTTTCTAATGAAACCTTCTGGAGGTACGTTAACGCCAGCCTCTCCTTGAATAGGTTCGAATAGAAACGCCGCTACGGTTTCAGCACCAATTTCTAAAATAGTATTTTCTAATTCATCTGCATCTCCATAAGGGATCGTAACAAAACCGGGAGTGTAAGGACCAAAATTACCGTAGTATCTTACAGCTTCAATATCTGTACTAAAACCCACAATAGTGATTGATCTCCCATGAAAATTGTCTCTACAGATGATTATTTTAGCTTCGTTTTTAGGAATTTTCTTCTTTATATAACCCCAAGCTCTAGCAACTTTCAGACCAGTTGACACTGCTTCAGTTCCAGTGTTCATAGGCAGTGCCATTATTCCTGAATTTTTTGGATCATTGATATGCGGTCCTACTACTTCACATAGCTTTTTTAAAAAGGGGCCCATCATGTCGTTATAAAAAGCACGAGAAGTTAAGGTAACTTTATCGGCTTGTTCTTTTAAGGCTTTTACAATTTCTGGATGACAATGACCAGTATTCTGAGAAGAATAGGCAGATAAGCAATCCAAATACTTCCTTCCTTCTGGATCGTAAACCCAAACTCCTTCTGCTTTAGAAATAACCACCTCTATTGGGTGATAGTTATGTGCGCAGTATTTATCGTCCATTTCCATATAATCTTTTGAACTTGGCATGTGAATTCATACTTTTTTCATATAGTATTTAGAATATTTAATAAAATGAAGGTTGTCATTAAAAGTATTAATATTTTTTAGTTTTGGGAAGTATGTGGGATTCTAAAAATAATTTTTCTTTGTTCTTTTTTGTAAATAAATAAGTATATATACAATTCCGTTAAAAAAATCTTGTACAAAATTTTCTAATAAAAAAAATTTACAAAAAATATATTCAATAAAAAGAGATTGAAAATAAATGAGAAAAAAAAGTATAACATTCTTAATATCCATAATGATTTTATCTTTAATCTTTCCTTTCATCCCCGTTTCCGCTGGGAATAGTGAAATTCTTATCATTAGAGACGATTATGGTGTTCCACATATATTTGCTGATACAAAAGAAGGGTTAGCTTTTGGAATGGGATATGCTGTAGGTGAAGATAGGCTTTGGCAAACTGATTTATACCGAAGAAGTTCTTTCGGTAGTTTGGCGGAGTTTGGGCTTGCATCGATAGAGCAGGATTACTACACTAGATCTTTGGGTTATAGTAAGGAAGAATTACAAGAAATTTTTGATAAATGGGAACCTACTCAACCAGAGGCAAAACTTAAAGAAATGAGTCTTGCGTATGTTGATGGCCTTAATGCTTATATTAATGAAGCCCAAACTAGATTTTTTGTTCATGGTGATCCTTCTATGATACCAATAGAATACCTGGCTAATACTCTTCTCCCAATCGAACCATTTACAATCGCAGATACAACAGCTATTGTTGTTATGATGGCTTGGAGATTTGGGGGAACAGGTGGAGGAGAACTTGGTTTTGCTTCTAGGCTAAAAGCTCTTGAGTCAATGTACGATGATGAAACTGCTTGGGAGATCTTTAATGATAATTACCCTCAAGTAGATCCTGGAGCACCTACGACAATACCGGGACAAGGAAGTCACTATCCTAACGGTGTGGTTAAAAGTAGCATCCCTACACTTCCAGATAACATTGATGATATCTATCAGGAAGTGACTGGAAACATTGAAAGACAAACAGCGATGTTAGATTCTATGGGATTACCAACAAAATTCGGTAGTGATGCATGGACGATTCGTCCAAAGAAATCATTGACAGGAAACGCTATGCAAGTAGGAGGCCCTCAGATGGGTCATTCGATTCCACAGATTGTACTTGAGGTAGGACTACATGGTGCTGGGATCAATGCAGTAGGAATGGCAATGCCACATGCTCCAACCATATTAATTGGTGCATCTGATTTTGGAGCGTGGACATCGACTACAGGCTCATCAGATCTTATCGATACTTACATGGAAGTTTTGAAACCTGGAAATCCTTACAAATACAAGTACAATGACAAATGGGTTGATATGGAGAAGAGAACAGAGAGAATCTATAATCAAACTTCGTATGAAGATAGAGATATTTATCGTACAATTCATGGCCCTATAATAGCATGGGATATTGAAAACGACTTATGTTATTCCATGAAGGCAGATTATTACAAGAATGAATTAGCAGCCGAAGAAGGCTGGTCGCTCTTTCAGCAAGCACGAAACATCTATGACTTCCAAGAGGCAACTAAAGTCGTAACTGCGGGTCATAATTTCTTTTGGGTTGACAGACGAGCTAATATTGGATTTTGGCATTCTGGAGCCTTCCCAATAAGACCAATTACGGGAAAAGATGAACGAATAATTGACGATAGATTTCCTCTTTGGGGTACAGGAGAAGAAGAATGGATAGGTGTTACTGGATTTGACGAAATGCCAAAAAGTATCAACCCCGCACAAGGATTCCTCGCAAACTGGAACAATAAGCCAACACCCGATTGGCCATACAGTGAAGCTGATTGGGGTGAGGTGCATCGTGTCAAAAGAATTCAGGACTTATTAGGTGCTAAAAAGAAATTTTCATTTGAAGATATGAATGAAATCAATAAAGATGCTGGATATAATCATATCTCTGCAATGTACTTCCTAGAATTTCTAACTAATGCAGCTAAAGCAGATTCAAGTGTTCCATCAGATGTCGTTGCAGCCCTTGAAGCTTGGGATCATCACTACAATGATTATTTAACACCACGATACCCGACGAGTCCTGACCCCACTTATGACGATCCTGGACTAACGATTTATGATGCTTGGTTTAGGAAGATAGATGATGAAGTTTTTGACGATGACCTACCACCAGGAGTTGGAGGTAGTGATAGTACATTGCTTCATGTATTTGATGGTGAGGATTCAAAGCTTCCTTTAAATTTTGATTATCTAAACGGTGAAGACAGAGATACTGTTATCGTTCGTGTTCTCAAAGAAGCACTTGCCGAATTAACAGCTGATTTCGGGCCAGATGTATCAACCTGGCTTACTCCAGTTCGAATAGTAGAATTCGAACAGCAAGGAGCCTTACCAAGTGTAAGCATGCATGAAATGAACCGTGGTACTTATAATCACATTGTTGAAATGCCAAAATGGAAGTGGAAGGATATTACTAGACAAGATCCTCCCAATGCTTTCAATGTCATTCCACCGGGTCAAAGTGGATTTATCTACTTTGATATAAACGGAGATGTTCAGTATAGTCCCCACGCGTACGATCAACTACCCCTCTACGAAACATGGACTTATAAACCAATGCTTTTCCGTTATTCAGCTATAGAAGCAGTTGCAGAATCTTTTACGACATTAAATTACTAAAAATGAAATTGAAAATGAAATTTTAAATTCTAACTATTTTTTTTTATTTTACTATATTATTATTTCGGATTTATGGAAGGGTTTTCTGTTTTTGATAGATATTATTAGGAAATGTGTGGGTATAAGTAATGCAATAAATTAACAGAAAGATTAACATATCTTACATAGAATTAAGAGAGAGAAACTTTAATTTCTTGATTAATTAAGTAATAATTGTGAATATTGAATGAAGCTTCCCAGTAAATATCTGTCGAATCTGGTTATCGCAAACCTTCTCTGGAGTTTCATACCCATAGTTGTAATAGGTTTGTTTTCTGATATTTCAATTTTGACTATTATCTTTCTTCGTTTTTTCATTTCTGGGATAGTTTTATTTGTTATAGCAATTCTTCTGGTGGTTGTAAACAATTACCTGAACAAGGAGAACAAAATTAACCTAAAGGAGTTATTTTTAAACTTAAGGCATAAGAATAACAGATTTTACAGAATTCGGCAGTATAATTATTACATTCTTATCGGATTCTTTGGAATTATTCTCCACATTTTATTTTACTTTCTCGCTCTTAAGAGAACATCGATCCCTTTCGCTATGATCGGGATGCTAATGACAATTATTTTTATTAGTTTATATGAAAAAGGGGTTAATTATGAGAAATTCGATGTTTTTCGAATTTTATTTATTGTAATGCTTTCTTTTTCTATTCTCATCATTACATCCGTTTCACTCCAAGGCGCAGAGATAAAAGGCGATCCGATTGATTTACTTGGATTCATTTATCTGGTTTTATATTCAATAACGGGCTCCTTTCTTTATATTAGTATAGATAGAGATTCTTTCTCAAAAAAAGAATTGAAAAATATTAACATCAACAAATATTACAAAATTCCTCGTGCTCTTATTAAAATGGCTATTGCATTTATTTCAGGTGTAATATTACTTATATTAGCGTCAATGTTAATCGCATTATTGCCATTTGAGACAGACATTACTCAAGAGGCTATTACTTTCTTTAATGAACTACAATTTATTTTTGTGATATTAGGACGTTGGGAAATAATCTATTTGATTATTTTTGCAACCATTCTCCCCTACTTGTTAATCTTCTTGGCGAGAGTAAATTGGAAGCCTACGATTTTAACATATAGTCAATGGAGTAGTATATTGGGTTTAATTGATCCTATAAGTACTTTAATATTTTCGGTATTGCTTGTAAATGAATTTTTCCCTCATGGATATTTAATTATAGTTATTGTGTTTTTGGTTATAACTATTATCCTCCGCTATGCACATGAAGTGAAGAACATTGTCCATGCAAAGATTTTGTTAAAAATTAAGAAGGGCAGCTTACAACTTGTGCCTATTAAAATTTTAAAATTTTATGGGGTAAGGAAAATTGAGTCTCTAATTGGTAGGTATGATCTTATGCTCCATGTTAAAGTTAATTCGTTTAAAGATTTCCATTATTTAATCAATAGGAAATTAAAGCCCATTGATGACATTATAGAAATAAAGGTACAATTTGTTGATAAAATTGAAAAATAAAACAATTAATGAAAAAGAGGTGAGAGTAAATTAATGAGGGCGATTATTTTGTGTAAATTAGGTATTAACGTAATCAAGAAAGTAATAGAAGAGCTGAAGGCCATACCAGAAATTAAAAAAGTCATGTCTTTGACTGGAGATTACGATTTATTGGCTGAAATTGAAGTAGAAACATCCGAACAATTATTCGATATTTTTTCTGAGAAAATAGATTTAATTCAGGGAATAAATGTTTCGAATACCCATGTCATTATGAAATCGTGGGAGAAATAATTAAGAAGTGGAATTTATAAAGTGAATTTTATTAGATTAAAAAATTTATATAAAAATAAAAACAAAAAAATTATGTGTAAATTTACATGCCGAAAGTAAGAAGTAAAATTGCGAATGTGTTTAGGTTACTTAAACAGATGATTGATGATAATCCGGAATTTCAAAAAGAAATTTATAATCAAGCAACAGATTTTGTTTTTAACGCAAGATTACTCTTTACGGCTGAAGAAGATGAGAATCAAAGCGTCTCAATAATTTTTAATAATGGAAATATCGATGTTATTGAAGAAACTATCGAAAACCCAACAATCACCTTAAAATATAAAAAAGTAAAAGATTTGGGGAAACTCCCTCGAAGTAAACCTGAAGAAATTGTTAATATGCTCTTGAAAAATCAACTACATACAATTGGAAATTTGAGTCACATGACTAAATTCTTCTTTTTAATGACATATGTTTTGTTAAAACATAAAGACGCTTATGATCAACGAATTCAAAATATCAGAAAAGAAGAGCCTATTCCATTTGAACAATTTGAAGATTTCTCATCCGGAACAGAACATATGAAAAATACCATACTTAATTATAAAACTGATAACGTAAAATACTTAGAAGATCTTTACTTGGGAAAATATAAATTAAAGGATTTTAAAAGATTAAATTATTTGAAATATATACGTTCAGTTTCTAAGCTTGAAGTTTGCCCAGAAAGATCTAAACTAATTACCGAATTTTGTAAAAGAGAAGGTTATACGCCAGAAGATGGAAATAAGGATCATCCTGGCTTGAAAATGGGGAAAATAGTCAACTATATTCTTTCTCATAAAATGCCTATAATTCAAGATTGGGATTATTTACCAGGTACTTCAACGACAAAAAGATTAGGAACAATGATATATCCCGAATTTGGGGCTATTTTTTTCTGGCCTGAACTTTATTCGATTGATAATCGCGAATTAAACCCCCATCTAATAGATCAAGAAGCAATTGATATTTTAGATAATGAAGTTTTTCCTTTTTGGATGGATAGAAATATTAGAGAATATGTTAGAACAAAAAGTGGTAATCCCTTATCTCAACAGATGGATGAACATTTTGTATTTTATTTTATGTGGAAAACTCAAGCAATTTCCCACACCATCCCTGGATTTCCCAGTTTTTTAAAAACGGGGATAAACGAGTTATTAAGTGAAGCTGCTGCTAAAGAACAAGAAACAACTGATTCAAAAAAAGAAGATTTCTATAAAGGAATCCAATTAGCTTTAAATGGCGTTTTAAATTATACAGCAAATTTAGCAAATGAAGCAGTACATAAAGCAGATACAATCGATGAACAAAATGCTTCAGAAATGCTGAAGATGAGAAAACAGGAATTACTTCACTTAGGACAACTATTGTTGAAAGTACCTGCTGAAGCCCCTAAAACCCTTGAAGAAGCAATCATCTCAATTTGGATAATGTGGATTGCACTAACTCAAGAGAATGCTCATATGGGATTGTCACTTGGTCGTTTAGATCATTGGTTACAACCATATTTTGAAAGTGATATGGAAAAAATCACATCAGATAAGCAGAAAGAGGAGTATATTGAGAAAGCAATAGAGTTAATGGGATGTTTCTTTCTCCGTGTTTCAGATCAAGCTCCTTTAGTTCCAGATGTTGGAAATTATCTATTCGGGGGGAGTAGCCAAGATTTTGCTCTAACAGTTGGCGGTGTTGATAAAGATGGTAAATCTGCAGTTTGTGATATGACGTTTATAATTTTAAAAGTAACAGAAATGTTAACCTTGAGAGATCCAAATTTAAATGCTCGTTACTATCCTGGAGTGAATTCGAAAGAATATTTGGATCGAATCCTGGAGGTTAATATAAATACATATGCCACGCCTTCAATTCATAACGATATCCAAATGATTAATGCTCTGACAAAAATAGGAATAAAACTAGAAGATGCAAGGACATGGGCTGCGACTGGCTGTGTTGAGCCAACAATTTGTGGAAAACATTTTGGTCATACCAATTGCATGATGTTTAATACAATTGCTGCTATGGAAATGACACTCAATAATGGATTTCATCCTGTTGTTAGCAATCACAAGAGATTTGGCCCAACTACTGGTGAAGTTGGTGATTTTAAAAACAATAATGATTTTCTTAACGCTTTCAAACAACAACTTCACTTTATGATTGAAAAAAGCGTAGAATATAATAATCTCTTAGGAAGAGCACATCAATCTTTACATCCATCACCTTTATTAAGTTCGTTATTTGATGGACCAATGGATAAAGGGATTGATTTAGTGGATGGAGGTGCAATTTATAACACTTCAGGAGTAGCTATGATTGGACTTGCTGATATTATTGATACATTGAATGTAGTTAAAACGTTGGTATACGATAGAAAAGAAATTGATTTTAGTGTATTTAATGAACATGTAAAAAATAATTTTTCATCGCCAGAAGGGGAATTATTGTTAAAAAGAATCAAATCAATACCAAAGTTTGGAACTGATGGCTCACAAACGATTCAGCTAGGCCAAGAGATTATAGATTATGTTTATGACGATTTTTACTCGTTTGATAATTATCGCGGGGGTAAATATTTAGTAGGATTTTGGAGTATGAGCAATCACGTTGCTTTCGGCAATGTTTCTGGAGCTTTACCGAATGGAAGAAGAGCCTATAAACCGTTCACGCCAGGATTAACTCCTGTTCCTAGTGATAGGGATGTTTTAATTGAGAATATAAGAGCAGTGGCTGCATTAGACAGTGAAAAAATGCCCAATAATCTTGCTTTTAATGTTAAATTAGTCCCCGATCCAAAAGACACTCATGAAGAAACAATCAACTACTTTCGAGGATACACTCAGAGCTACTTTGATTTAGGTGGTATGCAAATGCAATTCAATGTAGTGTCATCCGATACTTTAAAGGACGCGATGGTTCAACCTGAAAATTATCGATGGTTAATGGTTAGAATTTCTGGATACAACGCCTATTTTGTCGATTTAAATAAAGAGCTCCAACTTGAACTAATTAGTAGAACGGAATTTCACACTCATTAATTAATATCTAATCTTTTTATAATATGCCAGATCAAGGAACGAAAGGATTTATTACTAATCTTAAAAGAAATTCATTAGATGATGGTCCAGGTATTCGAACAGTTATATTCTTTAAAGGATGCCCTTTATCTTGCATTTGGTGCCAAAATCCTGAATGTATACAATTAAAACAAGAGATATCTTATAGTCCTGAGGATTGCCTAGCCTGCTACGATTGTGCTGAGATTTGTCCTGAAGAGGCTATTAATTTTTCGTTAAATTATCCATTAGTAATCGAAAAATGCACTTACTGTGGAGAATGTATCTCGCAATGTAAGACTAAAGCTCTGAAGTTTGTGGGGACTTTTTATACAGTTAAGGAACTACTAAATACAATTTTAATCGACAAACCATTTTTTGAAAATTCAAATGGAGGAATAACTCTTTCAGGTGGAGAAGCAACCTATCAGATGCCATTTCTCCATTCATTCCTTAAACAAGCTAAATCTAATAACATACACGTATGTTTAGAAACATGTGGTTTGTTTAATAAAGAGACTTTTTTCGAGCGTATCCTTCCCTTTATCGATCTAATTTATTTTGATTTGAAAATCTTTGATGAAAAGCTTCACATGAAATACTGCGGAGTCTCAAACAAAAAGATTTTCGAAAATTTTACTGCTTTATTAGAATCAAAATCAGTTGAGATATTGCCCCGTATTCCATTAATTCCTAAAATTACCCTCAATGACAAAAATCTTAATCAATGGGCGAATTATTTAGAGAATTTAGGAATTAAAAAGATTGAATTGTTGCCTTATAATCCATTATGGCATCCAAAGGTTTATTCCATAGGAAAAACCTTACAATATATTTATTCTAAATGGCTTGATGTCCACGAAAAAGAAAAAATAAAACAAATTTTTTCTGCTTTTGAATTTCGAGATATATAACCTAAAATCCTACTGCTTGTCCATCTTTTTTAGGATCCGAAGAATTCATTTTATCAAAATTTAATCGTTAAAACTTTATAAGTAAGGTAAAAAAATATATATTAGAAAGAATTAATTAAAATAATTAGGGATTAGCGTAAGATGTATGAGATAGCATCAGTTGTTATTTCGGCTGTTCTATTTATATGTATAATGGTAATATTTACAAATGAACGAATAGATTATATTTCTTTTACGCTACTGTCAGCGGTTATAGCTTGTGTTATTGCAGGTACTATTTTTGGCGTTGGCTTTACTGAATTTTTATCATTTATCGAATTTGAACCCTTAATTTTTATAATCGGCATGCAAATTATTATAGTTATTATGGAAGAACATAAAATATTTCAGTGGCTCGTCTTAAAAACCATTCATTGGACGAAAGCTGATCACAGAAAATTCTTCTTTTTAATCTGTATCATCGCTAGTATGACATCAACAATTATCTCTGATATTACAGTAGGGATTATTTTTGTACCCCTCGTTATACGAGCATGTAAAATCTTGAAAATAAATCCAGCACCTTATCTTTTTGGTTTAAGTTTCACGATTAACATTGGATCTATTTATTCTCCTTTTAGTTCAGCTGAGAATATTCTTATTGCGAATGCCTTCTCACTTAATTTTATTTACTTTATAACGAATTTTTCTTTAATTGTTATTCCAACTCTAATTTATACTCTTTTTCTTATAGATTTTACCATGCTTAGAAAGCAAGAGCCCCCTCCTGACAGTTATAAAGAAATTCTTCTTGAAATCATGGATCCTAACATGATTATCGTTAATAAAAAGAAATTTATCTTCAATACAATTTTTTTCATAGGTATAATTATTGGTTTCATCATTGTCCCTGAAGCTTATATTGTTGCTATTGTTGGAGCGGTTATTATGTGCCTTTTAAATCGAAAAAACTTTACGGAAATTCTTCTAAAAACTGATCTAAAGGTTATTACATTTTTTATAGGAATATTCCTCCTCATGGGCACAATGCAAATAAATGGAACTTTTATTTATATTGGTAATTTAATAGAAAATTTCATCTCAGATAATACTGTTATCGCTGCCATAACCGTTTTGCTAATGATAAGTGTGTTATCCGGTTTTTTAGCTCAAATTCCAACGGCTATCGTATTTATCACATTAACGCAAAATATTTATGGCATAGGACAAGTTCCTAACCTTATTATTATGGCAATCATCCTCGGAATAAATATTGGCTCTAACTTTTTACCCCAAGGAGCAGCATGTGATTTAATAACTTTAAATCTAGCAGAAAAAAATGGTGTGTCAGATTTTAACTATAAATCATTATTAAAATATGGTTCTATGATGACTTTAATACATATTGGGGTTAGTATAATCTACTTAATTGTATTTTCGTTATTTATTCCCTAATTTTGAATAATGGAATAGCGATTGTCCTATTCTGTAATCGAATCGTATTTATTATTAGCTCAAGCTTGTAAGTTAGAACGATAAACCCCAATTCTTATTCTGGAGTATTTAAATGGTGAAAGTGCCCTCCCTTCAAGCGAAATATTTAAGATTTCTTCTGTTGCCTTTATCGAATTTTAAAAACCAACCGCTTGACCATCTTTTCTTGGATCTGAAGCAGCAAGATAACCATCATCAAGTTTATCGAGATATATAACGATAAATACTTACATAATCATGAAAGCATGGGAAAAATAACTAATTTTTATAAATCAAGCTTTTAATTTTTCCTTATTTGAGATTACGCTAAGAACAAGAGTTTTAAATGCTTTTTCAACATTATCTCCATGTTTTGCACTCGTCTCGATAAATTCGCTGGCATTCATTTTAATTGCTAATTTTTCCCCTTCTTGTGTTGAAACCATCTTTTCCTTTAGTAGATCATTCTTATTTCCAATCAAGAGATAAGCAGCATTACTATTTCCAAACTCTGTTAATTCTTTCAGCCATTTGGATTCTACATCCTTAAATGTAACTGGTCGAGTTACATCGTACACAAATAAGGCTCCAACGCAACCTTGAAAAAACGCTTTTCGCGATAATTCATATTTCTCTTGGCCTGCTATATCCCAGAGTAACATTTTAACATGGGCATTTTTTTCCTCAACATCCATCTCTTTTATAACAATATTAACTCCCAAAGAAGGATGATAATCTTGTTCAAACTTCTGATGAATATATTGATTAATTAATGATGTTTTTCCAACAGCAGAATTACCTAAAATGGCTAATTTAAAAATCAATTCAGTTCTATTGAGCTCGGACATGTAAAATCAAACTTAATATTTTGGATAATATCAATATAATAAAATCTACATATTTAAAA
>Ga0209979_1002773_pt1 | contig 16284 bp, 16 predicted proteins | sample AnhtaG_FD_183114 | JGI IMG/M metagenome (GOLD analysis project Ga0209979, IMG submission 183114) | Deep subsurface microbial communities from Anholt, Denmark to uncover new lineages of life (NeLLi) - Anholt_01485 metaG (SPAdes) (version 2) | ecosystem: Environmental > Aquatic > Marine > Oceanic...
GCGATGTCACGGCTCAGCCTGTGGAGCGCCTGGACGCCGCGGATGTAGTCGGAGGCGGTCTGCTGGCGGCCCATCTGGTATAGGCCCCAGGTGAGGGGTTCGAGGTGCTCGGGGGAGGGGGTCTTGTCGGTGCGGCTGGCCCAGCCGTCGACGGTGGCGGCGGTGGAGGCGGAGATGAGGCTGACGATCGGCTGGGTGAGGCGCTGGCTGTCGATGGTGAGGGAGGCTTCCTCTACGTGGTGGCCGAGATCGGCGCAGAGGGCGGCGGCGTCCTTGACGGCGGCCACGCAGTCGGGGTGGATGGGGCTGCCGGTGGGGCTGTGGGTGGTGAAGGCGATGCGTAGCTTGCCTGGGTTGGCGCCGACTTCCTGGAGGAAGGGTCGCTCCGGAGGCGGGGCCCAGTAGGGGTCGCCAAGGTCGGGGCCGGAGGTGGCGTCCAGGAGGGCGGCGCTGTCGCGGACGGAGCGGGTGAGGGCGTGTATGGCCACCAAACCATGCCAGTCTTCGCCTAGGTCGGGGCCCAGGGGGTTGCGGGCCCGGGTAGGCTTAAGGCCGAAGAGGCCGCAGCAGGAGGCGGGGATGCGGATGGAGCCGCCGCCGTCGCCGCCGTGGGCCATGGGGACGATGCCAGCGGCCACGGCTGCGGCGGAGCCGCCGCTGGAGCCTCCGGGGCTGCGGCCGGTGTCCCAGGGGTTGTGGGTGGGGCCGAAGAGGCGGGGCTCGGTGGTGGGAGGGAGACCGAACTCCGGGGTATTGGTCTTGCCCACGACGATGAGCCCGGCGCGCTTGAGCCGGACGACGAACTCGGTGTCGTGGTCGGACACGTAGTCGCGCAGGAAGGCCGAGCCCGCGGAGAAGCGGACGCCGGCGTACTGGGCATCCAGGTCCTTCAGGAGGAAGGGGACGCCGGTGAAGGGCCCATCGGGCAGGGGGCCGGAGGCGACTTTGCGGGCCTCGTCGTACATGGGGGTGACGACGGCGTTGAGGGTGGGGTTGAGGCGCTCGATGCGCTCGATGGCGGCGTCGACGAGCTCGATGGGCTTGACCTGCTTGCGCCGCACGAGGTCGGCCTGAGCGGTAGCGTCGAGGAAGGCGAGGTCGTCCATGGGGTCCTCCTGGGGAATGTCAGGCGTCGACTCCGTTACGGTGCCAGATTGCGGTCACGGAGTCAAGCGCAGAAGCGCCCTCCCCCGGCCCAGACCGACCAGGACCGGCCCTTGGGCCGGGCCCCAGGCGGAGGGGTGTGCCTGCCTGATCGGCCGGGGTAGAGGGAGGACGCCCTCGCTTGACACCGCATGAAGCGGTGCCCATCATCGTGTGAGGGAATGATAAAGGCTTGTGGGGCGGGGGCGCTGTGACCGGCGTCACACTTTCCCAGCAATCTGTCACTTTGCAGGCGACGGCATGACGGCAATCGGCGAGCTTCTCCAGCGGGTGCCCTTCCTGGCCGCGCTCGACGCGGCGGACCGGGAGGCGCTGGCGACTGCGGCGAAGCGCCGCCGCTTCAGACGGGGCGAGGTGATCTTCCACAAGGACGACCCCGGAGAATCGCTGTTCATCATCGACGAGGGATCCGTCCGCATCTACCTGCCCAGCCCGCAGGGAGCGGACCTGACGCTGGCCGTGCTGGGGCCGGGCGACTTCTTCGGCGACCTGGCACTGCTGGACGAGAGGCCGCGTTCGGCCAGCGCCGCGGCCCTCCCGGAGACGGAGACAGTAGCCCTGAGCCGGACGGACTTCACCTCCGTCATCCGGTCGCGGCCGGAGGCGGCGATGGCGGTGCTGGCGGCGGTGGCCGAACGCCTGCGGGAGACGAACGAGATGGCGGGGGACCTGGCGTTCCTGGACGTGGGCGGGCGTCTGGCCAAGAAGCTGCTGGAGCTGGCGGCCGCTCACGGCGTGCAGCGGCCCGGGGGGATACTCCTGGATATGCCCCTGACCCAGGAGGGGCTGGCGAACATGGTGGGGGTGACGCGGGAGAGCGTGAACCGCCACCTGGCGCAGTTGCGGCGGCTGGGCGCCATCGGCAGCCAGGGCCGGCGGTTCCTGATACGGGACGCGGAGGCGCTGCGGAGGTACATCGGGTAGGGGGTGCGAGGGCGCCACCCCACCCAAGGTTATTCGTCCCGCCCGGCCCGCCCCTGAACTTCGTTCAGACTTCGCCTCACCCCAACGGGGGATGGCCAGGGTCGAGGTCTTGGCGACGGATGGGGAGGGGACCAGCGCAGGACCTGAAGCTTCCTGCCGGTAAGCAAGGCCAAACCCCATGGCGGGGGAGCGCCCGCGTGAGCGATTAGAGGACGCCGCGTTCCTGGAGGAAGGGGATGGCGGCGGCCATCTGCTGGGGCCGGTTATGAGGAGTTCCATTTGGAAGCAGCGATGCAGGCGGAAGGAAATAGGGCAAACCTTAGAGGGATAGGCAGCTTCTTAATGAGGGCAGACGGGCTGAGAGAAAATGTCAACGCTTCCAAGTGTAAGAAAACTCTCAATGGCCATGAGCCCGGCGTGAGAGCCTGGGAGATGCCAAGTACTGCGAGGTGCAAAGGAATGACCTTGGCATCGAAGCCTTCGTGATCCAACAGCGCGAGTACCTCGTTCGTCGTGTATTCCTTGAGGTGAAGACCCAAAGAGCGACTCAGCCAAGGAGGAGGGGTCCAGATGAGATACTTCCCGCCGGGACGTAACACTCGCTTGACCTCTCTCAGATGGGCCGGCACATCTTGCTCGCGCAAGTGCTCGAGAAGGTCCCTGCTTACGACAAAGTGGAAAGATTCATCGGAGAAGCTCAGAGTTCGGGCATCTGCTTGCAAGAGATGGGGAGTGGCACCGTTGGTATTGGAGCGGCGGGCGCCCTCTAGGGCGACGTTTGAGATGTCCAGCCCTACTACGTTATTGTCGTGGCTTGAGCACGCGCCGGTGAAGACCCCGTCACCGATGCCTACCTCCAGTACGGAGGAGCGAGGTGGAATCAGGCGCAAGAGGAGTGCGTCAATCAGGTCGGTCTTTCTGCGGTAGAGACGGCCGAAAGTGGGCTTGCCCCACATGCCGTGCTCTAGGAGGTGATTGTGGAATTGGTCGTAGGCAGCGCTGAAGGCATCTGCTGAGCCTTCCTGGATTAATTGATTGCGGAGCTGTTGCTCCAGCCTCCGTTGCTTCTTTGTCATTGGCCCCCCACGCCACGGGAATATACGCGGGACATAACGCGATGTCAAGTGGATAGAGCCGGGTTTGTGGCTAAAGGAGCCCGCGCTGGCGGAGGAAGGGGATGGCGGCGGCGACGGCGTCCTCCGGCGTCTCCTGGTTGATCTCGAAGACGCGGGGAACCTCGGCCGGCAGGCCGCGGGCGATGTAGGACCAGTCGACGTCGCCGAGGCCGGGGGCGCGGTGGTCGGCCAGGCCGTCGACGTCGTGGAGGTGGGCGCCGATGCAGCGCTGGGCCAGCTCGTTCAGCCAGCGGCGCTTGGGGATGAGGCCGAGGCGGTCCAGCACCTCCGCGTGGCCGACGTCCAGCCAGAAGCCGACGAGATCAGACGGGTAGCCGGCCAGGAGCTCGTGCATGTCGTCTACAGAGGGGAACTCGTGGTAGTGGTAGCGGTTCTCCAGGCCGACGGCGATTCCCTTGGCGGCGGCGTGGTCGGCGATGTCGGCCAGGGAGCGGCGGGCCTGAGGTAGATTTTGCAGGGCGCCGCGGCCGCGCTCCAGGAGGGCCTGGCGGCGCAGGGCCTCCACCTCCTCGCCCGCGCGCACGCCGGAGCCGTGCCTACCGGCAGGCAGGTCGAACAGGCGGCGGAGGCGGCGTTCGCTCTCGAACATCTGGCACTTGCCTTCGGTCTCGATGCCGCCCAGGTGGACGACGACGTAGGGGGCGCCGGCCCGTGCGGCGTAGTCGATGGTGGTGCAGGCCAGGCGCACGGCCCGGGCGCGCTCCTCCTCGTCCAGAGCGGCGAGGTTGAGAGCGTCTGACCAGCGGCCCCCGGCTTTGACGCGGGGCGTGGGCGAGTGGAGGGAGACGACGGAGACGTGGTTGGAGCTAAGGAGCTCCTCGACGCCTTCCTGGGGTATGACGTAGTTGATCTCCACGGCAGGGAAGCCCAGGCGGGAGGCCGCTTCCGCGAACCGGTGCATGGAGTCGCGGTGGCCCGTGGGGAAGCGGCCCTGGGACCACATGGTGGAGAGGGCGTGGATTGGAGGTTGGACGGGGGTCACGGTTCGAGTTTAGCGGGTGTCGAGACGTCGGGCCAGGGCGATGCCGGCGGCGGTGCCCAGGGCTCCCCCTAGGAAGGCGGTAACGATGGACAGGAGGAAGCCGGTCACGTCGCGGGGGCCGAGGAGGGGGACGAGGACGCCGGCCAGGCTGGCGGCGGCGAGGGCGAGGGGCAGGGCGAGGAGGACGTGACGGCCGCGGCGGATGACGGCGGCGAAGGACCAGGGGAGGAAGCCCAGGAAGCTCCAGAGGGCGAAGAAGAGGAGGACGAAGATGAGGCGGGCTTCGAAGGTCACGGGGATAGGGTCGGGGGTCAGGGGACTGCGGTCAAGGGGTGGGTCAGGGGATGAGGGAACGGCAGGCGGATTCGGCCTCGGAAGCCTGTGCGCGATCCTGTTGGGATTGCCAATGGACACTATGCGGACACAGTGTCGCCCCTAGTCAAACGCGCACTTAGCAAGACGCCCTACGGAAAGATAGTGCGGCATCGTCCTCACGATCCGTTAGTGTGTTTCCAGTCTTGTTCCTATTATCATGGGAACAGATGCCATAGTATATTCGTGATTAGCTACCGATGCATGGCGATCATCGCAACAATGAGCTCTGTGCAGGGATTTCTGTCTTGTTCCTGAAGGAATGGGATTGTGGTTAGGTTGCGCTCGCTACCCCTTTCGGTGCTCAATGTCATTCTATCTGTAATGTGGGTCCGCAACGGGAGCCACGACAGGACCTCCTCCACAGATCTGCAGCTGGCAAGGGTGCCAAGTCCGACCGCGGCGGTAGATTGATGACACGCCAAATCTTTTCTTCCGAACCAGAATTAATTCAAGGTGGAATGGCAGTAGGCGTATCAACTTGGAGGCTGGCACGCGCGGTTGCCAAAGCCGGAGAAAGACTTAACAGGCCAGTCTTAGGGGTGGTATCAGGGACAGGTATCGCTATATCCATGGTCAACAGGCTTCGGCGAGGAGACCCAAACACCAGACGTGCCCTGGAAGCTTTTTGCGTACCGGAAATTGCCCATCAGATATTCGACAAGTACTGGCTCAACGCCGAAAGGTCATCCAAGCCTAGATTACGCCTAAGACCTGAGGTCCTGGTCACTGGAAGCGCTGAGAGAAAAGCGGAGATGACGAGACTGCTGATCGCCGCGAATTTCGTCGAGGTTTGGCTGGCCAAAGAAGGGCATGACCGGCCGATCGGCATAAATTATCTCGAAAAGATCCAGCTGCCACGTCTCCCTGAGATATTCGGGGCGATGCTGGGAGGCGTAGATTACGTCTTGATGGGCGCAGGGATACCGAATCAAGTCCCGGAGGTCCTGGACGCGTTGGCAGACTGCAGAGAAGCCTCGTACAGGCTCGACGTCGTCGGGTCGGAACGATATACGATGTCGTTCGACCCGAAGACCGTGATGCCAGATGGACAGCGCATAGCGCTGAGGCGCCCGAAATTCCTGGCGATCGTTTCACATCATGCGCTCGCTCAGATGCTCGCGCATAGGGTGAAGGGAGAGGTTAACGGGTTTGTGGTGGAAGGACCCATGGCCGGAGGCCATAACGCTCCGGCCAGGGGGAAAGAGCTCAGCGAAAGAGGAGAGCCGGTCTACGGGGAGAGGGATAAGCCGGATCTGGCCAAGATACGAGAACTGGGAAGGCCGTTTTGGCTCGCGGGGGGATATGCGAGCGCGGAGAAACTCCAAGAGGCGAAACGAGTCGGGGCCGTTGGCATCCAGGTAGGTTCCGCCTTTGCGTTCTGTGACGAATCAGGGCTGAAGGACGAGATCAAACAGGAGCTGCGAAGGAAGAGTTTCGCCTTGGGTCTGCAGGTACTGGCCAGCTCTGTCGCCTCTCCGTCCGGTTTTCCCTTTCAGGTAGTGCAGCTAGAAGGCACATTATCTGACCCAATTGTTTACGAAAAAAGAAAGCGGGACTGCAACCTAGGTTATCTGGTTCAAGCCTATGAGCCCAAGAAAGGCCGTATCGGATTTCGCTGCCCGGCGGAACCGATCCCGGCATACGTCAAAAAGGGTGGAAATGTGGGAGACACAGAAGGAAGGGTGTGCCTCTGCAACGGGTTGGCGGCCGCGATAATGGATGGGCAGCCCAACGAAGCGTGCATCGCCACGCTAGGGCAAGAGCTAAGCTTTATTCATGAATTGATGCCAGGTGCAGATGGTTCCTATTCCGCAGAGGATGTTGTGAGTTACATTTTCTCGTAATGCCCCTCGCATGTAATCCGCGAGGGAGAGGAGCCGTATCCGCCGTCCCTAGGCCAGCGCGTCTCCCATGAAGGCCAGGACCCAGACCGCTTTGGGTACCGTCGGCGACTATCAGTGACCGCCGCCCACGAAGGCGGTGGCGATGGACAGGAGGAAGCCGGTCTCGTCGCGGGGGCCGAGGAGGGGGACGAGGACGCCGGCCAGGCTGGCGGCGGCCAGGGCGAGGGGCAGGGCGGGGAGGACGTGACGTCCGCGGCGGATGACGGCGGCGAAGGACCAGGGGAGGAAGCCCAGGAGGGCCCAGAGGGCGAAGAAGAGGAGGACGAAGATGAGGCGGGCTTCGAAGGTCATGGGGATAGGGTCGGGGGTTAGGGGACGGCGGTTAGGGGGGCTGGCCCAGCCCATCCCCGCCTCGGAACCAGAGAGCCAGAGAGCCAAGAACTCAGAGAAGGGCCGAGTTTTGGGTTTCGGTAGAGGGCGAGTCGCTCAGCGCCGCGCGACGCGGCCTGGGGCAGGTGGCGGACTCCACTACGGTCGTGGGGATGGCCGCGTCGAGGTCATCGGATGGAGGGGGCGCCTCGCCGAACTTCTCGGTGATGACGCGCTGACCCTCCTCTACGAGGGCGGAGAGGAACTGCTCCTCGGGGACGACGCGGACGACTTCGCCCTTGCGGAAGATAGCGCCCTTGCCCTTGCCGGCGGCGAGGCCGATGTCGGCGTCGCGGGCCTCGCCGGGGCCGTTGACCACGCAGCCCATAACGGCCACGGTGATAGGCCTGCCCAGCTTCTGGAAGTGGGCCTCCACCTGGTTGACCAGGGGGATGAGGTCGATCTCGATGCGGCCGCAGGTGGGGCAGGCGATGATGGTGGCGCCGCGCTGGCGGATGTTGAGGGAGCTAAGGATGCTCCAGGCCACCGGCAGCTCCTCCGCCGGGTCGGCGGCCAGGGAGACGCGGATGGTGTCGCCGATGCCTTCGGCCAGGAGGATGCCGATGCCGACGGCGGAGCGCACGGAGCCGGCGCCGGGGGTGCCGGCCTCGGTGACGCCCAGGTGCAGCGGGTAGGGGACGCGCTGGGCGATCTCGCGGTAGGCGCTGACCATGGTGGGGACGTCGAACGCCTTGAGGGAGATCTTGATGTCTTCGAACCCCATCTCCTGGAGGATGCCGATCTCCCACAAAGCGGCGTCCACCATGCGCTGGGCCTTGGGTGGCGGCAGTTCGCCCTCGGCCAGGGGCGACAGAGGTGGCAGGGAGCCTTCGTTGACGCCGACGCGGATGGGGATGGCGCGCTCCTTGGCGGCGCGGACGACCTGGCGGACCTTGTCGGGGTTGCGGATGTTGCCGGGGTTGAGGCGGAGGCCGTGGATGCCGGCCCGGATGGAGGCGAGGGCCAGGCGGTGGTCGAAGTGGATGTCGGCGATGAGGGGCGCGGGGGTGCGGCGGACGATCTGCGGCAGGGCGGCGGCGGCCGCCTTGTCAGGCACGGCGACGCGGACGATCTCGGCGCCGAGGCCGGCCAACTGGGCGATCTGGTTGAGGGTGGCCTCCGCGTCGGCGGTGTCGGTGTTGGTCATGGTCTGGACGACGACGGGGGCGTCGCCGCCGACCTGGACATCGCCCACGTGGACGGGGCGGGAGCGGCGCCTGGGGCTGAGCGGGAGGTGCCCTTCGACTCCGCTCAGGACAGGCTCCTCGACGGTCATCTGAACAGGCTCTCCCCTCTAATGATGCGGATGACGTCGAAGTAGGTGATGGCGAGTGCCAGAGTAATGATAAGGGCCAGGCCGACAAGATGCACAAGGGCCTCTTTTTCCGGTGCGATGCGCTTGCCGCGGCGGGCGATCTCTAGGAGGACGAAGGCGATGCGGCCGCCGTCCAGCATGGGCAGAGGGAGGATGTTGATGACGGCGAGGTTGATGGAGAGGAGGGCGGCGAAGTCGAGGAGGACCTGCCAGCCGGCCTGCTCGACGACTTCGCCGGTGGCCTGGGCGATGCCCACGGGCCCGGCGACGTCTGGGCCGGAGCTGCCCTTGAACCAGGAGATGACCTCGTTGCGGGCGAGGAGCAGGGAGTCTAGGGTGGCCGTCCAGCCCTTGGGGATGGCCCGCCAAGGCGGGAAGCTCTCCTTCTCCGTGAAGGGGTACATGTTGCCGATCATGATGCCGGTGGGCCCCTGGCCCTCGGGAGGCGCCCAGCGGGCGTGAACCGGGATCGTCTCTATGACGCCGTCCGGGTGCTTGACGGTGAAATCGATTGTCTCGCCTAGGTTGAGACGGATGGCCAGGCTGACCTCGCGGATGTTGCGGACCTCATCGCCATTGATCTCGAAGATGACGTCGCCGTTCTGGAGGCCGGCTTCCTGGGCGGGGGCATCGGGGACGACCTGGGTGATCTGGGTAAGGCCGACGTCTACGTCGCGGGGGATCATGAAGGCGATGGCGAACAGGAGGATGGGGAGGACGAAGTTCATGCCGGAGCCGGAGGCGAGGACGAGGAGGCGGACCCAGCGGGGCTTGGCGGCCAGGCTGTTGGGGTCGGAGGGGTCCTCCTCTCCCAGGAGGCGGACGAAGCCGCCCAACGGGAGCCAGTTGATGGAGTATATTGTGTCGCGCCAGGTGAAGCCCCACATGCGCGGAGGGTAGCCGAGGCCGGCCTCCAAGACCTTGACGCCGGTGAGCTTGGCGGTGATGTAGTGTCCGAGCTCGTGGGCGATGATGAGGACGACGAGGACGCCGGCGAAGGGGAGGATGGTGTAGAGGATGAGGTCCACAGGCTAGCCTCCCATCCCGGCCACCCCGCCGAACAAAGGAGCAAAGGAGCAAGGGAGCAGTCGAGAGAACGAGCGAACCACTCCCGCGTCATCCCGGCCCCCGGAACCAACGAACCAGCAATCGTTTCGAGCAGAGGCTGGTTTGCTGGTTTGCTGGTTTGCTGGTTTGCTGGTTGTCCTGCGGAGATGATTCACGTCAGTCGTCATTGTTAGAGGTACGTTCCAGCGCTACGTGGCAGAGCTATGTTTTGGCCTTGATCCAGTCCTCGGCCCAGGCGCGGGCGGAAGCGTCGGCGGCGAGGATGTCGTCCAGCGCGGGGTCGGCGGTGCCAGGGTGGGTGGCCAGGGCGTCTTCGATGACGCGGGCGATGTCGGTGAAGCGGAGGTGGCCGGCCAGGAAGTGCTGGATCGCCACCTCGTCGGCGGCGCAGAGGATGGCGGGGAAGGTGCCGCCGCGGCGGCCGGCTTCCAGGGCCAGGCTGAGGCAAGGGTACCGCTTCATGTCAGGCGTTCCAAAGCTGAGGGCGCCGATGCGCCTCAGGTCCAGGCGGGGCACGGTGGTGTCGGGCACCCGCTCCGGATAGGTGAGGGCGCACTGTATGGGCAGACGCATATCGGGGACGCCCAGTTGCGCCTTCACGGAGCCGTCCCGGAACTCCACCAGGGAGTGGACGATGCTCTCCCGGTGGAGGAGGACGTCGATGCGGTCCAGGGGGATATCGAACAGCCAGCGGGCCTCGATGCACTCCAGCCCCTTGTTGAGGAGGGTGGCGCTGTCCACGGTGATCTTCTGCCCCATCTGCCAGTTGGGGTGTCGCAGCGCCTGCTCGGCGGTGACCCGGTCCATCTCCTCGGGCGGCGTATCGCGGAAGGGGCCGCCGGAGGCGGTGAGGATGATGCGCTGGACGCTGTCCGGCTGTTCGCCCCAGAGGCACTGCCAGATGGCGGAGTGCTCGCTGTCGATGGGGCGGAGCTCGGCGCCGTGGCGTCTGGCCTCGGCGGTGATGAGCTGGCCGGCGATGATTAGGGCCTCCTTGTTAGCCAGGGCCACGGTCTTGCCGGCGCGCAGGGCGGCCAGTGTTGGGGCCAAGCCGGCGGTGCCCACGGTGGCCACCACCACCAGGTCCGCGTCCGGGTGGGAGGCCATCTCTTCCATAGTGGCCCAGGCGGCGGAGACGCGGCTGCGCAGGTACTCCGCCTCGCGGCCGCAGCGGATCAGGCGGGGGCGGAACTCGCGGGCCTGCTCCTCCAGGAGGGTGACGTTGGCGCCGGCGGCGAGGCCGATGACGGTGAAGCGGCCGGGGAGGGAGCGGACAACGTCCAGGGTCTGACGGCCGATGGAGCCGGTGGAGCCGAGGACGACGAGACTCAGACGGCGGCCCGTCAGAGGATTATCCATGTCAGATAGTAGTATACCAGGGGTACGGTGAACAGGAGACTGTCCAGGCGGTCCAGGAAGCCGCCGTGGCCGGGAATCACGCGGGAGGCGTCCTTGACGCCGGCGCCGCGCTTAATGAGGGATTCCGCCAGGTCTCCCAGTTGGGCGGTGAGGGGGAGGAGCAGGGCCAGGGGTATGATCTCCGCGCCCGCGCCGGCGTCAAGGGCCCAGTTGAGGATGAGGACGGCGCCCACCCCGGCGGCGAACCCTCCCAGGGAGCCCTCCAGGGTCTTGCCAGGGCTGATGGCGGGCGTGATCTTGGTGCGTCCGATTAGCCGGCCCACGAAGTAGGCGGAGGTGTCCGTGGCGAAGGTGGCGAACAGGGCCAGCAGAACCCAGTCGCGGCCGTTGGGGGCGTCTCGCAGGAAGACGAGGTGAGAACCGAGGAAACCTACGTAGAGGAGGCCGCCGAGTACCCAGAGCCAGTCTCTAAGGCCGGTGGCCGTCTGGCCCCGCAGGATGGGGGGGAGGAAGGGGAGGACGACCAGGAGGGTGAGGGCGCGGGCCCACCAGTCGAAGCCGTTGTCGGCGGCGGCGACGAGGAGGGCGACGCCGGCGGCGCCGATGAGGCCGGGCAGACGCTGGTCGCGCAGACGGTGCGTGTCCCTGGCGGCGGAGGCCGGGTCGGTGGCTGGGTAGAACTCCAGGGCGGCGATGGTGAGGACGAGGCCGACGGCGACGGTGAACAGGGGGCCGCCGAGCAGGGTGAGGCCGATGATTACGGGTATGCCGACGATGGAGACGGCGACCCGCTGGAGGAGCATCAGCGATGGGCGTTGTCACGCCCTTGGGGGCGCCGGCTGTTGGGGCGGGCGCCGTTTCCTCCGTTGGCCGGCGTGGGGTAGTCCACCTCCTCGGGGAGGAGGCCACCGAAACGGCGCTTGCGCTGGCTATAGGCAAAGAGGGCCTCGTCGATGTCGTGGACATCGAAGTCGGGCCAGTAGACGGGGGTGGATATGAATTCGGCGTAGGCGCCCTGCCAGAGGAGAAAGTTGGAGAGGCGGATCTCGCCAGCGGTGCGGATGATGAGGTCGGGGTCGGGGACCTGGGCGGTGTGGAGGTAACTGGTGAAGAGGGCATCGTCTATCTGGTCCGGGGAGACGCCTTCGGCGACGATATGGCGGACGGCCTCCACGATCTCGGCGCGGCCGCCGTAGTTGAAGGCGACGCAGAGGGTCATGCGGTCGTTGTCCTTGGTGAGGTCGATGGCGTCGCGGACCTGGCGCTGGAGGTTGGGGTCAAGGGCGTCCAGGTTGCCGATGTGGAGTAGGCGGATGCCGTTCTTGTGGAGGCGCTTGGTCTCGCGCTTGAGGTAGTGACGGAGGATGGTCATGAGGCCGCGGACCTCGCGCTTGGGGCGACTCCAGTTCTCGGTGGAGAAGGCGTAGAGGGTGAGGTAGCGGACGCCGTAGTCTCCGAGGCGTTCGATAACGCGGCGGAGGTTTTCTGTGCCGGCGCGGTGGCCGGCCAGGCGGGGGAGGCCGCGGCGAGTGGCCCAGCGGCCGTTGCCGTCCATGATGATAGCCACGTGTCCCGGCACCTGGGGCAGGGCGAGGGGAGGTGGGGGCGGGGCCTTCTTGAGGGCGCGGACAGCGATGGCCATATTTATCGTCACCTAATAGAACGCGCAGGCGTCTGGGCAGTTGCTGGCCGCCGGGTCAGACGGCGAGAACCTCCTCCTCCTTTTCGTGGCCTATCTTATCGATCTCCTTGATGTGGTCATCGGTGAGCTTTTGGAGCTCGTTCTCAGCACGGTGGAGGTCGTCCTTGGAGATCTGGTGGTCGTGCTCCAGGCGACGGATGTGGTCATGGCAGTCGCGGCGGACGTTGCGCACGGCGATGCGGGCGTCCTCCGTGCGCTTCCGGACCTGTTTGGCGATGTCCCGCCGGCGCTCCTCGGTGAGCTGGGGGATGGCCAGCCGGATGACCGTGCCGTCGCTGGCGGGGTTGAGCCCCAGGTCTGATTTGAGGATGGCCTTTTCGACGGCGCCTAGGGAGCCGCGGTCCCAGGGCTGGATTACGATGAGGCGGGCCTCGGGGGTGGTGATGGTGGCCAGCTGGTTGAGCGGGGTGGGCGTGCCGTAGTAGTCCACCTTGAGGTGCTCCACGAGGGCAGGGCTGGCGCGGCCGGTGCGGACGGTGGCCAGGTCCCGCTGGAGGGCGTCCAGCGTCTTCTCCATGCGGTCGGTGGCGTCGAGAAGGGCGTCGTCGATCATGACGTCACCTCGAGGGCTTGGCAGGGGCTGAGGCGTCTTCCAGTACGGTTTCCAGCTCTCCTATGGTCGTGCCGGTGGCCCTTCCGGATGCGGCCAGTTCGATGCTGCGGGGCATGCGGAGGTCAAAGACGATGATGGGCAGGGAGTTCTCCATGCACAGGGAGAGGGCGGTGGAGTCCATGACCTGGAGGCGGCGGTTGAGGGCGTCCAGGTAGTTGAGGGTGCGGAACTTGCGGGCGGAGGGGTCCTTCAGGGGGTCGGCCTCGAAGACGCCGTTGACGTTCTTCTTGGCCATGAGGAGGACATTGGCGTCGGTCTCTATGGCGCGAAGGGCGGAGGCGGTGTCCGTGGTCATGTAGGGGTTACCGGTGCCGGCGGCGAAGATGACCACTCGTCCCTTCTCCAGGTGACGGATGGCGCGACGGCGGATGTAGGGCTCGGCGACGGCGGTGACGGAGACGGCGCTCTGGGTGCGGACGGTGAGGCCGTTGCGCTCCAGGGCGTCCTGGAGGGCGATGGCGTTGATGATGGTGGCCAGCATGCCGGCGTAGTCGGCGGTGGCCCGGTCCATACCGGCGGCGGAGGCCTCGGCGCCGCGGTAGATGTTGCCGCCGCCGACGACGATGGCGATTTCGATGTTCATCTGCTGGACGGCCTTAAGCTGGCCGGCGATGGTGTCCAGCATGGCGGGGTCAATGCCGTAGGGAAGGTCGCCCATGAGGGCTTCGCCGCTGAGCTTAAGGAGGACGCGTTTGGGAGCGTCTTCGGCCATGGGTCAGCGCCCCAGTTCGAAGCGGGCGAACCGGCGCACGCGGATGTTCTCGCCCGTCTTGCTGATGGCCTCAGTGATCATGTCCTGGATGGCGACGGATTCGTCGCGGACGAAGGGCTGGAGGAGGAGGCAGAGCTCCTTGGGGTCGCCTTCTGTGCCGTCGGGGATCTCCTCGGGGGTGAGGTAGTGGGGGTTGGTAGCCGCCACATGGAGGGCGATGTCCTGAACGAGCTGGCGGAAGTCGTCGGTGCGGGCGACGAAGTCGGACTCGCAGTTGACCTCGACGATGGCGCCGAGGCGGCCGTCGTGGTGGAGGTAGGCGTGGACGAGGCCCTCGGCGGTGGCGCGTTCGGCGCGCTTGACGGCGGCGGTGTGGCCTTTCTGGCGGAGGATGCCTTTGGCCTTCTCGAGGTCGCCGTTGGCCTGTTCGAGGGCGGTCTTGCAGTCCAGCATGCCGGCGCCGGTGAGTTCGCGTAGTTCCTTGACGGCCGCGGCAGCGATGGGCACAGTGGCTCTCCTTATCGGCTACTGGGGTGGGACGGGTTCGTCCGTCGCCGGGGTTTCGCCTTCCTCGGCCGGCTGCTCCTCGCCGGGCTGCTCCTCTGGGGAGGGCTCGGCGGCCGCTTCGGCTTCGACAGGCTGGTCGGCGACCGCGGGTTCAGGGGCCTCTTCAGCCGTGGGCTCCTCAGCGGGGGTAGGCTCCTCGGCAGCGGCGGGCTCTTCAGCGGGGGCGGTTGCCTCAGCGGGAGCGGGTGTCTCGGCAGCCTCGGCGCCCTCCGCTGGCCCTTCCTCCTTCGCCTTGCCGTACTCGGGCATGGGCTCGTCGGGGGAGGCGACGTAGCCGGTCTCTTTGTAGGCTTCGACCTCTACCTCGGCCTCCTCGGCGGCCTTCTGGGCGTACTCGCGGGCGGTGAGGCCCTCCAGAACGGCGTCGGCGATGCGGGCGGTGATGAGGCTGATGGCCCGGATGGCGTCATCGTTGGAGGGGATAGGGTAGTCGATGACGTCGGGGTCACAGTTGGTGTCCACCAGGGCGGCGATGGGGATGTCGGTGCGCAGGGCCTCAGCGACGGCGATGGCCTCCTTGGTGGTGTCGATGATGAAGACGGCGCCGGGGAGGGTGGTCATCTCCTTGATGCCGGCCAGGTAGCGGTTGAGGCGGGCGATCTCTTCATCGGTGCGGAGGGCCTCTTTCTTGGTGAGGTGCTCAAGCTCGCCGCGGGCCTTGGCGTCCTCCAGCCGCACCAGGTAGTCGATGCGGCCTTGGATGGTGTGGAAGTTGGTGAGGGTGCCGCCCAGCCAGCGGGTGTTGACATAGGGCATGCCGCAGCGCTTGGCCTCGCTCTCGATGGTGTTCTGAGCCTGACGCTTGGTGCCGATGAAGAGGAGGGTCTGGCCGGCGGCGACCAGGTCGGCGGCGAACCGGCAGGCCTCTTCCAGGCAGTCGACGGTCTGCTGGAGGTCGATGATGTGGATGCCGTTGCGTTCCGCGAAGATGAACTTTCGCATCTTCGGGTTCCAACGCCGGGTCTGGTGGCCGAAGTGAACGCCGGCCTCCAGGAGGGTCTTCATAGATACGGCAGTAGGCAAGCAGGTCTCCTTCTATGGAAAAGTACCCGCAGGCGAGTATATCAGAGGGGCACGAGAGGGACAAGGAAAACGGCTCAGGGGCCGGGCGGCGGCGTCCGTGGTTATCTGCTCCCTTACTGTTGCGTTTAGGGTAAGGTTCTTGCTATATTTCTATCGGAAGCTGCCCGCGAGGGTGGCTTTGTATACGCAGGAGGTCGATGCAAGTTGCCGATATACGAGTACCGATGCTCGATGGGGCACCACTACGAGCGGTCTGAGGGGTTCGAGGCACCTGCCGAGCAGACGTGCCCGACGTGCGGCAGCCGCTCCCGGCGTCAGATCAGCCTGCCGGCGGTGATCTTCAAGGGCCCCGGCTTCTACAGCACCGACAACCGCAAGGGCTACGCGAGCGGCAACGGAGGCCACAGCTCGTTCAGCTCAGACGGGGAATCGCACGATAGCGGCAAGGAGTCCAAGGCGGAGAGCGACAGCGGGTCGAAGGCGGAAGCTACAGCGGACTGAACGCCGGTCTCCTCGTCAAGTTGGCCGTCCCTGGGGGACGGCGTTTCTTTTTGATGGGAACAGGGAACAAGGAACAGGGAACAAGGAACAGGGAACAGGGAACAAGGAACAAGGAACAGGGAACAAGGAACAGGGAACAGGGAACAAGGAACAGGGAACAGGGAACAAGGAACACGGTGTGAGAACGCGGGTATACTGGCGGAGATGAGGGTCGTTATCCAGCGGGTGAGGCACGCCGCCGTCACGGTTGACGGCGAGACGGTGGCCTCTATCGGTCACGGGCTGCTGGCGCTGGTGGGGGTGGCCGAGGGGGATGGGGAGGAGGAGGCGCTGCGTCTGGCCCGGAAGTGCTCGGAGCTGCGCATCTTCGCCGATGCGGAGGGGAAGTTCAACCTGTCGCTCCTGGACGTGGGGGGAGAGGCGCTGGTGGTGAGCCAGTTCACGCTTTTGGCGGACACGCGGAGGGGGCGGCGGCCGAGCTTCGTGGCTGCGGCGGCGCCGGAGATCGCCGAGCCGCTGGTGGCGGCGTTCGCTCGGGCGATGGGGGAGGCGGGCGCGCGGACGCAGACG
>Ga0209979_1002774_pt1 | contig 16267 bp, 14 predicted proteins | sample AnhtaG_FD_183114 | JGI IMG/M metagenome (GOLD analysis project Ga0209979, IMG submission 183114) | Deep subsurface microbial communities from Anholt, Denmark to uncover new lineages of life (NeLLi) - Anholt_01485 metaG (SPAdes) (version 2) | ecosystem: Environmental > Aquatic > Marine > Oceanic...
CAGCCAGTCAATGAAATAGCCCAGGAGAAAAACGACGAACATGATAATGGCAAAGATACCCCACTTCCCACCGGGGGCGCTCAGAATGAGCTCTTCCACAATATCCCCACCACCGGCACGCATAAATATGCCGACGAAAGCGAAAGCGGTGGCACCGATGAGGAGTACCATGCCGGTGACTTTTACTGTCTCGGTGGCCGTGTCTTTAAGGATTCTAAAATTAAACCGGCGGTAAGCGACAGCCATAAGTGTCGCCGCCAGAGCACCGACGGCGGCGGCTTCCGTAGGGGCAGCTATGCCGAGGAAAATACTGCCCAGCACTGCCAGAATAAGTACCGCTGGTGGCACCATCGAGGTAACCAGGTCAACTGTTTTCTTCAGCCAGGGAACTGCCCTTTCTTCAACCGGCACGGCGGGCGCTATATCCGGTTTGATAAAGCTGTGGATGGCGATATAGCTACAGTACAAAGCGGAAAGCATGAACCCGGGCAAAAAGGCGGCAAAAAACAGTTTACCCACCGAAAGTGCCGCCATTGGCCCGTAGATTACCAGCATAATGCTGGGTGGAATCAGGATGCCCAGGGTGCCGCCGGCACAGACGGCGCCACTGGCAAAAGATTTACTGTAACCTCGCCTGATCATAGCGGGAAGGGCGATAATCGCCAGCGCGGTGACCGAGGCACCAATTATGCCCACGCAGGCGGCAAGGATGGTGCCGAGTAACACGGTGGTTATGGCTAGCCCGCCCCTGAAGCCGCTGAGCCACAGGTATAGGGCACCAAACATTTTTTCGGTTATGCCCGAGTATCCCAGCATGACGCCCATGAAAATAAAACCGGGCACCGCCAGCAGGACATAGTTATTTATCAAACTGAAAAGGCGCTGGTAAATGAGTTCCAGTGAGATGGTTACCCCGAAGAGGAGAGTTCCCATGACGATACCGATACCACCGACCACGATAGCCAGGGGGTAACCAAACAGAACCCCGACCAAGATGCCACCAAGCATAATGAAAGTAATCAGTTCTGGACTGATATCAATCACAGGCTTTATTCCTCACCAGAAAATAGATATCACGATAGAATTGAGCCAGACTCTGAAGGGCAAACAGACACAGTCCGATGAACACTACGGTTCTTACTGGACCGGTTATCGGGTACCAGTAGGTCATGAGCGATTTCTCGCTAGTTGACCAGGCGTACCATACCCAGTTCCAGGCAGCATAGCACATCAAGCTGATCAGTGGCAGGAGAAACAGGACAGCACAAACCACATCAATGATGGTTTTCCCTCTCGGTGAAAACCGTGCGTAAAAAACATCCACTCTAATGTGCCGGCGGTGGAGGTGGACATATCCCCAGGCACAGGCATAAAGAGCCGCCCCGCTCATGGTGGCGATTACCGGCCCCTGTATCGTTGGCTTGTTCAAGACATACCTCATGAATACTTCGGCGCAGATAACCAGCAGAACGAAGATGATGAGCCACCTAACTGACCTTCCCGTCCACTCATTAACCGTATCAATTGTTTTCAGTATCTTTCTCATCGTTTTATTAAGCCCCGCTCCGGGGATAGCCCCGGAGCGGGGACAAACTCAAATTTGGCTGTGGCGTGGATTATCTGGGTTTGGCCCAATCAGGAAGTCCGTATAAAGCGTCCCAGTTCTTGGCAAAGGCACGCTGGGAGTCCAGCACTTCCTTTGTTTCCGCATACTCGAGAGCCAGTTCATCATAGTACGCGTCAGCTTCTATAAGGAAAGCGTCTACTATTGCCTTGGGCAGCGGTCCCAGGATGTTGCCGTAGTCCTTGAAGTTCTGGAGTGCCTCGGCGTCTCCGGACGAGAGTATACCATGGTACCTGTATGCCTCTGCCTTACCGCAGTCCTCGATAATTACCTTGAGGTCATCGGGCAGCGCCTCAAACTTGCTCCGCTTGACCAGTAGCTGGTACACCTCGGTAGGCGCCCGAATGGGAGAGAGATAGATATACTTGCCCACTTCATTCAGGCCCATCTGCCAGTCAAACCGCGGGGAGCTGCATTCATAGGCGTCAATGACGCCGCGGTTCATGGACTCAAAGATTTCACCCAAGGGCATAAAGACCGAGCCGACACCCATCCGTGCCAGGACTGCCCCGCCGTCGCCGGAGCATCGCATCTTCAGACCATCCAGGTCAGCCGGAGTCTTTAGCTCCTTGTCAAGGTGAGCGAATATCTCGGGTGGACCAGGCATGCCGGCCGCCTTGATATCCAGCATATCGAATCCCAGGTCAGCGTACCATCGGTTAATCAGGTCAGAACCAAAGCTTTCAAGCCATATCTGGTGGGGCAGAGGTGGTATGCCACCCACTCTCTGCGAGATCAAGGTGCCAAAGTGAATCTCGGCGTGCATATACGAGCCACCGCCAGCACCGACGTCCAGAACGCCGGTATGGACTGCTTTCCACTCCTCGGTCGCCGGGCAGATAGCACCGGCTGGCTCAGCTTTCCAAACCATGCGCCCCTGGCTGGCTACCTCGATTCGCTTAGCCAATCTCTCCAATGATTCGGTCACTGGCATTCCAGCGGGTAGGGCTGATTGTGCTATCCAGGTAATTACTTTTTCAGGTGCAGCAGGAGCTGGCGCTGGGGCTGGAGCGGGTGCGGGTGCGGGCGCTGGGGCTGGCGCTGGCGCAGGAGCTGGTGCGGGCGCTGGGGCCGGGGCAGGTGCTGGAGCCGGGGCAGGTGCCGCACAACCAGCCGCCAAACTTACGGCTAGTAATAGTGCCAACGGAATCAACAATATTTTCTTTTTCACCTATTTACCTCCTCCAAAAATTTTGTAACCCAGCCGTGCAAGAATATTTTCTGTTGAAAACTATCACCTCCCTCATCGTATATTTGGGCATTTTACCCTAAATTTTAAGAATGTTCAAGCTTCTATTTTTCCCCGGATGGTACTATTCTGAACAAATTACATCTAATTGCTTGCGATTTATGCTAATGCATTATAACATGCTTGTCAAGTCTTCTTGAGAATTTTTGTACAGATTTACCGATTTTCCAAATGAGCAGTGCTCTTTGCACCGAAAAGTTTTTAAATTTCGGTGGTGGCAAGGTCTATCAAGCTCATTTTATCGGCAATACCCGGAGCATTGTTGTATTGAAGGCACTAAGGTTCAAGAAAGAGTTCAAGCGCGCCGGTTTCGGGATCGGTATTTCGTTTCATCTCTAGACCCGTTAACTCGGCGATGATGACTTCACAGAAGGAGAGGACCAGACAGCCCTCGAGTAGATGTCCACCATAGGCCCTGCGTCATCAAGTCCTGATGAAATAGTAATATGGCAATGGACGTAGACCTCGCCATTCTTCCTGGCGATATTCCCGGAAAGGGAGAGCAATTCTAAAGGCTCCTTCTTCGGTGTATAGATACGGTTCCGGTCCATAACGGGGAATTCATCAGGGAATAACCTGACGTTACGGAGAGTTACCTGGCTAAGGCTGCCTGCTCCAGAGGCCATAATACTGGCCATACTAACTGAAATCTGGTAATATAGGTGGCAGGTCAGATGATAAAAACGAATGTATAAGGAGGGAACATTGATAGCTACTGATAAACTCATTATTTGTGTGGCTCCTTGCGGCAGTTTTCTGGGCAAGGATGCAAATCCTAACATACCGACTCAACCTGAGGAAATTGCTGAAGAAGTCTATCGTTCTTGGAATGAAGGTGCTTCTTTAGCTCATATTCACGCCCGTTCTAACGAAGGCATAGCCACTACCAATCCTGAGGTTTTTGGCGAGATAGCTGGTATGATAAGGGAAAAGGGGTGTGACATAGTGCTGGAGTTCAGCACTTCTCCAGGACGTGAAGAGGGGGCGAGCGTTGAGGACGGATTTAAAGTCCTTGAGGCAGGCCCGGAACTGGTATCCTTCAACGTTGGGATTGGTGTCTTTATGCGCGCAGGAAAAGAACAAATCAGGCCATGGACCCGTTCCTTTGACGAAAGAATGCTTAAGGCGTTGCTGGATAGGGGTATAAAACCTGATTTTGAACTTTATTGCGGAGTCGGCAGCCTCGTAGAAGTCAGATATTTCATAGAAAATTTCCCCCTCTCTAAACCTTACTGGATTGACTTTCCTCTGGGAATGCAAAGGACCGTACAGAACGCGACTCCTTATACACCGAGGAATCTGATGCATCTGGTTGATCAGCTTCCTCCAGATTCTATGTTCATGACTCTTGGCGTCGGTGCTGACGAGACACCGGCGGTGGTTCAATCGATTCTTCTGGGTGGTCACGCACGGGTCGGTTTTGAGGATAATATATATTACAGTAGAGGTGTTCTTGCCAAGAGCAACGCCGAGTTCGTCACCAGAATAGCTCGCATAGGTACTGACCTCGGTCGAAAAGTAGCTACGCCGGAAGAAGCGCGGGAATTATTAGGGATACCGAGTCTAAAAGGTAAATAGCAAAGGTAAAGTAGTTCAGGCGTAGCAAAAAACGCAATGCCTCCGATAGGTGCCTCGTAATCCAGCTATTTACTCGACGGAAGACTCACGACTGTACAGGCGTTCTTTCCAGCGCACACCGGCACCGGCTACTCGCCTAAAAACAGCGCAGAAACTGGCCAGAAAAAGGAAAGATAAGCCAACCGGATGCAGAAAAATCGAAACGACTGGCGCCTTGAAGCGATTATCCACCAACCAGCGCATCAGGAATATCACGGCTACCTGGGAAATAATAATAGTTCGCAAACCGGTGGGAGCAACCACCACAAATAGCTCTCGCCAAAGTGAGTAGAACGGTAACAAGTAGAAGGCATAAGCGGCAGCCATCATCGCTACCAGTGCTGCTGGAGATAATGAAGTCACCGAATATACCCACTTGATAAAGCCTTCCCACATTGCCCCCACATTATGGTACATATTACATGAAACCGCCGGTGATAAATCAACCGCCACATGTCGGCCACGGCGCCGGGTTACCTCAATTCCCAACCAAACGTCTTCTAGTATCCTAGACTTTACTACCTCATGTCCGCCAATACGCCAGTATTCCTCCCTGGGGAAAAGGAGAAACTGACCAATGGCCAAAGACGGTTTAGGCCCTCTGGAGCGCTGTAGCCACCACAGTGGTAGCCAGCTGAGGATAACAAAGTACAGCACCGGGATAGCTATCTTCTGGGGTAAGGAAGTAGCTATCTGGCGCGGGAAGCCAGAAAGGAGAGAAGATTTTAACCGGAGGGCCTGGGCAAGAGCACTGCGCAACATGTAGGGAGCATGTGTGGTATCGGCATCAACAAACAGTAACCAAAAACCGCTGGCTCGCTTGGCCAGTTGATAGCAGGCGAATGGCTTACCTGCCCAGCCTTCAGGAAGTGGTTCGCCTCTGAATAATCGGACACGACTATCTTTAGCGGTTATCTGTTCCACAATGTTAGCCGTATTATCCGATGAGTTATCATCCAGCACCAGAATCTCAAAATTAGGGTAGTCCTGTTTCTGGAGAGACTCGAGGCAAGTCGCTATATTTGCTTCTTCATCTCTAGCCGGAATAAGGACGGAAATAAAGGGAGTCGGTTCAGGGACTTTATCATCGCAACGAAGTGTTTTAAGGCTTCTCAAGTTTAGGGTAAGATTAAACAGGAAGATAATCAAGCCCGCGACGATGATTCCCTGATATAGCATTCTCTAGACCCCCTTTGTCAAGTTAAATTTCTCAGCCTCTTGACTGGTACCATCTGACGAGTTTCACCCTAAATCTGGGAACAGTCTTCAGGTTTTCATAGTGCTTTACCGCAAATATTGCCAGTACACAAAGCATGAATAGTGATTCCCATGAGCTTCCTTGGGTAATCATCAGGTAGGCAAGAGAGCCAACCGGAGCGAACATCACTGCCCAGGCATCAGGTTCTATGCATAGGAACCCCACGAATATAAAGACAACAAATGCAATCAGCAGCACATGCTGAGGTAGCGCCAAGAGAACACCAAAAGTAACGGCAATTGCTTTACCACCTTTCAGTCGGAGGAACGGTGAGAAAGCATGTCCCAATATGGCGCTCAGCCCTACCGCTATAGCTACCACTTCAGGAAGCCCAAAAAGTGAGTAGGCAATGAACACAAAAGGAAATCCTTTGCCTATGTCCAAAATCAAAGCAATCAGGCCTGACTTAACATCGCCAGCCCGGAAAACATTGGCGGCGCCGGGATTACTGTCCCCATAATCTCTGATTTCTTTACCTAAAAGCCACCGCCCAACCCAGACCGAAAAGGGACAGGCTCCCAGCCAAAAAGCGGCTATAGCTAATATTATAGAGTTAAAAATTTCCGTCACCGCAATACTCTAACTACATAAAAAGTAAAAGATTTTCTAGGTAGTATAATCCATAACCCTGTTATTGGTAAAGTATGGACTAAGATTAATCCATTCTTAAAACCGCGGCGCCCTGGATCTTTCCTTGCTTTAACAAAACTAAGGCTTCGTTTGCCTCTTCTAATTTGAATTCTTGAACCTCGGGAATAATCGGAATTTCAGCCGCCAAGGGAAGGAAATCTTGGGCGTCCTTTCTGGTAATATTAGCCACACTTTTTATTTCCCTTTCCTCCCATAACAACTGAGTATAGTCTAGAGGCGGAATGGGACTTCTTTTTCGAATCACTGCTATCACCAACTTTCCGCCTTTTTCCAGGGCTCTCAAAGCGTGAGACACTGTCTCTCCCACCGGAGTGAAATCAATGGCGCAATTGACTTTTTGCGGAGGTTCATCTTCCGCTTTCCCTGTCCAGACTGCTCCCAGTTTCTTAGCCAGACGGCGATGTTCTTCGCTCCTACTAAAGGCAAAAACCTGGCAACCCCAGTGTTTGGCTACCTGAATTACAATGTGAGCTGAAGCCCCAAATCCGAAAAGCCCCAGAGTTTGGCCAGGCTTAATCCCGGAAAGTCTCAGATCGCGAAATCCGATGGCTCCGGCACATAAAAGAGGGGCTGCCTGAGAATCAGGGAATCTATCAGGAATCAAATAGGCAAAGTCTTCTGATACCACGACGTATTGGGCGTAGCCGCCATTGGCGTGACATCCGGTGCCTTGAAACTCGGGGCATAAATTTTCATTACCTTCTTGGCAGAAATGACATTTACCACAAGCGGAGTAAATCCAAGCAATACCGACTCTGTCTCCGGTTTTAAACTTGGTTACCTCTGAACCCAAACTTTCGACTCTGCCAATGATTTCATGCCCCAACACTATGGGAAGTTTTGGTTGAATTCTTCCTTCAATCTCGTCCAGTTCCGTGTGACAAACTCCACAGGCAGAAATTTTCACCAGAATTTCTTTTGCTTTCGGCTGAGGAATCGGCAGTTCGGCCAGTTCTAATGGCCGATTTTCAATCGGAGAAATGTCTTTCAGAATCTGGGCTTTCATTTCATCTCCTCGTGTGTGCCTGATGACAAGACTAACTAATTGCTCCTAGCGCATTTATTCCGTGGTCAATCTGCGGGCCGTTTTTATCCAACACCCTAGCATGTTGAGATTAGACTGTCAAAGTTTGGTATCGAGGTCTGCCGCTGTTGACGACCATGGAAACTGGTGCTATTCTTTGTTTGAAAATAGGGGACTGGGCATTTTCATGAAGAGTGAGAGTATTGTCTTAATTGGCATGGCTGGTGTCGGCAAGTCTACTATAGGCACGTCATTAGCTAAAGCTTTGGAGTTTAATTTCATAGATGTGGATGACTACATATTGGCGAAGGAAGGTAAGACGATACAACAAATCATTGATGACGAAGGTGAGGAGGCTTTACTGCAACTGGAAAAACGAAGAATGTACGAAATAGATTTGACCCGCAGGGTGGTTGCTCCCGGGGGGAGTATTATCTACCATCCTGACCTTATGGAATATTTGCGACAAAACTCAACCTTGGTTTACTTGGATGATTCTTTTGAAAATATAGAAGAAAAGCTAACCGGTGCGTTAGCTAGGGGCATAGTGGGATTGAAGAATAAATCGTTAAGACAAATATACGATGAAAGAAGGCCTCTTTATTCTAGATATGCTGACATAGCGATAAATTGTCAGGGTAAATCACAGGACCAACAAGTTAGCGAAATACTGCACCATTATTCGGGCTTAAGCAAACAAAACTAATCGGTTTTCTTCCCCAGGTTTTGAGTGGCCGCGCTTACCCCAGCTCCTGCCTCCAGTGAATAACCTTCCTCAGTCAGCAGTTTTTCCAGTGCAGACAGGACGAGCAATACGTTCTCCTCAGTTGAGGAATGTCCCATTAGCCCGATGCGCCAGAGCTGTCCTTTCAGCGCCCCGAGGCCACCACCTATCTCGATACCAAACTCGTTGAGTAGCCTCTGCCTCACCCGCAGGTCATCGACACCAGGAGGGATACGCACCGTGGTCAGGGTACTCAATCGGTGGCCTGGCTGAGCATGCAGCGTCAGTCCCATAGCCTCTAGTCCGGCTTTAAGGGCTGAACCGTGCCTGAGGTGGCGTTGGATACGGGCTTCCAACCCCTCCTCAGTGATTAGTACCAGGGCTTCGTGCAGGGCATAGAACATGCAGGCTGGCGCCGTGTGGTGATATGTTCGGCTGCCACCGGATGACCAGTATTTGGCGAGTAACGAAAGGTCTAAGTAAAAACTGGGCACGCTAGATTTGCGTGTCTTTAGCGTGTCCAGCGCGGTTTGGTTGGCGGTAAAGGGTGAAAGTCCGGGAGGGCAGCTAATGCACTTCTGAGAGCCACTATAGCAAATGTCGATACCCCAGTCATCCGCGGCCAGTTCATGTCCCCCCAGTGAAGTAACCGTATCCACCAGAAACAGCGCTTCGTATTGTTTCGCCAGTCGGGAAGCCTCGGTCAGGGGCTGAAGGACACCGGTGGAAGTCTCAGCATGAACCAAAGCCAGAAGCTTCACTCGCTTCTGAGATTTTAGTGCCGCTTCGATAATTTCAGGTTCGATGATTCGGCCCCATTCAGCGTTTAACTGAATCACCTCAGCACTGCATCTCGAAGCGATTTCCACCATCCGCTCCCCAAAAAAACCGTTCACCCCGATGACGGCAACGTCGCCCTGTTCCAGGAAATTGCAGAAGCTAGCTTCCATTCCCGCCATACCGGTGGCAGAAATGGGAAAGGTGAGCTCATTCTCGGTCCGGAAGAGGAAGCGTAGCAACTTCATCGTATCATCCATAATGGTGAAGAAATATGGGTCCATGTGTCCCAACAATGGTTCCGTCATCGCTTTCTGAACACGCGGATGGATGTTGCTGGGTCCGGGGCCAAGGAGAATCCGGTACGGGGGTTTTAAGTCCTGATGTGAAATATTGGGCATAGACAATCACTCCTTTTACTTTGCTTGATTAACAGCCTGGTAATTTTACCAGACTGTTGATGAGTTCATCAACCAAAGGCTTGGCCTGCTCCTCAGGCAGACAATACCGCATTTTGGTGAATCTCTCTCTAAATCTGGACACCTGCTGAGAGACATCCTTTTCCCGAAGTATTACCACCGCCATATACTCAGCCAGCTCTTTGAAGTCGGCTTCCTTCATGCCGAACCTGGTCATCTCTTGGACGCCTGTCCTTAGACCGCTGCTGGCAGTGAAAGCCTCATCGTCAGGTAAAGCCTGGTAGTTCACGATGATGTTATTTCTTTCCAACCTGTCAGCAACCTCTATTCCTTTGGCGTAGCCTACTCGCAAGACAACCTGATGCGTCTCGGTGTAGTTGACATTGGGGTCTCCCTCTACCTGCAATCCCTGTTCTTTGAGCGCTAGCGCAAAGGCTTTGGCGTTGGCAATTACCTGCTTCTGGTAATCGCGCCCATAGGTATTCATCTCGTAGGTGGCCATTAACAGCCCGAGCAGTGTACCAAGGTGATGGTTACTCACGCTTCCGGGAAAGGCTCTCCGGACTATGCTCTCCCATAGGTCAAAGTAATCCGACTCCTGGCTCATGTTGCTGGCGATTATTCCTCGCTGCGTGCCGAAGAAGGTCTTGTGCGTTGAGGCAGTGATAATGTCAGCTCCTTCCGATAAGGGCTCCTGGAAATGAGGGCCGAGCAAACCTAAAACATGGGCGGCGTCATACATAACTATCGGCCTCGGTTTTATACCAGCTATCATTTTCGCCAGTTCTTTAACCGGCTCGGGGTGCAGTGTCATACTCTTGCCGAAAATAATGAGTTCCGGCTTGTGCTCTTCAATAAGTTCTGCCATTTTGATGAGGTCTATCTGGTAAGGATTATCTGTCAAAATGGGGAAGTTTACCACCGCCCATCTTTCGGTGACTGGGTCGATGGAAACATAATTTCTTAATGCTCCCATCGGCTGGGCGCTTAAGTGGCCTCCCCTGCCAATGTGATGGTTCATCACGCTTCTCAGTCTCCGCGGCTCCGCCCGTCTATCTACCCTGTTTAAATAGTCGAGGAGGCCACTAAAGACGGTTGCGTTGGCCATTTGACCGCTAATCAGTCTGGTTTCTACTTCGGAGCAGCCCAGGAATTCCTTCATCCTTTCGATTAACTCCAGCTCTACCTCAGTGATAAATCCCGTTCCTTGATAGTAATATGCCTCAACATTTCCCAAAGCTTCTACTTTTCGGTGCTCCGCATATCGTCCTGATGGGTCGGCTATTGTCAGCAGTCTTACCAATGGTGATGCGGTCTGCTCAGATGGAATAAGGTTGACGGTGTTTCTTTGTCGCCATATGGTGTTGTCACAGGCTTTTCTCACCAGACTTTTGGTCAGATTTTGCAGCGATTCATCAGGCTGTGGCAGATTGGGCATTATTTACTCCTCAATTAATATTGGCCGTGCATAAGGTGCCGCTTCATTACCGATATGCCTTCTGACAATTACTGCTTCCGCAGTTTTATCTCTAATCATAACCTTCGTTTTTTGGCCTGGTCTTAAATCAGCATCGAGGTAGGCCATGCATATCGCTCTCTTATCAGATTCAGTACCAGGCTTAGCTTTGACGCCGGTACCTTCGGTCTTCCAGTAAGGAACTACGGTGCCACTGGTCACATTCCCCACGTGGTTGCCATTCATATAGACTGGGCAACCTGCTCTGGCGATACCGCCGCCGTATATTGACATCAGAACTATAGTTTTGGGAACCAGTAACCTCTCTTTTGGTGTGTTAAGCTGTTCTTCCTGCCTCAATTTGATTTCTTGGAACTGTTTTATCAGTGCTTCGCGACCAATAAATTTGCCCTTAGCTTCACTAAAGCTCACCGCAAATCTGGCAGTGGGCAGCGCAAACACCGGAATTTCCTTTCCCTCCATATCACTTCCCAGCTCATGCCCATATAGGGGGAGGCCAGCCTCCAGCCTCAGCGTATCTCTGGCGCCTAACCCGACAGGTACAATGCCTTCTTTCTTGCCGATTTCCAACAGCTTGTTCCACAGACGCTCGGCGATATCTGCAGGCAGAAACAACTCGAAACCTATTGGCTCACCGGTGTATCCCGTTCTGGCGGTGGGTACTTGGACATCTAATACATCAGTAATTGCTAACCGGTTCCTTATTGGCTCAGGAAGTTTTTTCAGGTCTCCTAGAATTGCTTCAAGTATCGCCTTCATTCTCGGCCCCTGTAACGACAACATAGTGATTCTGACGGTATGGTCTTCAAGGACTAACTGAGGAAATTCCGCCCGGTACTTCTGGAGCCATATCCAGTCCTTTTCCGTGTTGGCGGCATTGACCACCAGAAGATAGTCTTTTTCACCCATCCTGTAGAGGTAAGCATCATCAACTGCCCCTCCACTTTCATTCGGTATCACGGTGTATTGGGATTGTTCTGGTGCTAAGGCCGCTACATTGTTAGTCAGGACATGTTGCAGGAAGGGTAAAGCATCCTGGCCGCTTATCTGGAATCTACCCATGTGGGAAATATCAAAGAGCCCGCCAAACTTTCTTGTTGTCAGATGCTCAGCGAGTATCCCTGGGGGATAGTGGAGGGGCATTCCCCAACCACCAAATTCAACCATTTTGGCCCCCAGCTTTAGATGCTCTTCATATAGCGGAGTATGTTTCATTCTGACCACCCTCAGACCAGACTAATTAGCTGCTCCACTCTGGCTTTGATTTCGTTTCTTATCTGTCTTACCTTTTGTCAGGTAATTAAAAAAGGCCTCAGCCATCTGGCTTCGGCCTGAATTTTGGACGCAGATGAATAACACTTTTTTCACTTTTTTAGTATTTTACCCTAGCCAAAGTGGCCTGGTCAAGATGCGAGGTGTCATTTAAAGTAATGAGCCGAGCCTTGCCGTCGATAACTCGCATCGTACTTAACGAAGCGTTATTGATCTCAAATCGGCGATAAATGCTATTGGATGCGCCAAGAATGTGCGCCACTAATACCCTAATAACGACATCATGTGTCACCACTACCACTTGTTTGTCTCGGTTATCGGCTACTATCATTTCAAAGGCACGAACGGCTCGCTCAGTTACCTGTTGGAAACTTTCACCATTAGGCATGGTGACCTCTGAGGGGTCGATTCTCGACTGCTTCCAGAGTTCTGGCCACCTTTGACTGATTTCATCCATGTGCAGTCCCTGCCAGTCGCCGAGCTGAATTTCGATCAAGTCGTCTAAGGCTTTCAATTCAAGGTTATGCGGTTTAGCTAAAATGAGTGCCGTGTTATAGGCCCTCTTAAGCGGACTGGTATAGACCGAAGCAATGGGTAAGCTAGCCAGCCGGGAAGACAGGCTACGAGCTTGAGCATAGCCTAAATCGCTGATGTCTTCATTGGACCAGCCCATAAAGAAGCCAGTAATGTTTGACTCTGTTTGCCCATGGCGGACAAAAAGGACGGTGGTGGTCATTTATACCTCCGTTAGAAATCAGTGCTTTACTTTGAAGTCCCATCTAGTCCAGATTAGGCTAACCTTCACCTAAAACAGCCGCCAGTCCCTTAGGCCCTGTTGGATAACAGCCAAGTATTCCTTTGAGGGCAGTGTTTCTTCTAATTGCCCAGCCTTGATATAGGTTATGGCTTCGATAGGCTCGCTGTCTTCACCAAAGGCGGTGACCTTAAACCGCTTGTAGTCACCTTCATATCTATCCAGTCGCCGCAAACACTGCTCTGGGACTTCGTAAATAGCCCCGCGAACTCTATCACCTCGAAACGGTTTGATGCTGGCGACTCCACCTCGCCACTGCCTAGACCAGCCGACAAAGACCAACTTGTAGTTAGGAAGGTTAGCGGTAAACATTGGCTTGCTGTCCGGGCAGCGTTCCATCATTTGTTTTTTATTGAGATTGGAACCATAGGCAAAATAATACACTGCTTTACCTCAAAGAAGGGTAAAGTTTCTTTTAAAGCCTTCTTCCGTTCCTTCTTTGGTCAGGCAGTCTGTCCACTTACCACTTACTCGATTTTCTCCATGTCCTCGCCACAGCAGACGAGGGTACCACCACCGACTGCAGTGACCACCACTTCATTGCCACAGATGTTGCACCGGTATTTTTCACCAACTGCCTCTACAGCCATGCTTTAAACCTCCTTTACTCCGCCTTCCCGGTTTTATATTACAACTTTATGGAGAATATAGCCAGTGGAAAGAGGCATTTGACATATTGCGTGAAACAGATGTAATATGGACGGACAGAACCAGTAAATAAGTATAGCCCGGCGAATAGAGTAGTCACTGATAATGTGCATTTGTGGGTAATAAGTACATTACCTAAAAAACGCAGGGGAGGTGGTGCTTACGATGGAAAATGTCGTGGCTATTATCTTGGCTGGAGGTCAAAGTGAGCGGCTAGGCATCTTAGCCTTAGAGCGAACCAAACCGGCAGTTCCTTTCGCTGGTAAGTACCGTATCATAGATTTTACCATCAGCAACTGCGTCAACTCAGGGATTTACAATACAGCTATTCTGACGCAGTACCAGCCTCGCTCTCTCACTGACCACATTGGCATTGGCATGCCGTGGGGCTTTCCCCGTCCGGATGCCAAAATACAGTTGCTGCACGCTTATCTGGCACGCGAAGAAGGCCGTGATTGGTACAAGGGAACCGCCGACGCGGTATATCAAAACCTCCTGTATATTGAAGAGCAGGATGCTGAGTTGGTGCTGGTCCTTAGCGGTGACCACATTTACAAAATGGACTACGCTGATATGCGCCAATTTCATGAAAAGAACCAGGCGGATGTCACTATAGCTGTTACTCGCCTGCCCAGAGAGGAATTACACGAGTTTGGCACGGTATCAGTGGATGAAGAAGGACAAGTGATTGGCTTCCAGGAAAAGGTTAAAGAGCCCAAGAGCGATCTTGTCTCTATGGGTGTTTACCTTTTCAAAAGGGATATCCTTCGTCAATTGTTGGAGGAAGATGCTCAGCGCCGGTCCTCTAAACATGATTTTGGTCGGAATGTCTTTCCTCAACTGGTGGGTAATTGCCGGCTTTTAGCTTATAATTTTGAGGGATACTGGCGGGATGTCGGCACCGTGCGGAGCTATTGGCAGGCTAATATGAAGTTACTTGAAGTGCCCCCGTCCATCACATTCGGTGCTGATTGGCCTATCCGTACCCAAGAAGGCGAACCAAGACCACCGGCTACCATTTCTCAACGTGGTGATGTTACTAACAGTATGATATCTCACGGTTGTATTATTGAGGGGCGTGTCGAGCACTCAGTTCTCTCGCCGGGAGTAAGGGTGGCTGGAAATGCCGTAGTTAAGTACTCAGTTGTTATGTCTGATACTGTCATTGGTCGTGAAAGCGTCGTTGACTACTCCATTCTGGACAAGGAGGTTATAGTTGAAGCTGGTTGTTACATTGGCTTCGGCGATGATTTCCAAGTTAACCGTGAAGAACCCAAAGTGATGAACTCCGGCATAACCATTGTCGGCAAGGGAGCTAAGATTCCAGAAGGGGTTAAAATAGGCCATAATTGTGCCATCGCCTGTAACGTTGTGGAGAAGGATTTCCGCGGAACTATAGTACAGAGTGGCGAAACAATTAAGGCAAAGCGGCATCGCCTCGCCCGAAAGGAATAGTAGCTTGATGAAGCCAGCTCGTTAGCTTCGGAGAAGCTGGAGGATCAAGATAAGATGTCAGAACTAAGACAAGATCCCACCACCAAGGCATGGGTGATACTAGCCCCGGAGAGGGCTAAGCGTCCCCAGCAAAAGCATAAAACAAGGCGTGCCAATGAGTTACCCAGTTGGGACGGGTCCTGTCCCTTTTGTCCAGGCAACGAAGACCAAACACCTCCTGAAGTCTTCAGACTTCCTCTATCGGGCCAAAACTCAGACTGGGAGGTACGGGTAGTGCCCAATCGATTCGCGGCGTTGGCGCCTGGCGAAGTTAGTACGGTGATAGAAGAGGAGCGCCTTTTCCGCAGAATGGCTGGCATTGGGGAGCATGAAGTAATCATAGAAACTCCGTCCCATAATACAACTATGGCATTGATGACCTATGAGCACGTAGAAAAGGTGTTGATAGCCTACCAGGAAAGGTATAATGCTTTGAAGAAAAATCGACAAAACAAGTTCATTACTATTTTCAAGAATCATGGCTGGGCGTCAGGGACATCTCTGATACACCCTCACTCTCAGTTAGTGGCTACGCCCATCGTGGCTACTTACTATCGGCAAGAGTTTGATATCGCCCACGAGTACTATGTCGATACAGGCAGGTGTCTTTACTGCGACTTACTCGCTAAGGAGCTGGAAAAGGGAGAGAGAATCGTTGTCCAGACCGAGCAATTCGCTGTCTTCCATCCTTATGCCTCACGCGCGCCCTACGAGACCTGGATTATGCCCAAAGAGCATTGTGCCTCCTTTGGTTTATTCCCGGACATGTACCTTGCCGAACTGGCCAGGGCGCTCAAAGATACCCTCTACTGCTTATATCAGCGGCTTGATAATCCAGCCTACAACCTTATGGTTGATAGTACGATTACGGAGGACGAAGAGGACCCGTACTACCACTGGCATATCAGGATAGTACCGAGACTAACCACCATTGCCGGGTTTGAAATGGGTTCAGGTATCTATATCAGTACCGCACTGCCAGAGGACACAGCGAGTCTGATGAGAGAGTGTTTCGGCTCACTCTGTGAAGTCGGAAAAATTTCTGTTGAGCCAGGAGCTTAGTTATCGGCAAGCAAAGCCTTACGATTATGTCGAGCTGTCCAATCCTAAGTGATAATCCTTGGCGAAACCTTAAGTAGGCTTTATTTCAACTCAAGTAGTCGACATAGGAAGGTCGTTACTTCTGAGGGGGAATTCAGGAAATAGTCAGCATTTGATG
>Ga0209979_1002775_pt1 | contig 16265 bp, 15 predicted proteins | sample AnhtaG_FD_183114 | JGI IMG/M metagenome (GOLD analysis project Ga0209979, IMG submission 183114) | Deep subsurface microbial communities from Anholt, Denmark to uncover new lineages of life (NeLLi) - Anholt_01485 metaG (SPAdes) (version 2) | ecosystem: Environmental > Aquatic > Marine > Oceanic...
TATTACTGACCTTGGCCACGACAATACTCGTATCATCAATCTGCCTGGCGAGTCCCACAAACCGCCTTCTGTATCTGAGTATATTTTTAATCATCTGCTCTGCCGAACCTGCGGTAAATTTCTTTGCGGTCTCTAACAAATTTTCCCTGCCCCAAAATTCGTCATCGAAGTTGGCTGCATCGATCAGCCCATCGGTATAAAACAGCAGACTGTCACCATCTTTTAACTCAACCGTTTCAATCTCATATTCCTCCTGGGCATCGACTCCGAGCACGAGGCCGCCCTTTTCCAGGTCCATAATTTGCCCGTCTCTTATCAGCACCGTCGGCTCATGCCCGCAATTGCAATAAGTTATAGTTTTATCTTTAACGTCAATGATTGCATAAAACAACGTAACAAACTCACCATTCCTGCACTCGTGGCACGCCATCTCGTTGAGCCTACTGATAATTTCTTTGACCACATCTGCCTTGCATTCGGTCTGGGCACAAACATGCAAAACGCCTTGGCACGGCATCAACGCGTTGGCGTAAGCTTGCAAAGCACCCTGGAATGAACTCATCATAAGCGCTGCCGGCATCCCTTTGCCCATCACATCGGCAATCGCCACAACAATACATCTGTCACTCACTTGAAGAAAATCATAGAGATCGCCGCCAACATCAAAACAGGGAATATAAGTAGCCGCTATATCCAAGCCCGGCATCAGCGGAGCTTTTTCCGGAATCATTCTCCGCTGAATGACTCCTGCCAGCCGCATCTGCTCGGCCATATGTGCGCCTTCTATCGCCTCCGCATACAGCCTGGCGTTCGTTATCGCCACCGCACACTGAGAAGCAACCGCCCTGGCAAGGTTAATATCATCTTCGTAAAAGCGCTTAGGCCTGGGACTGTAAAGCCGAAGCACGCCAATCCCCCGGCCTTTGAACCGCATCGCAACGGTAAGCTGGCTGACGAGCCCCTCCTTGATTGTCGCCTCTTTATATTTGACCCTGCCATCGACCCGCATATCGTCCAGCACCACTGCCTGGCCTGCAAAAGCGGCTTTAACCACGGTATCATTTTTCGATACCACACCTTTGCTGCGGTATTCTTCACTGAGTCCGTACGTGCTTCGCATTTTCAAATCGCCGGCCTCTTCGTCCAGCAGCCGAATCGAGCAGGCCTTGACCCCCACAATCTTCACCGCCGCTTCTGCTAATTTATCCAGCACTTCCGGAAGCGAAAACTCCCCGGCCACCAGTGTGGTAAGCTGATAAATCTGAACATCTCTTTCTATTTGTTTCTTTGTCTTTTTCGCCATAATCAATTTCTAATTTACTCAAACCAACTGGATTATACTCAACTTGCAGCTCCCGGTGAACCTTAATTTATTCTGCCGCTGCCACTTGCATCAAAAACTAAATCGGATTACTATACGTTTCTTGACTCTAATAGGTTCGAATACGCAATACGATATACGCAATACGACATACGAAAAATGATTGCCAAGCACATAATTTTTACCGGCCGGGTCCAGGGCGTTGGCTTTCGCTTCACCGCCCGCAGAGCAGCCAACCGCCGTCAGTTGACCGGCTTCGTCCGCAATGTGCCGGACGGCACCGTCGAGATGCTCGCCCAGGGTCGTTCTGAGGATATAGATGATTGTATCCAGGACTTAAAAGAATATTTTGCCGGCTATCTTAAAGAAACGAGAATCGAAGAAATCCCCCCCGACACAAGATACGAAGAATTCAGGATTACCTTTTAATCAAATAAATAATACTTTAATGCTGTTTTCTTTTTCTTGAGGCGTGCCATACCTTCCTCGGTAACCTTAGTACGCCTTAGCTCCAGATACTTGAGCGAACCAAGTCCTTCCAGATAAGCCAATCCAGCGTTTGTAATCCCGGAGCCGCAAAGCGATAAACTTTCAAGAGATTTTAGCTTGGCCAGGTGCCGAATACCTTCATCGGAAATTTCGTCTGAAGAGATATTGAGTCTCTTTAAGTGTTTCAGCTCAGACAGCCCGGCCAAATCATTATCTTTGATTTTGGTATCATCCACTGTCAAACGCTCGAGTGACGTTAGCCCAACCAAACCTGATAGACCCGCCTGGCTCAAATTCAAACGGAAAAGTTCAAGCTCAACCAAATTGGGTAATTCCTGAAGAGCTGCCAGTCCTTCGCCGGTTATGGGGCTACTACTTATAAGTAATTTTGTCAGGGATTTTATGTCCTTCAGCTTTGCTAATCCATCGTCGGTTACGGAGCTATGTTGAATAAATAGTCTCTTAAGAGACGGGAATTTTGCTAACTTTGCCATACTCGCATCATTGATATTTCGCCCCCCTGTATTGAGCTCTTCCAGGGATTGAAGCTTCGCTAATGTTTCCAGCCCTTTGTCCGTGATCGAATCATTTAAGATGAACAGACGTTTGAGCGCCTTCAGCTCCGACAGTTGCGCCAGACCCGCATCGGTAATAAGCGCCTTCTGCTCCGACAGTCGCGCCAGACCCGCATCGTTAATATATGTATAGGCCGGTAGCTGCAGAAATTCCAGCGATTCGAGATGCCTTAGATTCTTAAGCCCTTCATCACCAACCTTTGTTTTGAATAAGTGTAGTTTCTTCAACTTTTTCATCTGCCTGAGGTGAACCAGGCCTGCTCCGCTTATCTGGGTATCTTGAAGATTCAGTTCCTCCAATTCGGCAAGACCTGCCAAATGTTTCAAGCCTTCGTCAGTGATGTAATTTCGTCCTAATTCTAATGTGCGCAGGCAAGCAAGATTCTTGATATGCTCCAAACCATCGCCATCTACAGATGTACGGGTTAGATTAAGGAACTTGAGAGTCTTTATCTTACTGACGTGTACCATCCCTGCATTACCTACAGGCGCATTACCCAAATTGAGATACTCCAAAGACGTAAGCCCGACAAGAGAAGCTAATTCCTTGTCCCCAACATGCGTTGAAGAAAGGCGCAGCCGCTTAAGTTTTTTTAATTTCCCCAGATGCTTTAAACCGATTCCAAGTATTTGCGTACGTGAAAGATCAAGCTCTTGCAGGTCAGACAAACTCGAAATATCTTCCAGCACCGAATCGTCTGCGTCAGGGTATTTGCTGAAGTTGAGCGTTTGAATATCATCGTATTTCAGGCCCTCAAATAGCATACCGCCTTGCCACGCATCTTCGCTTATATTAAGCCTTACAGCCTTGCCCGTCGGCACCGCCACATCTCCTCTGGCATAGCCCAACCATACCCAAAAGCTATCTGTAGGAAAACCTCGATCTCGTACGTAAAGCTCTCCTATCGAGCGGTCCTTGGGAAAATGGATGGTTCGTTTCTCACCAGCTATCACCTTGGCACTCACGCTACCAAAGATAATAACAACAACAACAAATGTAATTATTGACCACCTGTATGAATTCTTTTTAATAAACGTAATTATGATAATTCCCCTTCTTACTTAATCATGCGCTTAAAGCCAATTCCTTATTTATAATCGCAGGACTCGAAGGACTCCTCCCGACTTTCCCGGAGCTACTCGCCGATGATAGCTCTTAATTATAGGAGTACTACTATATATGACTCAAAAAACCGCAATAAATTACAGGTTTTTCGTCGAATTGCTGAAAATACCGTAATAATACCGATGCTAAAAACAAGAAACCGACCCAATAAGACCGGCTTCGTGACACATCACACAATACGCAATACGATACTATTCTCCGAGATGCCGGACGACACCGAGTTTCCGAGGCACAACCAGGTCTGCCGTTCTGGCCGGCTGGTCTTCTTTAATCTTGTAATTAACATCCATTATCTCGATAAACTCCGCCGTGTACTCCTTTAACACTCCGCAGTATTCAAATATCTTATCACTCTTAATCATCTCCAGCACAACCTTATGGCCGATATATCTTTCCAGCAAAGGCTCAAAAGATGTCCCCACCGAACCCATCAGCTCCTGCTTCATCTGGGAGACATACTTATCCTGAGAGCTCAGCACCGCCCCTGCCGGCGTTGCTTTCTTTGCCTGACTGATTAACAGATTCACTATCTCCATCACCGAATCTCTTACTGTTTTGAAAACATTTTTTATTTTTCTCTTAAACCTCCGCAGTACCGTCGGATGATACGTCCTCTTTAATTCTTTTTCCCTCTCTTCTTTATTATGTTCATTTAGTTCATTGTGAAAGCGAATCAAAACCGCAATATTAGGATACTCGTACTTATATAAAATATAGCTCGCCTCATCGTGTCCTTCTTCGTCTTTGTGTTTTTCCGGATAAATAAATTCCAGCCCGGTATTTTCCACCCTCAATTTGCCCCATATCGCCTTGCCGGATGTCTCCTCCAACGTTACCATATTCCGCGAAAAATCCTTCAGGCACTTATCTCTGCTTCTTTTTCTGACAAAAGCGCCAACAGCTGTGGCTAAGACAATAAAAATTATGGTTATTGCCGTATAAGGTATAGTTACAGCAAATATATAAGGCATATTAGACTACCCCTTAAAAATCCTCCCAAATCCCGTTCCAGCACACCGGCGATTCAGATAACGTCCCCACTGTTTGTTAAACCCGAAGGTTATTTGGACGAAATGAAACGTAGTCTTTGACACGGTGTTAGATGAAGTTGCTACCTCACCAGACTACTTTTTATCCTTTGATGATTGTTCCGTTTTTTGCGGTTCTTCTTTGGACTGGTGTTCTCGTCCGATAAATTCTCGTGACCTAGAAGTACTCTTAGGATGATAGATATAATCTGTGGAATTCTTCTCTTCCCATGTTAAATCTGTTGGTCCTGGTTTCCTAAACTTAAAGAATTTCACCATTTCTTAAGTCTCCTTAATTAGTTAATCTTATTCAATATTTCGTCCGAAGTCAAGTAAAAATTCCAAAAAGAATTAGTTAATTTTTCATCGTCAGTTACAACTCGAAAAGGACATCCTGAAACTCTTTCTTCAAGTGCAGTAATGCCTTTACCTTCCTCTCCAGTATGTTTTATTGTAAACTCAATGTTGTTAGTTAAAATTTGGTATAGTAACTCGGCACACTCCTCAGTACTTCTAACTACCAAAACTCCATTTGCTACACCAGATTGCAAATCTACTTGAATAGCCAGTGGGTGATATTTCTTCAACGTATCAGCTCGCCTTTCAAAATTATAATGTTCAGCTATCGCAAGAATTTTGCACATGCTAGAGAAAGAATCGCATTTCTCTTTAAACTCGTTTTCTTTTTCCTCCAACAAAGAAAGGGCTTTAAACAAGTCTTCTGATTCATGATAGTCATTTAATTTTTCTTGAAAATCTTTAATCTTTTCAGAGAATTCTTGTTCGTATTTTTCTAACTTATTAATACATCTTTCATCGTCAAATATTTCTTCAGCCTGAAGAATCAGCAATCTATGCTCAAAATAATACAAAGGATATTCTTTGATTTTCTCTGAATATTCATCAATATCAATTGTTGGTATATAAGCTATAACAGGTTTACCTTGTGCCAAAGTTGCAGCAAGCTCTGAATCCTTACCCATAGTGTCGCTCTCTTGGGCCATATAAATAGAACATAGTACTCTTTTCAACATTAGACCTTCAACTAAGCCTTTATCTATTCTATTTTTACACTTAGATTGCGTAGGATCAAAATATCGAAGATTCAGTTTTTTAATCTTAGAATTTCTAAATATCCCCTTTACCAAATCATGAGCCTCTTGAAATTCCCATTTATTCCTCATTGAAGTAGCTATATAAACATCCATATAGTCCCATGTGAGATAAATATTTGTGTTCTCCAAAGCCTTCTCGTTTACTTTTATTATAGTTTTCTCCATCTCATCGTATTTTTCTTTCACGGATGATAGTTCGACCTTATCCTCTTTTATATCGGAGGAAATCAATTCTTTTAAAAACTCGTACTCCTTCTCAAATTTTTTCTGAGAGATGTAACCGATATACCATGTTTCATCCCTCTTAATAACTCCGATTTTAAGCATTTGTCTAGGCCGTCCTTCAAATTCTTTCAAAACCTCATTAAACTTTTTACAATAAGGTTTAAGAAGTTTTTCAAGCTCCGTTTTGTTTTTTTGAATAAGCTGTTTATATGCAAACCTAAAATTGCCGAAACACAGCATCGCAAATCCTCTGAACGTTACCACGCCCTGCTCCAAATCATTTAATGAGATTTTTAAATCAGGTAATGGATTTTCAACTTTTTCGAAGAAGAATTTGTAAAAAGGTTCCCCTACCCTAACTTGATTCAATAAAAGCAAAAGTTCGTTGAATTGCTCATAATTCAAACCCTTCTGTTTCGCATGATTTAGTAAATCTTTCAGCAACCTTCTATCACTTTCAGATAATTGTTTATCATGTTTTTCGCCGCATAGATATACAATAATCAATTGCACAATATCATCGACATTACTTAAATCCAGTTTTTCTATTTCCTCATCTTTAAACTTCATTTGAAAACTTCTCTCCCTAAAGAGATAGAAATCTCATTTTACCACCATCTCACAACATATTTCCCTTATTCATTCTCAACCCCTATGATGCCAAATTCTACTCTCAGACCACACAATATCTAAAACTCCCCTTCCCGTCAAACCCTAACTCCCAAGCTCATCATTGTGAGCAAAGTGAACCATTGTTGGCATCAGCCGTTTGTGTAGAGTTTCGAAGGACGCTTTAAGATTAATTATTTTTCTAAACCTTTGCTAATATAACGGTGTAATTCTTCCCATAAAACTCGGCACACTTAGGACAGGTCGTATAGAAAAAGTACATCTTCTTAATCTCTCTGGCCTTTGTTTTGACGTACTCTTTCATTTCTTTTGCCCACTGCCCGGCATTTTTGTATGGCCCTTCAAAGACCTTCGTCAAAAAAGTCCCTGATATTCTTTCCATCTTCGCCCCCGGCACCTCCTTGGCCACTGCGATATAGATATCAGCCCCCCAGAGAGATTTTTCATCCGAAAGCATAACGGGCGTCGGCACAAGAGCATCGGCCTGCTGAATCATTTCCATATTTTTTACCATTACTTTTGCGAAATTCAGCGGGATGTGAAAAAAACTTCTGACGTGGTCTTTAATGAATAATTTATCCTGAAAGGTTATTTCTTTTTCGTCCCACGGCTCAGGATTAAATCGCGGACAGCATCCCGTCTCCGATTCTTCATAAAGCTTATTCATAACTGTCACCTCACTTTCCATTCACTTTCTATAATAACAGGATTTTTACAAAAGTGCAGCCCTTTATGCCGGATAACCCACTGTCTGGGCGAAGAGCACACGTTGTTCAGGCCGCAGCTTAAACTCCTTGGCTGTGTTCTTCTTATCGCAATTGTGGAAATGAGCGGCCAGGCCTTGTGAGGCCGCGAACAAATAGACGTTCCCGGCAATCAGACCCGTGGCCACGTAATAATAGGACTTCTGTACCTTCGGATCTCTCAGGCCCGGCTCCTGAAACGGTGCTTTTTTGTATTTAGCGATATCCACGACGTAGAAGATATTTACCGGGGCCCTGGCCGCGGCACGCCTGCCCGACCTCCTGCGAAAGTCCCCGGCGACAACGGGTCTCAGACGGTGACCAACCGCCTCATAATGATAGACTCCTTCGGGCAAGGCAACATAAAGGTCGATTTCCTGCGAGTTACTGGCCGATGCGGCTGTTCTTCCCGTCCTTCCGGCAAACGGCCCCTTCTGGCGATTCACTCCGAACGCCGCCCACAGGAGATTAGACAGCACCTGCTCAGGAAGTTTCTCCGAGCTGATGTTGCGGACAGTCTTTCTTTCCTTAAGAGCCGCTAAAACGGACTTTCCACCCTCCGTCTGTGGTTTGGCAAGCTTAATCGGTTGCAGCCCCTGTGCGAAACCGGGCGCTTTGCTTGTCACGGCGGAGCGTGCCGCAGCCGGGCCGGCCAGCACCGACAAAGCCGGCAAAGTCTTTAAAAATGTTCTGCGATTCATCTTATTCTCCTTTTCTGCTATTTTTCCTTTTCGGTGTTGTAAAAGACATGCACCGCACAATTGACCGCCCTGAGTTTCATCACCCGGGCCGTTACATTATGAGCCCTCTGCCCCAAAAGAGCAAACACTATCCTCTATATGACATACGAGATACTCTTCAGAGTTTACCCTAAGTTAAGTCAAAGGGCTTCACGAGATATTAGCTAAATGTCAAACCCAGGCTTATTTGACTTGAACATCAAACTTAATCTTCAAAAAACGTGGCCGATAGATACGCGTATCCGCTGCCATCTGCCAAAAATCGGTGGAATTGCAAACATACGTAACTATCAATTCGCCCTTTTTTGAAATTTCAGGATGGCCCTTCGCCGCGTAGCAAAAATACGTCTTATGCCAATTGACCTCGGGACATTCGTAAACCTTATAAGCACTACTCCACGGCCCTACCGGCGTCGGCGAAAACCGCATCAATATATTCTTCGACATCCCATTTTCCGTATAAATGGCCACATACCGCTTAATTGCCGGCTGATAACAGACCGAATACTCCGTTGCCGTGCCGTTAAAAAGTTTAGAGATACCCGTCATGTCCGGCTGCCAATTACCATCACTAAAGAAACGCCATTTCCCAAAGTCAGCTATTCTTTTATATGGCACGCGAGCGACTATCATGCTTCGCCCGCTCATCCCTTTACTCCAGTCCTCGCTGCTGCCGTAAATATAGATGAAATCCCCGTCCCTCATAACCGCCGAGCCAAAAAACAAATTGCCGTCCTTCGAATATCGCCCGTAAGGAATTTTGTATTGCCTAACTCGCCAGGCCAAAGGGTCATCGTGCGGATTTTCCACTTCGCCTAACCATGTCCCGATGTGTTTGAACCCCCATATACCCTTTTCGCCGGTTTTGATTATCCGCATTAAAAAAAGATATAATTTCCCGTCAGCGATAATACCATCAAATATCCAGAACCACCCCGTCCCGTCGGCCGGCCTGATAAAGGCAGCCGGCTTACCCTCCTTTGTCGTACCCCAGAAAAACTTAACAGATGCTGTTGCAGGGTCTTTGCCGCGCTGAAGCGCAATCGAATTGTTCACCATCGTTGCGCCCTTGTGCTTTCCATCGACGATATCGCCAATCCACGTATCGCCGTATAACCAGAGCGTAACATCATCAGCCAATGCCACCGAGTACACCGCATCCCCACCCGTCCAGCCTTCTGTCCGGGTAAACAGTGCATCATACTCCGGCAGCGTCTCAACCGAATATCCCGGCAGCGGCTCAACAGAATACTTTGGCAGCGGACCAGATGCACAACCGAAAAGCAAAGGGACAAACAAAACCAACCCAGCTATCAAATTTCTAATCGCCATACTGCCACTATTTATTCTACGACGACCGCTGTGCCTTTGGCAGAGGCCATCAAAAGCGATTTGTTTTTGGAAGCGACGTTATCGTAATCCAGAGCAAAACCAACAATGGCGTTGGCGCCACGTCTCCTCGCTTCTTCTTTAGCTTCGGCGATAACATCATCCTGCATCGCCTTCATAACATCCTGATACGAGGCCGAGCGTCCGCCAAAGATGTCGCGAAAAGATGTGAAGAAGTCACGGACAATATTGACGGCTCGAACGTTCCGCGTTATCACAATACCTTTGTATTCTTTGATTTTAATCCCGTCTAAAATCGGCGTCGTAAAGATTTGAACATCATTCATCGGACTTCATTCTCCCTTCATTTTCAAAAATGACCCAGCCGGCCTATCGGCCACAAACAATACCGCAAACCACAATACTTAATACGAGTTTCAATCATTTTGCCGACTCCAGGTTATCCTTGACCAAAGATTTGTCTAATTTTCCGTGGTCACTGGCCACATCGACCAGAACGTTGTCGGCGAACAGTACAGATTCACTCGGCTCACCTTCGACTGTTATCGCCTTTGGCCGAACGCTCGAAAATAGATTGCCGACCACAGTGACATCGGACGTGCCGTTGAGAACCATACCAGCCGCCACCAGGTCATTCGTTCCGCGCTTTACCTTACCATCGCCGAGGTAGCTGTCGGAGAAGTTGTTGCCGGTAACCGTAATGCGTCCGCTGTTTGGCCCGATACTCAGAGCATCTCTACCGGAAATTGTGAAGGTGTTGGCACTGACGGCACAGCCGTGGGCATCGCGCAGATCTATTCCACCGGAACTGTTGTGCGCAATTACATTGGCGCTAAGCGCAATACCATAGCAGTCCCTGTCTAACACAATGGCTGTCCCCGCGCATTCTTCTATCATATTGCCTGAAACGACCGAGCCGTAGGTATTCTCAATCACAACGCCGTCACCCAAATGGTCGTCGAGATTATTGCCTGTCATACAGAGATTGAAGCCGTCAATGAACCTGACCGCATCGTGGTTCTCCTCAAACTGGTTCGCCGACACGACAACATCATGGCAGCCTATCACGTTCAGCCCGGTCTTTTTGTTATAAGTCATCAGCGATTCGCATATCCGCGGGTCTTCATAGCAGTAGTAAAGCTGAATGCCGTCGCCGCCGTGATAGCTAACGGTAACACCATCGATGAAGATTTCATTTATCCGCCTCGCCTCGATACCATGGCCGCTCTTTTCGTTGCCGGTGATGCGGAAGTTAGCTAACCGAATCCGCCACAGCTCAGCCTTTCGGTTATCACCTCCACTTGGGTGCTGAAGTATCAGCGCACTTTTGCCCTCGGCGTTGATGTTCTTAATATGCGTGGCCGTGCCGGCACCTTCAATAAGCACATCGGGCTTAGTTACCTTCAAAGGATTACTAATCTCAAACGTACCCGGCGGCAAACGAACAACACCGCCCTCTTCCGGCAGCGCATCTATCGCCGCCTGGATAGTCGGATAACGGCCGGCATCGATAATGGGCCGCGCCCCTTCAAGCCGCTGAGAAGCCGGATTATTCTGCCCGCCTTGACCACCTTCGATGCTAAAGATACTCACAATCACCACGATTACTATTATTGTAACTGTTGTTTGGTATGTTCGTTTCATTTTATCTCTCCTGGTTAAAACGTTTTGATGGTTTGGATTCCTCAAATCATATATCACAGACTACTATGCCGCCTTCATTACCTCACCCAGTGCCTTTACTGTCAAATCGATGTCCTCTGTACTGATACCATAGTGAGTCACCGCCCGGAGTCGTCTGGGCCCCACAGCCAGTAATTTAACTCCTGTCTTATTAAGTTCGGTTACCAGCTCTGTTGGCGTCATCCGTTCCTCGTCCAGCTCGAAGTAAATGATATTTGTTTGCACCTTTGCCGGCTCAATCGACAATCCGCTTATACCCGCGACCCCTTCAGCCAGACGCCGGGCATTTTCATGGTCCTCTGCCAATCTATCCACCATCTCTTCCAGTGCCGTAATACCTGCTGCCGCAATCACCCCAGCCTGGCGCATCCCGCCCCCTAACACTTTACGCGCCCGCCGTGCCTCCGCGATAAATTCGCTCGAACCGCAAACCACCGAGCCCACCGGCGCCGAAAGCCCTTTCGAAAGGCAGAAACTCAGCGAATCAACGTTCGCAGTCAGCTCTTTAACGTCAATCCCCAGGGCAACAGCAGCATTGAATATCCGGGCGCCGTCAAGATGTACCGAAAGGCCGTGCTCTTTCGCCAGTGCCGAAACTGAATCAATGTACTCAGACCTAAGTGCAGAGCCGTAACAGCGGTTATGGGTATTCTCCAGACATATCAGCCGGGTCCGTGGAAAGTGTACGTTAGAGCCGCGAATGGCCCCCTCGATGTCCTCCAATCTCATCGTACCATCAGGCTGATTGCTGAGCGTATGCGGGTGTATCCCGCCCAGGGCAGACATCCCGCCGGCCTCGTAAAGAAACGTATGTGACCGGTCCCCCAAAATCACCTCCTCTCCACGCCTACAATGAGTAAGAGTGCACACTAAATTTCCCATCGTCCCGCTGGCCACCAGAAGTGCCGCTTCCTTTCCCATCCGCTCGGCAGCCATTTCCTCAAGCCGGTTCGTCGTCGGGTCTTCGCCGAACACGTCATCGCCAAGTTCAGCGCCATAGACAGCCTCTCGCATCGCCGGTGTCGGCAAAGTAACAGTGTCACTGCGTAAATCAATCGTCCCCATCAGTTATCTCCTATATAAAATTACTATAAATAAAGGATAGTTTTTTCCCACTTGCAATCCGCACCATAACCAAAACCACAGCCGAGAAATCTATTCTCTACTGCCGTTTCTAAAAAGTGAGTGTAATATTCTATACGTACTGTCATTCCGACCGAAGGCACGGCTTTGTCGTGCCGAAGCGGAGGAATCTATTTCAATAGCTTCGCCGAAGGCGAATCAAAAAGTTAAACTTATTTATTGGAAACGGCACTAACATGTACTTTATAAGTCAGAATTCCTTGTTCGATACGCCTGTTAGTCCTAAGGACTCCTTATGGAGAAGCGTATGTATCCATATTCGATATTTTCCCTTATCCACCCTCCGCCCCCTGTCTTCCGTCTTCTGCCTTCCGTCCTCTGTCCTCTGCTCTCTGTCCTCTGTCCTCACTTCAGCCACAAATCAACAGTTACAGAGCACTATGTAAGTTTGTCTATATTCTTCGCGACCTTTGCAAAGGCTTCTATAATATCATCCATGTCTTTTTTACGTTCGAGAAAAGCTATCTTGCTGTCCATGGAAAGCATCTCTTTTCCGCTGGGCTTGACGTTATCCATAACCGGCAGACGCAGCAGCGATTCCCTGTATTCTTTCAGCCGGGCCTTGGAGAATGATACCCGAAATGCATCTGAATTAAGATGTTCTTCCAACATCCCTTCCTTATGGCAGCCTTTTCCATATCTCCTTTCTCTCCCTGAGATGGGGACGCCTTCAGCCCGAACCGCCTTCGCAAATCTTGATGCAGGAATATTATTGAAATACTGCTTATCATAATCTAACTCAAAGCTGACGTATGTGATTCTTGTTTTCTCGCAGTACCGCTTTCTGGTTTTAAGGCCGGGAATCTCACTCAGCTTATTCTCTAAGTATTTCCCATTTTTCTGACGAATCGCATCTTGTTTCTTAAAACGCTTAAACTGTTCTGTAAGAATGGCAGCCTGAAACTCGGTCATTCGATGATTAGACCCGGCATAAGGATAGCCCCTCTTGGCCCTTTTAGGGTCTCTCCCGTTGTTCACAAACGCCGCGCATCTGCGCATCAACTCTTCATCATCTCCCAATAGGGCCCCGCCTTCGCCGGAAACTAAAGATTTCCACTCCTGAAAACTTATACAGCCCGTGGTCCCGAATGTGCCGACCTTTTTGTTATTTACCTCGGCAAACACCGATTGGCACGCATCCTCAACAACCGGAATCTTATGCTTATTAGCTATAGCCATAATTTTCTCAATATCAACCGGACACCCAGCCAAATGAACGGGTAGAATCACCTTTGTATGTTCCGTTATGGCCTCTTCTAAAAGCTCGGCGTTCATCAAACCGGTATCGCCGTCAATATCAACAAACACTGGCAGCGCATGGACATTGCATATAACGTTAATAGTCGCGATAAACGTGTTCGGCGTGGTAATAACTTCGTCTCCAGGCCCTACACCTAACACATGCAAAGAAGCGCTAAGCGCCGTAGTTCCTCCATTAGACAAAGTGCAGTAACGCGCACCCATCGCCTCCGCGAACTCCTTTTCAAAATCGTAAACGAAATTACCTCTCAAACAGCACCAGTTTCGGTTGCGAAGCGCCTTTAACAGGGCTTTTTCCTCATTCTCGTCAAAAATAGGCCAGGTCGAAGGAAACTTCTTTGCTCGCAGAGGTGTACCGCCAAGAAGGGCCAACTTGTTTGTCTTTTTAATGACATTTCCATAAAGAGAGCTTGCTCCTGCACCGGCCAAAGCCGCACCGGCCAATCCCGCCGAACTTTTCTTTATGAACGACCGACGCGTCAGGGTTAACAATGACTTTTTCATAGAACACCTCCAATTCATAAAATGAGAACACTACTTATTTCCCGATTTCTAAAAATTCGTTTCATATATCTTATTCGCTGTTAATTATAAACAATCACTAATCAATAATCGATATTTATGTGCTGAAAAAAAAACAGCAATTCGATATTACAGAATATTCATTTGCAACCTGCGTACACGTTTAGTATTATAAAAAAGATAATACCAACAGCAGCCTTGCCAAACTGTAGCACAAGAGAAATTTCGGAGAACTATGAGAGCTAAAACCAACCATGAATTATAAAACAAATTCCACTAAGCACACAAAAAGAGGCTTTACGTTAATAGAACTTTTGGTAGTGATTGCCATCATTGCCCTATTGTTGGCAATTCTAATGCCGGCCATGCGAAAAGCCAAGGAAATAGCAAAGGAGACATCGTGCAGATCCAATTTAAGGTCTGTGGGATTAGCTATATTAATGTACCTGGACGACAATGACCACAAACTGGCTGACCCGAGGAACGCAAACAGATTTCTCTGGTACGATTCAAGAGGTAATCTTAGAAAAACTAATGATAATGACGCCTATTGGGGTATTGTGTATATAGATTACCTGAGGAACACGAAGATTTTTGGTTGTCCGAGCTTAAGACGCGTGCCGGATTTAATATATGATGTTGACCCTGAGGCGATTCAGGTAGCGGCCTTTGGTCTCAACGGCTATGCCAGGGGCACAGATACAACTAAGATACGACCTCATTCGGAATTTATTATATGTCACGACCATGTTGAACCAAGATGTGAACAAGACAGCGCAGACATGTTGTTTAATGACGGCCCGGGCACCAACAACTTACGTCATTATCGGCAAGGGGGTCATCGCGAAAAATACTACCGGGACATTTTCAGACATAATATAAGGCGTCACGAAGACTTCAGGACCGGCGGACGACTTAATGTTCTATGGCTGGATGGACATCTCAGCTCCATCGAAGAAACCACAGGGGACAATATCCCTAAAAGGTGGTACACCGGCGAAAGATAAGCGTTCTACTCGGTCATATCTTCTTTTCCGATCAGCGCAACAGAAATTCGTATTGCAAGTCATCATTTGTGACCACTATATTGCCATTAAGAGCGACATACATCGGCTCAGCAGCATTAGCGGCATCACCATAGTACCACAACGACAATGTAACAAAACCATCCTGGGCCCAGTCACGCAGAGAAGAAGTCAACGTCCGAGTTACCTCAGAGAGACCGGCAGTGTTGTTGTAGAACAACGGCATCGACCAATTACCGCCGTGAACAATCTCATCCTCCAGGTAATGCTCGTCGGAGAAGAAGTCCGGGTCAGGATAACCTGCAGTGGAACCGTTCGCCGGGTCGTCATATCCATCTATCCAGGTATCAAATACCGTGTTGGGTTGGTAGTCGTTGTAGTCCTCAAAGTCCTCAATGACAATATAATTGGCGGTAGTAAAGCTCCAGACATTGCCTTTCCACGGACTATTCGGTTCTAAATCATTGACTTCGTCGATCCGCCAGTAATATGTTCGGTCCCATTCGAGAAGGCCTGGAGGATCATAAGCAGTATCGTCCTGGTTTTGACTTACCAACACACCACGCGGATCAGCTAAGCTTGCTTCGTTAACATCGTTGAAATCATTTCCCAGATATTCAGTCTGCTGCCCGTAGCCTGGTTAATTCCTCTCATTGCATACAACTCACCGATGCCGTCGCCTGTAACATCGAGCCCAAAACAAAAACCAAAAGCACCGGTCCCATCCCGAGTACCCTCGACACTATCCGGGATATCAAGCCAGGTCAGTATATCTGCCACGCCGTCATCGCCTGTTCCATCTAAAGTTGTCCCATCATATTCTTTGCTTCTTTCTCAGAAAAATATTATTAAAACAATTCTTCCAGTTTTGGATTGGACAATTCCAAATAACAAAGCCTAACCTAAAAATAATTTTATCATGTTTCATCCCTTCAAAAACGGAACCAAAGGGCCTATACTGAATTGAGCAATATAGGCCCCGAGATGCTCAAAACAGCAACTCTATCTCTTTGGCCTTGCGGCTACGCTCTATGTCTCCGGATGCGTTACCTCATTAAGCCAACTTATCTGCCAATAGAGCATAGTCTTTAAGTTCACGGTGCTGTTCTGATTCAGGTCTTCCTCAATCCAGAACGGCGAAGTTACTTACTCGCAAGCTCAAGAACCTCAGCCTCAGACAAAGCCCGGTCGTAGATCCGGACATCGTCGATTGCGCCAATCCAGTCGCTTCTCCATCCATCCGAGCCGATAAGCAAGGTGGAAGGGCCTCCGGCAAAGTCGGTCATGGGG
>Ga0209979_1002778_pt1 | contig 16247 bp, 15 predicted proteins | sample AnhtaG_FD_183114 | JGI IMG/M metagenome (GOLD analysis project Ga0209979, IMG submission 183114) | Deep subsurface microbial communities from Anholt, Denmark to uncover new lineages of life (NeLLi) - Anholt_01485 metaG (SPAdes) (version 2) | ecosystem: Environmental > Aquatic > Marine > Oceanic...
ATAACCTTGTATCTTTGCGCCTCTTTCATCGTCAGGTTTAACACCCTAATCACCTCCTCTTAAGGAGGCGATTATAACCTGACACTTTCTATTTGCAAACTACTGACATTATTATATTGCGAAGACAGCAAAAAATTAAGTAAGTTTACAAATTTTGCTCCAGCGTATCTCTGGGTAATTATCTCTTTCAAAGACCTGTTTTAGAAGGAATCGAAATACTCAATAATAGGAAAATGGAGTGCCATGTTTTGTGCAGCAGAGACCCAGTCTTTTGGAGGCACTCTTATAATATTTTCCATCTTTTAATCTGCTCCATGGCTTTGTAATCGGTCATGTCCAGATGGAGGGGGGTAATGGAGACATAACCTTTTTGGATGGCGGCAAAATCGGTATCATCTTCCTTCTCCCAGACGGAGATCTGTTCTCCGATCCAAAAGTAATTTTTTCCTCGGGGATCGATCTTCTCGATCACTACATCATTATACACCCTTTTCCCCAATCGGGTAATTTTAAACTTCCTTATAGAATGCTCCTTATCCGGAACATTCACATTCAGGAAGGTATCTTGGGGAAGCCCGTTTTTCAAAATGAACTTTGCAAGCTTTCTTACAAATTTTGCAGCAGACTCAAAATGTTTGGCATTCCAGTTGACATTGGAAACAGCGATGGAGGGTATATTTAAGATGGTTCCCTCCATGGCCGCAGCGACGGTTCCCGAGTAGGAGACATCGTCACCCAGATTAGGACCGTGATTTATACCGGAGATTAGTATATCCGGTTTTCTTTTCATGATAGCATGAACCGCCAGCATCACTGCGTCTGTGGGGGTGCCATCCACGCTATAAAATTTCTCTGCGATCTTGTTTATGCGCAAGGGATACTGCAAGGTCAAGGAATGACTGGTGGCGCTCTGTTCCCTGTCCGGTGCCACCACCCATACCTGACCGACTTTGGAGAGTTCCCTCTTCAAAGTCAACAAACCCTTGGCGTTTATGCCATCATCGTTAGTGAGTAAAACTAACAATTTTTCTCCTTTTGGCTATGGAGTGCAAACCTTTAGGGACGGTTGAAAAAGTAGTTTTGGAGTGCAGAAGCTTGCTTCTGCGGTTTTAAAGCTTAAAACCAACTTCGCACCCCGCCAAAGGCGGGGTGCACTCCGGTTTAGGTTTTTCAACACGCCCTTTAGGTTTGCCTACTTATATGGTACATATGGACACGCAAGGCTGAAGCCTTACACTCCAGGGTACATTGTCGTTAATATGACCTATGAGCTAAATTCTCACCACCACAAACTTCTCCACATCAACTTGATAAACCTACCTGTATCAATCAGAGGATTGATGAAGCTTTTTCCTCCTCCATAAATGGTTTTTATAGGAATCCCACTTATCTTAAATCCCTTTCTTTTTGCCTTAATCAAAATCTCAGATTCCAGATCGTATTTTTTTGATTCCAATTTGAGGTCTTTTAGAACATGAGTCCAGATCAATCTATACCCGGATTGGCTATCTCTGATAGACTGACCGGATAGAACGGACACTATGGCCGAGGTCAAATTATTGGTTAGCCAGCGGGCAAAGGGCATGATTTCAAGATTTCTTTTTCTGGTTCCGATTATTATGCCGGACGTGCTATCGGCCATGCGGATAAAGTCTGGAATAGATTCGGGGTCATGTTGCAGATCCGCATCCATGGTGATCAGAGCGTGGTAATTTTTTTCCAGCGCATATCTGAATCCAGTTTTTAAAGCTTCCCCCTTGCCCTTGTTTCTTTTGTGTTTCAAAACCACCGCACCAGCCTTCTGAGCAATGCCAAAAGTCTGATCTTTGGAGCCGTCGTCGACCACAACGATGTCACTTTTATTTACAAATTTTGAAGTCTTTTTTATTACCTCTGAGATGGTTAAACCGGCATTGTATGCGGGGATAAGCACCAGAAATGTTTTAGCCATGAACTATGAACCAAAAACTATTAACTAAAAAATCGGGGCGAGCCGATTTGAACGGCCGACCCCTTGCACCCCAAGCAAGTGCGCTAACCAGACTGCGCCACGCCCCGATCAAACACCCTCAACATAGCCTACTTTTTGGAAAAAATCAAGACAAAATTTCCAGAAGCGCAGAAATTTCCTTTCTGATTTCTGCCAACAGATTCTGAAGTCGCATCTTCTCCGCCACCACCGGACCCAGATCATCATGCCTTAGGTTTTTCAGTTTGGACTTGGCCCCTTCGATGGTATATCCTTCCTCATACAGAAGATGCTTGATCTGGTTTATTAAATCGATGTCCTTCTGTTGATAAGAACGATTCCCGGCTTTGTTTTTTTTGGGTCTGAGAAGACCAAACTCCTTTTCCCAGAATCTCAACACATACGGTTTGATCCCGGTTATCTGAGCTACCTCGCTAATGGAATAATAGAGTTTATCTTTTGCTGAAACTTTCAACCTCTCCCCTCACTTCCTGGGCAGATTCTGTTCCTCAATGTCTAATAGAAAATACGAATTTGGTCTTCTAAGTCAACCCCAAATTTCCGATTTTGGATCTCGGGTCATCAATTCGCTCATAGCTTCTTCTGGCTTTTTGTTCTCAAAAAGGACCTGGTAAACCTGTTGAGTAATAGGCATTTCCACTTGATGCCTTAAAGAAAGCTGGTAAGCTGATCTGGTGGTCTTTATTCCCTCTGCCACCATGGTCATCTCCCCTTCAACCTCCCCCAAAGATTTTCCCCTTCCTATCTGTTCTCCCACGAATCTATTGCGGGAGAATTTGCTGATGCAGGTAGTCACCAGATCACCCAGGCCTGAAAGTCCGGCAAAGGTCTCTCGCTTTGCCCTCAACTTTTCACCCAATCGTATGATCTCAGCCAGCCCACGGGAGATCAATGCTCCCTTGCTGTTGTCTCCCAAGCCCATTCCATCACAAATCCCGGCCGCAATGGCGATGACGTTTTTCAGAGAGCCACCCAACTCCACCCCAACAATGTCGCTGTTGGTATAAACCCTGAAATAGGGGGTCATAAAAGCCTGTTGAACTTTTCCGGCTACACTCTCTTTGAATCCAGCCACCACAACGGTGGTGGGGATTTTTTTTGCCACCTCCTCCGCATGGCTGGGACCGGACAGGGTGGTAATCTTTTCATGAAGCCGAGATGGCAATTCTTGTGTTAATACTTCCGACATTCTTAGAAGTGTGTCATTTTCGATCCCTTTGGCCAAATTGACCACAATCGGATCTTTCAATTCTGCCGAGCTGATCTTTTTCGCCACCTCTCTCACTGTATGGGAAGGAAGCGCTAAAGTTAATATGTCTGCCTCAGAGACCGCAGAGTCAAGTTGATCGGTGATTTTTACTTGCTGGGGTATAATAACTCCGGGAAGTTTCTGCTTATGTTCTCTTTGGGTGGAAAGTCTTTTCATCTCCTGATGATCAAACTCCCACAAAGTTACCTTATGTCTGTTGTAGTTTAAAAGCGTGGAGACGGCAATTCCCCAGCTTCCTGCACCCAAGACTGCAATCTCTGCCATAACCTGTGACCCTTTCGCGAGACAAAAAATTCGTAGGTCGGATATGTCCCGCCAACGGCGGGACTATCCGACATCTCTTTTTGTCCGAAACCCCGCCAAAGGCGGGGATTTCGGACCTACGCTTAGGGACGCCCGACCTTTTTTATTTTGTCGGGTAGCTTGCAACCCGACATCGCTCAGCGAGGATGTTATCATCCTCGCTAACTTCGTTCTTGTGGATGACGGAGACCCGTCTGGGATAACATCCACAAGGAGCATAACTTCTTCCAGCAAATTCCGACCTAATAGCTTCCTTTTCGACCAAATTTATTCTCTGTGCCAGCCAGCAGTCGCTTTATATTGCTTCTATGATTGAAAAAGATGAAAGCTGTTAGAAAAAAGATCATAAGGATAAGCCTGGTTGGCACCTGATATTCAAGATAATACCTTTCAAATATCAAAGCAAGAAATATAAAGACTGTGGCAGAAAGTGAGCCCAGGGAGACGTATCTGGTGATTGCCACTATCAACACAAATATAATCAAGGCCAAACCCACCTCCAAAGGGATAATGGACAAAAGAACACCCAATCCGGCGGCGATTCCCTTGCCTCCTTTGAATCCGGCAAAGAGCGGAAAGACGTGACCTAAGATCACGGAAACCCCTGCTATAAGCTTCAAATCAATTAAGCTCAACGAAACAGAGTTAAGGGCGATTTGAGTTATTAAAAGCACTGCTGTCATTCCTTTGGCGATATCCATAACCAGCACAATCACTGCTGGCAAAGGTCCTACAACTCGATAAACATTGGTAAACCCAGCGTTCCTTGATCCATAATCTCTTATGTCAATTCCTTTCCATATTTTGCTTATGATAATACTGAAAGGACAGGATCCCAGAAGATAGCTTAAAATTATTATAGCGACAATTGAGGACATCTTTTTTGTTCTCTTACCTTAGTGTCGATTTTAAAAGATACAACATACAGCTGGCGATCACAAGGGTCGTTCCTATGGTTGTTCCGAACCATCTCTTTTTCTGAAAAGTTAATCTAATTTTGTATACAGTATCCATGCTTCCTTTTTCGATCCACGATCAAAATATATATCGAAAACCTCCTCCTCTTCGGTCAGCACTCTGTAGTAATTTCTATGTCTTCTCTGCCACCATCGTTTTCTTTTGGCACCGGACTTGGGAAAGCTGAAGTCAGGCCAGAAGGCGATCACCTCTTTTATTTTGTATTCTCTGCCTCTCCAGACAAATGAGATTGGATTTCTGGTCTTCTCCTCTCTGGTCACATCTATTTCATCCGAATAGAACTCAGACATGATTGTCAACACTTAGATAAAACGAAAACTTCTCTGTTATCTTTAGTCTGTAATCTGTAATCTGCACTCTTAACCCTCTATTCCCTTTTCTTTATCTTAATCCTGATCGGGGTTCCCAAAAATCCAAAATGTTCTCTTATCCGGTTCTCCAGATATCTCAGATATGGTTTTTTCAGAAGCTCCGGATAATTACAAAAAAATACAAATGTAGGGGGCTGGATACCTGTTTGGGTGGCGTAGTATATTTTTATATATTTCCCTTTAACCGATGCAGGGGGTCGGGCATTTATGTCTTTTTCCAATTTCTGGTTCAACTCACCGGTCTCTATCCTTTTCTTCCTCTCATTATAAACCCGCAAAACCAGATCCATAGCTGTCTTAACCCTTTGTTTGGTTTTAGCTGAGACATATATTAGTGGTACGAACTTAAGCATTGGTGCCTTCTGTCTCAATGCTTTGGTATAAAGATCTGCCGTCTTCTCATCTTTCTCTACAAGATCCCACTTATTTATTCCTATCACCATTCCTTTTCGCAGATCATTAACTTCATCTGCGATCTTTACGTCCTGTTTTAAAAGTCCCATCTGAGCTTCAATAAGAATCAATGCCACATCGCATCTTTCAATCGATCTCAGAGTTCTCAGGGTGATATAATATTCCAAGCTTTCTTTGATCCTGGATTTACGCCTCAGACCTGCAGTATCGATCAAGATAAAAGATTGTTCCTCTATCTCTAATTCAGTATCGATTGCATCTCTGGTGGTGCCCGGCGCTTCTGCAACTATGAGCTTCTCCTCCCCCAGAAGAGCGTTGACAAAGGATGATTTCCCCACATTTGGTCTTCCGATCACCGCTACCTTGATACTTTCCTTTTTCTCCTCATACGCAACTTCTTCCGGTAAACCGGAGACGATCTGATCCAAAAGATCGCCGATGTTTCTGCCATTTAAGGCAGAAACAGCTTCAGGCTCTCCCAAGCCCAACTTGTTAAGGGAATATACGTCATCTTCATCTCTTAAGCTGTCCACCTTATTGGCGACCAGCACTACCCCCTTTTTTGTTTTCTTGAGCCGCCTTGCTATCTCCAGGTCGAGTGACTGCGCCCCCACCTTCACGTCCACCAGAAAAACGATTAGATCCGCTTCAGATATGGCTATCTCTGCCTGGGCTTTCACCAATCTTTCCATTTCGCTTCCACTTGACGGAACGTATCCACCGGTATCAACCAAAAAGAAGCCCTTTTTGTTCCAGGTGGTGAAGGCATAATTCCGGTCACGGGTGATTCCCGGCTGATCATCCACCACTGCAATGCGCTTTTTCAAAAGACGGTTAAACAGAGTGGATTTTCCCACGTTTGGTCTACCAATTATGGCAACAATAGGAACAGACATAATCAACGGAGGAAACGGATTAAACGGATTCGATAGAATTTAATAATAACTATGAAAAAGCCACTTAAGAAACCATAGGGGCAAATCTTTAGCTCCACCCGCCACAACCGGGCGAATCTAAAGATTCGCCCCTACCTCTGATTTCCATTCCTCAAACATTTTCATTAAGCTTTCCAATAGATTAGACGATCCGAGTACTACCTTGCGTCCTAATTCCCTTTCTAAATCCTGAGGAGTTAAGTCATCCAAAAACAAGCCGTCTTGATTTATGCAATTTGGTGGAAGCAGAACAACTCCACCCAGGTTTTTCTGTTTTCTTAAAGTATTCAACATATCCACACCGGTTAAAAGACCGGCAACAGTTACAGTGTGTCCAAAAAAATCATTCTTTACCACTACCGGTTGAATCTTAAGTCCGGATATTGAATTCAATTTCTGCTGGATCATCTGTCTGATCAGCCTGAAGGCTGATACTCCAGTCACAAGAGTGATGTTAAGCTTTTTCTTTAAGCTTCTCGGCAAAAGTTTATGGTTTGACTTAAAGTTATCCAAGAACTGACGCATCATCCCCACGCCATTTTCTACCTGATAGAATTCATCATAATATCTTCTGCTCGGAATGTCAAGCTCCGCCTTGGTAAAGAACTCGTCTGCCGCATAAACGAAACCACTTCCCCACTTCTTTCTGAAAAGCTTTTGCCATCCCTCTACTAACTGAATGACCTTTCTGGAATACGTTTTATCCACAGACTTTATCTTGGGTAATTTTTCCCGAAATTTTGTTAAGCCTACTGGCACCAGTGCCAGCGATTTTACATAAGGATAAAAAGCAGATAAATCCTTAACTGATTTTTCCAGATACTCCCCATCGTTGATCCCCGGGCACAGAACAATCTGCGTGTGCATCTCTATTCTTCCTTTTGCTAATCTCTCAATCAGAGGCTTAATAGCGGGGATTTGGGGATTTGACAGAATCATTTCCCTCAGTTTTTCATCAGTGGCATGCACCGAAATATATAACGGGCTAAGGCGTTGACATATAATGCGTTTTATATCCCCATATAAAGTATTAGTTAACGTAATGAAATTGCCGTGCAGAAAAGAGAGACGAAAATCTTCATCCTTAAAATACAAAGCTTTTCTTAAACCCTTTGGAAGCTGATGAACGAAACAAAAAATGCAGTTGTTGTTGCAACTTTTATATTTTATTGGATAAAACTCCAATCCCAAATCCTCATCCGGCTGTTTTCTTACCTCCACCTTTTTTATCCTTCCCCCCTTTGCTTTAATCTTCAGCTTTAAAAGATGATCGGTGGAAAAGAATTTATAGTCGATGATGTCAATTATTGGATGCCCATTTATCTCCAGAAGCTCATCCTCTGCAGAAACATCAAGAAGAGATGCGATGCTTTTATTCGCTATTGATTTGATCTTCATTTTAATCCAGAAGGTTATTCAGAAAAGAGTTCTATCCATCCGTGGTTCCAACGCGATATTGAGCCATAAACATCCTTAGATACTGGATGATGCAGTTCAGGACTGAGACGGTAGCAAGAATTAAAAACCACTGTTGTAGCTGATGAATCCGAGCTATATAAATCACCACCGTGAAAACCCAGATCCACGAGTTCAATTTACCCCAGTTGTTGGACATGAGAACAGTTCCTTTCCTTTTTACCATAAGGAGAGCGGCAATCAAAGTTAAAAGGTCCTTTAAGAACAACAAACTTGCCGTCCAGATGGGAAACCCACGATGGATGATGATGAAAATAACAAAAATCCCCAAGCCCAACTTATCTGCCAAGGGATCCAAAACTCTTCCCAGATCGGTAATCTGATTCAACCTTCTTGCCACATAACCATCTAAGACGTCAGAAGTCACGGCAACTACAATCAAAATAATTGCCACGACAAGACCCGAATGAGTATCCTGGGCTAAAAAGAAAAAGATGAAGGGAAGAAGCAAAATTCGAAAAATTGCCAAAAGATTGGGGAGCAAAAAGAAGTCTCTTTTTTTTATGACCATTTTGAGAAAACGAATTCAAAGATTGCGATTACGGAGACCCGTCTGGGACCGTTTCCGGACTTTGCAAAGTGCAAAGCATTTGGGCGATCAAAGTGAGCCCCAAAGTCCGTTTCATCCGCCCTTAATCCGTTGACCGATTGTTCAAGGCTCTGATCATCTCCTTTGCCTGTCTCAAAGTCAACTGGCTCACCTTTTCCCCGGAGATCATTCGGGCAATCTCTTTGACCCTCTCCTCCTTATCTAATCTTTTTATTCTGGTCACGGTTCGACCTTTTACACTTTCTTTGAATACCTTCAAATGGCAATCCGCCTGTGAAGCGATTTGCTGTAGATGCGTTATCACAATCATCTGATGTGAAGACGCCAAACCTTTCAGGCTTTTACCCACTGCGGATGCCACCTCTCCACCAATGCCCACATCTATCTCGTCAAAAATCATGGTCTCCACCCGATCCGTCTTAACCAGGATAGATTTTAGCGCTAACATTATACGGGAAATCTCTCCTCCGGATGCTATCTTGGCTAACGGTTTCAACTCCTCCCCTGGATTAGGAGAAACAAAAAACTCCACCTGATCTACGCCCTTCTCATCCACAAAAAATCTTTTCCCATCCAGCTTGACCAATCCATTTTCATCTTCCTTCCGGGTTATTCTTATCTGGAATCTGGTTCTATCCATCCCTAGACTGGTCAAAGCCTTTTGAATTTTTTTAGACAACTCAGAGGCTTTAGCTTTTCTCTTTTGTGAAAGCACACTGCACTCCTTTTGCAGAGTCTGAGAAAGTCTCTCAATCTCTTTTTCTAAACTATCTATGTCTTCATCTTTGCTTTCTATTCGATCCAAGTCCCTCTCAATTTGTTTTTTGTATGTCAGGATTTCTTCTACAGTTTTATCATATTTCCTCTTCACAGTGCTGAGTAAATTCAGCCTCTCCCTTATCGTCTCCAGCTTTTGAGGATCGAATTCTAATCCACCTTTGTAATCTTCCAAAAATCTTGCTGCATCCTGGAGCCCGATCACGCAGGATTCTAAAGTTTCAGCAGGTTCTTTCAATCTCGAATCTATGTGGGTGTTTTTTTTCAGCTCCTTAGACAGGGAAGTGAGTCTTTCCAGTATCGATGCCTCACTCTCATAGAGTTTATGATAGAGATTGGAGGATAGCTCAAAAAGAGTTTCTATGTTTTCCAACACTACTCTTTCCTGGGCAAGCTTTTCTTCCTCGTCTGGGCTTAAGTTAGCTTTTTCGATTTCCTGTATCTGAAACTGGTAAAGCTTTTTTCTTCCCTCATCCATCTTCTTGCTTTGTATTAAATCCCCCAACTCCTTTTGTTTCTTTCTGAGCGAATGATATGTTTCGCTCACCCGGGCTAAAACACTGTCCAAATCGCCATAATGATCCAGGTATTCGGTATGTCTTTCCACATTCAAAAGCGATTGATGTTGATGTTGTCCGTGTAGATCTGCCAACCTGTCGCCAATTGATTTCAAACTTGCCAAAGTAACCAGTCGATCATCAAGAAAGCATCTGCTCTGCCCTCTGCTGGAGATTTCTCTTCGAATTATCAATAAATCTTCTTGGAGAATCATACCAAGTTTGCTTAACAGCCCTTTTAAGGTTCGATCATCTGGCAGTTTGAAAACTGCCTCTACGGTTGCGGTATCGAATCCAGTCCTGACCGTCTCAATGCTTGCCCTTTCTCCTAAGATCAGATTTACTGCTCCCACAATAACAGACTTCCCTGCACCGGTGGCGCCGGTGATGATATTCAGCCCGGGCTGAAACTCAATCTCCAGCTGGTCAACCAGAGCGTAGTTTTTTATTCTAAGACTACTCAGCATTTCAAGAAGCTTTAATCTTTGGCTTTATAGGTTTGAAAAAATCACGATAGCTGGAGGGGACGTGCTCCTATGAATTCTTGAATTCTTTAACCCTTGAACTTTTGAACCTTTGAACTAACTTTACTCTCCAATCTTGGGTCGGGCTCCCCAGTGAAGCTTCCTTCTCAAGATTTCATAGAACGATCTATCCCTGAATTTGATCAGGTTGACTGAATGTTTGGCTTTGCGCACCAGAACCGAGCTTCCGGATTTCAGTCCGAACGCCACCTGTCCATCGATGGTTAACACCGCCTCCCGGGAGGAAAGCTCCACTATCACCTTTAAGGTCTCATTTTCAGAGAACACTATGGGACGTGAAGCCAAGGTGTGTGGGCATATGGGCGACACAATTATGGCATTCATTTGGGGATTGATTATCGGTCCGCCGGCGGCTAAGCTATAAGCTGTTGATCCGGTGGGGGCGGAGATGATCAAACCATCAGCCGAATAGGAGCAGATGAATTCATCTTGTGCATAAAGATGCAAAAGGAAAAGCCGTGCCACCTCCCCTTTGTCAATAACCACATCGTTTAAAGCATACTGATCAAATTTATTGACCCCCTCTATCTCTGTCTCCAGAACCATTCTCTTCTCGATGAAGTAGTCCCCCGCTTTGAGCTTATTCAAGGTATTCTGCAGATCGTTAGAGTTGATCTCAGTCAGGAACCCTACCCCGCCCAAATTTATTCCTAAAATAGGAGTTTGATGTTCTCCCACCGCTCGCGCCGAAGCCAGCATGGTTCCGTCTCCTCCAAGAGAAATCAAAACCTCACTGCTTTCTCCCAGCTTAGCCCTAGATAAAGACTTCTCTTTATGCCCTACCAAGGGCGTTAGTTCTTCGCAAATAAAAAAATCGATTCCATTTTCACCCACCCAGCAGATGATCTCCTCCACCACCCCTTTGGTTAATTCTTTTTTAACGTTGGCGATAATTCCGATGTTTTTCATTCCAAAAACTTTTTGTATAACTATTGCTCCCCGTGGGATGTTATCCCTGACGAGCGGACGCTCCCGTCTGGGGGTCTTTGTCATCCCACGGCATTAGGTTGGAAATCCCACCAAAGGCGGGGGTGGATGATAACATCCACCCGGGAGTCGGAATTTCCTGTTTCAAGAAATGACAAAAACAAGCTTTGGCACTTCAAAAACATTTTTTCCACTATGCTTAAAGCTTTACGCTCACGAGCTTGCTTTCCGGGTTTTAACTTTTTCACGGACTACGTCTGGTTCTAAAATCTTTTTCACCATTTGGCTGATTCCATCTTTATCCAATCCCAACTCTCTCAGAAGCTGATCTCTTGAACCATGTTCTATGAACTCATCTGGAATGCCCATCCTTTTGATTACCACACCCTTGATATCATGTGCTTCTGCAAATTCCAATACCGCAGAACCGAATCCGCCTGAAAGTGCGTTTTCTTCAACCGTGATTATCTTATCGAATCTTTTTAAGATGGAACCGAGCATTTCTTCATCCAGTGGCTTCACAAAACGAGCATTCACCACCTCCACATCTATTTCCTCCTTCTGAAGTTGCGAAAAAGCCTCCAGAGCTGGATATACCATGGATCCCACCGCCAGAATTGCTACATGCTTCCCTTTTGTCAACCTCTCCCAGGTTCCCATCTGGATTTGGTCGAATTCTTCGGTGATCACATCCGGAATTCCACTTCGGGGATATCGGATGGCAACAGGACCCTTTTCCCAGCTAAGGGCGGAATAAAGCATGTTCTTCAACTCATTGCCGTCTTTGGGTGCGGCGACCACCCAACTAGGAACGTGCCTAAGATAGCTCAGATCGAAGACTCCATGGTGGGTGGGACCATCTGCACCTACCAGCCCTGCCCGGTCTATAGCTAAAATAACCGGAAGATTCTGCAAAGCGACATCGTGAATCACCTGATCTAAGGCTCTTTGCAGAAATGTGGAGTAAACTGCAAACACCGGCTTAAGATTTTGGGCGGCAAGCCCAGAGGCGAAAGTGGTGGCATGTTGCTCAGCGATTCCCACATCATAAAATCTTTGAGGAAAGGTCTTGGCAAACTCCAAAAGCCCAGTCCCCAAGGTCATGGCGGCGGTGATGGCCACAATCTTTTCGTCTCTTTCAGCCAACTTAAGCAAGGTGTTTCCGAATACATCAGTGTAAGTCGGTTCCCCTGACTTTCCGTTTGAATTTCCGGTCACCTTATCAAAGGCACCGATGCCATGAAATCTGGGAGCATCTTCTTCCGCATGTTTGTATCCTCTCCCTTTTTTGGTTAGCACGTGAAGCAAAATCGGACCGTTTAAGCTTTTGAAATGTTCTAAGGTTTTGATCAATCCACCAATATCATGACCATCCACTGGACCGAAATAGCGGAATCCTAACTTCTCGAAGAAGATGCCAGGAACTAAAAATCCTTTGATGCTCTCCTCCACCTTGGCCACCATGGCTCTTATCTTATCTCTTCTTTTAAACTTCCCCACCAGATCCCAAACTTCTGCTTTGAGCTTGTTATATTTTTCGTCGGTGAGAAGATCGGTCAGATATCGGGACAAACCTCCCACATTTTTTGAGATGGACATGGTGTTGTCGTTTAAGATAACTATCAGGTTTCTTCTTGAGGCACCTGCATTATTCAATCCCTCAAATGCCATGCCTCCGGTTAGGGCGCCGTCACCCACCACCGCAATCACTGAGAAATCCTCATCTTTTTGATCTCGCGCACAGGCAATTCCCAAAGCGGAAGAGATGGCAGTGGAAGCGTGTCCTACAATGAAAATATCATGTTCGCTTTCAGACCACGTGGGAAAACCGCTTAAGCCCCTATATTTTCTTAATGTCTCAAATCTTTCCTTGCGTCCGGTCAGAAGCTTGTGGGTATAACACTGATGCCCCACATCCCAGATGATTTTATCCCTGGGCGAATCGAAAACCCGGTGGAGAGCTAAGGTGAACTCAACCGCCCCCAGGTTGGAAGCCAGATGTCCACCATTTCTGGAGACCACGGCTATGATCTTATCTCTGATCTCCTGTGCCAATTCACCTAATTTGTCGATGGGAATGTTTTTCAGATCCTTAGGTGAATTTATTTGATCCAGCCAGCCAGTCATTTTAACTCCTTAAAAATCGCGAGAGATCATAAAATCTGCCCAGGCTAAAAGTAGCTCCTTATAGTGTGAGTCTGGTAAAACGTCAAGTTCTGGTCGTGCCTCTTGGATGATCTGCTGTGCCATGCGTTTTGTCTCTGAGATTCCGCCCAACTCAAGCAGAAGTTGGGCCACCTCATCGATTTCCTCTTTAGTCGCATTTTGACTTCCCAGAATGCTTTGAAGCTTTGCTTTTTGTTTGGGGGAAGCATTCTTAAAAGCATAATAGATGATGGTGGTACGCTTTCCCTCCCGAATGTCAGAGCCGACCGGTTTCCCCAACTGTTTTTCGTCACCAATAATGCCCAGGATGTCATCCTGGAGTTGGAAGGCGGTGCCGCACCTGCTGGTAAAATTGGACAAGGCAACAACTCTTTTGTCGTTGACCTCCGTGGTATTAAGTCCGATCATGCCACCCGCTTTGGCGGAATATTCATATAAAGCACCGGTCTTCCGCCACAGCATCTCTAATATCTGCTCTGGTTTAAAAGATTCCATCGGCTGTTTGGCGAACTGAATATCCAAAGTCTCACCAGAAACCAAGGTGTTTAGCACATATGATTCCAGCATTCGAATCAAGGTGACTGTCACCTCGGGCTTGACGTTTCCTTTTAGAGAACAATCACATAAAAGGCTTACCGCCCATCCCTGCTGCACATCACCGGCAAGTATGGCGATGTCTCGTCCATAATCTTTAGCCTGATTTTCTGTATAATTCATCTGTTGCTTAGCAATTATGGATGATTGTGCATGAACGGTCCAGCCGCCTCTCCTCTTTTCGTCATTGTCAATCAAATCGTCGTGCACCAAAGTCCAGGTATGAAACATCTCCACTGCCGCCGCCGCCGGGATTGCCTCCTCTTCGGTGCCTCCCACAGCCCCACAGGCTAAAAGCAAGACCACAGGACGCAGGCGCTTTCCCGCTCGATTGACATAACTATATACGGCTTCTTTTATGTGAGCGGGGTGAAACCAGCTTTCAAATTCCTCCGACTTCAAATATGATGCCACCAACTTTTCTCTTTTTTCCAGCTCCGCAAAAAAATCTACCGCTTGGGTTGCCATTTTTTTCGCAATTAAAGGTTAACGGATACTTAGTTATTTCAAGACTGACGAAATCTGGATCACGCATTTTCAACGCAACCTAAAGATTGCGGCTACCCTTCTTTCTACTCCTTGTAGCCGCGGGCTTTAACCTGCGCATTTGACTTTCCTATCTAACTGTCAGTTATTTAACTTTCAAAAAATTAATCCTCTTCCAGGTCAAGAGGTTGGGTTTTAAACTCACCCTCTGCGGTTTTGATCAACATTTTTACTTTTTCTTCCGCCCGGGTCAGTTTTTGAGTGCAGAATCGGGACAGCTCAATCCCATCTTCGAACTTTTTCAAAGCCTCCTCTAAAGACAGCTCTCCTTCCTCTAACTCCAGCACTATCTTCTCTAATTTTCTTAGCGCCTCCTCGAAGCTTTTCTCTTTTTCCCTTGAAGTAGATTTCTTACGGGTCAACCTTACCTCTTCAGATGTTTAGTTTGGATCGATCAACTCAACCTTGGACTCAATCCTTCCCTTGAATACCTTCACCTCTATGGTGTCTTCTTTTTTGAGGATACCGGCATCTTTAATTACCCTCAATTCAGGCAATTTTCGGGCAATTGAATATCCTCTTTTCAAAACTGATGAAGGCGACAGAACATTCAGTTTTTCTTTCAATAAAGATATGACATTTGTCTTAATTTCAAAGTAATTTTTTATTCTATTCACAAATTGTTGACCAAGTTCATCCACTTTCTGGGACCTTTGAGTGATGATATCGAAAGGCCTCCTGAAGCCATAACTTTCCTTTCTCGTCTCCAATCTTTGCCTTGAACGGTCAAGTAGTGAAGATAGATAAAAGGATAGCTTTCTTATATTAATTTTTATCTGTTCTAAAAGCTCATCCCTTTCCTGAATCACCATCTGTGCGGCGGCAGATGGGGTGGGCGCTCTTAAATCTGCCACGAAATCTGAGATGACAAAATCGATTTCGTGTCCCACCGCTGAGATCACCGGAATCTCAGAATCATAGATGGCTCTGGCAACCACCTCCTCATTAAAAGCCCACAAATCCTCCATTGAACCACCTCCTCTGCCCACTATCATCACGTCGATCTTTTTGTATTCATTGAACTCCTTTATAGCCAGGGCAATTTCCTCAGCCGCCCCCTCCCCCTGAACGCGCACCGGGTTCACTATTATTTTTACGCTGGGAAAACGAGACTGGATAATTCTTATTATGTCTCTTACCGCCGCTCCAGTGGGAGAGGTCACCACCCCGATTGTCTCCGGAAACTGAGGGATGGGCTTTTTGTGTCCCTCCTCAAACAAACCTTCTTTTAAGAGTTTCTCCTTCAGCTTTTGGAAGGCGATCTCCAGCTTGCCCACTCCAGCCGGTATAAGCTCAATTACGTCTAATTGATACTGCCCATTTCTTTCATAAACTGTAATGTTTCCCCATGCCATCACCTTCATTCCATCTGTCGGCTCAAATGGAAGCTCATCTCCCCGAAACCTCCACAAGGTGCATCTTATCTGGGCGTTCTCATCCTTTAAAGAAAAGTAACGATGTCCGGAGGAGTGTAGAAGATAATTGGAGATTTCGCCTTCCACCCACACGGCAGGGAAATTCTCCTCCAGTATGTTTTTTATCTCTCTGGTGATCTCTGTTACCGTGTAAATTTTTTCCTGCATATCTTACCCGGATCACATAAGTGGGTTAAATTGGTTGAGCAATTGGTTTACATTTGCTTCATTCAATTCCCCGTTATGATGTTCCTCTCAGAATATATATTTGCCGCAATAACATGTCAAACACTATCTAAACAAAGTTGTAGAGACCAAATACAAATCATACAACCCGCCTTTGGCGGGAAAAGATTAGGCAACGCCCAAGAGAGATGATATTTTTTGAGAATCTGATAAACGTCAAACTCTCAAGGAGGTTGCCTATGTTGTG
>Ga0209979_1002779_pt1 | contig 16247 bp, 16 predicted proteins | sample AnhtaG_FD_183114 | JGI IMG/M metagenome (GOLD analysis project Ga0209979, IMG submission 183114) | Deep subsurface microbial communities from Anholt, Denmark to uncover new lineages of life (NeLLi) - Anholt_01485 metaG (SPAdes) (version 2) | ecosystem: Environmental > Aquatic > Marine > Oceanic...
TGTCATTGAACCTCAAGATATCTTTTATCAACAGGTGACCGCCGACGATGTAGCCGATATCGTGGACAAAACGATGATAAACGGTGATATCGTTGACCGTCTGGTTTATGTTGACCCGGCAACTGGAAAAATCCCCTTTGCCCATGACGTCCCTTTCTACAGAGGACAGACGAAAAATGTGCTTCGTAGATGCGGTATAATCAATCCCAGGGACGTATCCCAGTATATTGCCCATGATGGCTATGCCGCTTTGAGCAAGGTGCTTACCACCATGACACCGGAGCAGGTGATTGAAGCCATCGAGGAATCTGGATTGCGTGGGCGTGGTGGGGCTGGTTTCCCCACAGGCAGGAAGTGGAGGCTGGTAAGGGCTGCTGCTGGCGATACCAAGTATCTTGTCTGTAACGGTGATGAGGGTGACCCTGGAGCTTTTATGGACCGGGCAGTGCTGGAAGGAGACCCTCATACTATCCTGGAGGGGATGCTTATCGCTGCCTATGCCATTGGAGCAAAGATTGGTTATATTTATGTCCGGGCAGAGTATCCTATTGCTGTGGAACACCTTAAAAATGCCATTACTCAGGCAGAGGAGCTAGGTTTTTTAGGCGAAAATATTTTGGGCTCTGAACTCAGCTTCGAAATTAGGCTAAAAGAGGGTGCTGGCGCTTTTGTCTGTGGTGAAGAAACGGCGCTCCTTATGTCCATAGAAGGTAAACGAGGTATGCCTCGCCCTCGTCCACCATTTCCAGCTCAATCAGGCTTATGGGGTAAGCCAACCAATATCAATAATGTGGAGACTTATGCCAATATTACATCTATTATCCTTAACGGGGCCGACTGGTATTGCAGTATGGGGACCGAGACAAGCAAAGGAACCAAGATATTCTCATTGGCCGGTAAGATCAATAACACCGGTTTAGTGGAAGTGCCTATAGGTATCCCCTTGAGGAAGGTCATCTTTGATATTGGCGGTGGCATTCCCCAGGGAAGAAAATTTAAGGCAGTCCAAATGGGTGGCCCATCGGGGGGTTGTGTGCCTGAAAAGCATCTGGATTTACCGGTCGACTATGGCTCACTGGAAGCGATTGGCTCTATAATGGGCTCAGGTGGAATGATAGTTCTGGATGAAGATACCTGTGCTGTGGATATAGCTCGGTATTTCCTAAGCTTTACTCAAGCTGAATCCTGCGGCAAGTGTACCCCCTGCCGCCTGGGCACCAAAGTAATGTTAGACACCCTGACTCGAATTACTCAAGGTGAGGGTTCAGAGAAAGATATAGAATTGCTTGTAAGTTTAGGTGAACAGGTTAGAGATACCTCACTGTGTGGACTGGGGCGCACCTGTCCCAGTCCAGTACTGACCACCATAAACTATTTTCGAGACGAATATGAAGCTCATACCAAAGAGAAGCGATGTCCTGCTGTGATGTGCGACGCGCTTTGCTCTTACTACATCTTGCCGGACAAGTGCCAGGGCTGCCTGATTTGCCTGAGGGCTTGCCCCAGCGAAGCGATCAAGGGGGGGAAACGGATGGTGCATATTATTGACCAGAGTAAGTGCACCAAGTGCGGCATATGCCTCAGTGTGTGCCCGGCTCGCTTCAGTGCGGTGGTGAAAGTTTCGGGCGAGCGTATTCTAACACCAGAAGAGCCAATCCCAGTAGGTGCAACAAAGAAAGGGGGCTCAGCATGATAACAATCACTGAACAAAAACCCTTTGAGGAGATTATCACGATTCTCAGTGGGGTGGAAACAGTCTACCTGATCGGCTGTGGCACCTGTGCCACTATGCTACATACTGGCGGGAAATCTGAAGTTCTAGCCATGAAAGACAAGCTTGAAGCTGCCGGCAAAAAAGTCACCGGATGGATGGTCATTCCTACAGCTTGCGACATACTCACCAAAGACGCCTTGAGTGAGAATGCCGAGGCAATCAAGACAGCCGACTGTATCCTGGTGATGTCCTGCGCCTTTGGGGTGCAAACGGTTGCCCTTTATAGCGATAAGCCTGTTTACCCGGCACTGAATACCTTATTCATCGGTAAGGAAGAAAGCCCCGGCTATTTTACCGAGGTCTGCGCCCAGTGTGGAAATTGCGTTCTGGCACAGACAGCGGGTATCTGCCCCTTGGTCAGATGTGCCAAGAGCCTGCTAAATGGACCCTGTGGGGGGTCAGTGGAAGGCAAGTGTGAGATTGACCCAGACATCCCTTGTGCTTGGCAGTTAATAATCGACCGCCTAGCTGCTCTAGGTCAGTTGGACAAGCTGGAGGAAATCGAGCCTCCCCGAGACTGGGGCACCAGCCGTTCAGGAGGACCTCGGAAAATTATTATAGAGTCCTAAGATGAATAACAAGCTTCTCATAGAAGAAGGCAAGACCGAATACCTCCCTGAGGAGGCAGCCTTACTCATGCGGCTCAGGGTGTCCGTCAACATGAGGTGGCTGGCCATTCTGGGTATTATCATAGCCACTCTGGTGGCATCTCAGATATTCCACGTTAGCTTCTCTGCAATCCCGGTGTATGTCACCTGTGCCTTTATGGCTCTGTATAATCTGGTGCTGTTGTGGCAACTTCGAAGCCTAAAACCAGAGAAAACTGGCTCAGTAATCCAGAGCGCCAGAACCTTTAGCAACATCCACATCTTTCTGGACCTATTAGCACTCACTGTGATTCTCCACTTTACCGGAGGGATAGAAAACCCCTTTCTTTTCTACTTTGTGTTTCACATTATCCTGGCTAGTATAGCACTCCCCTACACAGCGGTGTATCTACTAGCTACCGCAGCGATTCTGATGCTTATGCTGCTAGTAGGGCTGGAGTATAGCGGGGCAATACCTCATGTTAATCTAGGAGGGTTTGTTCCTCCTACACTATACAAGCAAGGAAGCTATATTGCGGCGGTTCTGGCCAGCGTGGCGACAATTCTTTATGGCTCGGCTTATATGGCCACTGCCATTTCCGGCGAGCTAAGGAAGAGACAGCGGCAGGTAGTGCAATTAAGCGAGCGTCTTCTCCACGAAAAAACGAGGGAACTAGAGAAGTCCTCCAAGGAAATAATCAAGCTAGCCGAGGAAAAAAACCAATTTCTTCGCTTCCTGGGTATAGCAGCTCACGACCTAAAAGCCCCCCTGGCTGCTATTCAGAGTTACATCGGGGTTATGCTAGGCGGGTTTTCTGGGGAACTCACTGAGAAGCAGAATACCATGTTGCAAAGAAGTAGCGTGAGGATTACGGAGCTCTTGAGATTGATTAGTGACCTTTTAGATATTCCCCGTATCGAAACCGGCCAACTTGTCCAGGAGATGAAGGAGATTTCTCTGCGTCAAGCAGTTAGAAATTGCCTCGATGACCAGCGTAAGCTAGCCAGAGAAAAGGGGGTAAAGCTTAAAGTAGAATTACCTGAGACACTCCCCAAAATTCGTGGCTCAAGCCCCCGGCTCCAGCAAGTGATAACCAATTTAGTGAACAATGCTGTTAACTATACGACTGAAGGTACGGTAACCCTCAGGGTAAAGGAAGGGGACAATGACATACATGTTGAAGTTAGGGACACCGGGATTGGCATCCCTCCTGGGGACTTACCCCGAGTGTTTGACGACTTCTTTCGCGCCAGTAATGTAGAAATAAAGGGGACGGGTCTAGGACTGTCCATAGCCAAGAGAATTGTGGAGTCCCACGGAGGCAAGATATGGGTTGAGAGCCCATGTCCAGAAAGCAGCATTGGAAGCAAATTTACCTTTACCCTACCCAAGAAAAGTGAAAGGAGGTAGCAGTAATGAAAGCCGGCACAAACTTAGAGAAGGTCTTAGAAAGTGGAGGTTTTGCTGTTACTGCTGAGGCAGGTCCACCCAAGGGGACTAGTGCCAGGGTAATCCTGAGGAAAGGAGAGCTGCTCCATTCCTGCTGTGACGCCGTTAATGTAACCGATAACCAGACTGCCATTGTGCGTATGTCCAGCCTTGCTGGCTGTGTCCTCTTGAAGCAACAAGGTGTTGAGCCGGTGATGCAGATGGTCACTCGAGACAGAAACAGAATCGCTATTCAGAGCGATATATTAGGTGCTATAGCTTTGGGCATTGGTAATATCCTCTGTCTCTCTGGCGACCACCAGAAGTTTGGTAATCACCCTACTGCCAAGGGGGTCTTTGATATCGACTCAATTCAACTGATTCAAACCCTGAAAAATATACGAGATGAGAAGAAATTCATTTGTGGCGACGAAATCTCCGGGGAAGCACCTCTATTCATCGGAGCCGCCGAGAACCCCTACGCTGACCCCTTTGAATTCCGGGTGGTGAGGTTAGCCAAGAAAGTCAAGGCAGGAGCCGATTTTATTCAAACTCAGGCAGTCTATGATGTAGCTAAGTTCGCTAAATGGATGGAGATGATTGTTGACCGGGGCTTGGACAAGCAGGTACATATTCTAGCCGGAGTGATACCTATTAGGTCAGCAGGTATGGCTCGGTATATGAGAGACTACGTTTCTGGAGTGAGTGTTCCAGATGAGCTTGTTACCAGGATGGAGGAGGCCAAGGAAGCCAAGGAAGAGGGGGCGAGAATAATCCTTGATATCATCGAGCAGCTCAAGGAGATACCCGGGGTTCATGGCATCCATATTATGGCAGTAGGCTGGGAGGACATCGTCCCACAAATTGTAGAGCAGGCTGGATTATTACCTAGACCCGTATTATAATTCTAGAAGGAGGGAAACATGCAAGAGAAGATACTGCTAGTTGATGACGACCCTGATATTTTAGATGCTTTGACTATGATTCTTGAAGCCAAAGGCTATCAGGTGGTTACCGCTCAGGATGGGATAGAAGGCTTAGCTAACCTCAAGGCAGAGAAGCCGGACCTGCTCATTCTTGACCTGCTAATGCCGAAAATGGACGGGTTTGCGGTATGTAAAGAGCTCCAGGACCCAAGATGGTCGAAGTTTAAGGATATGCCTATTTTAATCCTAACCTCGGTGAGAGAGGAAGCTAGTCGCCGCCGCTATGAGCTGGAAACCGGCCTCGAGCTTGATGTGGATGATTATGTTGAGAAACCTATCTCCCCAGATGTCCTGTTGGAAAGAGTGGGGAAACTCATAAAGAAGCAGCAAAAGGTCTGAACTGAGCTGACTAGGCTCAGTAGTTCAGGAGGGGAAGAGATGGACAAAAGAAACAAAATCTTGCTTATTGACGATGATATTGATTTCGTGGAAGCAACGAAGACTGTCTTGGAGAGTGAGCCCTATGATGTAATCGTAGCTTATGAAGGGGAGGAGGGATTGCAAAAGGCGAAGGAGGAAAATCCTGATTTGATTCTCCTAGATGTAATAATGCCGGTGAAGGACGGATTTACCGCTGCTGAGCAACTCAAAAAAGACCCTCAACTTAGTAAAATTCCAGTCCTAATGTTAACCGCTTTCTCTTCAAAAGTTCAGGAGACCTCTATCCCACGTAGTCGCGGGTTTACCCTGGAAGCCGAGGATTATATCGAAAAGCCGGTTACCCCTGCAGAATTACTGGCCAGGGTGAAACAATACCTAAAAGGGTAAGCTTTTTCACCTCTCAAAGAAAGGCCACCTTCGTCCTGTTGCCAAGACCTGCTCCATGTCTCTTAGTCTTGTTCCGATGATGTGAGAGAGGCTTTGAAACACCTTGTAGCCGATGTGGTACTCCTTTTCAAACAAAGCCATAAGTTCAGCTCCACTAATAACCACCACACTGGAAGGCTCTGTACAAATTGCGGACATAGTATAGAAATGTGGTTTCACCAGAGCTGACCATCCGAAGAATCTACCTGTCGTGATTCTCTCAGCCACAATCTGTGTTGCTGCTTGCTCAGATTTTGGTGGAACTTCCACCATCAAGGCTATTTCCCCCCCCTTGAGCACATACAGATACTCCGCTTTATCACCTGTTCTGAAGATGACCCTCTCAGGCTGATAAGCCTCTTCCCGACATGAGGGTAAGGCAGCTATCTTACTCAGGTCGCTATCATCCAACCCAAGAAACACTTCAGCCCTTTTCAAAGTTTTCTCAATCCCCATTGCTCTCGCTCTATTAGCTAGCTATAATCTCCTCTTAAATTCAAAATCTAGCATATCCAGGCCCATTATACACTGACCTAGGGCGATTGTCATTTGCTCCGGGCTAAAGCCTGATTTTCCAGCACAGGGAGGGCATAAGCAGGACACTAAAGACAAAAAGAGTTATAATAGCCAGCGACACACAAGGAAAAGGGAGGTAAGCATGAGACTCTTCCAGCCGATAGCCATTCGTAGTATGGAGCTCAGGAACCGCATCGTTTACCCGGCCATCCAGATGAATATGGGCCTGACCAATCGCCGTGCCAGGGCATTTTATACAGAGCGGGCTAAAGGCGGTACTGGCCTTCTGCTGACGGCCAACACGGCCATAGACAACCTGGCCTGCGAGGAGCTGTGGGGTGACGCAGAAGGCCTGGCATCATTTGTGGAGCGGCTGCGTCTCCTCACCAACCAGGTCCATGAGGCTGGTGCCAGAATTGGGCTGCAGTTGTGGCAGGGGAACCGCTTCCCCCAGGGGCGTGGGGTACAGATTGCCGGGCAGGAAGCAGACCCCAGCAGCGGCGACAGGGTAGCACCCTCTGCAGGCGAGAACATGCGTGAGCTCACTATCCCTGAGGTCGAATCTATCATCTACCGCTTCGCCAAAGCCAGTCGCAATGTCCGCGATGGTGGCTTCGACTGCGTGGAGATTCACGGCGCCCACAGCTACCTCCCCTGCCAGTTCACCTCCCCTGAGCACAACCAGCGCACCGATAAGTATGGAAGTGACCTGGCAGGCCGCATGAAATTCGGCATCGACCTGGTGACAGCAATCCGCACCTGGGTGGGACCAGACTTCCCCATATTTTTCCGCCTGGGAGCTCTGGAGGACAATGGTTCCGTTCACCCAGACAGCATCAAATACGCCCAGCAGTTGGAGAAAGCCGGTGTTGATTGCCTGGACGTGTCCACTGCCGGTTGGGGACGTATCCCGGTGTCGCCACCCAAGCGCTACCGGATGGGCACGTGGGTTTTTCTGGCCGAGGCTATCAAAAAGAAGGTAAACATCCCGGTCATTGCCGTGGGCCGGATAAACACCCCGGAGGTAGCTGAGGAAGTCCTGTCTAAGGGGCAGGCGGATATGGTTGCTATCGGCCGCCAGCTCATCGCTGACCCCTTCTGGCCCAAGAAAGTCCTGGAAGGACGCGGCAACGAGATTGTGGCTTGCGATTCCTGCAACATATACTGCTACTCACCCGCCTTTGAGCGCCGTCTACCCGAAGGTGCTCCTCTATGTAAGTTCAATGAGCGCGTAGGTAGAGAATGGGAGATACCACCTCCAGAGTAAGCCACCCGAACGATTCAACGAAGCTCCTCAAGCGCTGGGCACTGCTATTATCAACCATCACGTTGACCTTAAAGCTCGGGTTTAGGTCTCTGGCGCCAGCTTGCCGAAGTTGAAGGCGACGGAGCCAGTAGCCTTCTTGATGTCCTCCATCTCGGCAAGCCTGGCTCCGAGCTCGAAGGCATGCTTCAGCGCCACCTCATCCTTGCCAGCCTCCCACCGCCGCCAGGCTACGGTCTGTATCTTGCCCAGGTATGCCATCTCCATGAAATCGAAGGTCTTTTCCATAATAGCAAACAGGTACTCCGCCCCCGAAAGCCGTCCATCCTGGTGGGGAACGGCGAGCATACATTTCTTGCCCTTCATTTTAGCTCGGAAACCTTCTTCGTCAAAGACCATACGGCACACCCATCGGTCAAGAAAAGCTTTCATTTGAGCCGACGGGCCGAACCAGTAAAGGGGCGTGCCAAAGATGACGCAGTCGCTTGCCAGCACCTCCTCCATAAGTGCATCAAAGTCGTCCTCGATGCTGCAATGGCCTGCCTTACGACAGGCACTGCAATCCCCAATGGGAGAAATTCTCAGGTCAGCCAGAAACGCCTTGCTGGTCTCGTGGCTTTTCGTCTTGGCACCTTCTAGAATCTTATCAATCAGTGTGTTTGTGTTGCCGTCCTTCCGGCCGCTACCTACTAGACCAAGGACTTTCATGCTTCCTCCTTTCTGATGCTGAACCTAGTGTTTTGACACCTCGATTCTCTAAAAACTCCTGAAAAGGATAGGCTAATTAGATTTGGTAGCGCATACCGGATTCGAACCGGTGATCTCCTCCTTGAGAGGGAGGTGTCCTAAACCCCTAGACGAATGCGCCACCCAATAGCTTGGCTGGGGAAGTAGGAACCATATCGAATTTTTTGCGACCCGATTTGATGCCAAGACTCCGTGCACTTCTCAGGAAATCAGAGTTTTTGTAAGCTCCAGCCATAGCTATTATATCAGTAGGTGCACAAAACGGCAACACAGGATCCGAGCCCCCTTAGGTAGGCGGTACTGGACTTGAACCAGTGGCCTCTTGCGTGCTTTATTAACTTAGTCGCTTTCCAAAACCACCTCCTTATCCACATTGTGAAAAACAGCTCATTAAGGTTTGCCGTTTGCATTATCGATTCCAAAATCGTAATTACATTACCAATGCCCAGAGGTTCATCGTTATTTTGGTATTGACAAATCAGGGACGCGGTGGTACTAATACTATTACTATTGTTACTATTGTTACTATTGTTCCTATTGTTCCTATTGTTCCTTTATGAACATATTATATCCTCATAGGAGCATCTCCTTAAAAAGAGCTAAGCCGATGAATAAGGGCAGAGTAACCGCAAAATCAAACCTGGCTGCTGCCGCCTATTATTTGCTAAGGAGGTAGTGCCTATGCACAGTTCGGGTGTACCCAGACTCAAGACAGAAAATTAGTAAAGGGTTTTGAGTCCAGAAAGGAGGTATCAGATGAAGCAATACAACAAGTGGTTGAGCAAAAGAATAATCAGTGGAGTGCTAGTCAGTGTCATGCTGGTTGTGACGACATCCTTTGGATTGGGAACCATCCCGACCTTAGCCGCCGATAATCCTCCCCCTGAGACGGAGTGGGAGAAGACATTCGGCGGGAGTGATTACGAGTGGGCTGATTCTGCCCAGCAGACCACGGATGGCGGCTACATCATTGCCTGTACTACACGTTCCTACGGTGTGGGAGGTAATGATTTCTATCTTATAAAGACCGATGAATCAGGGAATATAGAGTGGGATAATACATACGGCGGAATTGATAGCGATGCTGCCTATTCTGGACAGCAGACCACGGATGGCGGCTACATCATTGTTGGTGTTACAGATTCCTACGGTGCTGGCTCGCGTGATTTCTACCTGGTCAAGACCGATGCCTCGGGGAATATGGAGTGGGATAATACATACGGCGGAATTGATAGCGATGCTGCCCATTCTGTCGAGCAGACTACGGATGGCGGCTATATCATTGCTGGTGTTACAGATTCCTACGGTGCTGGCGAGGATGATTTCTACCTGGTCAAGACCGATGCCTCGGGGAATATGGAGTGGGATAATACATTCGGCGGAAGTGATACCGATGTTGCCTATTCTGTCCAGCAGACCACGGATGGCAGCTATATCATTGCTGGTATTACAGATTCCTACGGTGCTGGCTCGCGTGATTTCTACCTGGTCAAGACCGATGCCTCGGGGAATATAGAGTGGGATAATACATACGGTGGAATTTATGAAGATTTCGCCTATTCTGTCCAGCAGACCACGGATGGCGGCTATATCATTACCGGTCAGACAGCTGATTACAGTGCAGACTGGTACTACGTCTACCTGGTCAAGACCGATGCCTCGGGGAATATGGAGTGGGATAATACATTCGGCGGAAGTGATTTTGATGATGCCTATTCTGTCCAACAGACCACGGATGGCGGCTACATCATTGCTGGTGTTACATGGTCCTACGGTGCAGGCGAGGCAGATTTCTACCTGGTCAAGACCAATGCCTCGGGGAATATGGAGTGGGATAATACATTCGGCGGAATTTATGACGAGTACGCCTTTTCAGTCCGACAGACCACGGACGGTGGCTACATCGTTACCGGCGACACAACTTCTTACGGTGCTGGTGCAACAGATGTTTATTTGGTGAAGGTAAGCCCATGGACCAATACGCCAGTTGGTTCAAATGTGACGGTCAGTCTAGAGAGTGGAACCGTGACCTTCCCGACTGTTAACCAAAGCGGAACCACAACCATGACCACATCAGCGGAAAACCCGGTCGGACCGACGCCGTCTGACTTCTATGTCATCCAAGGAAACTTTTACGACATCACTACCACGGCCAACTACAGTGGTCTTATCACTGTGGGCATCACGTATGACGAGTCGCAGGTGGATAACGAGGAGAGCCTCCGGCTATTTCACTGGATTGGCTCGGAGTGGGAAGACGCCACAACATCTGTGGACACAGTCGAGAACATCGTATATGGTGAGGTTGATAGCCTGTCACCATTTTTCATCGGAGAGCCAACAGTACTGCCGATAGCTGATGCCGGCGGTCCGTATCTTGTCCAGGTAGACTACAGTGTTGACCTGGATGGGAATGCCTCTTATCACCCGGACGGAACTATAGTGAGCTATGACTGGAGCTTTGGGGATAACACCACGGGCAGCGGTGTTACCGTATCTCACACCTACACTGCTGTTGGTATTTACGATGTGGAACTGACCGTCACCGATGATAGAGGTGCTCAATCCAGTGACAATACAATGGTTGTGGTCTACGATCCTGATACAGGCTCTGCCACTGGAGGAGGCTGGTTCTGGTCAGGTGCGGGCAATCTCAAGAATAACCCTGAATCAGAGGGAAAGGCTACCTTCGGCTTCGTCGTAAAATATAAGCACGAGGCGGCGGATGGCAACCTGGAGTTCCAGTATCACGTCGGTGATATCAATCTGAAGAGTAAGGACATAACCTGGCTGTTAGTAAGCAGCGTTAATGCCAATTTCCAGGGCGAAGGTACCATTAACGGCGAGGGTCTCTATACCTTCAGAATGCTGGCCACGGATGGTGATCAGGCGGGAGGCCAGCCAGATGAGTTCACCATCAGGATATGGGAAGGTACAGATACCGAAACAGACCCCATTTACCAGGCAATCAATGCTCAGCTTGGTGGCGGGAACATCATCATTCACAGCAAGTAGATGCTTGCCGCTAGTAGCGGATACAAGTCAACACATAGAAAAGGGCTTCCACTCGGGTAGCCCTTTTCGCTTAATATGCTTCCAGAGTGGCTGGGGAAGAAGGATTCGAACCTTCCCTGGCGGATTCAGAGTCCGCTGTCCTACCGCTAGACTATTCCCCAGCACACCAAAATTATAGCACGAAGCTACGCCGAGGGCAATAAAAGTAATAGGACTATTTGACAGAGCCGGCCTGAGCATTTATGCTGGATTTTAGTTATTTGAGAAAGGAAATTAGCTTTGGCTGAATTAGCCGCTCTGCAACAGACCCTGGGTGTCTCCTTCAGCGACGCATCATTGCTGGAGCAAGCCCTGGTTCACAGCTCCTATATTAACGAGAACCCCGGCTTTGCTCTAACCTCCAATGAAAGGCTCGAATTCCTGGGTGATGCCGTCTTAGGCCTGATAGTTGCTGAAAAGCTGCATCAAGACTTTCCCCACCTTACTGAAGGACAGATGACCAAGCTCCGTGCTGCCCTGGTCCGTCGAGATACACTGGCCCGTATGGCAAGAGCCATCGGACTTGGCGACTACCTCTACCTGGGAAAAGGCGAAGAAGCAGGTGGTGGGCGGCATAAGCCAGTTAACCTGGCCGGAGCCATGGAAGCAGTAATAGCCGCCATTTTCCTTGACCAGGGCCTATCTACTGCCAGGGACTTTATCCTGAGGTTGCTTGATATAGAGCTACAGAAGGCAGTCAGCCAGGGTGTAGAAATTGATTATAAATCAGAACTTCAGGAATTTATCCAGGCCAGGGAGCAGCAGATACCCACCTACCATGTAATAGAAGCCACCGGCCCCGACCACGACAAGAGGTTTACCATTGAGGTAAGACTGGGTGAAACTGTACTGGGCAGGAGCTCGGGCAAAAGCAAGAAAGCGGCCGAGTCCGAAGCTGCCCGCTCGGCACTAGAACGACTCTCAAACAACTTTACACAGTAGCTCCTCTTTGCTAAACTTCAATTGACAGCACTTGTAGTCCAATACCAGATAGAGGTATTACTATGGGAAGAAGAGATTACAGACACAGAGAACCCAAAAAACCGAAAAAGGATGTTAAGAAAACACTAGCGGCTACTATCTTGCCACCCCCGACGACTGTAGAAGTAATCAAGAAGAGAAAGAAGGAACGAAAAGAAGAAGAGGAGGAGGAATAAGCCAGATAGCAGCTTACCAACAGCTTTATCATACTGGAGAGTTAAAGGCTCGGGCTGAGAAAGCTAAATCAATCCTCAAAGAGTGCTGCCTATGCCCCCGCCACTGTGGGGTTAATCGTCTGGCTGGTGAAAGCGGGAAGTGCCATATCACCAGCCAGGTCATGATTTCCAGCTATGGGCCTCACTTCGGAGAAGAGGCACCTCTGGTAGGTAAGCACGGTTCGGGAACCATCTTTTTCACCTACTGTAACCTACGGTGCATCTTCTGCCAGAATTACACCATAAGCCAACTGGGTGAGGGCAGTACGATAGACAGGGAAGAATTAGCCAGGATAATGCTCTCCCTTCAGGCAAGAGGCTGCCACAATATAAACCTGGTAAGTCCAACCCATGTCGTGCCTTACATCCTAGACGCTCTGGAGCTAGCGGCGAGTAAGGGTCTTCATCTTCCCTTGGTCTATAACTCTGGTGGCTATGATTCCGTGGAAACCCTGGAGTTACTGGACGGGATTGTTGACATCTATATGCCTGATACGAAGTATTCGGATAAAAAAACCGCTGAGCAATTATCCGGGATAAAAGATTACCCGAAAGTAAATAAAGCCGCCATCATGGAAATGCACTGTCAGGTGGGTGACCTCCAGATAGACGCGGAGGGTATAGCCCAACGTGGTCTTCTGGTGCGCCACCTGGTATTGCCTAATCGGCTGGCCGGGACTAAGGAGGTAGTGCGCTTCCTTGCCCAGGAAATCTCTCTCCAGACCTATCTGAACATTATGGCTCAATATCGTCCCTGCCACAAAGCCTTTGCTCTACCGGCGCTTTCCCGCCCCGTACTTAAAGAGGAGTTCAATGAAGCCCTTGACCTGGCTCACCAGCAAGGTCTAGACAGACTGGATAGACATAACTTCCCGCTCCCATTAAGGTTCATTGTAAGATAAAGGGTTGAGTATGACTGATTTGGCCTCGGTTCACGCAATAGTCTATGGTCGCGTTCAAGGCGTTTATTTCCGCGCCTTTAGCTTAAGGAAGGCTAGAGAGCTAGGTCTAACCGGCTATGTGTGCAACCTGCCTGACTGGAACGCAGTAGAGGTTCAGGCTGAAGGGGAAAGAAATAAGCTGGAAAGGCTAATTGACTACCTTAAGGTCGGACCACCAGGAGCCAGAGTGGAAAGGGTGGAGGCTAACTGGTCAGAACATACGGGGAGTTACTCCAACTTCAGTGTAAGGTATTAGCCAGCAACCTGTCTTATTCCATAGTATCGGTCACTCCCAAGGAGGCGAGATAACATCTCAACCGAAGTGCGGTAGCTATATTCGCCACGCCGTTCACTCAACTGCTCGCCCAGTTCTTCCAAATAAAGGGGCTGGTTACCATTAGCCAGGAAAAGGCGGAATATACTCTCTAAAATGGGTAACCCGCCAGTAATAAAACCCGGTTCCCTGGAGCAACAATCTCTAATAGCATTCAAAAGGTCAGCCGCTGCAATCTCTCCTTCCTCTACCTTCAACTGCTGTCGGCACTTGGGACACAAGCAGTTCTGAGCCAAGGTAAAAAAAGAACGATTGTTCGACTGATACCAATCTAGATTAATAAACCAGCGCAGTCTAACTTGGTCAGAATTTATATCTTCTCTATCCACAAATTTGCTTACCGTCAAAAAATCTTAAGTCTCAAATCCCGCTTTGGCTTCCCTAATCAAGTCAAGATACCCCATCTTAAGTCCCAGTGCTTCTGAAGCTTCGCAATCTACCCCGTAAGGTTCACCAACAAACACCTTACCATACTCCTCAATCTTACCTTGAACCGGGTCATCAGAGCTAATGAACTTCTGACGAGCTTCTATAATTCCCAGGTCAAAGGGTAAAGTAAAATAGAGGTCAGTAATTACCCTATCTATCCCCAGACTATACAAAGCCCCCCATCCCCCTGGTGCCTCACCACTATACTTGCTGCTCGGTAGCAAGGTGAGCATGTTCATTATACTAAGGCTACCCCTCCCCTTAAAAACCTTTAATGGAGCCACAGTTATCAAATAATCGCTGGACAGGATAACATTAGGCACCCAGAAGGTCGGCACCGCCAAGGGCTTGGGTAGAGGGTTATCTACCTCCACCCAGATACAATCCTTTACATCCAGCATCAAGACCCTCGGAAAATCGTAACCCAGGGCCTGATATATCGGGTAAACTGAGCCCCCACCAATGGTGCCCTCAAGCAGAAGAATTTCGGCATCACCAACCTGCCTGATGCCCCGCACTATCGTTGACAGAATATCCCGGCTGGTAGTTACCGGATATGATACTGGATAAGATGCGCTGGGTTTAATCAAAACGCGTCTCGCCCGAGATACTGCCGATGGTGCTCTAAAAACAAACTCCGAAGCTTCAAATATCAAGTCCTACTCCTCCATCCAGTCTGCCATTGTCACTCTATTAAACTGCTGAAAAACACAGTTTTCAGCAGTCTTTCTATAGTGCTGGTTTCAAAACTATAATCTGAGCGGTGGCTGGAAGCTCTCCCGGCTTGAACTCTACCTCGCTGGCATCCAGTCGGCTTACCCCCGCTTTCCCCTGGAGGAATTCGTCCACGCCTGCTATCGGAAAAACACACCTATCGTTTTTATAGTGCATAGGTATAATCACCTTGGGTGTCAGCTTACTACAGACCTCGGTGGCAACACTGGCATCAATGGTGAAAAAGCCACCCACCGGAATGAGCAATATATCTACTTTACCTAATTCAGCAACTTCCTTATCACCAAGCTGGTGACCCAGGTCACCGAGGTGACAGACTCTCATTCCATCAACTTCAAAGCAGAATATGATATTATTGCCCCTTTCCTTCCCTCCAGCACTATCATGATAGGTAGGGATACTGTTAAATTTTATCCCCTTAAGCTCTACTGGGGCCACTTCTTTCACTACTGCCGGATTGCCCTGAACCGCAGCTACATTGTTATGGTCGCCGTGCCCATGACTCACGGTAACAATATCAGCTGATTCTTTTATCTCACCATAGCTCAAACCACCACCGGCTACATAGGGGTCAGTGATTATTTTTGTTCCGGCGTCTGAGGTAATCAGAAAAGATGCGTGTCCTAACCATTTAATTTTCATAACCTGAAACCTCCTTTTATTATTTAGCCAGAGAAAGGACGAGATGCGCCAGAGTGCGAACCAGCACCCCGGTAGCCCCTTTAACCAGGTAGTTCCGTTCCTTGTCACTCATATTAGTGCCGGCAATATCCAGATGAACCCAGGGGGTATCACCAGCAAACTCAGCCAGAAATTGAGCAGCGGTGATAGCGCCTCCATATCTGCCACCAATGTTCTTTATGTCAGCTACGTCACTCTTGTTTTGCTCCTTATACTCTTCATACATTGGCATCTGCCAAATAAGCTCCCCAGCTTCAGCACCAGCCGCAATCACCTTATCTACCAGCTCCTGGTTATTGCCAAAAGCACCGGTGCATACATCACCCAGTGCTACCCTACAGGCTCCGGTTAGAGTAGCCACATCAACCATAAGTTTGGCTCCATGTTTTTTAGCGTAGCCCAAAGCATCAGATAGAATAAGCCGCCCCTCGGCATCGGTAGAGATAATCTCAATAGTCTTACCATTCATTGCCGTTAGAATATCACCCGGTTTCAGAGCACTACCACCAGGCAGGTTTTCAGTGGCAGGAATGAGAGCCATAACATTAACCTTGGGCTTAAGCTGAGCAATGGCACTTATCGCCGCCATTACTGCAGCACCCCCCGCCATATCCCCCTTCTGCTCACCCATCCCCTCAGATGGCTTGATAGAAATGCCTCCAGAGTCAAAGGTTATCCCCTTACCAATTAAGGCCACATCAGTTGCCTTAGAGTCGCCCCCCTTATAATGGAGAATAATAAACTTAGGCGTTTGCTGACTCCCCTGA
>Ga0209979_1002780_pt1 | contig 16247 bp, 24 predicted proteins | sample AnhtaG_FD_183114 | JGI IMG/M metagenome (GOLD analysis project Ga0209979, IMG submission 183114) | Deep subsurface microbial communities from Anholt, Denmark to uncover new lineages of life (NeLLi) - Anholt_01485 metaG (SPAdes) (version 2) | ecosystem: Environmental > Aquatic > Marine > Oceanic...
TGTTCATGCTATAACCTAATTCTACAGCTCGATCAATCCCCTCTAACATTTCATCTGAGATTACAACATGTAGCGTTTTTTTCTCTCGTTCATCCATAGTATGGACATACCATAAACCTTTTATATACATTACTATTACATGATTAGTACATACTATGTAGATTGTATGTAGGGTATAACATAATAGGAGGTAAGAAAAGAATATGAAAGAAGAAAAACCAACAATATTAGAGAGAGAGGAAAAAAAAGAAAATGATATTGAAACAACATTAGGAGGCAAGTGTCATATTAGTGAAGTTTCACTACCAAACTTTGAAACAGAAATTCCAGCGATTGTTTTATCAGAACTTGGAATTAACCTAGATGAGGCAGATGGGGTTGAGGTTCAATTCATTAAAGAGAAAAGTGGCAGAATCTATATTGAGAAAGCATAGGAGTGATTTGAAACATGACAGAGAAAACAGTTAGTATACAAAAAGAAGAGGAAATAAATCTGATACCAGACGATGTTATACAGAAAATCCTGAAAACCTATAGTGAAGAACGGCCTTTACACAGTTTCGAGCTCACATTTGAAGACGGTATCAACCTAGCATGGAGTGTTATCCTTGGGATAATAAAAAGAGAAGACGATAAAGCAGGTAACATGCAAAACATACTTCACGACCATATCAGTGAAGCATTGCTAAAAATTATAGATGGGCATTCAAATAAACGAGTAGAACAACTCTACAAATACTTCAACATAGAATTAGACTAAAAACCCTCTCTTTTCTATCTTTTTATTTATTTTTTAGAACTGGTTCTAAAGTCCCTTTCTAAGACACTCTACATATATAATTTTCACTACATATTACTACATTTTGTAGTAAATTACTATAATTTCTCGAAGGCTCTGGAGCAGCTGCACGGCCATCTCCTGGAGATGCTGCAAAAAGCAGATAAAAATACTAGAAATCGTTGCTTGTTGCCTATGTTGTACCTCTTGATTAAACCGTTTTACCTGTTTTTCATCCCAACCCTCAAACTTGATAGCAAAAAGCTTCTCGAATTTCTTCTGCAACTTATCTTTGTTAAGGAGTTTACAAATATGACGGCAGTGTTCTTGTGTTAAATTGGTGTTGGGTCGACCCAACACTTTTTGAATTTCATTAGGTAATTCTAAAAGTTGCAACTTACGTGCATAATATGAAAATTCCCCCGCATATTTCTTTGCTAGAACCCTAGTTGAATATTTGTATTTATCCTGCATGTGTTTGTAATGTCTTGCCTCATCTATTGGATTGTAGCCTTCACGTTCTTTGTTGTTTATGTTTTCATCTAAAAGAATTTCATTATTTTGGAGATAATTACGAACTAAAAGAAAATTCTCTCCTGTTGATAAGGAGTAAATAATGACTTAAAACATCTGATATGCACGTTTACCCTACCTTTCGGGCCTACAAATACCCACTCTACTAAAAGAGATTAGGGAGAAAACAGGGAAAACGACATCTTTTAGCAGGGGCTTTCTAATTTGGTTTTTGTTGTGTTTTTGATGTATTACTCCTGTTATCAACATTTAAAAACTTTTAAATGATGGGCAAAATATAAATATTACATAAATTATACCGTTGGTTTAATCAAAGGTATAATAATCATGAGAGTAGCAACAAACAGATGGGGCGAAATAACCATCAAAAAACAAGGATCTCAGAAAAATCAGTTTGATAAATCCAAATCCTTCAGTATACAGAATACAAAATACGAATACACCATTGACCAGTTAAGGAATGTTCTTGTTTTGGTTATTAATCTCTCTGAGGAATATCCTTATCCTGAGTTGAAAAAACGATTAGCTAAGGATAAGGGGGGAAGTTGTGGTAGTGATCCTACCAAATGAAATATGAGAAAAGAAGGGAAAGCTGTGCAACAGAGTAGTAGTATTCGCTATGAGAAAGGAAATGTTTCGTATAACATTCCGTGGGATATCCCCATCAGTTAAAAGTAATCTTTTTGGTTTTTTTTTGGTAATCAATTTTGTCACCATAGTTGGCTTTTTAGAAACAATCGGCAATAGATGCCTTAGCCTTTTTGAAGACATATCGAGTATGTGCTGCAGTGTGATAGGGATCGTTGGCATTGTCTCTGTAGTTGTTGTTGTTTTATTTTTCAGAAAGAAAGAAAACAAACAAAGAAAAATATTAGAAAAATCCGTGTCAGCAGAGGAGATGAAACAAAAATGAAAATAGGAATTGTAATATTAATAATAGCAACAGTTGTGGTCGTTGTAGCAGCAACAATATGGTTTATTGCTCTGTCTGTTAATCTTGAATCTGGATTAGTTGGACATTGGGATTTCAACGAAGGATATGGTGCTACTTTAGGTGATAGTTCTGATTTTGGCAACGATGGTACTATATATGGCAATGCAGCTTGGGTAGATGGCATCGAAGGTACTGCGATATATCTTGATGGCATAAATGATTATATTGATGTAGGCAATGATGATAGTTTAAATCCCGAAAATGCTATTACTATATCAGCTTGGTTCAAACCAATATCATTTAAAGGTTACGGAAGTGATCCCATTGTCACTAAGGGTTATACTTCTCATATTGAACCTTATTATCAGTATCACTTGAGTGTTGTTGGAGATTTATATCCTCGTGGTAGACCTGGAAGTTTCGCTTTTATTGTTTCAATCGGTGGAACTCGGTATGGTGTTCAAACACCACCAAATACATGGACAGCAGGTAACTGGTATCATATAGTTGGCACATTCGACGGTTCGAACTTCGCAATCTATGTCAATGGCGTTCTTGAAGATACTTCTGTGGTAACCACCTTATCTATGGTGGATTATGGAAAAGATGTCTATTTTGGAAAATTTAACAATCTAATAGGTCATGCTCAGAACATAGAGGCATATGTTCCTGGTACAATTGATGAAATCCGCATTTACGAAAGGGCTTTTACTGCATCTGAGGTAGAGTCTCTTTATTCGTTGTTGGTGAATAATTTATGAAAACAAAAATAGGTATCATTGCTATTATTGTAGTAGCAATAATTCTATTCGCATACTTTGATCCATTAGGTTTGTCTCTGCTCGGTGAAGAAGATTATCACACTGGTTTTGAACCAGCCGACATCAATTATTTGAACACTTATCCTGGTAGTTGGAATTTTGACCCATTAACAGGTATAGTAACTAAATCAATGGGCGTTGCTGGCTGCGAAATTCCATTTATATGTTCTGGTGATCGTTGGTATGGGAACATAGAAGAGGGATATACAGAATTGCATACTGATTTAGCAAATCAGCCGATAGTTACTGCTTATAGAGACGATCCAAATATTCTTAGTGAAACGATTACTCTTTTTGGTCAGGTGTCTTCCAGAGTCGGTATCAATGGACATCTTTCAGGCATGTATGCTTGGAGACCAGCTAAAGGATGGTACCGTGTCCGCATCAATGAAGGAATGGGTTGGAACACTATCATTGACAGCAGTGGAATTAAAGAAGAATATGTGGAATGGGTATACGGTACTTCAGGTGAACATAGTTATTCTTGGGCTTCTTGGTTTGAAACAGAATCAGTACAAGATATGGAGCCAATATCTTTTAAACTTAAAGGACGTCATGTCGGTATATTGGAAGTAAAGCAAAGAACTCGTTTTACAGATAGTATTGGGAGGGCTGAAACTCATACTACATCAACTGATTTTATATATCTCGTATCGGGTAGCGGAGAAATAAGTGTTCAGGGAACGGAACCAGTTTTCGAAGTCGGTGAAGAGGTTCCCATTTGGGTTAGTTGTGATTATAGCGGGCAAACAGGAAGCGGAAGCGGCCACTGGGAATTAAGATGGTATCCTGGTGATATTAATCATCCTTTGTCTGGTGGGATAGTAGCTACTTTCGATGACTGGACACGTGGAACTCATCATTGGACTATTCCAGATGGTGCTTGGCATCGTGATTATGAGCCGACGATAAGATTAGAGTTGTGGAATACTCTCTTTCCGCAAGACGCGGTATGGATTGATACTATAGATTTAAAAGCAAATGCTCCTCCGAAACCAACAATTACTGTAGATAATACAGACATTGAATGGTATCAATCAATAATAGTGTCTGGATCATGTCATACGAATGAAAACACCAATGAGCCAATAGAATATTTCCGTGTTAGGGCAAAATTTACAGATCAATGGCAGGATCTGGGTGAATGGCATGTTTCACCAGACGGGCAAGATCCGGCTTATTACAGCCAGACAATTCCTGGTTCACTGATAAAACGAACTGGAACTATAGAAATAACAGTTAAGGCGATAGATGAAGCAAATCGTCCTTCATTGGAGCCAGCGATCATACAGGTAACGGTTCATTTGCCGGGAGAGCCACCAATTGGCGATGAGTTAATAGCAATGATAGTGGCAGCGATAATAATCATCATATCTGTACTAATTGCCATATTTGCACCTGTTCCTTATGGATGGTATGGCAAAATAGTCATCATTGTAATCGGTATAATAGTAGCAATTCTTGTGTACATTTACGTTGATTTTATGCCAGTGCTTGATTGGTGGGAATCACGAACAAGGTGGTTTCAATGAACATTGCTAGCATCTTTGAAACAATGGTGGTGGGGGGTGATATTTTATGAAAAAAATATTTGGAATGATAGCAGCAATAATAGCTATAGCAGCAATTCTTATAGCAGCAGTTGCTCTGCAATTAGGTATTTTTGGAAATGTTGATTTAACAATCAACACTGAACCATATGCAAAGGTAATCATAGAAGGAGCAACTACAGGAGAATATATTGAAAAAGATACAGGGAGTTTAGGACGTATTATCGTTGGATTAAACGGTGGAACATATTCAATTGAAATAACAAAAGAGGGATATTTGCCGTTTTCTACTCAGCTATTCCTTACAAACCCCATTTACATATTTACTTTTCCTTTAAGTGAAGAAGAAGAAGACCAAAAATATTACTCTTTACAGGTAAAAACCACTCCAAATAGTTGCATGGTTCAATTGGTCGGAATCAGTCTTAAAAATTCAGGTTCAGATGGTGCGTATTGGGAATCTCTTCTCCCAAAGATGTATGAGATTATAGTAACAAAATCGGGTTATGTCTCAAGAACGCTATCGTTCTCTCTTGATTCTGACACATATAAACATGTAACGCTTGAGGAACGTTCTACTGATCCCGATACGTTCATTCTTAATGTGTATGTGCGACATGATGGAGGACTGGTTTCTGGTGCTATTGTCGAATGTGATGACAAAACAATAATTACAGATACCAGTGGTAAAGCAGTCTTTATAGGTATCCTGGCGGGTATTTATGAGGTTAATGCAAAGAAGACAGGATTGGGTATCGGCAGTAAAACTGTTGATTTATATGCAGATAGTAGCATTACTATCACATTGACAGACGATGGTGATAATGGTGATAATGGTGATAATGGTGATAATGGTGACGATGAGGTAGAGTGGGTTAATGTAATCATTGCTGTCGTTGTTTTCGCTGTGTTCGCTGTTGTTGCAGGGATGGCTCCAGTGCCAGGCGGTATTTACGGTAGATTGATAATAGTTGTCTTAGGGGCCGTATTGGCTGTACTGATTTATTTTTTTATGTGATGATGTTATGAATGTTGCAAGTATCTTTGAAACATGCTGCGGTACAATATTTATCGTTGGAATAGCATTGACTGGAGCAATACTATTATATTTCAGAAAAAGGAAGGAAAAAAAAGCAGTTGAATCATTTCTCGCCAATTTTCTTATTGACAGGGTGGTTATAAAATGAACGCAAAAGTCGAACCAGAAGAGAGTTTGAGGTAATATCGTGAATGTCTTATTATCCATCCGGTTTTTCATCGCCAGCATTACAACAGTATCTCTAGTTTTAATACCGAGATTGTTGTATTATTTCGGTCTTAGAGCAGAAGCATTAGATATCCTGATGTCTCCGTGGGCTACGTTCCTTGTTTTCCTGTTTGTCGGTGGTCTTCTGACATATACGCTGCTGAAAAACATAAAGCTTGCAATCCCCATCGTTCTCGGCATTATTGGTGTTGCCGTGGCACTGACGTTCTACTTCTGTCAGCTCTCGTTATCATGAGATTTAACTAAAATGTTTTACCCATATGGAGAAGGGAATGTTATCAACTCCGGCATTTCCTTCTCTTACTTCCTTCGAGTAATTTAAAATGATACTATTGAAAATTCCATTGATAAGCGACTGGCTTACCTATACACAGAATTTTATAAATGGAATTTGTTTTTTAGCGATTGTATGTGTTGGTGCATCTGTAATTGTTGTGTTGTTGTATATTAGGAAGAGAAAGAAAGAGAATAAATAAGATCCCTCAATTATCAACAACGTTGGCGAAACAAAAACTGTTTTTTTTTCTGCTTTTCTTCTATTGGAATAGGTATTTGTTTGTCCAAAAGGTAGGGTAAACGTGCATATCGATAGGTTTAGGGCATTATCCCTTCTATAACAACAGAAGGAATTTTTATCACTTTTTGAAAGTGGGATATACAACAACCGCCACATTATTATTCTGCTGTCATTTACGTCTTTTGACGTTTAATCTATCGTCAATTGTCGAAAATTATTAATACTCTAACCAACATATAGGCTATTATTAGGTAATAATTTATGATTAAAAAAGGACAATTGATTATTGAAAAAATCAAATTCAACGAGATTTATGAAAGACATGTGCATAAGGGAACTGATAATTCTGGTCGAATTTCATTACCTGTTGATTTGATCGGCAAACAGGTTTTTGTCGTGGTTAAAGAAAACGAGGTAGATCTATGAATACAACGAAAAAATATCTTATAGTAGGGGGCGGCATATTCGCAATGATACTATTTGCAACACTCTTACCAGCATTCACATGGACATTATCTCCCTTCTATGTTCTCGGTACCTTCTTCATTATTATAGGGATATTTGGGTCATTCATAATAGATGCATGGCGAGGACAATCACCCCAGATTTTAACCAATGTTGGACACACATCCATAAGACAAAACGATATTATTGTAATACCCTGGCAAGAATCAGGGTCAAAAGACGAACGTAACACATCGCTTGGCTCAATGAAAATTGCTTTAACTGGCGGATTTTGTGTCGGCCTTCCTTGGGGAATTTCGTGGCCTGGATCGCCAGAATCACCTGTATATATTTTCCCATCAATCTATTGTGAGAAAAACCAAAATGATTACGATGTGAAAGCAAATCTCACTCTTTATGATATCAAAAGTCTGCCAACATATCTACGAGATGCTATGGCTGGCTTAAATCGGCTACCTGATTCAAGAAACAGAATACATCCTACCAAGACACCGATATGGTACGGAACCACCAGCCATATGGATGGCTCTGCTACACCTGAAAATCTAAAAATAGAACGGCAAAAAAAACTTTCCAATGAAGAGCTGAGCGAGGCAGAAGAGAGGCAAACCAGGTTATATGCCGTATTGAGAAAACAAAAGGAAGCGAGTGCAAAGAGTTACATTGTCGGGAAACCGATTGAACCTTTAGAGGATGATAAATAATGGTATACCGTAACTTGGAATGTCCCAATGAGAACGCCTGGAAATGGCACGATGTAAATGATATAAAAGACAAAGATAACTCCATACTTCAATCGGTGTTGAACCAACTAAAAAACCGTATTACTCATATTCTTTTAGATGGGGGGATCAACAAAGAAACAGTAAAACAATACCTGGATGAATATACACCTGATATCGAAGGTATTCAGACAATATACTGCCCGAGCTGCCACAGATTACAGGTCGACATCATTATGAACGCCAAAACTAAAATCAAGGATAATTTATGGTTATCTTATGAAATTGATAGGTTTATTAAAGAAGTGAAGGGAAATGGTAGATGAAGATAATATCGTAGAAAATGAAGATGTAGTTGCACCTGAATTTGTCGGTAGAGATATTCTTGAAAGTTACATTTTTTGCATAAACCATACCCCAGTTAATCCACTGGATCGATACGGAAATCTTGTTAAATCAATAACATTTGGGATGGAGCTCCTTCCCGATTATGACGACCCAACAGACAAGGAAAAACAGGAGAAAATTTACACTCTTTATGCCGAAGCAGCAGAAGTGCTAAAAACTGAAATACCAGCAAAAAGAAAAATAGAATATGGATTCGTAGATCATGGTGGTGAACGATACAGAGTTTACAAAATACAATCTACCGAGATCATGGATGCAGAAGAATATCAGATATTGGAGAAAGATTTTACAGAGGGGATGGCGGGTTTTGTTACGCAGCAGCATGAGCAGCATATCTCAAAACTACAAGCTGTTCATAACAAAATACTTCATGTGCTGACAGATGAAGGCACAGTGCCAGTAGTGAATCCAACTCTTGAACAATTAGTGAAAGATGAAATAAAAATGATGCATCGGGAAATGATGGAAGCACCAGAACCAGAATATGATGAGGTTGAATAAAGATGGCAAAGAAAAAAGATAAATATAATTTCGATGATATTCAACGCCTGGGCGATGAAAAAAGAGAGGCGTATATGCTTGTACTTCAAGACATTTATCCCAATCATATAATAAAAATCAAAGACAAGGTAGTGAACATCGGCAAAATTTGCAGAAAATGGTATCAAATAATCCATGACTATTGCCCCAACCCGAGAGATCCAGTCTTATCAGGTCTAGTTCTCATTATTGATGATGCAGAAAAAAAATGTATTAATTTAGATGATAAAACCACGAAGTACGGCCAGTATTGGAGTATGTTGATTAAACATTATTTTAAATTAGGGCAAAGATACCGAGAAACAATGGATATCACTGGCGATGAATTGACAAGACTGCTGACAAGAAGATGAATAAGATCCCTCAGTTGTCGCCAACGTTCTAAACAAAAATCAATAAAAACATACCCTTACAACCCTATTTCTCCATGCAAACACTAGGAGTAACGTGCATAGAATCGGTTTTAAGCCCTTATCTACTCCATATCAACAGGAGAGATTATTTTAGTTTTCAGAATGTTCATTCTATATAGACCGTGGATGTTAAAAAATCAGTTGACTAAATTTCTAGTTTCACTCTAATTTTTCTGACATATCGATCAAAAACTTGTCCATTGAAGCCAACACACCAAGCAATACTATGGAGCTCCTACAATCGCATCGATACGCAATGATTGCACCTTTGAATCTCCATCATTATTTTTTTATTATCATTTTTTGTTTCGTGTTTTACTTAATTAAGTTTATAACTTTATGTTACACACACAGAAATATTTTTTCATTATCATATACAAACGATTAAGTTTATATATTGTGACTATACAAAATGACGACACCCATTGATCTAAAAAATGTAAGACACATTTAAAAGTTTTTAAACGAGACGCTATCTATTTAACACCATACATCTTGTTTAACAGGTTACGAATATGCAATGATCTCCTGTAGCCTGTTTGACTAAAATGTTGAATCAAATCAACATCGATTTTGTTATCAACCTTATATCGCCCAGGATCCTTTCGAATCTCAGCCATAATGCTTTCATCAGTTCTACTACGCAATAGAAAACGTTTATCCCGCTCCCGTTTAGCAGCAATTTGTTTTCCCTGATCCTCATAATTACTTAGCGCTTGCCGCAAAATAACATGGTAAAATTTAATTAGTAGTAATGCATTGCAGACATATGAAGAAATTAGACAAATATGGTCTTTGGGTGAAGATGTTTGCATTACAAAACGAGGCCCAAAAACGACGATTATCTGCCACATTGGCTCTTGAATTAGGGTGGGGAGGGATAACTACGGTTGAGAATCTTACAGGTATGTCCCATACAACTATTAGGAAGGGAATCTGTGAAATTCAGGATGAGGAGAAATTAACACAACAAGAAAGAATTAGAAGACCTGGCGGTGGTCGGAAAAAAATCGATTTCAAGGATCCAAAAATCATAAAAGACATTGAAGCTCTTATGAGCGAAAATACTGCAGGTGACCCTATGAGTCCATTGAAATGGACCAATAAATCAACATATACTATAGCAGATGAATTAAATGCCAGAGGACATAAAGTTTCTCCAGATTCTGTTGGTCGTCTTTTAAAAAAAAGGGGATATTCACTTCAGGCAAATGTAAAGACGATAGAAGGGAATTCTAGTGCAGAAAGAAACGAACAGTTCAAATATATGAACGAACAAGTAAGAAAATTCATTGAACAAGGAGATCCTGTGATCTCTGTAGATACAAAGAAAAGAGAAACTGTAGGAAATTTTAAAAACCATGGTAGAACATGGGAGAAAAAAGGGCAACCTAAACTAGTCAACGTCTATGATTTCTTATCCCTTGGAATTGGTATAGCAATTCCATACGGAATATATGACATTTTTAAAAACAAAGGATTTGTAAATGTAGGTATTAGCAATGATACTTCTGAATTTGCTGTTGAAACCATTCGGCAATGGTGGAATTTAATAGGAAAAGATCAATATCACAACGCTAAAAATTTATTGATCTGCGCAGATGGTGGCGGAAGTAACGGAAGTCGTAGAAAAGGATGGAAATACTTTTTACAAGAATTTGCTGATGAAATAAAAACAACAATAAAAGTATGTCACTTACCACCAGGAACAAGCAAGTGGAATAAGATAGAACACCGCATGTTTTCATTTATTAGTATGAACTGGAAAGGCAAGCCCCTTATAAACTATGAAACGGTTATCAATCTTATAAGCTCCACAAAGACGAAGAAGGGTTTAACTATAATTGCCCAACTTGATGGGAGAGAATATGAGAAAGGAAGAAAATTCACCAAGGAAGAAATGGGAAAAATAAGATTGAAAACTCATACTCAGTATCCCAAATGGAATTATTCAATATTCCCAAAAAGCGATTAAAACTTCCAGGTTTAAATCGACAAGTTATTTAGCGGTAATCCCTTAGCATTATCTCCGCTTTCCTATCTTCATATGCCTCACATAAATCCTTTGACGGTAAAGAGACATCAGAAAAATTAACCAAATGGTGTTGATATGTTTGACCTAAACCACCTTTCGCAAAGTGTGCATGGCGCAATTGATAACATTTTGCTTGTCCTGGGTTACTTACAGTGATCAAAAAATTGCTTAACTCTCGGATATTTTTATCGATTAAGGATCTGATTGGCACCGTAATAAACACGACCAGGTTCAGAAAACGATAGCTTTCAACAACAGATGTGAGAATTTGATTCACTTCACTATACCATTGGCGACTGGAAACACTCAGACCGGCATCATCAAAAACAAAACTTGAATATCTATCAGCACTTCTCACAAAAGATAAGAACTCTTCAGGGAAGAAGCCCACATTATCTATGGTAAATGTGGGCAAATCATTTGCGATATGGAACTGTTCAGCTAATTTCATAGCCAAATATGATTTTCCGGCTCCGACATAATCGCCAACAGTTAAAATTGTTGCATTTTTGTTCTTCTCAATCACTCGTTTTGATAGTTTGTCTATGAAATACATGCTATAACCTCTCTAATATGTGTCAACTCGAATTTCTTTCGTCAATAATTTTAGATCTCGCATTGTCAGCAGGAGTACCCTAAATAATTGATGTGCCTCATCAGTAAACTCATCTTTATCTGTCAATTTTTTTAGTTTTTCTATTCTCTCATCAATAGGGATTTTCTGCTTATCTGATAAATAAGGAAACAAATTATCATACAGTGACAGAAGCCCCGCTTTCAACGTATGCGTATTTTCATGGTCAAAACTTCTATTCACAGCAAGAATCCGATCAAGAAGCACATAGCCAAAAGAAATTCTCTCCTTGAGTTCATAGCGTTCTTCATCATCTTCCATTATACCACAGCCCTACATCTTGAATGGCCTCTTAGTATCATATCGCTATATCTTCCATCCATCATAAGTCGTTTTCTGACATTTACGCCTCTCTCAATAAATTGTTTTCTGAAATTTCTATCTTTACCCCTATCCCTAAGTTGTTTTATGTATTTTCCATCTTTTACGTCTTTTCTATGTTGGATCTCCCGAGCTATCTTGCTTCTCATTTCTGCATATCTCTTTTTTTCTATTTCTTTTATGATTTCAACCAATATGCTTATTGCATCCAGTCCTGCGACATCTGCCAAACGATCTATCATTGCCTGTAATGTTACATCCTGACCATGCTCATCCATCACTTTTGAAAGAGCATCTCTAGCTGCCTTATATTCCTTATATCCTTCTGTTTCTTCTTCATTTTTTGATTTCATTTTTATTTACCTCTTTTTTCTGATTTTTACGAGTTTTGATAACCAATTTCAGAACCTGCTTTTTATAACGAAATTTGCCCCTATTTGCCATTTTACTCCATTTCTTGGTATATTCCGAATATCACATCCTTTGGCTTTCTTTTACCATATTGCCCCTTTACTGACATCACCATAAACTCTCGGCAAATCCCAATTCCACGATTTGCAATGGGGGCATCGCTTGGGGCGCTGTCTTGTGGATGGTGTCCATCGATTGCCACAACGATAACAATAACGGATTTTATTATTTGATTTTAACATTTTAAATCTCCTTTTTTATCATTTGGATTAATTAAGATCAAGGTGTAACAGTTTTCAACATTTTTCAGTACCTCTCCTGTTTCTTCATTGCTCTTATAAAGAACGGGTTTGTCTCCAAATCTCCAACAGTTTTCGAACCTAGCACGGAAACAATCAGGTTGATACCTACAAGTCAGACATTCATTCTCTACATTATCATGGCAACCATCGCACAATGGTATTAACTCTCTACCAATACCATGACCTTGTATATGATGATTAGACCCTGCTTTTATCTTTTTATAAAAAATAGTTTTGCATATCCAACAATATGTATTTTTTCCTATGTGTCTATAATAGCTCAATTGCGAAGAGGGATGAGAATTATAAATCATACGATGCCAACCCCTCGTATTATCCGTTTTGTCAACATACACACGTGATATGCGTTTCTTAACTGTAATTAGTGCATCATCCAGCTTATTTTCAATCTCATGGCTATGTTTCTTGAATTTTGGAAATTTCTTATAAACTATGGTAAGATTAGGATAATGCCATGCAAAACGCCCAAAATCTTCATTTCCAGCAACAACACGTCTCCGAGGAACAGACAAATGATAGACACTACCATTTTTCTGTTTGATATCACACTCTTGTGCTTCTCTAATCCTTATCTTATGGACTTCAAAACCTGCAAAACAGTTATCTGTCTTGTTGAAATATAAAGCATAATCACCTATATCTTTCAAAAGGACAATCCATAAAAAATTGCTTTTGACACTTCCAGGTATGCCCTTCATTTCTTTGACCTCTTCCTTGATCGTTTTTTAAGTATTTTCCGCAATTTTTTAGTGCAATCCGAAGGTTTATCCTGTCGTTTATTCATTTTTTTTCTTATATAATTTCCATGCTTCATCCTCTGTTAACCCTATCCAATCAGCAATCGCTTTGATATCTAACCATATATGAGTTTTTGCTTCCGTTGGATCATCTTCTAAACAACATTCATAATCTTTTCGTTCGTCGTCCATATAGATTAGTAAATTACCAACATGTTTTCCTATTACACTGGCCTTGAGTTTTACTTCCTCCGAAGTTGGTTTTTCATTTATATTTTTCATTTTTTATCGCCTATTTTTATCTTCTTATTTCAATTTCTCAACATATTTACTTCCACAACGTAAGCAATGAACAGGCTTGTCTCTTCTGTCCACAAGACTGAAACGAAAACTGCAAACTTGGCATTTAAAGATGGAAATCATTTAGAAATCTCCAAAAATCGTCACGGTGACAAATTTGAACCACGTACAATGCAGTTAAATATTTAATTATAAGACATTCAAATAAAAACCGTTTTAAGCCTGTATAAGCTATTTGAAAAACATCTAATATCATTGCTTTAACCCATCCTCGTTTTTATGTCTAAACCCATCTGTGTCAATCCGCCCCAAACTTCTATCAGACGGCTTAGATGTTGCCTCCGAAAGCTCTTTTTTTACATCAATAATTGCTTTTTTTAGACTAAAAAGATCAGAGCCGTAGCCTTTTTTAGCAGCTTTGTTCAACAGCATATCATTAAAACTTTGTCTATACCCATTAAAATCAGTGTCAATAATCATGTTTCTCAAACTAAGCACGCGTTTGGCGAAACCACAGCTACGATCAATACGAGAACCTGATTGTATCCGATCATAGACAGCAAACAGAGCACCCTCAATCCTACTATAATAGGTACATCGCCCCCGTTTTATTGCATTTCTAATGACGGCCCAAATATCATTACTATTATGGCTCTCCGATATAATTTTTCTAATTACTATATAATTGCCCTGTCCATAAACAATAGTTCCCCATTGATAATCAAAAAGAATAGTCTTGTTTTTACCATAGGTGCTGTCGTTTTTATGGTTTATCATTGCAGCATATCTTTGTCTGCTGCGGTGTTCCTTGAGCCATTGTCCACGCAAAACCTTTTTACAATCAGGGCAATACATTGCTTTTGGGCTTTTTGAAGAAAACTCTTTACTGCAGACACCGCATTTCATCAGATGCCCCCCAAAACCTTTACGTTACTGTTTCTAGTTGGAGCAAATTTGCCCAAACCTATTTCGGTAACGTTACGGTTATCTGTTCCCCTTAATTTAGGGGAACTTACATCAGTAACGATGTTACTGATATGTGTTGGGGTAACTTTACCTAAACCTATATCCGTAACACTCTCTCGATATTTCTTCTGTTTACATTTCGCACTACAATACAAAGTATCCTTTCTTTTAGCTTGAAAAGAAACACCACAAACAACACAAGTTTTTTGTTTTTCAATCTGTTTTCGTAACCTTCTATTTTGAATATAAGCATCATTACAACATCTATAAGAACAGTATTTACCCTCAGGTCGCCTACAATAAAATTCCTTATTACAAACAACACAATATCGCTTGTAATTATCCGCATATTTCTCATACTGTTCTTTTAGGAATTTTTGTTCTTCTTCATAATCCCAAATTTTATATGGTGGAGAATAGCTCATTTTATTTTTCCTCTAATATTTTTGGTATTTCCTTCATATTCTTTTCAACAACCTTTCTTTTTTCAACAACAACCTGCCCACCACGTACAACAATAAAACAATACGGCTCTTTCGCCATCTTCCGTAAAATCTTCCTTGCGACACTATCCGATACATTAACATATCCAACTAAAAAACCGATACACTTCGTAAGTCCAATAGGTAAATACCCACGTTCTTTAGCATAATGCTCTAAAACAAGATATGACTTCCATACCTTTTTCTCACCAAATACAGGTTCTACAGTTGCCCTATAAACAAACTCATGTCCACATTTAGGGCAACCTACATTATAATCTATATGATCTGGCATTATTCATCACCCTGTTTCCTATCATTATAATATTTCAAAAATTCTTCAAAAGAAATACCAGCTCTTTTTAACCTAGAAACAGACCATACTTTAAGCTGTGGTTCTGTTCTATCTCCTGCAATAGCATATATTTCTGCTAAATTCGTTGCTTTAAGTTTCTCCTGCTCTAATCGTATTTTAGTCTCTTGATCCCTTTGATTCTTTGATTCAAGTGTTGATTCGATACTCTTCAGTTCCCTCTTGAGTTCCTCCCTACGTTGCAATAGCCACTGTGCAGACTGTCCATCAAGATCAAAATATAGTTCTAATGCTTCGTTTACAACCTCAGTTTTGTTTTTACATGTGTTTAGTCTATCGAATATGTCTTGACGTATCGCAAAAGATCCAACCCTAGACACATAGCTTTTAGGAGGTCTACCCATAGTTTTAGGTTCAACATTAGAAGAAATCATTAAAATTCCTCCCAAGACCTAAACCCATTTCGACTAAACAATATAATATAATATAATATTAAAAAGTATTTTAGTATAGTAGTATTCAAAGATTCTTTAGTGTTTTTACATGTCTTAACAGGAGTAGGAGATATTTTTAAAGTTCCAGTGGAAATTCCCAAAACGTAGTTTTTAATATTAAAAAGTATTAAATCATATTGGAAAGTGGGGTACTTTTTAATATTATTTAGTAATACATAACTTTCGGCCATTTGAAAAAATGCATTAAGTTAGTTTAGATAACATTTATATTATAGAAGCGCATTCATAGATTATGACCAACATGGACCAACAAACCCGTTT
>Ga0209979_1002782_pt1 | contig 16241 bp, 15 predicted proteins | sample AnhtaG_FD_183114 | JGI IMG/M metagenome (GOLD analysis project Ga0209979, IMG submission 183114) | Deep subsurface microbial communities from Anholt, Denmark to uncover new lineages of life (NeLLi) - Anholt_01485 metaG (SPAdes) (version 2) | ecosystem: Environmental > Aquatic > Marine > Oceanic...
CTAATGATTATATCTTACTTCAAACCCTCTTGAACTGCCCAATTAAAAAGCAAGGGAGAACACGAAATAGTGACCAACGATTAAATAAGAAGCTCTAGGCATAAGTGATAGCAGAAATATTCAAAGAAGGAAGCTCTGTTATCCCTTCCAATCAATGAGAGGCAACGATTTTCAAGAAGTAGCGATGGAACCTTAAATCATGGCTAAGCTCAGGATGGAAGGCAGAGACCACCAATTTTCCTTGCCTAGCGGCGACAGCAATATCATTGGACAACTTGGCTAAAATTTCTACCTGCGGACCTGTTCTTTCAATGATGGGGGCGCGAATGAAAATGGCAGCAAAGGGTTCATCTCCTAAAGCTGGCACTGGTAATTCAGTCTCAAAGCTATCTATTTGTCTGCCAAAGGCATTACGCCTAACCTCCATATCCATAACAGCCAGGGTCTCCATATTAGAATTAATAGAATTAGAAACCTTCTTAGCCAGACAGACCATTCCAGCACAAGTTCCCAAAATAGGGAGCCCAGCTTGAGCCAGTTCTTTCAGCGGTTGGATGAAGTTGAAGCTTTGCATCAAGTTGAGTATTGTCGTGCTTTCCCCACCAGGGATGATAAGCCCATCCAAGCTGCCCAATTCATTAGGCAGACGAACAGGTGAAGCCTCCACTCCTAGTTGCTGGATAACACTAATATGCTCAATAAATGCTCCCTGTAAGGCTAAAACTCCGATTTTCATGCCTAATTACCGCCCTCTCCCTTTCAAGGCTTGTTACCTCTTCCTTGGCGTTACCATCCTTTGAACCAGTTTGTAATCGGCAGCCTTCTGTCCCGACCAAAGGCTCTAGGAGTTATCTTAATGCCGGGAGGTGCCTGACGGCGCTTATATTCACTCTTGTCCACGAGCTCGGCTGCCCGCTCCACCACTTCTCTGTCAAAGCCCATGGCAATAATCTGCTCAACACTCTTATCCTCCTCAACATAAGCGGTTAGAACCGGGTCAAGCCGGTCATATGGCAGCAGGGTGTCGGTATCCCGCTGGTCAGGCTTTAACTCAGCCGAGGGCTGCTTATCTATAATGGTGGACGGTATCAGTTCCAAACCAGCTAGTGAGTTTCGGTACCTAGTCAGCTCATAGACCAGGGTCTTGGGCACATCCTTTATCACGGCAAAGCCGCCTGCCATGTCACCATATAAAGTGGTATAGCCGGTGGCTGTTTCACTCTTGTTGCCTGTGGTAAGAACCAGCCAGCCGAATTTGTTTGATAATGCCATGAGGATGTTGCCCCTGATACGAGCCTGGATATTTTCCTCAGCCACATTGGGCTCAGTCCCTTCAAAAGCCTTATCTAGCATCTGTAGGTAGGACTGAAAAGCCTTCTCAATAGGGATAGTCAAAAGCCTAATGCCCAGGTTGTGAGCCAGAAGTTCGGCATCTGATACACTGGCAGTAGAAGAGTATCTTGACGGCATCGCCACCCCGACCACATTGGAGCACCCCAGGGCATCAACAGCAATGGCTGCCACCAGGCTGGAATCAATTCCTCCGGAAAGCCCTATCACTACTTTCTCAAAGCGATTCTTGCCGACGTAGTCTAGCGTGCCCAGCAGCAGGGCATCATAGACCTCCCCGGGAAGGCTGCGTACCTGAGGCTGCCTTAGCGGTAGCGGTGGTTTGGCAGCCACAGCCGGCACTTCAGATACCACTATTTTGGCTCCACGCCACCGCTGCTCTTCCAACAGCAGCGCCCCCTTTCTCCACCGGGGGTCGTGAAGGCGTGTCCGAAACACAGCCTCGACATCAACATCAGCTACTACCAAATCCTCCTCAAACTGTTTACCTCTGACCATAAGCTGCCCCTTTTCATCCAGCACCATGCTGCTGCCATCAAAGACCAGCTCGTCTTGCCCGCCCACTAGGTTGTTATGAGCTACAATAGCCACATTGTCTGAGGCGCGGGTTCCTAGCATTCTCTCCATGAGGTTTCTCCTGCCGAAGTGATATGGTGAAGCACTTATGTTCACTATGACCTCGGCTCCGGAGTAGGCTTGTGCTGTAGCTGGACCAGCCTCGTACCAGATGTCCTCACAGATGTTGATGCCGACACCAACGCCACCTATGATATAGACAGGACACTCACTGCCAGCTTGGAAGTAGCGGTTCTCATCAAAGACACCGTAGTTGGGCAGGTATATTTTATGATAGACACCAGCAAGCTTACCATCGTGGATCACTGCGGCGGCATTGTAGATGTCGCCTTTGGCATCGACAAAGCCAACCACAATGGTAAGTCCTGAGGAGCCAGCAACTATCTTGTCCAGAGACCGTAGGTTCTCTTCGATGAACTGTGGCTTAAGCAGGAGATCCTCTGGCGGGTAGCCGCAGATGGCAAGTTCAGAAAAGATGATGAGGTCGACCCCTAACGACCTGGCTTCGGCGATAGCTTCCACAATCTTCTGTATATTACCGGCGAAGTCACCAACAGTAGTATTGATCTGAGCCAGACCAATCCGCAACCGGCGCATGCTAATTCCTCCAAATGTGGCGAACTACATTTAACTCACAATATCGGCAAGTATTTCTTAAGTTCGTAATCGGTCACTTGCGCCCGGTACTGATCCCACTCAATCTTCTTGTTCTTGACGAAAGCATGAAAAACATGGTCACCAAGGGCTCTTCGCACCACCTCACTCTTTTCCGTGAGCCGGATAGCCTCCCACAGGCTGGCAGGCAGGGTTTCTATCCCCCTTTTCTTTCTCTCCTCATCGGTCATCTCATAGACATTTTCCTCTACTGGGTCTGGAACCTCGTATCCCTTCTCAATCCCTTCCAGCCCAGCGGCTAGCATCACGCTGAAGGCAAGGTAGGGGTTGCAGGCGGGGTCGGGAGACCTGAACTCTATCCTGGTGGCGTTTTCCCTACCCGGCTGATACTCAGGAACCCTTATCAGGTCGGCCCGATTCCGCAGCGCCCAGGAAAGATATACCGGCGCCTCGTAGCCAGGAACCAGCCGCTTGTAGGAATTGACCCACTGGCTGGTGACAGAAGTGATTTCAGGAGCGTGCCTCAGTAGCCCGGCGATATAACATTTGGCTATCTTAGAAAGGTGATACTCATCGTTCTGGTCAAAGAAGGCATTCCTATCACCCCTAAACAGCGATTGGTGCACATGCATGCCGCTGCCATTGATGCCGAAAACCGGCTTGGGCATAAAGGTAGCATAAACCCCATGCTTTAGGGCTATTTCTTTGACCACCAGGCGGTAGGTCATCACATTATCAGCCATGGTCAGGGCATCGGTATACCTCATGTCTATCTCGTGCTGGCTAGCGGCAACCTCGTGGTGAGAGTATTCAACGCCGATACCCATCTCCTCCAAGGTAAGAACTGTGTCTCTCCTCATGTCAGTGGCAGCATCCAGGGAGGTCATATCAAAGTAACCCCCCGCATCCAAGGGCTCAGTTCCCTTTGAATCCTGAAAGTAAAAATACTCCAATTCTGGACCGACATAGAAAGTATAACCCATGTCCGCTGCCCGTTTCAGATTTCTCTTCAAGACATACCTCGGGTCACCTTCAAAAGGCTCACCACCGGGTTTTAGGATGTCACAGAACATCCTGGCGATAGCATACTCAGTGGGCCTCCACGGCAGGAGTTGAAAGGTATCGGGGTCGGGCAGAGCCACCATATCGCTTTCATCAATACGGGCAAACCCTTCAATTGAGGAGCCATCAAACCCCATCCCTTCCTCTAGAGCGCGTTCCAACTCTTCCACGGTGATGGCAAAGCTCTTTAAGAAACCCAGAATGTCAGTAAACCACAGCCTGATAAACTTTACATTATGCTCCTTTACCATCTTAAGGACATATTCTCGGGACTCAGCTCTTTCTTTGACAGCCATTAATCCTCCTAATTCTTGGAATAACTGGTGGTCATTATACCACAAATCAGAACCAAGGTGGACAGGCTTGCTAGCTTCCATTTCCGTCAAATATTAGAGATAAAATTCGTAAGGATGAGGGCGAAGTCTTACCGCGTCGATCTCCTTCCTTCGCTCATACTCACACCAAGTAGCTATGAGGTCCTCAGTGAACACTTCTCCCTTAACCAGAAAATCGTGATCGTCTTCCAAGGCTAGCAACACCTGTTGTGTAGTTAACATAGGGTAGTAAAAGCTGTCTATTGACTCAACGCACCATCTTGGCGGTCGACCTTGGTTGGACTACCTTCTTATCAGGGTCTTAACAGGCGGTAATTAGCGGAAAAATAGGGGCTATATTTGCCATATGGCTCTCTGTGAAAAGAGGATGGTCATCACCGACCCAGCTCATTAGCCTGGAGGTGATATGTTGGACAACGCTTAATAATGATTAGGTACTTAAGCTGAGCTTGAAGCAGAAGCTAATGCTACTGGTAGCTAGAACTAGCTATCCCGCAGGTATTGTATGACCCGACCCCGGGGGGATTCGAACCCCCGATCTCCACCGTGACAGGGTGGCATGTTTGTCCGCTACACCACGGGGCCATCCTAGTTCAGTAAGACTTTTAGGAGCTAGTAAATAAATCTTTGGCTTAGCCAAAGTCTATCAGGAGCAATGTATTGTGTCAAGCTAGTGGGCTCGTCCAATATCTTAGCGACACTGTCACTTCAGTAACAGTTTATTTTGACTGATATATGAGGTTGATAAAATAAAGTAAATGGGATACACTAAAGATATGATACACCTTGGCACTTCAGGGTTTAGCTATGATGATTGGGTGGGGAACTTCTACCCAGCAGGTATGCCCAAGCGGGAATGGCTTATATACTATGCCCGTGAATTTAACACCTGTGAGATAAACTCAACCTTTTATGCCTTACCTAAACCGTCTGGCCTGAAAGCTATGACAGAGAAAACAGGTGATAACTTCGTATTTTGTATTAAAGCGAATCAAGAGATGACCCACCAACGGGAAGACAATGCCCCCATTTTTAAGGCTTTTTGCCAGGTGCTAGAGCCTATCATCACTGCTGGGAAGCTGGGTTGTATCCTGGCTCAGTTTCCATTTAGTTTTGGGTTTAATCACCGTAACTGGAACTACCTTGGGCTATTTAAGGAGCGGTTAGGTGAACTACCGGTGGTCATAGAATTTCGTAATGCCCAATGGCTAAGGAGTGACGTCTTTGACTGGCTTAGCCACCAGGATTTAGGCTTCTGTTGCGTTGATGAACCACAGCTACCCAACCTGTTACCGCCGCTGGCTGAGGCAACAAGTAAGATAGGCTATGTCCGTTTTCATGGGCGTAATAGTGCTAAGTGGTGGCAACATGAGCACGCTTATGAGAGATATGATTATAGCTACACACCACAGGAGCTCAGCGAGTGGTTGCCTAGGATTCAAAAGCTGAATAGTATAACCGAAAAAACCTTTATCTTCGCCAACAATCACTGGCGTGGGCAGGCAGTCAGCACTATCCGCCAATTACGGATAATGCTGGACTAATCCTGTCTGCCTATCATTACTTTCTTAAAAATCGCTAAGTACAAATGCTTACCTACTAGCATAGGTAGGCGGAGGGGAGGGAAAGATGACTATGGGCTTCAATCTACTTCGCTCTCGTCTGGAGAGCGAGCGAAAGCGGTTAATCGAAGAGTTAGAACATTTGAAATCTAGTGTTCGCCCTGCTGATGAGAGGCGAGAGGGTAGCCCCTTCGGCAAGAGGGAGGAGGAAGCCACAGAGAGCTTTGAGCTAGAGAAGCGGCTAACCTTAGAGAAGCGTATTAGAGACCAGCTAGCAGAGGTGGAGCATACTTTACGCAAATTTGAAGAGGGAACCTATGGCTTATGTGATAGTTGCGGTCAACCTATAGACCCAGCCCGATTAGAAGCACTTCCTCAGGCGAACCTATGCTTGAATTGTAAGGCTCAGCAGGCAAAGAATGCAAAAGGCAAATCGTCTCCAGGATAAGCAGTGGAATGTGAGTTTTTTCCTTCCCACATTACTAGTGGTAGCTGCTGACCAGCTCAGTAAGATATGGATAAGGTCTAATCTACTTGTTGGGGAATCGCTATTTGAGCTGGGACTCTTCCGGATAATCCGTGTTCCCCCTAATACCGGAGCCGCTTTTGGTTTGTTTCAAGACCAGTCTTTCGCCCTAACTATAGTCGGCTTAGTCGGCGTTGCCGCTCTCCTAGCCTATGCCCTCTACTTTTATCGTCATTTCCCCCTTCTAAATAATAGGCTAAGCCATTCAGCCCTTGGCTTAATTCTTGGTGGCACAGTAGGTAACCTGATTGACCGGCTAAACCCTAACCTTGGCGGTGTCACCGATTTTATCAGTATTGGTATCTGGCCAACATTTAACATTGCTGATTCGGCTGTAGTTGTTGGCACTATTATATTCGCTTATTCTCTCCTTTCATTAGTCAGGGCTAGGAAACAATGATTTATCAGCCTAATGAGGATGTAAGGTAGCTTATGAGGGTAGATTGAAGGGGCTTCGCCCCTTCAAAATCTATATCCCCCTCTCCTTTGAAGGAGAGGTCGCAGACTCGACTCGGAGAGGGGATAAAGGGGATGAGGTTGATAGAAAATGTCTATAATTTCATAGCTGATAAGCCGGGAGTTCGTCTTGATAAGTATGTTTGCCAGAAGTGCTCAGAGCTCTCCCGAACATATATTCAAAAGCTTATTACTGACGGTCATATCACTGTAAACGACCGTATAGCTAAGGCGGGGCTTAAACTTAATATTGGTGATAGGCTGACCGTTACCATCTCCTCCGCTGCACCTAGCCCCTTGTCGCCTGAGGCTATTCCATTAAATATCATTTATGAGGATGACGACCTTTTAGTCATAGATAAACCAGCCGGGTTGGCTATTCACCCGGCACCGGGACACCCAAGCCATACCCTGGTTAATGCTGTTCTGTCTTACTTACCCACCTTGCCTGATACTGATGACTCACTGCGACCGGGAATTGTGCATCGGTTAGACAAAGATACCTCAGGGGTGATGTTAGTTGCCAAGAATAGGCAAGCTCAGGCTAACCTGATAGACCAGTTTAAAACTCATTCTGTAGTTAAAGTCTATCTGGTATTGGTTAAAGGATATCTCACTCCGGAGAGCGGCGTTATTGAGGCACCTATCGGACGTGACCCTCGGAACCGAAAGCGTATGGCGGTAGCCACTAAGGGCAGGGAAGCCCGGACTCAATATAATGTGGTTAAGTATATAGGTGACTATACTCTGCTTGAAGTCAGACCTGAGACAGGTCGCACTCACCAGATACGGGTTCACCTCTCGGCTATCGGCTATCCAGTGGTTGGTGATAAGGTATATGGGGTGAAGTCAGCCTACTTACCACGGCAGTTTCTCCACGCCTCCCGCCTTGGCTTCAAGTTACCATCCACCGGCGAATATGTAGAGTTCACCTCTGACCTCCCCCCGGATTTAGCCCAGGCACTAAAGGATATTGGCTAGAATGTTGAGGGGTTAGGTGGTAGAATGGGTAAGGTATATTAAAATTGATACACCATTCATAGTATAAATAATTGAGGCACATAAGTTGACCAGTCACTTAGCCGATATATTTGATGATGAAGCACTTATAAACAAAATCAAAAGTCGCTTACCCTATTTCTATCAGCTTGCAGAGTTAGAAAGCTCAAGGGCCGGGAAAATTGGCATGGAAGTAGGCTCCCTCCGTGAAAAGATTATAGTTGCCTTGCTCATTTACAAATTTGGGGAGAGTAATGTCAAAACAGATATTCCCATTACAGAGCCGGAGGTCGACGTAGAGTTATTTGGACAGCCTCTTTCTATTAAGACAATTACTGGCAGAGGACTGAGTGGAGTTAAATTGATATGGACTATTGATGCCCAAAAAGCAAGGGAATTTCGTGAAAATTATTATCCACGCTGTGATATTTTACTTATGCAGATTGTTTGGAATGCTAACGGGGGATTTTACTACATACCGTTAGAAGCTCAAAAAAGGCTATTTGAAGCGATGGGAAGAGAAAAGTATATCAAACTTCCCACGCCCGGGACAAATCCGAGAGGTGTTGAAATTACCAAAGAAGCTTTATCACACTTGGTACGGGACAAAGAGACTAGAGTCATTGAAGTAGATTGGCAAAGGTCAGAAATAGATTACTATCCTTATAAGAGATGGGTTGATTATTGGAGCGAGGATTGAGATGAGAACCGACAAAAGAAAAAGAGGAACAGAAACAAGTTCCTTTGGTGTCCCAGGGCGAATTGGACACGATTCGACAAAATTTTATAAGAGCAGATTATATGAAGGTAAAGAGGTTAAAAGGCCTGCTCAGTATATAGAGAATATAATTGTCCCTTCAACTTTGAATAGAATATTCTGCAAATCTAGCGAAAACATGAATGAAATCCCAGATTATAGTATTCATTTAATGGTAACCTCACCGCCATATAATGTTACAAAGGAATATGATGAGAATTTGACTCTGGATGAGTATAGAGAACTACTGAAAAGTGTATTTACCGAGGTATATAAAAAGCTTGTCACTGGTGGAAGAGCGTGCATAAATTTAGCCAATCTTGGCAGGAAACCATACATTGCCCTGCATAGCTATATTATCCATGATATGCTCGAAATTGGTTTCTTGATGCGGGGCGAAATAATCTGGAACAAGGCTTCCAGTGCTAGTCCATCTACCGCTTGGGGAACTTGGCTATCTGCTGCCAATCCCATACTAAGAGACATTCACGAGTATATCTTAGTTTTTTCAAAAGAAGCATTCAATAGGAAGAACCTCCCAGGGAAAGTCAGCACAATAACTAAAGAAGAGTTTCTAGAGTTAACAAAAAGTGTTTGGACATTCCCTGCAGAATCAGCACGCAAGATAGGTCATCCTGCACCTTTCCCTATTGAGCTTCCCTATAGGTTAATTCAGTTATATACCTTCAAGGACGAAGTCGTTCTAGACCCCTTTTGTGGAAGCGGCTCATCATGCATCGCTGCAATTAAGGCTGGGAGACATTACATAGGTTATGATACGGAAGAAGGGTATGTGCGATTAGCCGAAAGAAGAATAGGCAAATATAAACAGGAACTCACTATTCCCTCGTTTGTTGAAAGAGAGGGTAAGTTTGCCATACTGAGAGATGACCAAGTGGCCGAGGCTGTGGAAAAAGGGAGTGAGGTTCATAAATAACTTCTAGAATCTTGATGGGTGGGGTGGTAGAATGGATTATGGTCTTGTTTATTTAGTTGTTAGCCACCATTAAAGTCAAGGAGGATTGTAACGTGCCTACGAAACCCGTTGTTATCAAGTTTTTTGCTCCTGTTATTGATGTCACGATTAATGCCTTGATGAACGCAATCGACCAGAAGATGAAACAAGGCGTATCTCAATTCATCATTCTCATTTCGTCTCCTGGTGGTTCTGTTATTCACGGATTATCGGCTTACAACTACCTGAAAGGCTTACCTGTAACCATAACCACACATAACTTTGGAAGTGTTGACTCTATAGGGGTTGTCCTATTTTGTGGGGGGAGTAAAAGGCTCTCAGTTCCTCAAGCTAGATTCTTGCTTCATGGCGTAAGTGCTGGCTTCCGAAATGAGCGTTTAGAAGAGAAGCAACTTGAAGAAAGACTGAAGGGACTTAAGATCGACATAGAGAATATTGCCAAAGTCATAGCTGCCAATACTGGCAAGACCGTCGAAGATGTTACACAAGCCATTCTTGAAAGAACAATATTGAATCCTGATGAAGCCAAAGCCTGGGGTTTAGTTCATGACATCAAGTCTGAGCTATTTGAGGCAGGCTCCGAAGTTATGTCAATACAATATCAACAAAAGGTGAGCCAGTCTATGGGGTAAAGTCAGCACATTTCCCACGGCAGTTCGTTCACACCTCCCGCCTTGGCTTCCACTTACCATCCACCAGCGTATATATAGAGTTCTCCTCTGAACTCCCCCCGGATTTAGCCCAGGCATTGGAGGATATTGGCTAGAATCTTTAGGGGTGGTAGAATGGGGGACAGGTTAAAGGAAGATGGAAGTTGATAAGGTTCTAAAAAGACTTGACACTCTGATAAGTATAGGTAATACAGTTTCGTCTGCATGTAGTTTGCGAGAAAGAGGTACAGATGTGGATGCTGTTGAGGTGTTTAGCCAGTGGCGGACAAGCTCTTTAAGTTTTCTAAATACTTTCCCTCCCGAGTACATTTACTCCCGTGAATTTCAGGCATGTTGCAAGGATTTATCCTTAGAGGATGTTGATCAAGGGTTAGGAATTCTTAGAGCCGCAAGAGATGACATAAGGGGCTGTTACCTCCAGAAAGTTGAGACGCTTGTTTCTGCAGAAGTATTTTATGACTTCTTGGATATGGCTAAGCATCTTCTGGATAACGATTATAAAGACCCCGCAGCTTCGCTAATAGGTGCAGTTCTTGAGGATGGTCTTCGGCGGATTTGTGGTAATAACAGCCTTCCTGTAAAGTCTGATGATAATATAAGTTCTCTAAACCGAAAACTTGCGGACAAAGACGTATATAATCGGCTTAATCAGAGGGAAATTGAAGTTTGGAATAAGCTGCGTGACTATGCTGACCATGGTCACTTTGACCAATACAAACCAGATGATGTGAAAGATATGCTTAAAGGAGTTAGGAGTTTCTTATCTGAGTATTTGAAGTAGGGAAAGGTTGATGACTAACTCAGTTAGAGTCCGCTTTGCCCCCAGTCCTACTGGTTATCCTCATGTGGGGAATATCAGGACTGCCCTGTTTAACTGGCTCTTTGCCAGACACTACGGTGGCAGCTTCATTGTCCGCATTGAGGATACCGATGTCGCCAGGAAAGTTGAAGACGCGTTGCAGGCTATCCTTGATGGTCTGCACTGGTTAGGCTTGGATTGGGATGAGGGGCCTGAGGTAGGAGGTAAATATGGTCCCTACTTTCAATCACAGCGCCTGGAGCTATATCGTGAGGCAGCCGAGCGGCTGATTTCACAGGGAGATGCCTATTATTGCTATTGTTCCCCCCAACGGCTGGAGGAGATGAGGGCGGAGCAGGTCAGGCATAAGCAACCGCTAGGTTATGACCGGCACTGCCGCCACTTAAGTGAGGAAGAAAGGTCAGCGAAGGAAAAGGAAGACATCACGCCAGTGGTTCGTTTCCAGACCCCGCTTACCGGACAGACCGGATTTAACGATTTAATCCGCGGTCAGGTTGTATTTGACAATAATACCCTTGATGACTTTGTCTTGCTAAAATCGGATGGCTATCCTACTTATCATCTAGCCAGTGTAGTTGACGACCATCTGATGGAGATAAGCCACGTCCTCCGGGCTGAGGAATGGTTATCTAGCACTCCCCGCCATTTGCTTTTATACCAGGCTCTGGGATTTGAGCCGCCACAGTTTGCCCACTTGCCCATGATACTGGGGGCTGACCGGGCGAAATTGAGCAAGCGGCACGGGGCGTCGTCTATAACTGAGTATCGGGAGCAGGGCTATCTACCTGAGGCAATGGTGAACTTCATGGCCCTGCTCGGCTGGTCTCTTGATGATAGAACCGAGATTTTATCCCGGCAGGAACTAATAGATAACTTCTCTCTGGAGCGAGTTAGTCAGACCGCCGCTATCTTCAATCACGAGAAACTGTACTGGATGAATGGTGTTTCCCTGCGGGAGTTGAGCCACGAAGAGTTGTTGCGGAAAATCATGCCATTTTTGGAAAGTGGATTGCCTAAAGAGGTGAAACGGCCTATCTCTAAAGAATACGTGAGCCGAATTGTGCCACTGATTCGGGAGCGGATAAACACACTGGCGGAGGCTGCGACATATGCTGACTTCTTCTTTCTCGATGAACTGGAATATGACGCATCGTTGCTGATGGGTAAGAAGATGACCACCGAAAGTACACTCAAGGCACTGAAAGCCGCTCAAGAAAAACTATCCTTACTAGTGAGCTTTGACCATGATTCGTTGGAAGGCACGCTTCGGCCCCTAGCTGAGGAACTGGGACTCAATGCGGGGCAACTTTTCACCCCACTTCGGGTAGCTACCACCGGCCGCACTGCTGCCCCTCCCCTCTTTGAGACGATGGTGGTGCTGGGTAAAGAAAGATGTTTGGAGAGGATTAGGGTTGCGATGGGAAAGCTGATAAATAACTGAAGTTTTCCGGGATTGTTAGTGAATTCTTCTAAGCAAAGGGGAGATATCAATAGGACGGTTCCACGAATATGACCACAACCAATTCTGAACCACCCCGTGATTTCATCCGGGACATTATCAATGATGACCTCCAAACAAATAAGTACGGCGGTCGGGTCCATACGCGGTTTCCTCCAGAGCCGAACGGCTATCTACACATCGGACACGCCAAGGCCATCTGCCTCAATTTCGATATCGCCGCTGAGTTCAACGGCCTTTGCAATTTGCGGTTCGATGATACCAATCCCATCAAGGAAGAACAGGAATATATCGACTCAATCATCGAAGATGTTCACTGGCTGGGATTTGACTGGGAGAATCGGCTGTACTACGCCTCGGACTACTTTGAGCAAATGTACGAATATGCTGTGCAGTTGATTAAAGCTGGTAAAGCTTACGTTGATGAACTGAGCGCGGAGGAGATCAGAGACTACCGTGGCACCTTAACTCAGCCAGGCAAACAGAGCCCGTACCGAAACCGTTCAATCGAGGAAAACCTCGACTTGTTTGGGCGCATGCGGGCCGGCGAATTCCCTGACGGCTCACGTGTGCTCCGAGCGAAAATTGACATGGCTTCTCGGAACTTGAATATGCGCGATCCGGTCATGTATCGCATTCTGCACTCCGAGCACCCTCGCACGGGCGATAAGTGGTGCATCTATCCGATGTACGACTGGGCCCATGGCCTTGAGGATTCCATCGAAGGGATTACCCATTCCATCTGCACACTGGAATTTGAAGATCATCGTCCACTATACGACTGGTTTCTGGACGAGTTGGGCGTCTATCATCCCCAACAGATCGAGTTTGCCCGACTCAATCTCACTTACACCGTTGTGAGCAAGCGCATGCTTCTGGAACTGGTACATGAAGGTCATGTGAGTGGATGGGACGATCCACGTATGCCGACTATATCGGGTTTGCGCAGACGTGGCTACACACCGGAGTCCATCCGTAACTTTTCTCGGCGTATTGGAGTGGCGAAGACCGGCAGTACGATCGATATTGCCTTACTTGAGCACAGCCTCCGCGAGGACTTGAACAAGCAAGCTCAACGTGTTATGGGAGTGTTGCGCCCACTGCGAGTGGTCATTGATAACTATCCGGAAGACCAAGTGGAAGAATTTGATGCGGTGAATAATCCCGAGTACCCCAGCGCGGGGACACGAAAGGTACCCTTTTCGCGCGTGCTATATATTGAACGCGATGATTTTCGCGAAGACCCACCAAAGAAGTTCTTCCGTCTGGCGCCAGGCCGTGAGGTGCGGCTGAGATACGCGTACTTTATCACCTGTGTGGATGTGCTTAAGGATAAACAAAGCGGAGAGGTGGTTGAGCTCCACTGCACTTATGATCCAGCCACGCGGGGTGGTGATTCCCCGGATGGACGGAAGGTCAAGGCAACGTTGCACTGGGTTTCGGCTGAGCACGCACTCGAAGCTGAAGTACGCTTGTACGATCACTTATTCAGCAAGGAAGACCCAACTGATGTAGAGGATGGGGCTGATTTCAAGGCTTATTTAAATCCCAATTCCTTGGAGATATTGGCCTCGTGCCGTGTTGAACCCAGTCTTGCCGGTGCAACACCCGGAAGTCGGTACCAATTCGAGAGGCAGGGCTATTTCTGCATCGATCCCGATTCATCTGCCGGGAAAATCGTATTCAATCGGACGGTGCCGTTACGGGATACCTGGGCCAAGATAGAGAAGTATGAGGATAAATGAATTTCACTGAAAAGCTCTTGGCAGCGCCACCACTATTTCAAACTATGGCGGTGCTGGGTAGAGAGCGGTGCCTGAGGCGAATTGAAGCAGCGATAGAGATACTTTTTCAATTGCCTAAGTAGGGCAGTTATTTAGAGTTACCATCCTCACCCTCTTTATCCCCCTCTCCGAGTCGAGCCAAAGGCTACACAAGGCGAGTCTGCGACCTCACCTTCAAAGGGGAGGGGGAAGATTAAATAAAGAGGGGCTATCACCCCTCTAGACACCTGTTGAATGGGTTAGTAAACAAGGGGAGGGAACAATTATGAATAACCAGTATACAGAAATTCTAAATTTTGAAGAGGAATTAAGGGCTAAATATAAACAAGAATTCGTAGAAGAAAATGACCTTGCCTGTACACTCTTTAATATATTCCTTGAAGCTCGCGACATCAACCTCGAAAAATGGCACTTAAAACCAGAGCGTAGAACAACAATGGAGTTGATAGATCGCACATTCGATGATTTGCATGCTGGGTTTAAGTTAATATTGGAAGGCATGCCGGTACAAGGCAGAGCATTACTTCGAGACACAATAGAATGCGCAAATCACATTAAGCTATTTGAGACAGACAGCGAATTTAGAGATAAGTGGTGTCAAGGAGAGGTCTTCTTCCCTCGTGATATACAAGATAGAATGAAGAAGTTAGATATATCACCCCCTCCGCAAAATGAGGCGTATAAACCCCTTAGTCGAGCTTATTTACACCCAAGCAAAGATGGGGTAGCATCTCGTACTGTGAACTACTATTCATCTGCAGGGGAGCATAGCGTTCTATTTTCGTGTGGCGGAGTCGACGATATTCCCGAAACAAGGAATGCGATTTTACTAGCTCTCATGTTCACTTATAACGCTATTTGCTTCATCTGGGGAGAAATGTATCCAGTAGATAAGGATGCCTATCATCAGTGGTATGAAAGACTTGCTAAGACACGTAAACGTATAGACTCACTACAAATGAAAGTCGGGCAGGAATACCTGAATTACCACATAGAACAGTTAACAACTGTTAGGAAAATTCTTGACGATTATTTTAAGTTGTTATAATGACTAACCAAACTGTCTTGCACAACATCCGCATCCTTGATTTTACCTAGGTGCTGGCGGATGTTCTGGCTGGCAGTGGGGGCAGAAGTAGGTGCCGCGGTTGCGGACAACTATGCGCTCAATGGGGGTGCCGCACTTAGAGCAGAATTTACCGCTAAGGCGGTGGGCAACCTGAAACTGGAAGTGAGCTGTCCCCAGTTCACCACCAGGGCGAAAATAAGTATCCACGCTAGCCCCCTTATTACCAATGGCTGACCACAACACCTGCTGAATAGCGCCATAAAGGTGCTCTATCTCATTACGGGACAGACTCTCTCCCGTCCTTAACGGGTGGATTCTGGCAGCAAACAGGGCTTCATCGGCATACATATTGCCTATGCCAGCAATAAAGCCCTGGTCGCAGAGGAGAGCCTTAATCGGTGCTTTGCGCTTAGCCAGCCGCTGAGCCAGAATTTGAGGGGTAAAGCAGGCTTCCAGTGGTTCGGGACCAAGCTTACCGATAATGGAATTGGTATCCTCCACCAGCCACATCACCCCCAGCTTGCGCGGGTCGCGAAAGTAAAGCCCAGCTTCTTTATCCAAGTGAATTATGGCGCGGATAAATTTATCAGGCTCTGCCGAAGCTGATTTTAGCAGTAGGGAGCCAGTCATTTTTAGATGGATAACTAGTGCCTGGCCGCTGGTTAGACTAAAGATGAGGTATTTGCCGCGCCGAGCTACTTCAGTTATCCTTTGTCCCTTGAGGCAGGAGCAGAATTCTTCCACTGAGGGCTGGCGCACTATCCCATCCCAGAATAGGGTGACGCCGGTAATGTGGCGATTGACAAGGTGAGGCAGCAACTCATTCTTTATTGTCTCTACCTCAGGCAGCTCAGGCATTTTAGTTACTGCATCTCCCCCCAGTTGTTACCGGTTTTCATATCCACTTTCAGCGGAACGCTGAGTTCCACAGCAGTGGACATTATTTCAGGAACGAGTTGGCGTATTTCTTCCAGCTCATCCTCGGGCACCTCAAGGACGAGTTCATCGTGTACTTGAAGCAGCATCTTACTTTTCAGTTGGCGCTGTTGCATCTCCCGGTGCAAGTTAATCATAGCTACCTTTATGATATCGGCTGATGTCCCCTGCACCGGCATATTTATTGCCATACGCTCAGCGGCTTCCCTAACCTGTCGGTTTGAGGAGTTGATTTCGGGGATGGAGCGTCTTCTACCCAGTAGTGTTTGGACATAGCCCAATTTTCTT